>Ga0224512_10004073_pt1 | contig 12553 bp, 9 predicted proteins | sample SF_May12_sed_USG_4_FD_169103 | JGI IMG/M metagenome (GOLD analysis project Ga0224512, IMG submission 169103) | Sediment microbial communities from San Francisco Bay, California, United States - SF_May12_sed_USGS_13 | ecosystem: Environmental > Aquatic > Marine > Sediment | place: USA: California... | reverse complement strand
CAGGATTCGCCCCGCGGGGCAAACGCCTCCTGTTGCGCTCGACCGACGGCAACGGCTATGTGCTTCTCGGCTTCTACCGCCGCAGCGGCCAGATCCTGCTGTCGAGCATCGAACCGCTCTGGGGTTTCGCCAGTCCGATCTTCGGGTCCGACATCGAGGCGCTGACCGAGGAGCTGACGGCCGAACTTCGACGGCGCAGCGACTGGTCGATGCTGATCATGGCCGGCCTGCCGCCACTCCCCCATCCGCTCAGCCGAACGATCGTCGACGGACTCGCCCCCCTCGGACCGGCGCTGTTCACCGAAGGCATCACCCGTCGGGTCACCGACCTCACGGCCGGCCACGGTGCGTGGCTCGCCAACCGCAGCTCCCGCTTTCGCCGCAATCTGCGCCGGGCCGAATCGCGGGCCGAGACGGTCGGCTTGCTCATCGAAGCGGCCGACGACGATCCGAAGCTGTTCAAACGGATCATGGACATCGAACAACGGTCGTGGAAGAGCACCGACGGCAGCGGCATCACCGGGCCGGAAATGTCGACCATGTACGACGCCATGATCGACCGGCTCCGGGAGCGTGGCCGCCTCGAGGCCCATGTGGCCCGCCTGCCGATCGACGGTGAGACGATCGACGTCGGCTACATCCTGGGCGGCATCCGCAACCGTCGCTACCGGGGTCTGCAGATCAGTTTCGACGGCGACCATGCCAACCTCTCGATCGGCAACCTCCTGCAGAGCCATCAACTCCGACGGCTCGTCGAGGAGGATTCGGCCGACACCTACGACATGGGCATGGACTTCCCCTACAAGCAGCGGTGGGCCGACGGCACCGAACGCTCCGTTACGCTGCTTCTGCATCGAACATCGCGGCCGTTACCGGCGGGCTGATGCCGTTAGAATCAAGGCAGTATGGTCGAATTCATCAACACGTCCTCGGTGCTGTCCCTGGTGATCGGGGCGCTGGTGCTCGGCCTGATCGCCGTCGTCCTCGACAGGATCAACTTTCCGCAACGGCCGTTCAGGGCGAAGCAGATCCGGACCGGCGCAGGTGGCCCGAGCCGGGATCGAACCGGCGCTCACATCGTCGACGTGGACGACGACTGACAGAGGTCAGGCGAGCCGCGCCGCCAAGGAGGAGCGGCGATCATCACCCCTCCGCGTCGGTCGTCCCGGCATCGGATTCGGCGTCATCACCGCCCGGCGTTTCCCGGACCAGATCATCGGTGGTGATGGGCGCATCGGTCTCCTCGTCGGCAACCGCGACCGTGAACTCCTCCCGGATCTCCTCGCATTCGAGGATCTGCACGCAGATCGCCCGAACGTCGGGGGCCTGACGCACATCACCGGGATCCATGCCGAATGGCCGGTAGTGATCGGAGGCCACGCCGAGGACCTTGCCCTCACCGTTGAGCAGAGGGCCACCCCGGAACAGCGTGCCGATGGGCGCGGTGTGCTGCAACCCGATCTGGGAGTGGTCGAGCAGCACGCCGGGCGACGCGGTGGCACCGCTGCCGCCGACGCCGGCGAGGGCGAACACCCGGGCCCCGACCGACTCCCTCTGGCCCCGATCGGAGGCGAACTCGAGCAACGGGATCTCACGGTCGACGACGAGCAGTGCCACGTCCCGCTCGGCGTCCCACGCCCACAGCTGGGCTGCGATCCGTTCGTTGCCCTTGATCAGATCGATGCCGGGACTTGGTTCGGTGGTTGCCGCCATCACAAGGGCGTAGCTGGTGACCAGCGCCGTTCCCCCTCGATATTCCACCACGGCGAAGGCCGACCCGGTGATGATCTCACCATCCTCGTCGCGTGACTCGAGGAGCCACACCGACGGCCCGGCCGACTGGGGGAGGTTGATGACGCCATCGGCGTCGGCCACGTAATCACCGAGCGGGCGGAGCTCATTGCGGATCTCGGAGATCGAGTCGACCCGCAGGTCGTCGATCGCACCGGTGGCGTCGGTGAACTGCTGGTCGAATCCCTCGACGAACCGCGACACGGCCTGCTCGTTCTCGGCGAGTCGGTTGTCGTAGTAGGCGTAGAACGCGGCGCCGCTGAACGCGGCACCGATGCCGAGCATGAGCAGCATCGTCGAGATCCCGATGACCGTGCGGGGCAGGATGCGGTGGCGGAGCTTGCGTCGACCGGGGCTCAACGGCACGTAGCCCCGGCGTCCGAGGTCGCGCATGCGGGCCCACCGACCGAGCCGGTTCCTCGGCGCAATGTAGGGAGCGACGCCACCGATTTTCTTCCGCCGCAGCGACCGGGGCGGACGAGGGTGCCGGATCTTGAGGGCCAGCCCGGTCATCAGCGATTCGCTATGGCCGGTGACTCGAATCGCGTCATTGGCGCTGGGTGGCGGCGGGGTTGTGCGCCGGAGGTCGACGATGGCCGTGCCTTCGGACGCTGACTCGGCACCAACCTCGGCCTCGTTGTCCGCACCGCGTTCGAGCTCGGTCTCATCCTCGACAACGACGGACTCGAGATAGGCGTCGAGCACCTTGCGGCGTTCGTTCGAGGTTTTCGACCCCTGTTTCGACTTCGTCTTCAGTCCATTCCTGACCGAAATCTTGGCCTGAGGGTTAGCCATCGTTCTCTCCTACTGCTTGTCCGCCTGAGGCCTGGGGCGCCGCGGTGGTTGATGTGCTGGTTCCCGCACCGTCGGGGGTGGTTGTCGGGGTGGTCGTCGATCCGGTGTTCGGTGTGCCGTCGCCGTCGCCGGTCGCTTCGTCGGGCGGTGCCGTCGTCGGCGGGGGCAGCGTTGTCGGAACCTCGGCTCTCGCCACTGCCGGGGGCCGCTCGTCGGTGGCGACACATGATCTGCCGCAATCGGCGGCCAGGACCCTCGGTGTCTGGCGGTTGCCGACCCGGGTCTCCTCCCTCGTTCGATACGAGGTGATGATCTCCTCGGCCGAATCGGCGATCGGCACGATCGGGGCCGGCTCGGGAAAGTTCTCGGGATCGAGGCCGAGGAGGTCGTGGGCCTTGCCCATGAACTCCGCCCAGGCCACGGCCGGGTGCGACCCGCCGGTGACCGATCCGACCCCGTTGACGTTGCGGAGGGAGGCCAGCCGATCGGCGTGTCCCATCCACACCGCGGTCGAGAGCTGCGGTGTGTAACCCACGAACCAGGCGGCCCGGTAGGCCTGAGCGGTTCCGGTCTTGCCGGCCGCGGGACGACCGATGGCGGCCGCCTTCCCGGTCCCCGATTCGATGACGTCGGTCAGCACATCGGTCACGTTGTCGGCCACGACCTCGTCGAGGATCCGTTCACCGACGCGGGCCCGGTTGTCGATCAACACGTTCCCGTCGGCGTCGACCACCCGCAGAATCGCAGTCGGTGCCACCCGATTACCCCGGTTGGCGAACGTGCCGTAGGCCGAGGCCATCTCGAGCGGCGAAGACTCGGCCGCGCCGAGAGCCAGGCTGGCCCCGTAGTTCTCATCAGGGTCGATCCGGCTGAGACCGAGCTGGCGGGCCAGTTCGACGGTGTCGTCGATGGTGACATCGATCACGAGCTGGGCGTACACCGTGTTCACCGATGCCGCCGTCGCCTGCCGTAGCGTGATGTTGCCGTAGCCCCGGTGACTGTAGTTGGAGATGGTGCAGCTACCGCCGCTGCACCCCGGCACCTGCAGGCGACCGGGCGCCGGGTAGCGGGTCTCCGGATTGAGGCCGAGACGGAAGGCCGCGGCCAACACGAGGGGCTTGAACGAACTGCCGGGTTGAAATCCGGTCGAGCCGCCGGTTGCCAGGTTGACCTGGCTGAACTGGTAGTCGCGGCCGCCGACCATGGCCAGGATGTGGCCGGTTTCCGGGTCGACGGTGGCCAGTGCCATCTCGATCGGATAGTCGGTGTTGCCGAGGCGACGGGCGACGGCGTCCTCGGCCGCCTCCTGCAGCCGGGTGTCGATCGTCGTCTCCACCCGCAGACCGCCGTTGTAGACGAGGTCGGGCCCGACCAGGTCGACCAACTCGGCTTCCACGTAGTCGACGAAGAAATGATGATCGAGGGCACCCTTGCCTTCGCGGGGAATGAGCGCGGTCACCGGACCGTTGGGAAGATCCTCGTCGTCGATCGACCACAGCCGGCGAGCCGCCTCTCGCTCGTAGTCGTCCTCATCGAGATAGCCCTGATCGAGCATGGCTTGGAGCACCAACCGCCGGCGCTCATCGGCCGCCTCACGGTCGACGAACGGCGACAGGCTGGTCGGCGCCTTGACCACGCCGGCAAGGGTGGCGGCCTCGGAGATGTCGAGTTCGGCAACGTCCTTGTCGAAGTAGATCTTCGCCGCGGCGCCGATGCCGTAGGCTCCCGATCCGTAGTAGGACGTGGTGAGATAGCCGAAAAGAATCTCCTCCTTGGTCATCACCTTCTCCAGTTCGGTGGCCAGCAGCGCCTCGGACACCTTTCGCTCGAACGTCTGCTCGGTGGTCAGATACACGTTCTTGACGTACTGCTGGGTGAGCGTCGAACCGCCCTGGACGATGCCGCCGACCTCGAGGTTGGTGCGGGCCGCCCGGGCGATGCCCTCGTAGTCGACGCCGTCGTGCTGCCAGAATCGTTTGTCCTCGATGGCGACGACCGCGTCCTTGAGAACTTCGGGAATCTGCTCGGGTGTGACCTCGACGGTCCGGTCGAAACCTCGGAACAGGCCGATCTGGCGGCCGGCGGCATCGTGGACGGTGGTCGGTTCGGCAGTGATCTGGGGCCGGGCCTCGGGGAGCTGGCCAACGGGGAGGGGGGCCTCCAGCAGGGTGGCCACAGCGACGCCGGCGGCGACCGGGGGAACGATCACGGCGGCCACCACGCAGGCCACGACGAGCCGGAGCACGCCGGCTGCCAGCCGGTGGGCGCCGTCGGTGCGATCAGCCATTTCCGCCTCCGCCCGAGCCGGAGCCCGCGGTGCTTCCCGGGCCCGCCGGGCGTGTCGTCGACGTCACGGGGACGGTGCCTCCGGCCGGTCGGGTCGTCGACGGGCCGCCAGCGGCGGAACCGGGCGTGCCGCCACCCTCGGTCGGGGCCTGGGTGGTTGGCGGCATCGGCACGCAGGCCGCCAGCGCCACGGTCCAAACCTCGTCGCCGATGGTCACGGTTGCCCGTCCGGCTCTCGGTTTGACACAGCGCATCCGGAACTCGGCGACCCCCCGCTCATTGGTCGAGCTGACCAGCGGTGACAGCGGCGTCACATCGTCGGTGAACGAGGCCGACACCTCCACCCCGGTGACCGGGGCGGTGACGACGAGCCCGTCGGAGTCGATGTCGTTGCGACTGATCACGACGCCGAAACCACCGGTGAGGCCGACGGTCATCGTTCCGCCGTCGACGAACTCGACTCGGGGTTCAAGGTCGATGAGTTGGAGCTCGTAGTCCCGGGAGGTCACCTCCTCGGCCTCGAGAAAGAACACGTCGGAGGATGTCATCGTGGCCAGTCCCGGGATCCAGGACCGGACCCGGTAGCGGCCGCCCGGCAGATTGCGTGCCGAGAACCGACCGTCGGCGCCCACGATCACGTCGCGTACCCCGGTACCGGCGCTGGTGTGTCGCTCAAGGCGCACCACCGCACCAGCCGCCGGTTCGCCGTCGACCTGCACGGTGCCGCTGATCCGGGATTCTCCGCCGACCATCTCAACCGGATCGACCTCGGGCGCCGTGAACAGAAGTGACATCGGACGCCTTCGGGTGTCGGGCGCCGTGTGTACCACGTAGGGCGAAGCCGGGATGTCGGTCTTCTCGAAATCGAGGGTCACACCACTCAACCGCAGCTCGGCGGGTCCGTCGTCATCCTGGCGGTAGGCGTCCAGCACGAACTCCCGCTCGTGCCACATCAACCCGAGACACAACGCCATCACGACGAACAGGGCGACCTTCAAGACGTCCACCTCATCCCTTCGACCAAAACGGCGAAAAGCTGAGCCTTTCGGCCCAGCTCTTGAGTCGTTCGGATCAGGTAGTTCGGATCAGCCGATCGAACCCCGATCGAAAGGCGGTGGGCTGCCGGCCCACCTCGTGACGTCTACTCGGGAACGTCGATGAAAATACACTCGCCGGGGCACTCCTCGGCCGACTCGATGACCCGCTCGAGGCCACCGTCGGGCACTCGGGCCATACCTTCGGCGCCGGCCGGGTTGTTGGTACCGTCGAACAGTTTCTCCGCGCCGAAGTTCTCGGCCGATTCCTTCACGTAGTACAGCCCATCGTCCATGCCGAAGAACACGTCGGGGGCAATCTCGGCGCAGAGGCCATCACCGGTGCACAGATCTTGGTCGATCCAGACCTTGATGTCTGACATTGCATAGCTCCTTGGGGGCTAGATTACGAGTTCGGAGTTGCGAAGGATTGTAGGAGGTGCGAGCCACGGACGGGCCAACTACAACGACGATTCTATCGGTGCACTACCCCCGATCCCCAGGGGTTAACCTGATGTCACATGGGGAAACGCCTGAGCAGCACCGAGTCGCTGATGTGGTCATTGGGTCAGGATCCGAACCTGGCGTCGACGATGGGGTTGTTCGGCATCCTCGACGCCGCGCCCTCGATGGATCGTTTTGAGACGACGATGGCCAACCTCGTCGCCGCCGTCGACCGGCTTCGTGTGAAGGTCAACGATCCGCTGGGCTTCGGTGGCACCATCGGCAGCCTCGAGTGGGTGGTCGACGACGCCTTCGACCTCGATCACCATCTGCGCTGGTGCAGCCTGCCGGGCAGCCCGAGCATCGACGGACCGGAGCTGGCCCGCCACGTCACGACGTTCGTCAACGACCCGTTCGACCGAACCCGCCCGCTCTGGCAGTTCATGCTGGTGTCCGGGTTGGCCGGCGGACGGGCCGCGCTCCTGGGCAAGGTCCACCACTCGATCTCCGATGGCCACGGCATGATCCGCCTCGGCGCTCACCTGCTCGAATTCGAACCGGACGCCCCCGCCCCCGAACGGGTCGACCTCGATGCCGTGTTCGCCGCCGAGGTTGCCGAGCAGGAGCGTCGCGGTGGCGAGGGGTGGCGGGCCGGGGCCGAGCGGGTGGCCGAACTGCTGCAGGGCGCGTTCCGGGATGTGCCGACCCCCCAGAGACTCTGGGAGCTCGGAGGAGACGCCATCACGTCGGCCCGGGCGAGCGATATCAAACTCGACCTCGGCCGGGGCTCCGACCCGGCAACGGAGGCCGCACCGCTCTGGTCGCGGCGATCACGGAACCGGCGGTTCGCCGGCACCGTCGAGTCGCTGTCATCGATACGAGAGGCGGCCCGCGCCCACGAGGTGTCGATCAACGATCTGTTCGTCGGCGCGTGCGCCCAGGCCGCCGTCCACTACCACGCCGAATACGACATCGCTCTTGATCACGTCCGGGCCACCGTCGTGATCAACGTGCCAGTCGGCGGTGGCGAGCAGGCCGATCCCCTCGACCTCGGCGAGGGCGACAACAACTTCCTGCCCGTACCCATCGAGATGCCCGGCCACTCGGTGACCGCGACCGAACGTCTGGCGATCATCCGGAGCGAGGTGAAGGCCAAGCGGGCCATGCTCGAAGGGCGCAGCGGCGCCCTCAGCGCGCTCAGTGGGCTCGGCGCCTTCGTGCCCCCGCAGGTTGCGGCGTCGATCGTGTTGGAGCAGGCGGGTCGGGTCGACTTCGCCACCAGCAACGTGGCCGGCCTGCCCATCCCGGCCTGGTTCGCCGGTCGGGAGCTGGAGAACATGTTCCCGGTCGGCCCCGTGACCGGTACCGCCTTCAACATCACGATGCTCAGCTACAACGACATCTGCCAGTTCGGCATCCACATGGATCCGGCGGCCGTCACCGATCGCGAGCTGCTCGTCAAGAGCATCGGGCGGAGTTTCCGGGAGCTCGGTGTCGCCCGAATCTGACCGCGAATCCGCTTCGATCTCGTCGATACCAACCATTGCGACGATCGCCGGTTACGGATCGATAGCTACCAGCGTTCGGGACTATAGCTGGTTGCCCGGCAGGCGCTAGGTTGGAACGGTGAACTCAGCCAGGGACTTCGCCGGAGCTGGTCCCGCCGGCAGCCACACGTCATCGCCCACGACAACCTCCACCGACGACTTTCCGGCCGCCTACGCCCGAAGTCAACGATTCACCATCGGCGTTCCCCGGAACGTCTCGGTCATCGCGGACGGCACCAGGGTGTTGTACCTCCGATCCCACGACGGCGAGGACCCGGCCATGTGCCTGTGGCAGATCGATCTGGAGTCGGGGAAGGACAAACGGCTGGCCTGCCCCAAACTGTTGACGATCGGCGACGACAGCGAGGCTCCGCCGGCCGAGAAGGCCCGCCGGGAGAGGGCGCGGGAGTCGGCGTCGGGCATCGTGTCGTACTCCGTCGACGCCGCCGGCACCAAGGCCTGCTTCACCCTCGCCGGGGCGCTGTTTCTGCTCGACCTGTCAACCCACGATGTTTCCACCCCACTCGTCGAAGGCGCCGTCTTCGACCCCCGACTCAGCCCCGACGGCCGGTACGTGGCCTACGTGTCGGCCGGTCCGCACAGCGAGAATGCGCTGCGTATGGTCGACCTCACCCGCCCCGACTCGGATCGTGTGCTGGCCCACAGCCCCGATCCGCTGGTTTCGTTCGGCAAGGCCGACTTCATCGCCGCCGAGGAGATGCAGCGCCAACGGGGATTCTGGTGGAGCCCGAACAGCGACGCCATCCTGGTGACCCGGGTCGATGAATCCCCGGTCGAGCAGTGGTGGGTCCACGATCCGGCCCTCCCCGACAAGGAGCCGACCGCCCTTCGCTACCCGGCGGCCGGAACGATCAACTCCGACGTCGATCTGTACGTCATCGACGTCGCCGATCTGCCCGACCTCCGCTCGGACGACCCGGAACCGAAACTGCGGCGCGTCTTCTGGTCCGACCGCGGCGCGTACGAGTATCTGGCCGATGTGGTCTGGTCGGAGGGTCACGCACCGCTGGTCGTTCGACAGACCCGCGACCAGCTGGAGGTGTCGATCGCCGAGGTCGACCTCGAAACGTTGAAGCTCACCGAGCGGCGGTGCATCCAGGACGACACCTGGGTCGAGCTGATCCCGTCGTCTCCCACACCTTGCGAACACGGTCTGCTCACCATCGAGGATCTGGTGCCGCTGCATCAGGCCGGCGTACCCGACCGCCACCCCGGCTGCCGGGCCCTCATGCTCGATGGCCGGGCTCTGACCGGCGAGGCCGTCCAGGTGCAATCGATTGTCGGGGTCGTCGGACACCACGCCGTGATCAGCGCCTGGACCGAGCCGACCGAGATTCACCTGCTCGCGGTCGACCTGACGGCCGGCGACTCCAGTGATCCGCCGCCTCCTGTACGGCTCACACACAACGCCGGCGTTCATCGCGCCACTCTCGGCGTCCGACCAGGTGGAGGTGCCAAGACGTCCGACGAAACCGACGATTCCGGTGAGCCGGAACCGCTCGCCGTTGTGGCGCTGTCGACGACGAGGCCGACGTCGGACGGCGTCGAGATCGCCATTCGACCACTGATCGAAGCCGAGTCCGACGGCGGCTCCGAACCCCGGCCGGTGCTCGGCAACCCGATCGGCTTCATCGACGATCTATCGGTGCGCCCGCCGATCAAGGCAACGCCGCTGTTCCTCAAACTCGGTGCCGATCGCCTTGAATCGGCGCTGTTCTTCCCCGCCGGCTACGAGGGCGACAGGCTCCTTCCGGTCCTGCTCGACCCCTACGGTGGGCCACACGCCCAGCGGGTGCTCAAAACCCACAACCCCCACCTCGTCTCGCAGTGGTTCGCCGATCAGGGCTTCGCCGTGCTCGTGACCGATGGCAGGGGCACTCCCGGGCGAGGTCCGCTCTGGGAACGGCAGGTCTGGGGTGACCTGGCCGGGCCGGTCCTCGAGGACCAGCTGGCGGCCCTCGACGACGCCGCCACCGAGTTCGGTTTCCTCGACCTCGACCGGGTCGGCATCCGGGGCTGGTCGTTCGGTGGCTACCTGGCTGCGCTGGCGGTACTGCGTCGACCCGATCGCTTCCATGCCGCCGTGGCCGGCGCACCGGTGACAACCTGGCGGCTCTACGACACCCATTACACCGAGCGGTACCTCGGCCATCCCGGCATGTATCCGCAGCACTACCTCGACACCGATCTCACCGCCGAAGCCCACAAACTCGTCCGTCCGCTGCTGCTGATCCACGGTCTGGTCGACGACAACGTCGTCGCCGCTCACACCCTGCGGATGAGCACCGCCTTACTGGCGGCCGGCGTCCCCCATCAGGTGCTGCCGCTGTCGGGTGTCACCCACATGACCCCGCAGCAATCGGTGGCGGAGAATCTCCTGCGGCTTCAACTCGACTTCCTCCGGGCTAGCCTCGAAGAGGTGACCCCGGTCGACCCGATGGACTGAGAACGTCGAACGACGGCCGGAGTCGATCGGCCGGCCGATCAACGGTGGCCGGTGAACGCTCGAGGAAGGCTCAAGCCATCGACGACCTGGCACAACTCACTCCAGACCTGGCCTCGCTCGGCTGGGATGACGAACTGGACCGCTGGGCCGCCGAGGTCGAATCGGCCTCGGACGGCGATGGACCGGCGGCGTTTGAGAGCCTCAGGGGCCGAGTGGCCAGGGTCAGTCGAGGTTTCAGCCTGGTCTTCACCGGCGGTGACGCCGTGCTGGCGGCATCGGATTCGACCCGGACCCGAACCGACCTCGTTCCGGCGACCGGCGACTACGTCATCGTCCAGGACTCCGAGGCTGACGGACCTCATGTTCTCGACATCGCCCCCCGGTCGACGGCGCTGACCCGGCGGGCGCCGGGGCGAGTCCCGGAGCCTCAGGTGCTCGCCGCCAACGTGGACTCGGTGTTCGTGATGCACGGCCTCGACCGCCCGACGAATCTACGCCGTATCGAACGGCAACTGGCGGTGGGCTGGGCGAGCGGCGCCACGCCGGTCGTCGTGCTCACCAAGTCGGATCAGATCGCCGACCCCGAAGAGCTGCAACGCACGGTCGACGAGGTGGCCGCCGTCGCTCCCGGGGTGGCGACCCTGGCCGTCTCCATGGTCACCGGTGACGGTATGGACGACGTCGAGGCTCGAATACCCCCTGGATCGACGGTGGCGCTGATGGGGCTGAGCGGTGTCGGCAAGTCGACGCTGGTCAACCTCCTGTCCGGCGGGCAGGTTCAACGGACCGGTGAGGTACGGGCCGCCGACCGCCGCGGCCGCCACACGACGGTCACCCGGGACCTCATCCCGATCCCCGGGCGAGGCCACATCATCGACACACCCGGGATCCGGGAGATCGGCCTGTGGCAGGCCTACGACGGTCTCGCCCTCGCATTCCCCGAGATCGCCGAGGCGGCCGCCCAGTGTCGCTTCGCCGACTGCGCCCACGAGGCCGAGCCGGGATGTGAAGTACAGGACGGGCTGGCATCCGGCGCGATCGCCGAGCGGCGGCTCGACCACTGGCGGGAGCTGACGGCCGAACTCGAGTTACAGGAAAGCCAGTTGGAGGAATTCGCCCGGCGGGCCGAGTCACGGGATCGGGCCGACGCCAATCGACGGCGTGACTCGGAGCGACCCAATCGTCGAGCCCGCCGCAAAGGCCGACGACGCTGACGGGATCGACGGTGCGAGCGATACGGGGCCAGACACCCATTCGGTTCGCAGATAGGCAATACTGGTCCGATATGCGGACCTCGACGGGAACAGCCGGCGAGCGGCTACTGGCCGCCGCCCTGACGGTGCTGCTTCTCGGCGCCTGTGGCCGTCCCGCTCCCGCCGACGAAGCCCAGGCCGCAACAGCACCGGACCCGGCTGCTCAGGCGACTACTCCTTCGTCGGCCACGGTCGACGCCGCCGTCCCTTCCGCTCAGGGCGATGCCGCAGATTCTGATGCCGTGGATGGTGGGATGGGAGAAGAATCGGCCGACGGTTCGGCCGGAACCGAAACGGAGCAGGCCGAAACGACCGCCACCGTCGTCACCGCTCCGGTGCTGACCGCCGACGCCGTGATCGGTGTCGTCGACTCGACACCCGGAATGGCCGGGGTGAGGATCACAAGCCAGAATCCGATCGTGGCGCCCACGCCGACAACGGAGCCGCCGGCACCGACGGAGAACGCGCCGGCAGGCACCGCCGGCGTTCATGTCGTCCAGCCCGGCGACACGCTCTCCGGTATCGCCGCGACCTACGGCGTGTCGATGCAGGCCATCGTCGACGCCAACGGCCTCGTCGACCCCGACAACCTCACCGCCGGCCAGGAACTCCAGATTCCCCCCTCCGGCTGATCGCCTCCCCCCACGCGTAGAGAACCAGGGGGTCGGGGCAGGGCAGGTTCAGGAGGCGTCGATCGACTCCGTGCGGGCGGCCAGTCGCCAAGCGGTGACGAGGCCGGTCGCATCGAGACCGGCGTTGGCCATGTGCCGCTCGGCCATCGACTGATCGCCGCGATCGCAGATTCCGGACACGAGGTCGATCAACCATCGGGACATCCGGTCATCGGTGAGGTCGATGATGCGACGGGCGTCGTCGAGGGCGGCGTCCACGCCCTCGTCGTCGGAGCGCTGGAATGCCACGCACGCCCGCACCAGA
>Ga0224512_10004072_pt1 | contig 12557 bp, 9 predicted proteins | sample SF_May12_sed_USG_4_FD_169103 | JGI IMG/M metagenome (GOLD analysis project Ga0224512, IMG submission 169103) | Sediment microbial communities from San Francisco Bay, California, United States - SF_May12_sed_USGS_13 | ecosystem: Environmental > Aquatic > Marine > Sediment | place: USA: California... | reverse complement strand
ACTTGATAGCCGTGTCCTTTGGTTGGAGCGGTGCCGTCGTAGCGAATGGCGATCGGCAAGAAGTGAAACATGAGGTTGGGGTATGCGACGTCGGCGTTGCTGCGCGCGAAGCCGCCCGCCTCGAAGTGATTGGTGGCACCGAGGCCTTTGCGCAGGAACAACCATTGCGCACCGACGAACGGTCGGCGCCACCATTTGAGGCCCGGGGCGATGGACACCGGTTGTTTCGACGCATACTGGATGTAGACCTCGAGATGGTCCTGGAGGTTCTCACCCACTCCAGGGAGATCTGCGACGACTTCGATCCCGAGCGAGCGCAGGTCGGCGGCGTTGCCCACCCCGGACAGTTGGAGGATCTGGGGAGTGTTGATGGCCCCGCCGGCCAGCACCACGTCGCCGGCACCGACGAAGCGGGCCTTGCCGCGATGTTCGAACTCGACCCCCGTCGCTCGATTGCCATCGAACGTGATCCGGGTGACGAACGCCCGTGTCATCACGGTCAGGTTGGGCCGGTCCTTCACGGGGCGGAGATAGGCAACCGAGGCGCTGTTCCGGCGTCCTCGACTGATGTTGCGGTCGAAACGAGCAAACCCCTCCTGTCGGAAGCCGTTCACGTCGGGTGTCAGGCCGAACCCGGCTTGTTCGGCAGCTTGGAGCAAGGCACCGAAGAGCGGGTTTTGAGCTGGACCCCGCTCGAGGATGAGTGGGCCTTCGCCTCCCCGCCAGTCGTCCGCACCGGCCAGGCACGTCTCCATCTGCTTGAAATAGGGGAGGCAATGGGCGTAATCCCACTGCGACATCCCGGCATCCCGGGCCCACTTCTCGTAGTCGAGGGGGTTGCCACGCTGGAAGATCATGCCGTTGATGCTGCTCGAGCCTCCGAGGACCTTGCCGCGGGCGTGATACACGCGGCGGTCGTGCATGAACGGTTCTGGCTCGGACTCGTATTTCCAGTCGTAGAACCGGCTACCGATCGGAAACGGCAGAGCGGCCGGCATGTGGATGAAGACATCCCACGGGTAATCAGGTCGTCCTGCCTCTAGCACCAGCACGCTGTTCGAGGGATCGGCCGACAGTCGGTTCGCAAGCGCGGATCCTGCCGATCCGCCTCCAACGATGACGAAGTCGAATCGGTCGGTCGTCATGGCGTGGCGGCGGGAGGCCTCAATCGGTCGGCCCACGCCTCCGTGAAGCGGTCGAGGATCATCGCCATGAAGGCGATGGACACACCGACCTCGAAGCCCAGGCCGTTGTCGCTGCGGGTCAACGCCTCGATCGTCTTGAACCCGAGGGCCCCACCACCCACCAGGCCGGCGATGATCACCATGGCCAACACCATCATGATGATCTGGTTGACGCCGGCCATCATCGTCGGTGCCGCCAGGGGGACCCGGACTCCGAGCATCGTCTGTCGGGCAGACGCCCCGAAGACCTCCGACGCCTCGAGGCTCTCTTTGGGCACCTGCCGAATGCCGAGCGCAACAATACGGATCCCGGGAACGATCGCGTAGAGCACAGACGCAATGATGCCGGGCACGACGCCGACCGTGAACAGGATCACGACAGGAATGATGTAGACCAGCGACGGGATGGTCTGCAGGGCATCGAGGATGGGGCCAATCGCCGCCTCGACCCGTTCGCTGCGGCCTGCGGCGATCCCGATCGGGAGGGCGACGGCAACCGAGATCAGCACGGCAGCCATCACCTGGGTCAGCGTGTCGAGCGACAAGTCCCACATCCCGATCAGTCCGATGTACGTGATGCTCAGCGCGCCGAAGGCGGCGAGACCCCAACCCTTGAGGCGCCAGCCGATGAAGCCGGTAATGAGCACCAAAACCGGCCACGCCAACGAGTCGGTGAGGGTGTTGCGCACCGGGACGATGACGTCGGCAACGATGAAGTCGTTCACGGGCCGGGTGAACCAAGAGAGGTTGTCCCTCGCCCAGATCACGCCGGTATCGATCGGATCGAATGCCCTGGTCGTCAGAAGTTGTGGGAACTCGGCCCAACCGGCCAGGCGCCCCACCACGATCGCAACCCCGATCGCAGATACGACAGCCCAGGCCGTCCGGCGGTCGAAGCGACGTTTGGTGGGGTCGGCCGAGACAATCGCCCGGCCGATCCGGTCGAGGACCATGGCCACGGCGACAATCGCCAGACCGGTGGCGATGCCACGCCCGGTGCGGCGCTGGCTGAGAGTTTGGAGGACGAGCCCTCCGAGACCGCCGGCCCCGACCAGCGACGCCAGCACGACGATGCCGAGGGCCATCATGATGGTCTGGTTCAAGCCGGCCATGATCGAGGGGACTGCAGAAGGCAGTTGCACTTTGAAGAGAGTCTGGCGGGTTGACGCGCCGAACATGCGGGAGGCCTCGACCGACTGCTGGGGCACCTGGCGAATGCCGAGGGTGGTGAGCCGGACGACCGGGGGCAGCGCATAGATGATCGTGGCCACGGCACCGTTGACGCGTCCCACGCCAAACAGGAGAAGGAGCGGCAGGAAGTAGATGAATGCTGGCACGGTCTGCATGATGTCGAGGAGAGGGCGGATGGCCGTCTCGACTCGCGGCCGGAATGCCGCCCACACCCCGAGGGGTATGCCGACGACCGCGGCGACGAGCACGGCGATCACCATCAGTGCGAGCGTATCCATGGTGACTTCCCACAAACCGATCACCCCGGGGTAGATGGCGGCAAGAAAGGCGGTGATCGCCTCGGCCAGGGGCCGGGTACGCGCCACGACGAGGAAAACCGTGGCCGGAAGCACGTACCAGGGCAGCCAGATCAGGAAGGATTCGACTCCACCCATGGCTCCCTCCAACCCCCGGGTGATCGGAGTGAAGAACCCCGTGAAGAGGATGTGAGTCTGCCGATTGGTCCGTCCCCAGGCAGCGGCCCGGTCGATGGGATCCGAGAAGAACGTGTCGAGCGCCGCCGGAAACTGATCCCATGCCCGGAACACGATCTGGAGGATGACTGCCCCGACGAGGAGTCCGATCCACGGCACCCAGGTGCGGTACCGATGCACGTCGATCGTGGAACTCGCCGTGGCGGTGGTCATTGCGAAATGTCCAGGACGGCGCTCACCGCCGCCCGGTCGATCCGGCCAATGCGACGTCTCTCGTCGTCGACGACAATCAAACCGCCCGGGTCCGACAGCAGCATCGGAACCAACATTTCCACGGTGTCGCCCTCGTGGACCTGGCGTCCCTCACCCGAGGTATCGGACGACATGACATCCCGGGCACAGAGGACCTTGGCCTTCGGGATGTCCTTGGTGAACTCGCGAACGTAGTCGGTCTTCGGCGACGTGATGAGCTCGGCGGCGGTGCCGACTTGATCGAAGCCGCCTTCTTTCATAATGGCGATACGGTCACCGAGTTTGATGGCCTCGGCGAAGTCGTGCGTGATGAAGACCAGCGTCCGGTGCATCGACTCCTGAAGCCGGATGAGTTCCTCCTGCATGTCGCGCCGGATGAGCGGATCGAGGGCAGAGAACGGCTCGTCGAAAAACAAGATCTCCGGGTCGACCGTGAGCGCCCTGGCCAACCCGACCCGCTGTTGCATTCCGCCGGACAACTGCTGTGGGTAGTGCTGCTCGTAGCCTTCGAGGCCGACCGTTGACAGAACCTCCATTGCTTTGGCGTGGCGTTCGGCCTTAGGGAGCCCCTGCACCTCGAGACCGTAGGCCACGTTGTCGATGACCTTCCGGTGGGGGAGCAGGCCGAAGTGCTGGAAGACCATGGACAGCTTCTTGCGGCGGACCTCACGCAATTCGTTCGCGTCCATTGCCGTGAAATCGTCGCCGAACAGGGTCACTCTCCCCTGGGTGGCTTCGGTGAGTCGCGACACGCATCGGATCAAGGTCGATTTCCCGGAGCCGGACAGGCCCATGACGACGAAGACCTCGCCCTGTTTCACCTCGAATGAGACGTCCTTGACGCCCACCGTGCAGCCGGTCTGTTGGAGGATCGAAAGGCGATCCTGGCCCTCAGAGGCGAGCTCCAGGGCCCGCGCAGGTTTCGGTCCGAAGACCTTCCAGAGTCCTTCGGCGGTCAGAACTGAGTTGGCATGGGCAAAATCGGGCATCCCTGGGTAATGTAGCCACTCATCGGCCGGTATGGCCGAGGAGGAGGAAATTGCTCATGATGAAGAAGACCGTGGCGACATTCGCCGCCCTTGCGATGGTGCTGGTCGCCTGCGGTGGCAGCGCCGGTGACGAGACCATCAACCTGATCGTCAACCCGTGGACGGCGTCGCGACTCAATGCAGAGGTCGCCAAGGTAATCATCGAACAGGAACTCGGGAACACCGTCGAGATCGTGGACGTCAACGAGAACGATGCCATGTTCACAGGCATGGCGGACGGCACACTCGACGCCGTCCTGGAGATCTGGCCGTCCGGCATCACCGACGCCGAGCAGGCGTATTTCGACGCCGGTACGGTCAACAACATCGGCCAGTTGGGAACGGTGGGCAAGATCGGCTGGTTCGTTCCGGACTATGTGATCGCCGATCATCCTGAACTCGCCACCTGGGAAGGCTTCGCCGACCCGGAGAACGCCAAGCTGTTCGCTACGGCCGAGACCGGCGATCTGGGCCGGTTCCTGGGGACCGATCCCTCGTACTCACAGTACGACGAGCAGATCATTACCAATCTCGGGTTGCCGTTCCAGGTGATCTTCTCGGGTTCGGAGCCGGCAACGGTTGCCGAGGTCGATTCGCGGGTAGCGGCCGGTGAGCCGATCGTTCTGTACTGGTGGACCCCGACCGCAGCGGTCGCCAAGTACAACCTGGTCAATGTTGCCCTGCCCGCCTGGAACAGCGATTGCGGTGCTTCGGCAGCGGCCGGCGACGGTGGTGTCGACTGTGACTATCCCGAGGATGTGCTGTTCAAAGCGGCGTCGGCGGAACTCAAGGACAAGGCGCCTGACGTCTACACCTTCCTGCAGAACTTCACCATCACGACCGAGGATCAGCTTTCCATGCTGCCACCGGTCGAGATCGACGGTGACGAACCAGCCGACGTGGCTGCCAGGTGGGTCGCCGACAACGAGTCCGTCTGGCGGGCCTGGCTGCCGTAGAGCCAGATTCTGCAGATCGATGGAGTTGAGGGGCCTGCGGGCCCCTCACTCGTGTTTCTAGTAGGGCGCGTCCACGTCGCCGGTCTCCACGTACACCGACTTGAGTTGTGTGTAGTGCTCGATGGCGGCGTGGGAGTTCTCGCGGCCGATGCCCGACTGCTTGTAGCCACCGAACGGCATTTCGATGGGCGTGATGTTGTAGGTATTGATCCACATCGTGCCCGCTTCGAGGCGGGCGGCTACCCGGTGCCCTCGGGACAGGTCCTTGGTGAAGATGCCGGCGGCCAGCCCGTACGGAGTGGCATTGGCCCGGGTCACGACTTCGTCCTCGGACGAGAAGGTGAGGATCGCCATGACCGGACCGAAGATCTCCTCCTGCACGAACTGCATGTCGTCCGTGCACGCGTCGAAGATCGTCGGCTCGACGAAGAAACCTCGATCGACCGCTGGCCGGTTGCCGCCGGATACGAGAGTTGCGCCTGACCGTCGGCCGAACTCGATGTAGGCGAGAACCTTGGCGAGGTGTTCAGCCGAGATGAGGGCACCAACGTCGGTGGCCGGGTCGAGCGGATCGCCGATGACCATCTTGTCGGTCCGTGCTTTGAGACGGCTGACGAACTCCTCATGAATGTCCTCATGGACGAAGACCCGGGTTCCGTTGGAGCACACCTCACCCTGCGTGTAGAAGTTGGCGAGCAAAGCGGCGGAGACGGCGTTGTCGATGTCGGCGTCTTCGAACACGATGAGCGGTGACTTCCCGCCGAGTTCCAGAGTCACGTTCTTGAGGGTCTCTGCCGCTGCGGCCATGACCTTCTTGCCGGTGCCGACCTCACCCGTCAAGGACACCTTGGCGATGCCGGGATGTGCCGTCATCGCCTGACCGGTCCGGGCGTCGCCTTGGACGACGTTGAATACGCCGTCCGGCACGCCGGCTTCCGTGTAGATCTCGGCGAGCTTCAGAGCGGTCAGCGGAGTCAGTTCGGCGGGCTTGAAGATCATCGCATTGCCGCAGGCCAGAGCCGGAGCCGACTTCCAGCATGCGATCTGCATCGGGTAGTTCCACGCGCCGATTCCGGCGCACACGCCGAGCGGCTCGCGGCGCGTGTAGGCGAAGTTGTCGCCCAGGGTGTAGTGGTCACCTCTGAGGCCGTGGGCCAGGCCGGCGAAGTATTCGATGCACTCGGCTCCCGAGATCACGTCGACGGTGGACGCCTCGGCAATCGGCTTGCCCGTGTCGAGTACCTCGATCCTGGCCAGTTCGTCGTTCCGCTCCCTGAGGATGGCGGCCGCTCTCATCATGATCCGCCCGCGCTCGGCTCCCGTCATCGCCGACCAGACCCGGAACCCTTCCGAGGCCGAGGTCACTGCCCGGTCGACGTCGGATGCGTCGGCATGGGCCACCCTGGCGAGGGGCTCCTCGGTGGCGGGGTTGATTGTCGCAAACCACTCGCCAGACCCGGCCGGTACATGGGCGCCGTGGATGTACAGGAGTTGGTCGTCGAAGATCATGCTCTCATGGTATTCGACCGCGGATCCGGTCGGTGCTCTTACCTTGGACTAGCGGGAGCGCTACGGTCTGAGGGGAAGGAGCATCTCCTGAGCGAATCCGAACGTGAGGCCTGGGACAGGCGGTACGCCGAGGGCGACTACAAACCTCGCACCTGGCCGTCGCCTCTTCTGGAGGAATGGCTCGATCGGCTCGAGCCCGGTCGGGCTCTCGACGTTGCGTGCGGAACCGGTAGGAACGCTTTGCGCCTCGCAGAGTCGGGCTTCGACGTCGAAGCGGTCGATATCTCCGCTCAGGCGATCGCCGTCGGTCGGGCAGAGGCCGACAGGCGAGGTCTCGACATCCGATGGGTGGTCCACGATCTGGACGACGCCAGTCTTGCCGAGGGTGCTTACGACCTCATCACCGTTATCCGGTACGTGAACCGGCGCCTCTGGCCGAGGTTGCTGCGCTCGCTCGCTCCCGACGGGTGGTTGATCATCGAACACCACTTCCTGACGGAGGTCGATGTCGAAGGTCCCTCGACTCCCGACTTCCGGCTACGGCCACAAGAACTGCTGCGGGCGTTCGAATCCCTCCGGATCGTGTTCTACGAAGAAACGGTTGAGACCGATCGGGACGGGCATCGCTATGCGTTGGAACGCATCGTTGCCTGCAACGGCGACCCCGGGTTCTGATCGGCAGGAGCCTGGCGAAACGGCATGATTCCGGCGTGCCCTTTGGGGTAGCTTCTTCGTATGTCGCGCAAGCTTCGTTTTGCTGCTGTCGTGTTCACGGCAGCGTTCCTGACCAACGTCATCGTGGTGGCGATGTGGCCGGACAGCAGTGTCGATCTGGCGACAGCTGCCGTCATCGGCCTTGCCACATCGGCCGTCCTCACCTGGATCGAACACCGCCCCCGACGCTCCGGACGTCACCGGACCTAGCGGGGATCACCTGGCTGGCTCGACGGGTTGGCGGAGGATTGTCTTGAGGTTCTCGGGCTTGGAGCGGCGCGGGTCGCCCATGTAGATCTCGTGGTGGCGGCCCCGGAAGCGGTAGTCATGTTCGGAGGCGAACCCGGCCATCAGAGCGAGGGAGCGCGGCTCGTCGGCATACGGTCCGACGTGCATGATCTGAATGCTCGGGCCCTCCTGCCAGCGTAGGAGCCTCATTTGCTGCAGCGCCGGGTTGGGCCGCTTCTCGGCAGCCTGTGCCACGGCGGCATCGAACATGTCTTCCGTGATGTGGTCGGGTTGGAGCATCATCAACGTGTACGCCAGTGGCTGGCTGCCGTCGAATGCGAACTCCGTGGATTCGGATTCCCAGAGTCCTTCTGCGGCCATCACGGTGAAATCGATCGGGTTCTCCGGGCGGAGCTTCGACATGAACTTCAGCCCGTATCCAACGCCGTAGAGCGCTTCCATGCTCTGGCGAAAGGCTTCTGAATCCGATGGGCCCGCGCCTTTCTCGATAGCGCCGTCGATCATGATGAACAGCAACTCCGGTACGTCGACCCTCTCGACTCTTGTCGCGGATGGCCGATACAGGTGCTTGTACTTCTTCTTGAGGTCGAGTTTCTCGACGTCCTGCAGTTGCGTTGACTGCACGGGTACACCTCCTCGGTGGGCATCGAGGCTGATCTCATCGTTGCGGCGGTTGGGCCTACTCGCCAGGGTCCTTGGACCTGTGGACAAGGGGCGCGTCAGCCCGATGACCTCATCTGATCGGCGGCGGCCCGGGCGGGCGCCAGATGGCTGCGGAGCGCGGCAAACGGGATCAGGCCGAGAGATGCCAGCACGGTTCCGGCGACTGCGGTCGCCGTGAAACCTTGCCCGATGGCCTCGGCGACCTCTGGATCGCCGGCGATGTCTCCGCCGGCCAGGAGGTCCCGGACGACCTCGACGTCACCGACCGTTCGAGCGACGACCAGCAGGATGATCGCTCCACCGAGGGCGGCACCCAGAGAGAAACCCAGGTTGCGGAAGAACTGATGGGCAGCGGTGGCTCGGCCGATCTCCTCGGACGCTGCCAGCGACCGAAGCAGCGTCAATCCGGCATTGGTGGCAAGCCCGACCCCCGCACCGGTGGCGAGCATCGCCGCGAAAAGAACCGGGAGCGGCCATCCCACGGCTGATACCGCCGCAACGCCGATCATCGAGGCGATTGTGACGACGAAGCCTCTCATGATGACCGACGAGTCGGACTGCCGATCAAGCATGCGGCTCGACAGATTGGCGCCGACCGTCCAGCCGATGACAAAGAACATCACGGACCAGGCGGTGAGGCTGGTACCGGCTCCCCGGGCTCCCCGGATATAGAGGGTGAAGAAGGAATGCACCGAAATGCCGCCGCCGATCAGCATCGCAATGGACAACGCCAGGATGCCGAACGGAGCCTCGACGAGGTGGCGAATCTTCAAGACAGGAGCCTGCGATCGACGGGCCCTTCGTAGATACAGAAAGCCGGTGGCGGTGGCCACAGCGATCCATACCAGAGACCAGGGGCCGAGTCCGTCTACTGCGAGGAGCAAGGCGAGATTGAACGTGAGCACCATCGCGATACCGAGCCCGTCAATGGTGCTCTCGGCCTCCGGGTCGACGGGTCCGGGCAGGATCTTCCACCCGGCGGCCAAGGCGATGATGCCGAGTGGAAGGTTCACGAGGAAGATCCACGGCCATGAGGCAATCGACAGGATCAGGCCGGCGATACCCGGCCCGGCCACGCCCATCACACCCCACACCGTCGAGTTGGCGGCAAAGGCCCGGCCGATGAGGTGGGGTGGATAGAGGAGGTTGACGGCCGAGAGGCCAACGGCGAGCAGAAATCCGGCTCCGGCGCCCTGCACGACGCGAGCCCCGATCATCTGCGGCATCGTGGTGGCGAAGGCCGCCGCCGTCGAGCCGGCAACGAAGATCACGACAGCAGAGCGGAACATCAGCTTGACTCCCACCGAGTCGACGAGGGGCCCGGCGACGACGGCTCCCACGCCGGACAGCAATAAGTAGCCGGTAATCACCCAGGGGAGAAGGTCGACCCTGCCCAGTTCGGCTGCGATATCGGGCAGTGCGGCGGCGACCGCCAACGACTCGAAAGCTGCCAGAGCCACCATCGTGTAGACCGAAATGGAGGCCGGGAGCAGTTCGCGGGAGAGGACGCTTTTCGGGCGAGAGGTCACCGCTCAAGCGTAGGCCAATTTCGGGGCGCGCCAGGAAGTGCCTCCTGTTGGACGGTCGGCAGCAACCGATCGTCGCGGCCCGGTCGGGCGGCGTAGCGTTCGGTACGCTCGTGGAGGGAGGAGATCATGACCAACGGTTACGACTTCGTAGTGATCGGTTCGGGACCGGCCGGCGAGAAGGCCGCCGCCATGGCCGCCTACTTCGGCAAGTCGGTGGCCATCGTGGAACGGGACCCGCGCCCGGGCGGCACCGTCGTCTCCCGCGGCGGCATTCCGACCAAGACCCTTCGTGAAGCGGCGATGTATCTGTCGGGCTTCCATCGGCGCGAGGTGTACGGGGTCGGGTTGGATTTGTCGGGTAATGAGGTTCTCGAGGTTCTCCGGGCACGCGCCCACGACGTCACAGAGCGGGTAGCCGACGGCGTCAGCCGTAACCTGGAGCGACACCGGATCGACTATCTCCACGGCTCCGCAGCGATCGTCGCAGACGGGAACGTATCGGTCACCGATGGGACCGGCGCCGTCCGGATCCTCGAAGCCGACAAGGTGCTGATCTCAACCGGCTCCCGCCCCTTCCGCCCCGGCAACGTGCCATTTGACGACCCGGCTGTCGACGATTCGGATTCGATCCTCGCTCTCGAGTCCATCCCCCGATCGCTGGTTGTCATCGGAGGGGGCCCGGTGGGCACCGAGTACGCGTCGATCATCACGGCGCTGGGTTCGTCGGTGACTTTGGTCGACGCCGGGCCCCGACTCATTCCGTTTGCCGACGAGGAGATCTCCGACCAACTCGCCCAGGCATTGACCGCGGACGGAACAAGGTTCGTTTTCGATTCACCCGGTGCGACGATCACGCGAACGGAGCGGGGTCTCGAAGTCGGGCTGCCGGATGGCGAGACCCTGTACCCCGAGAAGGTGCTCTTCGCAGCCGGCAGAGCCGGGAATGTCGAAGGCCTCGGCCTGGAAGAAGCGGACATTGATACGGATGACCGCAACCACATCCTGGTCGACGCCCATTTCCAGACAACCCACCACGGCATCTACGCGGCCGGCGATGTGATCGGCCCCCCGGCCCTGGCCTCCGTGTCGGCAGAGCAGGGACGGATCGCCGCTTCGCATGCATTCGGCCTGCACGTGGTCGACCGACTCGACTCGCTCCCGACCTACGGTGTCTACTCGATGCCGGAAGTCGGCATGGTCGGAATGACCGAACAGGCCGCTCGCGCATCGGGTATGCCGTACGCCATCGGGCGGTCATGGTTCAAGGACAACGGGCGCAGCCGGATCGCCGGCACGACAACCGGCCTCATCAAGCTCGTGGTCGGCAGCGAGGATCACAAACTCCTAGGCGTGCACATCCTCGGAGAGGACGCCGCCGAGTTGGTCCACATCGGCCAGGCGGCCATCCATGCCAGAGACAAGGTCGACCGGTTCGTTCACACGACCTTCAACACGCCTACCCGATCAGAGGCCTACAAGTACGCGGCCTACGACGCCCTTCAGGACATCACGGGTCGGCGCCTACAGGACGGCTAGCCGGCGTTCAGTTCGTCTCTCCACGCCAGCCAGCGCGTGGCGGCCGAGACGTCCCAGTCGGGCCCGTTGAAGCCGAGTGTGAACTCTTCGAAGCCCATCTCGACCAGGGCGGGTCCGTCCTCATCCAGGAACCGATCGAGGTCGTTCGGGTCGACGCCGAGGCCCCAGATGATCTCGTTGGGGTCGCGTCCGATGGCTGCGCACTCGGCCTGGAGCTTGGCGACGGCCGGTTCGAGGTCGGACGGCTTCTGCGGGAACCTGGCATGCCAGCGGTCGGCGTGCCTTGCGACCATGGGGAGGGTGAACTGCGGGCCGGTTCCGGCGATCAGGATCGGTATCGGCCGAACCGGCTGCGGATTCAGCTTCTCCAGCCGGGCCTCCATGATCGGCAGGTTGTCGCGCAGGTGGCGGAGTCGGGAGGCGGCAGTGCCGAATTCGTAGCCGTATTCGTCGTAGTCCCGCTCAAACCACCCGCTGCCCACGCCGAGCACGAACCGGCCCCCAGAGATGTGGTCGATGGTCCTGGCCATGTCGACCAGCAGATTGGGATTGCGGTAGCTGTTGCAGGCCACCAGGGGTCCGATCTCGATGGTGCTGGTCTGCTCGGCCCAGGCGCCCAGGACAGTGAAGCATTCGAAGTGCTGACCGTCGCGGTCGCCGTAGAGCGGATAGAAGTGGTCCCAGTTGTAGACGATGTCGAAACCGAGTTCTTCAGAGAGGCCGGCGGCATCCCGGAGCGCTGCGTAGTCGCCTTGCTGCGGGTGGAGTTGAGCTCCGACCCTGATCTTCCCGTGGCCCATCAATCTCTCCTCTTCACTTTTGGCGCCCGTGGTGCATGCCAGGCATGCATAGGGGTACCACAAAACCCGTTGCGGGACGCCACGACGATAACCGCCCGGCCACCTCGTGGGACGTTCGCCTCTAGAAGCGCTACGCAGAGTGGCGGACCATCGGAACCGGGAGGCAAGATGGGTTTGCGTGCGAGGCTGGAAAGGCCTCGGACCAGCGCGTCCACCGGCCTCCTTTCTTCGCACGCGCCGAGCCAGCCGTCCTGTCAGAAGGTGACTCCGCGCCGTGGTCTCGCTCGCAGAGTTCTACCCGGAGGTAGGTCGCCATGAGGAACACGAATCCCCAAGCATATCGGGTCGTATTGGTGGCGTTCGTCACTGCCGCCGCGCTGTTTACGGTGTCAGGCACCGTCGCCGTGGCTCAAAGCACCGGCTTCGAGCAGATCTCGGTTGTCGACTTCATCGGTGTCGAGGGGGCGGGCTGG
>Ga0224512_10004071_pt1 | contig 12558 bp, 11 predicted proteins | sample SF_May12_sed_USG_4_FD_169103 | JGI IMG/M metagenome (GOLD analysis project Ga0224512, IMG submission 169103) | Sediment microbial communities from San Francisco Bay, California, United States - SF_May12_sed_USGS_13 | ecosystem: Environmental > Aquatic > Marine > Sediment | place: USA... | reverse complement strand
GATGCTGGCCGGATCGAAGTCCGCGAGCGCGTTGGCGTGCTCCGAGACCAGACGGACCGCCCGCTCTTCGTCGTGGGCCTCCAGCGCGCTCACGATGGGAGGGTGGGTCCCCGCGATATCCACCAGATCGACGTCTCTATCATTGCGGAGCGACATGATCTGATGGATGCGCAGATAGAGCCCCGCCCAGAGCTGCGCCAGCAGCTCGTGGTCGGAGAGTCGGATCAGGGTGCGGTGGAAGGTCTCGTCCGCCGCCACCAACCCCTCCCGGTCACCCGCGGCCGCAGTCTCGTCCATGGCCGTGCACGACGTCCAGAGTGCGTCCACCGCCGTACCGTGCTCCAGGATCCGGCGCACCGCCATGACTTCGAAGCGCTGCCGCATCTCGCAGATCTCGGTGACTTCGCGCACCGTCATCGGCTTCACCCGCTTCCGCCGATACGCCACGGTCTCCACCAGGCCATCGTTCTCGAGGTCCTGGATCGCCTCCCGTATGGGTGCGCGGCTCACACCCAACTGCTCGGCAAGGGCTGTCTCCACCAGGGCGGTCCCAGGCCGCAGCTTACCCGTGATGATGGCGGAGCGGATGCGCTCGGCGACCTGCACCCTGAGGGGCGTTTGCTCGATGGGGCCCAGCATGGGCGAGGGGTCAGCCATGGCCGGGCCCTCCGTGCACCTCGAGCGGGGCGATCGGGGCGAACACGTCGTCCTCTGCCCCACCCCGCCACATCAGGACCGCGAAGCTCGATTCGGCATCCAGCGCGACGATCCCCGCGTGCCATACGCCCGGATGGTAGACCACGCCGACGGTGCCCGGAACGACGACGGCCAACGCCCCCGCTGGGTCGGGCGCTCCAGCCTCGTCGGGAGGCATGACGGTCACCAGGTACCGAGACACCCCGACCGGCAGGAAGAGCTGGGCGGCGTTCGGGTGGCGCTCCACACGCTCTACCGTGAACGGCAGCGTCGACGCCGGGACCCGATTCAGATAGCAGCTCGGCGACAGCCCCGGCACGGGCTCGAGCCACTCACTGAACACCGACCGATCACCTACGCCGGGCGGCGGCTGGAGGAACGCGCCGAAGGGCGCGAAGGAGCCCGCGTCCGGAGCCCGCGCGATCAGGCGCATCGGGGGGCTCCCGCCGGAGGAACGTGCGCACGCCAATGAGCCGCGAGGTCGCCTCGGCGGCAAATCCAGACGTCGTTACGACCCTGGACGTGGTCGAGGAAGGCGCGGAGGCCCACGATTCGGCCGGGCTGGCCGAGGATCCTGGCGTGCATCCCCACGGACATCATCCGCGCATGAACCGCCGCTTCCGAGACGAGCTCCTCGAAGGCGTCGATGAGGAACTCCCCGAACGCCCGTCCCGTGACGAGTGGCCCGCCCACGAGCTTGGCGTCGTTGGTCACCAGGGAATACGGGACGACGAGGTGCGGCCGATCCGCCACCCATACCCAGTAGGGCAGCTCGTCGTTGTAGGCGTCGCTGTCATAGGTGAACCCTCCGTGCTCGACGAGCAGCTTGCGGGTCGCGGGGGACGGCGCGTAGCGGCAATACCATCCCTCGGGGGGACGACCCACCAACCGATGGATCGAGTCGAACGCGTCAGCGATCTCCGCGCGCTCGGTCTCCTCGTCCAACAGATAGTGCTCCACCCACCTCCGCCCGTGGGCCACGACGTCCCAGCCACTCTCGGCGACGGCCTGGGCGGCCGCCGGATTTCGTTCCAGCGCCAGAGCCGAGGCGAAGACCGTCACGGGAAGTCCCCGGTCGCGGAAAAGACGGTAGAGTCGCCAGAAGCCGACGCGGCTTCCGTATTCGAACATGCTCTCGGCGGCCAGGTCCCGATCGCCGCGCGGGACCCTGGGCTGCGCGACCTCGGTCAGGGCGGCGTCCGAGTGACCGTCCCCATCCTCCAGCGAATATTCCGAGCCCTCCTCGTAATTCAGGACGAAGTTCACGGCCATGCGCGCACCCCCCGGCCACCGGATATCCGGAGGGCTCTGCGCGTAGCCCACGAGGTCTCGCCGAATTTCCACCGTCAGTCCCGCCTCCCTTCGACCTTGCAGAAGAAACAACACCAGTCGCCGGTCGTGACATTGGGAAGGGCCCTCAGCCCGAAGAACATCCCGTCGGCGGGCGCCTCGAGCCGGGCCAGCGTGTCCCCGAACACGTTCACGATCCGCGCGATCGAATCGCCTTGGCGCATCATGGTGAGGAACTCGACGCCGGGCTCCGGGAGGAAGATCCCGGACGCGGGGGCCAGAAGCGCTTGTTGCTGACCTCGGTAGCGCGGCGAGGGATAGGCGGCGTCCCCAGGATACATCTCGTAGTGGCGGAGGATGTTGAGGATGGAGTCGGCGAGCTCCCGTCCCACCCGCGCGAACTCCTTCGGAGACGTCGCCGAGCGTCCCCCCAGCTCGACGGTGATGCCCACCTTCCCGAGCTCCTTCATGTACGCCATGGGGCTCCCGGTCGGGTTGAAGGAAGACATGATGCACCCCCAACCCGGGCCCATGGCGGTTGCCAGCTCCACCGACTCCGGGCGCTCGTCCACGAAGATGGCCTTGTCGAGGAAGGAGTGCGCCCCGCCCGAATGGATGGAGATCTCCAAGTCCGCGACCGGCCCCATCGCCGCGGCGTGCGCCGCGGCCACGCGCTCACTCAGGTATCCGTCGGGACGCCCCGGATAGATACGGTTCATGTCGTAGGTGAAGGTGTCCAACGGGTTGCCGCGTTGGGCCGCCTCGAAGGCCGGCACGTTCAGAACCGGGCATAGGACCAACGTGCCCGCCAGCTGCGCCGGGTCCACCTCGGCCAGGGCGATCTGACAGGCCAGCGGCCCCTCCGGCTCGTCACCGTGGATCGCACCGTTGACCCAGAAGCAGCGCCCCGGGGCGGCCCCGTTGATCACCACAACGGGGATCGCCAGAGGAGTTCCACCTCCGAGCTCGGTGACTGGAATCACCCCGCGGACCGTGGTCCCCGGCGCGGCGCTGGCGGTTCCCACGGTGACGGTGCGGGCAGACGTCATCTCAGATCCCCTTGAAGTCCTCGTACTCTTTCAACTGCTCGGGCGTGTACACCTGCATGAGCTCGATCTCGATGCCGCCCGCCTCGTCGTCCAGGAAGGCGACCCACCCCTCGGGGTGCGGGTGCGAACCGTGGACCTGGCAAGCCTGGCAGATCCGAAGCGTCGCACCCTGGCCCTCCGCGTGGGTCAACGCCGAGTCGATGTCGTCCACCTCGTAGCAGATGTGGTGGAGCCCCTCGGCCCCCCGCTCGGCGATCCACTTTGCGAATCGGCCGTCCGGCTCCATGGACTCGCAGAGCTGGTACTCGATGCCGCCGAGGTGGAAGAGCGCCACCCGGTTCTGCGACTTCGGGTAGACGTGGATCTCCGTGTCCGCGGGGACGTGGAGGAACCGGGCGTACGCGTCCAGCGCCTTTTCTGCGTCACGTACGGCGAACGCCATGTGCTTGATGCCACGGACATTCGGATTGTCTGATTTCATCGATCGGACCTCATGCTTCGAGTGGCCTCATGCGACGGAGCGTTCCTGGCGAATGGCTTCGACGACCTTCGCCATGCGGCCCAGTGCCTCCTGAATCCGGGGGACGGACTGGGTCAGAGACAGACGCGCGTAGTCGTCGGTGTAGTCCCCGTAGATCTTCCCCGGGAAGATCATGACACGCCCCTCCGCGAGCAGCCGCTCGCAGAACTCGGTGGCGCCGACTCCCGTCTCCGCGACCTTCGCGTAGACGTAGAAGGCGCCCTGGGGTTCGGCGAAGGGGACGCCCATCTCCGTGAGGCCCTCGCAGAGCGCCCGTCTCCGCTCATCGTACGTCACGCGCATCTCCTCGACGCACTCCTGCGGCCCGGTGAGGGCGGCAAGCGCCGCGTGTTGGCCGACCGCGGAGGTAGAAATGGCGAGGGCGTGGTGGATCTCGGCCAGTGCGGGCATGAGGTCCGGAGGACCCGCGAAGTAGCCGACTCGCCAGCCGGTCATGGCGTAGGCCTTGGACACACCGGACAGCGTGAAGGTGCGCTCCCTCATGCCGGGGAGCGCGGCCACCGGCTGCACCGTGGCCCCGTCGTACGTGATCCGCGCGTAGATCTCGTCGGATACCACGATCAGGTCGTGCTCCCGCGCCACCTCGCAGATCCGGGCAACCTCGTCCGGAGGGATCACGGTCCCCGTGGGGTTACCGGGGTTGATGAGCGTGAGAACCTTGGAGCGCGGGGTGACGTGCTCGCGGACCAGCTCCGCGGTGAGCGTGAAGTTGGTGGCCCGCGTCATCCGGATGTTCACGAGGGTAGCCTCGGTGAGCTCGGCCGCCTGGAGGTAGGGGTTGTAGCCCGGGCACGGCATGAGCAGCTCGTCGCCCGGGTCGAGGAGCCCGAGCGCGATGATGAACATCGCCTGCTGGCCACCCGGCGTGACCACGATGTCCTCGGGAGCGTACCGGGCGCCGCCGTGCTCCGCGATGTTCTCCGCGATGGCCTGTCGGAGCTCCGGAAGCCCGAGAGGATGCGTGTAGTGCGTCGCACCCGACGCGAGCGCCTCCTGGCCCGCCCGGACGATGTGCTGCGGTGTGTCCAGATCGGGATCTCCCCGCCCGAGCTTGATCACGTCCGGCAGTCCCGAGGCGAGGTCCATCATCCGGGTCACGATGTGCTTGTCCTTCAGCGTGACGCGTCGGGCAAGGCGGCTGCGGCCTTTGGTCATGGAGGGTTTCAGATCCCGTAGATGTCCGAGTACTTCCGGGTGAGGTGCTCGAGGTAGTCCGTCGGGTCGAGCGTCCGCCCCGTGGCCATCTCGAGGAGCTGATCGCGCGAATAGCGGCGGCCATGACGATGGATGTGCTCGGTCATCCACTCCCGCAGCGGCAGGTAATCCGCATTCGCCAGCCCGTTTCGGACGCGGTCGTCCTTCGTCGCCGCCGCGAACAGCTGTCCCGCCATGACGTTGCCGATCGTGTAGTTGCAGAACGTCCCCACCTGTCCCGATGACCAGTGGACGTCCTGGAGCACGCCGAGGCGGTCGTTCGGCACCTCGAGTCCCAGGTATTCCTCGACCTTGGCGTTCCACGCCTCCGGGAGGTCCGGCACGCTGAGACTTCCGTCGATGAGCGCGGCCTCGATCTCGACGCGGAGCATGACGTGGAAGTCGTACGTCAGCTCGTCGGACTCCACCCGGATCAGCCCCGGTTGCACGCGGTTGACCGCGCGCCAGAAGGTCTCGGTGTCGATCCCCTCGAGCTGTTCGGGAAACGTGCCTCGGAGCTCACCGTAGTTGAGCTCCCAGAACTCCCGGCTGCGTCCCACGTGGTTCTCGAAGAGTCGGGATTGGCTCTCGTGGGCTCCGAAGCTCACCCCACCGACCGCGTACAGCCCGATCAGGTCGGTAGCGAGTGGGGTGCGCGTGTAGGCCGGGTCGCAGTACTGCTCGTAGAGTGCGTGACCCGTTTCGTGGAGCGTGCCGAAGAGGCTCTTGGGCATCCACTCGTCGTTCACCCGGGTCGTGATGCGAACGTCGTTGCGCGTGAAGGAGACTTCGAACGGATGCACCGTGAGGTCGAGGCGTCCCCGGTCGGTATCGTAGCCGAGCTTCCTCGCCATCTTCAGCGCGAATTCGAGCTGTGACGCCACCGGAAACGGGCGCTCGAGAAAGCCGACGGGGGGTGGCTCCTTCTCGCCGATGGCCTTCAGCAACGGGAGGAGCCCCTCGCGCAGCGCGGCGAAGAGCGGCTGCAGGGACCGTACCGTCTCGCCCGGCTCGAATCGGTACATGAGCGCGTCGTAGGGATGCTCCTCGTAGCCGATGCACTCGGCCATCTCCCGATTCAAAGTGATGGTCTCCTCGAGCACGGGCGCGAAGGAGCCGAAGTCGCTGTCGGCCCGGGCTTTCGCCCATATGTGCTGCCCGATGGAGCCCACCTCGGCCCGCTTGTGCACCAAAGCCGCGGGAATCCTCAGGTGATACTCGATCGCCTCGCGGACTTGGGCGCAGATCGTCCGCTCGACGCCATCCGCGGGCAGGCTCGCCGTCTCGGCCTCGGCCCGCTCCAGGAGCCGCCGGGTCTCGTCGGCGACCAGATGGTCCCGGGCGAGGACGGTCAGCGTCGCCAGCTGCTTCGCCCGCGTATCGGCTCCCCCGGGCGGCATCATCGTACGCGCGTCCCACTTGAGGATCGATTCGGCGTTGAGGAGGTCGTTGACCTCGCCCATCCGCTCGAGGAACGCGTTGTAACCCATGCTCACGACCTCTCGAGGCCCGGTCGGGCGACGGATTTGCACCGACGCCGCGGGCACGGTAGTCTCCCCCACACCCCGGGCACAGTAGTCTGTATGTTGTCGACAGTATGTTGTCGACAGTCCGCAACGTGCCCTTCGTCGACCGGGGTGTCAAGCACGCGGATCGGAGCCCCCGGCCCGCCCACACGACGTCGGCTATCCGAACCCCGGACGCGCATGAACCAAGGGCTTCGCTGGAACTTCGACGACCTCGTCGAGATGGCGGTGACCGGCCGAGTGAGTCAGCCCACGCTCCGTCGGGGAGGGTACGTGCATCGACCCGACGGGGTCGGCGAGATGCTGCCGGGCATGTCCGGAATCATGTATAGCGCGCGGGTCGGCGATCGGGCCTTCGGATGGGCCGCGGACCACGTCGAGCCCGGCGTCTCCATCGCGAATCCGGACGAACGCGCCGACTACGCCCTGCACTACCTGACCTGCATCGGGAACGAGGCCGAGGTCGTGACGGGGTTCGCGAGGGGGGCGAAGGGTGTGGTCACCGGTGAGCATGCCCGCCTCCTGGTGGACTTCGCCCCCGAGATCCTGGATGAGATGACCGTCGGAGATACGGTCCAGATCCGGGCCCAGGGTCGTGGGCTGAAGCTCGAGAGCCATCCCGAGATCGAGTTCAAGAAGACGAGCCCCTCACTCGCCCGTGCCTTGGGCCTCCAGGAGAAAACAGGGCGGATAAGCTGCCCCGTAACGAGGGAGCTCCCCGCACGGATCATGGGTTCGGGGGCCGAGCTCAACGCCGAGTTCGTGGACCAGGACCTCATGTCCGGCGACCGTGTGCTCATGACCGAGCTCGGTATCGACCAGATGCGCCTCGGCGACCTGATCGGCATCCGCGACGTCGACCATCGATTCGGCCGCTCGTACCGGACCGGGTGGACCGCCGTCTGCCTCTGCATCCACGGGGACTCGGTGATGACCGGCCACGGACCCGGCATCCTCACCCTGATGACCGGCCCGGCCGAGTATCTGGACTTCCACATCGACGCGGGAGCGAACATCGCCCACACGCTCGGCATCCGGGAGACCGCATGACCGCAGGAAATACGCTCTCCACCAATGCGGCGGATATCGTCGCGGTCTCCGCGGCCGGACACGTCGTTCACCCGGGGCTTCCCGGCCTGCCCGCCGAGCCGTACCGGCTCGCTGCAGACGGCACACCGTTCCTGCTGCCCACCTACGGCGGCATCGTCTACAACGTCTCGGTCGGCGATCGAGCCTTCGGGTGGGCCGCGGACTGCATCCACCCCGGGGTGAGCATCCATCAGGCCGACGACCTGAAGAACCGGGGCCTCAATGTCTTCGCCTGCGTGGGCAACCGCGCCAAGGTGATGACGGGCGGGGCCGCCGGGACCACGGGTGTCGTCACGGGAAAATCGGGACGCTTCTCCGAACAGGTGATCGTGCACTTCCCGCGCGAGGCGCGCACCCGCATGGCCGTCGGCGACCAGGTCCTGGTTCGGGCCGAGGGTCGGGGCCTGAGCCTCGCGGACCACCCGGCCGTGTCCTTGAAGGGGATTTCGCCCGAACTCCTCCGGGCCCTGCCCGCCGACGAAACGGACGGACAGGTGGCCTTCGGCGTCGCCGCTTCCATTCCCGCTCACCTCGTCGGGGCCGGACTCGGACTGACCTCCGAAGGCGGCAGCCTCCACATGCAGTCCACCGACCGGGCCTTGCTGGCCGAGCTGGGCCTCGACCGGCTGCGCCTCGGAGACTTCGTGGCCTTGGAGGACACCGACAGTCGCTACAACCACGGGTATCTCCAGGGCGCCCGGGCTATCGGCGTGGTGGCATCCACCGACGGCCCGCGCGCTGGCTACGGACCGGGTATCGCCATTCTGATGACGGCCCCCGCGGGGCAACTCGCGGGCTTCGAGGTCCCCGAGGCCAACCTCGTCGACCTCCTCGACCTCGACGAATGACCCTCATCGACCCAGAAGCCCCATGATCGGACGACGCACTCCGTGATCTCCATGACGGCCGTCACCCAGGAGAGCCTGCGGGCCTTCGTGCTCGAGGCGCTGCGTGCCATGGGGCTCACCGAAGAGGAGGCCGAGATCTTCGGCGGCGCCCTCGTCTTCTCCGAGCTGCGCTTCCACCCTGGACACGGCCAGGGCGTGAAGAAGCTCCGGCGGTATCAGGAGCGATTCGCGCACGGCCTCATCGAGCCGGGTGCGCCGTGGGAGTTGGTGAAGGAGAGCCCGGCGCTGGCGCTCGTCGACGCGCACAACGGGATCGGGACGGTGGCGGCGACACGGGCGATGCGGCTGGCCATCGAGAAGGCGAAGGTGTGTGGTATCGGCCAGGTCGTGGTGCGTAACTCCACCCACTTCGGGTCGAGCGCGGTCCACGCTTGCCTGGCCCCCGAGGTCGGCTGTGTCGGGATCGCCTTCACCAACGCCGGGCCCGAGATGGCTCCGTGGGGTGGCCGGGAAGGCGTGGTCGGCACGAACCCGTGGGGGATCGCCGTCCCGACCGGCCTCGGCTTCCCCGCGGTCCTGGACATCGCCCTCACGACCGCGGGAAAGGGGATGATGCAGTGGCACGCCAACGAGGGGCGCCCCATGCCACTCGACTGGGCCTTGACGCCCGAGGGCGAGGAGACGGACGATCCGAACGCCGCGATGGCCGGGGCCCTCCTGGGGATCGGGACATACAAGGGCTATGGTCTGGCCTTCATGACCGACGTCCTCACGGGCGTCATCGGCGGTGGGGGATACGGGCTGACACCCTACGCCGACCCGAAGAAGTGGGACGTGAGCCACACGCTGATCGCGCTCGACATCGAGTGGTTCATGCCGCTCGGGGAGTTCCGGCGGCGTATGGACGACTTCGCCGGAATGGTGAAGTCCCGGGCACTCCGGCCGGGCTTCGACGAGATCCTCATCCCCGGTGAGCAGGAGGCGCGGCGAGTAGCGCGGAAGTCCGAGCGGGGCGTCCCTCTGGAGAACGGGGTGCTCGGTGATCTTCGCGACTTGGGCGTGGAGCTGGGGGTTGGGGCCGAGATCGTCGAGGTGGGGCCGTGGGAGGACGCCACGCTTTGAGGTCGCCCCTTTGAAGGCCCCTCCGTCCAGGTCTCGGGCGCCGGAGTCTTCGGCGCTGAAGCCTCTGCCACCCGGCTTTCACGGCGATGTCCGCGAACGACTCCGCGCTCGGGCGGAGGCCGAGGGACTCGATGGCATCCTGCTGCTCGGCGCCGGGAACGTCCGCTACGCGACCGGCTGGCACGTCTCCGTGAACGAGCGCCCCGTGGGGCTTTGGCTCCCGTTGGGGGCAAAGGCCCTCCTGCTGGTGCCACTCCTGGAGCTCGAGAACGCGCAGGCCGTTCCCCGCATCGAGGTCCGAACCTATGAGGAGTTCCCGGGGAAGCGCCCTCCCGTTTTGTGGATGATCGAGGAGACGAATGCCCGGAAGATGGCCGTGGATGTGCTCGGGGCCGAACTGCTGGCGCCGTCTCGAGCGATGCTCGACCGACTCGACCTGGTGGACCACGCCCGGCCCGAGCGCGCCGTGAAGCACGACGCGGAGCTGACGTTGATTCGCGAAGCCGCAGGTTTCGCGGATATGGTGCTGGAACGGCTGCTGAGCGCAGGGCCCGACATCATTCGGCAAGGCGGCACGGAGGCGGACCTGATGACCGACTCTACCGCGCACGTCGGGAAGATCCTCGCCGACACGCACGGTGACGCGTTCCAGGAGACGAAGACGAAGATCACGGCCTCCGTCCACTCCGGACCGCGCGCGGCCCTGCCCCACGGAGCGGTGACGGCCCGCCGACCGCAGCCCGGCGAGCCGATCATCGCCGGGATCGGGTGCAGCCTCGGCGGATATCATGCGGAGAGCGGCGTCACGCTCGTCCTCGGGGAAATCCGTCCGGAGCAGAGACGCATCATGGAGGCGATGGCCGCGGCGGGGGCCGCAACGGTCGACGCCCTGGAGCGCGGATGGCGATGCGACCGCGTGAACGAGGCTGCACTCGACGCCCTCCGCGGCGCCGGGTTGGGCGATGCGATCCGCCACCGAATCGGTCACGGCATGGGCGTAGAAGGACACGAGGCGCCGTGGCTCGCCCCGGGCGACGACACTCCGACCGCGCCCGGGATGGTCTTCTCCTGCGAGCCAGGCGTGTACCGCCCCGGCCTCGACGGATGGCGCACGATCGACACGCTCGTGGTCGGCCGCGAGGGCGTGGAGGTGGCGAGCCGCTTCCAGAGAGACCACCCTCTCCTGACCCGCGTCCTGCCTTGCTGACCCGAACCCTACCCTGCTGAGGAGTCATGCCCGAACCCGCCGCCTGGCGATATCAGAAGATCACCAAGCCCATGTTCGATCTCCCCACGCCGCACCTCGTGCTCGCGGGACGGGTCCTGACCATGGCGGGAGACGTCATCGACGACGGCTTCGTCGAGATCGAGGCCGGCATGATCACGGCGGTCGGTCCCCGAGCCGAGCTGAGCGCGGGCTCCGCCGAGGTCGAGGAGACGGGCGGAACGCTCATGCCCGGCCTCATCAACAGCCACGCCCACCTCAACTGGGACGGCATCCACGATCTTGTGCGTCAGTCGATGGACGACCCGCGCCCCATCTCCGCGTTCAAGGCCGCGGCGAACATGCTCAAGAGCGTGCGCGCCGGCGTGACGCTGGTGCGGGACCTCGGCTTCCACGACATGAACCTGTTCTCCAAGCAGGCCGTCGAACAGGGGATCTTCCCGGGCCCGAGGCTGCGAGTCTGCGGGGCGGCGATCATCCAGACGGGCGGGCACACGTATTGGGTCTGCCGCGAAGCGAGCGGGGCGGACGAGATGCGCCGGGCGGTCCGCGAACAGGTCAGAGGTGGAGCCGATCTCATCAAGATCATGGCGTGCCACGACACGCTCGAGTTCACCGACGAGGAGCTCCACGCAGTCATCGACGAGGCGCATCGCAACGGCCTCCCGATCACCGCGCACGCCACCTACGATGCCTGCATCGAGCGGGTCGCCCGCTTCGGGGTCGACTCGGTCGAGCACGGTGGCTCGATGTCGGACGACACCGTCGCGCTCCTCGTGGAAAAGGAGATCCCGATCGTCACGACGTTCGCGCCGCTCGTGCAGCAGAGTCAGCCGGAAATCGCCCGCCGTTTCGGGATTCCGGAGTGGAAGATCGAGGAGCGACAGAGGGCGGTGGCCGACCCGGCCCGCTACGAGGGGCTGGTGAAGGCCGCCCGCGCCGGCGTCCCGATCGTCTTCGGGACCGACGCGGGCAGCCCGGCGGTCGAGCACGACGTGATCGCGCCCGAGCTCGCCCACATGGTCAAGGTCGGCGTCTGCACGGACGCGATGGACGCCCTCGCGTCGATCACGATTCGGGCGGCACGCGTGTCGAGAATGGACGACCTCCTGGGGACGCTCGAGGTGGGCAAGGCCGCAGACCTGATCGTGGTGGACGGCCGCCCGGACGAAGATCTCCACGCCCTCGAGCGCGTCAGGACCACCTTCGTCGGTGGCCGGAGGATGCACGGATGAGTCTCCTCACCGAACGGCTGGCCCCACGCATCGTCGAGGAGGACGGGGCCTTCCGCACCCGCATGCTGAACATCGCCGCCGGGATGAGCGACGTGATCGCGCTCGGCCGCGGAGACCCGGACTTCCACACGCCGGCCCACATCGTCCAGGCGGCGAAGGACGCGCTCGACGCGAACCACCACCACTACACAGGCCCCACGGGGATTGCGCCGCTCCGCGAGGCGATCGCCGAGGACCTCACCGCCCGCTACGGGCTCGACTACGGGCCCGACGAAATCGTGGTCACGGCCGGAGCCCAGGAGGGCATCATGCTCACCATGCTGGGGCTCTGCTCTCCGGGGGACGAGGTCCTCATCACGAGCCCTCGGTTTACCTCCTACGACACCGCGGTCCGACTCTGCGGCGGCACGCCCGTCCCCGTGCCCACCTTCGAAAAAGACGATTTCGCGCTGGACGTGGCAGAGATCGAGAAGCGCATCACCCCGTACACTCGGATGTTCGTCCTGGTGTCCCCGAACAACCCGACCGGGGCGGTGACCCCTCCGGGGGCCATCCGTGCCATCGCCGAACTGGCGATCCGACACGACCTCGTGATCGTGGCGGACGAGATCTACGGGCAGCTGGTCTACCCGCCGAACGAGCACCTGTCGATCGCCACCCTCCCCGGCATGCGAGAGCGCACGGTCACGCTGAACGGCTTCTCCAAGACGTACTCCATGACCGGGTGGCGGATCGGGTACGTC
>Ga0224512_10004070_pt1 | contig 12558 bp, 12 predicted proteins | sample SF_May12_sed_USG_4_FD_169103 | JGI IMG/M metagenome (GOLD analysis project Ga0224512, IMG submission 169103) | Sediment microbial communities from San Francisco Bay, California, United States - SF_May12_sed_USGS_13 | ecosystem: Environmental > Aquatic > Marine > Sediment | place: USA... | reverse complement strand
CGTCTGCGCTCGTCGCGGCGCGCTGTGAGTTCGAGAGCCTACGGTCGCGGCCGAAGGCCGTCGTGATTCCGCTCGTCGGGGGGCGGGCCCGCAGCAGCGTCACCCGGCCTCAGGGAGCGCGCAGTTGAGTTCCTCGATCGGTTCACCGGCGACCCAGTCCCAAAAGCCTGCCGGGGTAACAGGTGCCGTGAACGTATAAGGCCCCGCACCCTCGAATGTCCGTTGGCGCTTGGCATACACCGAATTGCTTTCGCAATAGTGACGGTGCTGCGTGCGGGGCTTGACCGGTAAACGTGGGGCGTTGTAGCTTCAGGTAATCGAATTATCTATCGGGGGTTGCTCATGCGTTATTCAATCGTCGTCGCAGCTTCGACGTTCGGCGTGGCATCGGTGGCTCTCGGCCACCATAGTGATGCGGCTTTAGATATGGATCGCGTCATTACGATCCAGGGCACGGTCACCGAATACTCGATGCGCAATCCCCACACCTACTTCGTCGTCGCGGTCACGAATGAGGCGGGAGAGACCGAGGAGTGGAACGTGCAGATGGCCTCGGCGATCACGGTCTCTCGGCGCGGCTGGGACCGCAACACGTTGCAGGTCGGCGACGAGGTCGTCGTCGGTCTGCGCCCCGCACGCGACGGGCGCCCCTACGGCATACTCTCGACGGTCGAGGTTGACGGAGTCTCGGTGTCGTATTCGTTTGCGCGCGAATCTGGCACGCCGGCACAACTGGCAACCACGGACACAATCGAAGGCATCTGGCTGACGGACCGCTCACGCTTGCCCGCGGACTATCCCGGCGGGCTGGACCAGCTCATGGCCGCGCGGCTCACGTTGACCGAAAAGGGCCGCGTGATGAACGAAGCCTATAGCCAGAACGACGCCGATAACCCCGAGCTCGCCTGCATGACAAAGCCGACGCCGGGAAGCATCGTTTATTCGCGCCTCTATCCGCTGCAGATCGAAATCCTCGAGGAGCAGCAGGTCATCATGATGCGCAGCCAATTCTTCGACCAGGAGCGTACGGTCTACATGGACGGTCGTGAGCATCCGCCGATCTCAGAGCGTACGCATGAAGGCCATTCGATCGGCTGGTGGGAAAGCGACGTGCTTGTCGTCGATACGACCAATTTTGCCGACAACCGCTCCCCCTACCAGAACGGGATCCCGTCCGGTGCGCAGAAGCACGTCGTGGAGCGTTACGAGCTTCTGGACGGCGGCACGCATATGTCGGTCGAGTTCACGCTCGAGGATCCCGAGTACATCGTCGGCTCGATGACGGATCGCAGAGACCTCGTCTACTCGCCGCACGTCGAGTTCACGCCGTTCAACTGCGACCCGGAAGCGACCAGACGCTATTTGCCTGAAAACCGCAATTGATCTCGATCGGGTCGATTCGCCGGAAAGCGCGTAGCGCCTCCGTTCGGCCTCGACGCCACGCATGAGATTGCTCGACCGGCACGGTGGTGTCCCCAGACGCGCGTACGGGGTATTCCACGAGCAATTAAAACGCCTGGGCTCCGCCGATGAGTTGACGTCCGTGCGTGCCTGACACAAGCCCGTTGGAATTGGTCCAAATCAACGTGGCGCCGCCCGGCTGCGAAAACCCGTTGCTTGGATGCACCCGATGCGCCGGAACCTGGCCGCGACGCAGCGCGAGACTCCCGCTGACAGCAATGATGGCTGTGTCCAATAAACAACATGACGCTCGGACTGGGCTAGCGCTCGATAGGTAGTTGTGTTATTTAATAGCTTCGAAACCAAGAATAGATCGCGCCTAGGCGCAACAATAACTGGCAACAAGGTCTTCGGGGGTGCAGACATGACTATCCAGAATTCCAATTCGCGCAGGACTATCGCGAGGGGCTCCGCGGGCGTGCTCGCGCTCGGTGTCGTGGCGGCTATCTACGGCACGCCGGCCAACGCGCAGCTCGAGGAGGTCATCGTCACTGCGCGGCGCGTCGAGGAGACGCTGCAGGACGTGCCGATCTCGGTCGTCGCCTACTCGGGCGAGGCGCTCGAGCTCCGTGGACTCGAGCGCGGCGAGGACCTCATGAACGCCGTGCCGAACGTCGTCATCGCTGGTGGTGGTCTGACGCAGAGTTCCTCGGAAATCACGATCCGCGGCATGCCGAACGTCGGCATCTACCTCGACGGCGTCGCACAGAGCTCGACGGGTCTCTTGCAGCAGTCGCTGATCGAGCTCGAGCGCATGGAGATCCTGCGCGGCCCGCAGGGCACGCTGTTCGGCCGTAACTCCAACGGCGGCGCCATCCAGCTTATTTCGAAGCGCCCGGCCGAGGAGTTCGGCGCGAGAGTCAAGATGGAGGTTGGCGAGTTCAGCCGGCAGGACATCTCTGCGGCCGTCGACCTGCCGTTGACCGACACGCTGTTGAGCAAGTTCACGGTCGGCTCGTATACGCAGGACGGGCAGGTCTGTAGCCTGACCGTCGATGCCTGCTACGGCGGCAAAGATGACGAGGTCGTTCGCGCCGACTTCCTCTGGACGCCGAGCGACAACTTCGACCTGCGCGTCGCGTACGACTACCAGCGCACCCAATCGAGCGACCGCAAATCCGTCATCTTCACGAATCCGAACCACCAGCGCATTATCGGTCTAAATATCGCCGCCTATGGGCTGTCGCAGGGCGCCTTCACGCCGGAGACGACGGCGCTGATAGCGCCATTTCTGCCGATCACGGAGTACACGCCGCGCACGCACGAGCCCGGCTTCCCCGGCGGTCAGGTCGGTGAGTGGCAGACCAAGGGCGACGGGCCAGATGACGGCATCACGACCGCGTTCGATCAGCTGACCGTGACCTTCAACTGGGACATCAACGACAATATCGCGCTCGAGAGCATCACGGCCTACTGGAAGAAAGACGGTCGCAACTACCGTGACATCCGCGGCGCCGAGGTCATCGAGGCCGTCGAGGACGATCAGTACACGCGCGCCGACGCCTTCTCTCAGGAGTTCCACCTGACGGGCACGGCCTGGCAGGACCGCGTCACGTGGCTTGCGGGACTCTGGTACCAGGAGTTCGACGACTGGGGCGTCAACTACCGCTGGGCCACGCCGTGGGCGCGCGATCTCACGGGACCTTGCCGGAACAACGTTATCAACGAGGTCCGGGACTACATCCGCGATCCCGCGAATTGGGACGTCGGCCATACGAACTACAACCTCGACCCCGTCTGGACCGACCCCAATGCCGGCGGCGACTACGGCGGCAACTGGAGCCCATCCAGTGGTGGTGTAGTCCGACCGTCCGCGAATTGCGATGCGGACATCCTGCGCGAGGAGGCAAGCGACATTGCGCTGTTCGGCGAGGTCAATATCGCGCTCAGCGACCGGTGGAACCTCGGCCTCGGCGTGCGCTGGAGCGACCGCGACGCGACCGACTATCGGTATGACCGCGACGATGTGCCGGTGCCGGGCACGGCGCTGAAGCCCGACCGTCCGGGGCCGATTGTCGGCGATATCTGGGCCGCGACGGAGATAGAGCGGGTAGACGAGCCGAACACGTCCGTCTGGTTCACGCCCAAGGTCTCAATCGACTACCGCTGGACCGACGACATCATGCTTTATGCGAGCTACTCGGAAGGTTTCACGGCCGCAGAAATCCAGCAGTCACCGATCATCGGCGCGGTCGAGATCGATCCCGAGACCGTCGAGACGATCGAGTTCGGCATCCATTCGGACTGGCAGGACGGGCGGCTGCGCTTCAACGGCAGCATCTTCTTCACCGATTGGGTGAACATTCGCACGTCCGTGAATCCGCGCGATCCGGTCACGGGTAATGCGCTGCCGGGCACCGTTACGATCACGGGCGGTAACGCCGAGGCGTCCGGCATGGATGCGGAGCTCCTCTGGCGTCCGAACGACAATTTTCTGTTCGATTTCGCCGTAGGCTTCCTCGATACCAAGTACAAGAGTCTCGGCGAGGGTGTGCCGATTGCGGAAGGTCAGCGCTTTCCGTATGCGCCGGACTACAGCTACAACGTCGGCGCGACCTATACGTGGGATCTCGCGGGTGGCTCTAGCCTCACCCTGCGCGGCGACTATCGCTACATGGACGACTACGTCACCCATCCCCGCGATACGGCGCAGGTGCTGCAGCAAGGCTTCGGCATCAGCAGCGCGCGCGTGACATACGAGCCGGCGGCGGGTAACTGGACGGCGTACATCTGGGGCTCGAACCTCGGCGATGAGCGCTACTGGAACTCGGGCTTCGTCGGCGCCGAAGGCGGGCTGTTCCTGGCCCAGGTCGGTGCGCCGCAGGAGCTCGGTGCCGGTCTGACGTTCACGTTCGACTGAGAGCCGACGAGTCATGCGACCGGAATAGGGCGGGGCCTTTCGGTCCCGCCCTTTTTCGTGCTCGGGCGAGAGCGCCTGTCTGGCAGGAACCATGCCATTGTGTTATCAATTGGCACGCGCTGGTCGGGAATCCAGCGGCCTGGAGGGCGAGTCTTGAGGGGGCAGTTATCGTTACGGCGACTCGGCGCGATCGGCATCGTCGCGCTCGCCTTCTCGGGCGCGGCGATGAGCCAGGGGCTCAGCGCCGCGACGCACGGCCAGCGCCCGCCGGGCTTGACCGGTCAGACGGCCGAGCTCGTCGAGCCCATCAAACTCTTCGACAACCTCTACTACGTCGGCACGACGTTCGTCAGCGCGTATCTGCTAACGACGAGCGAGGGGCTCATTCTCATCGATTCACTGCACGACGACTTCACGGCTGGGTCGCTCGAGCAGATCGAGTCGCTCGGCTTCGATCTCGACGATATCCACTACGTGCTCATCAGCCACGGACACGCTGATCATTTTGGCGGCGCGCACCTGGTCAAGCAGCGGACCGGCGCCCGCGTCGCGATGAGCGAGGCCGATTGGGCCATGGCCGAGCGCGTCGATCGTGCTCGCGCGCAGCCGCCCGAGCGAGATGTCGTCTACGCCGACGGCGATACGCTGACGCTCGGCAATACGACGATCCGGTTCTACGTGACGCCGGGCCACACGCCCGGCGTGCTGTCGATGGAATTCACAGTCTACGACGATGGCCGGCCGCACAAGGCCTTTCTGTTCGGCGGACACAACGTCACGCTGCGCACGGGCGATGTGGCCGGCGCCGTGCGCAACTTGATCGCAACCGTGGAGCGCTTGCAGCATACGCTCGAGGACGTCGACGTGAATCTCGTCAGCCACCCGTGGGCCGGATTGATTTTTCAGCGTGCGGAGCAGCTTGCAGAACGCGGGCCCAGCGATCCGCACCCGTTTGTCGACGCGCGGGATTTTCGGGCATTCTTGCAGGAGCGGCTCGAGACGCACCAGTCCAGGCTGGTCGAATTGCAGTAGAGCATCTCAGTTAGCGAATTCTTCGATAGGAGAGCAGCTATGTATAAGCAACTTTCTTGGTTGGCGGGGCTTGGCGTCCTTGGTCTCGTATCACAGGTCTCCGCGCACCACTCCTTTCAGGCCGTCTACGATATGAACGAGCCGCTTACCGTGGAAGGCACGGTCACGAAGCTCGAGTGGATGAACCCACATATCTATTACTATGTCGATGTCGCGCAGGATGACGGCAGCGTCGTCAATTACCGCATCGAGGGCGGCACGCCGAACTCGCTGTACCGGCGCGGTTGGCGCAAGGACGACATGAAACCCGGCGATGTCATCACCGTGCGCGCCTTTAGGGCCCGTAACGGAAGCGATAACTTGGCTGGTCGGATGGTGACCCTGGCTGACGGCCGGCGCGTCTTCGCGGGCTCGACCGACGGCGGTCCGACCGAAGCCGACCTCGAGCAATAATCGGTTGAGCATCACGAATATGCGATTACAGCTTGATATTTCGACAAAAATCTTGCGGTTAGCCGTGCTCGGCCTGGCCGGATTCGGCTGCGCCACGGGCTTGGCCCAGACCTACGGTCCCGAACCGACCCAGGGCGCGTGGTGGCACCGCGGCGAGGCGCAGCCCGAGGGGCCCGTCGATCTCGGTCCTGTGGATCTCACCGGCGTCTGGTACGGCGGTCCGAGCGGCAATCTCGCCAATGCAACGCTACCGGGTGAGGAGATGATCCTGACGCCGTACGGTTACGAACGCTACGCGACGGTCGATCACGCCGAGGATCCGAACAGTTTCTGCCTGCCTGCGGGCCCGGGGCGCATGATCATGATGGCGCACCCGGCCATGTTCGTGCAGCATCCTGGAGTGACGGCTGTGCTCTCGGAGTCCCAGCGCACGTTTCGGATCATCTATACGGACGGACGCGATCATCCCGAGGATGTCGACGATTATCCCGAGTTCATGGGCAGCTCGCTCGGTCATTGGGAAGGCGATACGTTCGTCGTTGAGACCGTCGGCATCGATCAGCGCTCCTGGCTCGATACGTCGGGGCACGAGCACAGCGGTAAGCTCAAGGTGATCGAGCGATTCCGGCTCATCGAGAACGGCAGCGTGCTCGAGCATCTCCAGACGTACGAGGATCCCGTGTTCTTCGAGCGGCCGTTCACGGTCCGGCGCGTCTACGACCGTCAGGTCGGCGACCGCATCATGAATCACGCCTGTAATGAGAACGAGGGCGACATGGAGCATGCGCTGCCGCTGATCGGTGGGCTCGGCATCGACGATGCGCTGACGCTCAAGAACGTGGAGGAAGAATAAGCCGTGAACGAAAGACACTTCCAGAAGGGCAAGCTTCGGTTCCTCGCGATCGTCACGGCGCTCGGTATTGTGAGCTTCGCCGCGCCAGCGCAAGCGGAGATCTTTTATTACCGACTCGAGCTCAGCGGCGCGCAGGGCGGAGACACGGACGGTACCGCGCACGGCACGCTTTCTATAGACAATGAGACGGGACGGGTGATCTGGGGTTTTTATTACTCCGGGATCGCTGCACCAACCGCGATGCATATCCACCGGGGGGGCGGGGGAGAGTCCGGCGGCGTGATTCTGCCACTCAATGTCGAGAGCAAGCTCGGCGAGGGTGCGCTCACGGGTCGCGTCATCGCCGACCTCGAGGTGCTCGGCGAGATTCTCGCCGACCCGGCAAGCTTCTACGTGAACCTCCACAATGGCGAGTTTCGCGGCGGCGCGCTGCGCGCGCAGCTCGGCACCGAGTGGGAAATGGTCAGATAGCGATTGGGGACAGTGACCCTAACTGGTTAGGGTCACTGTGTCCGCATAGGGCGATCGCCGCCCGCTCGGCGCTTATCGCTCGAAGACCTCGTCGGGCCTCAGACCCCAGGTTAGGCCATCGGACGGGCGCTGGAAGTTGAGCAAACGCATGCGGTTATCGTCCGGGTTGCGGCCGGGATTGCCGTTGATGATGATGTGATCGCCCGGCCGTAGCGTATCCCTGCTCACACCCGAGGCACCGAGCTGTGTCAGCGAGCCCCATTCGACGACCCAACGCGTCATCGCGCCGTCGTTTTCCTCGACCATGACGTGCACGAGCGTGTGCGGATTGCGCCACAGAAACTGCACGAGGGTCCCTTCAATCGTAATCTCCTCGTCCTCGAGGTAGACAGCTGCGAAGGAGTGGTGGCCCCAGACACTTGCGCTGGCCAACAACGCAGCAAGTGTTAGAAAAACGGTTTTCATTGCGATTCCTCCTCGCCAATTTCGCGGCGCCCGCGGGGACCGAGTTGCCCGAATCCGCCATCGTTGCAGGTCAGATTCGGCGCGCCGCCCGGCATGCCCTGTCGTTCGATCCATCCGCAGCAGTAGCGCCCGCACATTGCGGGCGGCTCGTAGCTGTCCCTGATCTCCTTGCGATACTCCGGATACAGCGTATGCGCATAGCCCATCGCCGCTTCCTTCGGGAGGTTGTACTCCCGAATCATGAAGTCCTCTTCGGGGTTCTCGCCCGGGAGATAGTGCGGCACTTGCCCTGAATCCTCGAGATAGGGAATCTCCGTGGCTGTATTGCAGATTGTCCGCCGACTCCCAGTCTGGACCGTGTTCGGGTTGTGCTGCCAGACACGGCTGACGACGTGCGGCTCGGTCAGGTAGACCGGGTCTTCCTGGATGGTCGTGACCGTCAGCAGATCGTCGTGGCGCGTGATATGCACGGTGAACGTCGACTGGTCGCTGCCTGGAATTCCGTTGCCGCGCCTGATCCACGCCGCCTTCACGTTCGTCATGCGCACGGTCAGCGTATTGCCTTCCCACTTACCGGTCGCAAAGCCGCCGGCCTCGTGATGGGCGTTTGCCGACGGATGCTCGCGCCCGTCCATCCAGATCGTGATCGTGTCGCGCAAGTAATTGCCGCCAACGACCCAGGCGATGACCTCACCCGTGTTCTCGTCGTTGATACTCCAGAGCGTGTAAGCCAGCGGCCGATACAGTCCGACCCACGGCGCCTGTGCAAGGCATTGACGCTCGACCGTCATGGGCATGTTCGATGTGAACGCGAGCGCCTTGGCCCTGGCCTCGTCGTTCATCGGCATGCCGGTGAAATCGCCGAGATCCGAGCCGGGTCCTCGCTCGATGTAGTCCTCGTAGAGACGGGGCGCATAGGTTCCCGTGAGGTCCACCTGTGCCCCGGCCGGGGATGCTGCGCCGAGCATCACGCCCGAAAAGGCCGCAGCGGTTATGAGTATCAGTCTATTCACTCGATATTTACTCCCCGAGGCGTCAGAACCTCGCATCACAGGGTGTCGGATCCCACGCCCCGCGATTGTTTTCCCGCTTGAAGTGAATGGCCGTCAGCCACGGTACCTGTAGATACACAGGATCCTCGACTTTGTTCGTAATGACGAGATATTCGTCGCCGTTGTCCTGGGCATGAAGATCCCACCACTCCGTGTAGACCGTGCTGGCGCTGTACGGCACACCGTTCTTTCTGAGATACCCGGGACGTAGCTGCGCCGTCACCGTCTTCATCGTCCCGAAGCCCGAGCGTCCCGACATGAGCCACTCGGCCGTCGACACTCCCTGCCACGTGTTCGCGCCGTCGCTGGGCGCACTCTCGAAATGCAAGAGCCGCGTCTGCATACCGTAATCGGTCTCGATCTGAAGCGTGTCGTCATCGGCCCAAGTGATTCGCAACCGTGTGGGCCCGCGCATGAGGCCGGGCGCACCATAGGCTTTGCAGGCCTCGCCGGCTGCCTCGTCGCGTGCGGGATCCCAGGCCTCGGCGATATGTTGCGCATCGAGCGTCATTGGAATACCCGGGAAATCACCGCGGGCGGGCGTAATCATGCGCCAGCGCCAGTCTTCGGAGATGATCGCAACCCACTGGCCCGTCGGGTCGAATGGAGCACCCTCGCGAGCGGACGCAGGAGCCTCTGTGGGCGGACCGCTCTCTTGAGACGACACGCTGCCGCCGGCAACGAGCAGGAACGGCAGCAACAATGTGCGCGCAATCGTTCCGCGACTCGGGCTCATGCAGAGTCGGCTCAAAAGGCTGGCTGTGACTGAGTTGCTCATTATTCTTCCGGCGCGTTCTTCAGGTCATTGTAGATCGCCTCGACGAACATGTCGGTCGTCCAAGGCCCGGTGTCGGAGCCGTAGCGCTCACGGAACCCCGCTGTCGGGTTGGCATCGATGACCTGCTCGAGGCTCATGCCCTTGTCGAGTAGAGCTTCGATCCGGTCGCGAATGACGTTGACCATATACTGGTACTCGACGACTTCGGCGTAATCGGAGATATAGCCGTGTCCGGGCACGACCAGAGTCCGATGCGGTTTGAGCACGAACGGCATGGCCGGAATCGTGATGTCGAGCAGCGTGTTAAGGGCCGCGAGCTCGCCCTGGATGCTGCCGCCCTTCTCGGGATCGATGACAGGAAACTGCCGAAGGTCGAGAATGTCGCCGGTCGCGATGACATCGGCGCGCCGGAAATGCACGATGCTGTCGCCGTTTGTGTGGGCGCCGGTCTGACGCATCAGGACGACGCCGTCCTCATTGATGTACATAGACCGAAGCTTCGCAGTGTATGTCTCCGTAGGCCAATCCTCGTACGGCAGCTCGCCTTCCTCTGCCATACGCAACAGCACGTTTTCGTGCGCGACTATCGCCGCTGTCGGGGCGACGGCGAAGGCGTCGCCCGCAATCGGGACGCCTGTAGCTGCCAGCGCCTGGTTGCCGCCGACATGATCTGCGTCAGCGCTCGTGTTGATGATCATGCGGATTGGCTGATCCGTAATTACTTCAACGGCTTCGAGCACGCGATCGGCCATATCGGCAGAACCACTGTCGACGAGGATCACGCCATCCTCTCCGACATGCACCGTGATGTTGCCGCCGGCACCGAAGATCACATGGACGTTCGGGCGGATCTGAATCGTCTCGAGCGCGTCCCCTTGGGCGAGCACGGGCACCGTCCAGCAAACCGCCAGAAAACTCAGCGCGAGAGCTCTGAGTCCGTATAGAAGTCTCGACATACGCATCCACTCACACCCCATTCATCGCTCCCAGCGGACCCGCGGGCCAGACCTGCCGCGAGTGCCCAAAATTCCGTCGTTACAACCACTGCTAAACCGAAGGCCCCCTCCGGTCGCGCCGGTCGATCGCGACAAATCACAGGAACGCGGCTTTGAGAATGTTCCTGCCATAGCATTCGGTTTCTGCATCGGTCGATCGCCAGCTTTAACGGGGGCGATCAACGCTGCAGGGCGTCGGGTCCCAACCGGCGCCGTTTCTCTCGTACTTGAAGTGGTTTGTCGTTGTGTAGGGACGCGTGAGGTTCTGCGGGTCCGTTATGATGCTTGTGACGATGAGCCAGCGGTCGCCGTTCGGCTCGGTAAATGCGTAGAAGTGTTCCTCGAGCTCCGTGTCCTCACTGTACGGTGCGCCGTTCTTGCGCAGCAAACCGGCAAGTAAGTTCGATGTGCGAACCGTCAGGTAACGCTCCTCGCCCGTGCCTTCCCAAGAGGCGATCGAACGGCCCTGCCAGGACGGTTCAGGGTCCGCGCCAGCCGCCGTACTGTCGAAGTGCAACAGCCGTGTTTGCGTGCCGGAGTCGATATCGAGCTGTAGGGTCATGTCGTCGATCCAGCGAAAGCGCAGACGGCTCGGCACGCGCATGATCACGGGCGCGCCATAGGAGGCGCACGCATTACCTGCGGCAGCATCGGCCTGTGGATCCCACGCGGCCGCGCGCGCACGCCCGGCCTGATTGAGTGGCAACATACTGAACTGGCCCTCCGGCGGGACCGTCATGCGCAGATGCCACTGCTCCGTGACGACCGACACCCAATAGCCGTCGAGGTCCTGGCTCTCGGACGCGCCCGCACGGCCCGTAGGCCGCGACTCAGGTGCCCGCGGGACGGGCTGCGCCTGGGCATGATCCGGCGCGGCGACGATACCGGTCAGCATTACCGCGATCGTGACGCCAAGCGTTGTTAGAGCGGAGTTTCGAAGTCTATCGGTCACGGCTTGCAGCTCTCTTGTTGTTCGATCTTTATCGGACGCGGCCGATCCATTCCCAGCCATCGCTGGGCCGCCTGAGCTCACGCAGCAGCAGCCGCGGCGCGGACGCATCGCGTGCGGGATCGCCCTTGGCGATGACAGTGTCACCGGGCCTCAACGTCGTTCGCGTGAGATTCGATTCCTGCAGCTGGCTGATCGAGCCCCACTCGAGTGCCCAGGTCTGCGTCTCGCCATTCTCGTCCGTCACGTCGACGCGAATGAACGAGTGCGGGTTACGCCAGACCATCTCGCGCACGGTGCCTTCGATTTCGAGGACTTCACCCGTGCTGTTATAGGTCGCTGCGAAGGAATGGTGCGCATAGGCGCCGGTGGTCCACGCCAGCAGGAGTGCAATCGCCGCACTCGATACGAAGGCGGTTCGCTGTAGCACTTCTTTCATCATCAGTCTCCTTCTAGCCATTTCGCGAGCTAGCTAATTCGCGAGGCTGTTGTAGGCAGCCTCGACGAACATTTCCGTTGTCCAGTCACCGCGCTCGCTGCCGTAGAGCGCATCGTAGCCTCGGGTTGGGCGGGCCTCCTGGATTTCCCTGAGCGTCAGGTCTCTGTCAACCATGTCCTGAATGCGGTCGCGAACGACCGTCATCATGTCGCGGTAGTAGACGACCTCGGCATGGTCTGCGATCCGCCCATAGCCCGGTATGACGAGCGTGCCGCCCCCCGAGTTCGCAAGCGGCACGACGACATCGATCAGTGAATTGAGCGCGTCGACGAAACCGTCGATGCTGCCGCCCGCGGCCACGTCGATTACGGGGAAACGCGTGAGGTCGAGCATGGGTCCGACGGCGACGACGTCTGAGCCGCGAAACAGCACGATGCTGTTACCGTCGTTGTTGGCAGGCAGGTGCGAGATCACGATGGGCTCGTCGTTGAAATACAGCCGCTTTTGCGACGTCGAGTACGTATTGTCGGGCCAGGCGCCCTCGGGGCGCTCTTCTCCAGACTCGGGCACGACCATGCGCGTGAACACGTTCAGGTGCGAGATCAGCGAGGCACGGCCGTAATCGAGTATGCCCTGCGGGCCCGCGCCGTAGTTCTCCCCCCGGAGCGGCACGATCTCGCCCGTGACGACAATGGCCTCGTTACCGCCGGTGTAATCCAGGTCGTGCGTCGTATTAATGATGTAGCGTAG
>Ga0224512_10004069_pt1 | contig 12560 bp, 14 predicted proteins | sample SF_May12_sed_USG_4_FD_169103 | JGI IMG/M metagenome (GOLD analysis project Ga0224512, IMG submission 169103) | Sediment microbial communities from San Francisco Bay, California, United States - SF_May12_sed_USGS_13 | ecosystem: Environmental > Aquatic > Marine > Sediment | place: USA... | reverse complement strand
GGTCCGCGGCTTCGGCGAATCCGGCGAAACGAGCCCACGGAAGGGGATCGGAGGGGCGACGTCCTTCTCGTCATGCCGGACGCCGCCCGAAGCGGCGATCCGGCATCCATGCGCCTGTGCGCACGAAAATATGGGCCCCGGATCGCCGCTTTCGGCGGCGTCCGGGGCGACGAGTGGGGAAATCGGCGGAATGAGCCCATGCGGTCAGGAATCAGAGAACAGGGATCAGGGATCAGTTTCGAGGATGCCATTTGGGGCCCTTCTCCATTTTCGGGCATTCGCCCCCATGCAAAGGGGGTCGGCCCGCAGTTTCGGCGAATCTGGCGAAACGAGCCCATGGAAGGGCGCCAGCGAGGCGTTTCCTTCCCGTCGTCCCGGACAGCGCCAGGGGCGCTGATCCGGGAGCCATTGTCCCGTGCGCACGGAAAAGTGGGCCCCGGATCGCCGCTTTTGGCGGCGTCCGGGGCGACGGGTGGGGAAATCGGAGGAACGAGCCCATGCACAGTAAAATATCGTGGAATTTCAATGGGTTACGGGATATCGACCGGTTCGCTAAGCCCTTGAAAACAAACGTATTTCGCGGATTCCCCTTTGGCGCAAGAGGGTGCACAACGGCGAGCCGGCGCGGCCCGGGTGGCGGCAGCGGACTAGGGCCTGTTGACATTCAGGCTGCGGCCGTGGCGGGAGCCATTTTTCGCCAGGGGTAGGAGCGGGTGTCGCCGTGTGGCAGGCCCCACACAAGACATCCGCGACGCCGCCCTGGCGAAAAAGGGCCCCGTCCGGCACGGATCCGGCGCTTTCGACCGGCTGCCGCGTCGCTCGTCGTCGAATATGCCCGGCATGTCCTTCCTCCTCGCTCCTAACAGCCGGTCGAAATCGCCTGGACCGCGGCCGCAGCCTGAATGTCAACAGGCCCTAGATTGCCGGGTCGGGGCCCGGCAATGACAAGAGGCGGGACGGGGGTGAGCGGCAGTCATGTAGGTTCTGGTTTCGTTCCTAATACTGATTTCGATGTGGGCCGCGTTCCCGGGAAGGTCAAGGAGGATCGGGGCCGTGCCGCTGGATGACCCGGCGCGGCCCGCGCGTGGCGCCGGACCGGCAGAAAGCCCGCGCCGTTTTGAGCCAGATCATTGGCGGTTCGCCATTCCCGACCGAGCATGCGGACAGGGACTTCGACGGGCCCGGTTCGGCATAGGAGGTCGCGCATGGAAGACTACGAACTCGATCTTCCCGCCGAGGCGGTCGTCGCTTGGACCCTCCAGGCGGTCAAGCAGGGCGGGTCCGGGCTGCTGGCGAACGCGTGGCGCGAGTACGTTGCGGACGAGAGCTTCCCGCGCGAAAAGGGCGGCTACGAGGCGAGCGATGTGGAGCGCGTGATCCCGGTCGGATCGCTCGAGGTGGTGCCCGAACACCGCCCGGACAGCTGGGTCCTGCGGGTGCGCGTGAAGGACGAGCTCGGCGACCGCCTGCCCGCCGACGAGGACGCGCCGGAGGGGCCGGAGGAGATCGGTCTGGACCAGTTCTGGGACGAGTTCATGGCCCCCGGGCGCGGCATGGCCTCGATCCAGGTCTCGGCCGCCGGTCCCGCCGACAAGGAAGCCTTCGACCGCTTCCTCGCCGAGCTCGAACGCGGGGCGGAGCGCGGCGGCGAGGGCTAGCCAGGTCGGCCGGAGCCTGGAGGTTGGCGTGGGTGACGCGGAGGCTACGGGGCGCTCACGGTGATCCGCGCCGGGCGTTTGCGGCCGGTCCTCGGCTTGACGACGATCTCGACGTCCTGGTCGAGGGCGTTGAGGAAGCTCATCAGGCGGCCGACCGAGAACTGGCCCGGCCGGGCGCGCATCAGCGCCGAGACCTGGGACTGGTGGATGCCGAGCAGCGCGCCGGTTTGTTTTTGCGTGAGCTTCCGGGCGGCGATGATCCTGTGGATCTCGCGCGACAGGTGGGCCTTCACCTGCTCCTGCTCCGGGTTCGGGAAGCCCAGGTCGGCGAAAACGTTGCCGCGCGACTCCGTGTACTTTGGCACCTTGCGCTCGCTCATCGTTCCCCGCCTTTCTCCAAGGCCCGGTGAATCTCTTCGGCCTCTTTGAGCCGGGTCTTGATCATGTCCATTTCCTTCTTTGGCGTCGCGATCCCGCGCTTCGACTTCTTCTGGAAGGCATGCAGCACATAGATGACCTCGGCAAATTGTACGGTGTAGACCGCCCGAAAAGTGTCGCTGCGATGCGACGACCGGATTTCCAAGACCCGCGCACCTGGAAACCCCTTGAGCGGCTTGGCGTTGGGGTCCGTGTCGCCGAGCTGCGCGGCATCGAGTCCGTAGCCGAGATCGCGGCGCACCGGGCGGGGAAACTTCCGCAGGTCGGCGAGACTCGATCCGACCCAGCGAACGATCGTCCTGGGTCTATCGTCTATCATGAGTTCATTATATCATAATAACATGATGTGCATTCAAATGCAAGAAAATGGAGCCGGACCCCGTGGATTCTCAGAACATTGCTCCCGACCAAAAGTGGAAATCACGCACAGCCGATTCTCATTATGGTACGTTGTCATCGGAGCCGTGAAAGTTAGTGCGAACAAATGGCGGGATTTGCCGATAATTTGAAACGGCACCAAGTCGAATGGGCTCTCAACGGCGGGGTTCCGAGAGATTGCCTAGAGGTCAGAGGCGGGCAAATTTCCTGGGTACTGAAGCAAGAGTACCGTGAGAGCAACTTGTTCGATCCGGCGTGGTGGCGGTTCATCGCTGGGCAGGAGCATCGCTGGGCCCGTGCGCCAAATTCTAGCCAATGTTTTGCCGTGAACTTGTTTGCGCCGGCCGCCGAGCGCCCAAACTTGGCATATTGCCTGCTGGCGGCGGCGACGGGCGAGACTCTGTTCGAAGACGCGGCAGTGAACGTTACTTTCGAGCACACGCCTGAGGGCGCGCCAAAATGGCTTGGCGAATCACGCCAACCAACGCAGGTCGATGTTTTTTTTGCGGTGACCGAAGCCGAAGAGACGATCGGCCATCTGCTCGTAGAGGTGAAGCTAACCGAGCCGGAGTTCGGATCGTGTCGAGGGCCGAAGGGCCTGGACAAGAATGGAAAGGGAAACCCACATCCGGAGAGATGCAGAAGGGGAGCGACGATTGCCGCACGGCATGGAGAGCTCTGCTGGCTCTCCTCAAGCGAAGGACGCCAATATTGGAACATAATCGCGCAATGCCCCGGCAAGTTTGATTTCACATACCTTGGCGACGGTGAACCGTGCCCTTTCGCGGATGGCCTCTACCAGCTGCTTCGGAACCACGCACTTAGTCGCGCTTTGGTGTCATGAACGGAGGCGCATTGGGCAGTCTTTGCAACTTGTGTGCATCCGAGAAATCTTGATGTATTCCACCTTAAAGAAACGGTTGCAGGGAATAGCATCGTGCTAGCGGCATTTCGCCAGTTGGCAGGAAATGAAGCCTGTCGAAATCTCGACCCTCGATTCGTGGTCGACATTTCAGAGGGCGAATGTCGGGAGCTTTCAGCTTGGGCGAGGTACATGCGCACTCGGTATCTCCTTGAAGATGCGAGCTCAGAGTTCCATGGCGAGAACTGCGAATAGAATGAGAAGATCGGACCGCTGGTCTTGATCATTGCGTATGGGACATACCGACTCACGGTTTCCCCTTCCACTCCCCGGAGAAACGCGAAACTCCCCTCCCGCCATCGCCATTTCCCCGCCGCCGCGCTATACCTGCGTCTCGGCGCATGGCGAGGGGAGGGCAAACCATGTTTCGCGACGATCTGCTCGAGGGCAGGAAGATCCTGATCACCGGGGGCGGCACGGGGCTCGGCAAGTCCATGGGCCGGCGTTACCTCGAGCTGGGCGCCGAGCTGGTGATCTGCGGCCGGCGCGAGGCGGTGCTGCAGGAGACCACCGCCGAGTTCGACGCCGCGCACCCGGGCAAGACCGGCTGGTACGCCTGCGACATCCGCGACGCCCAGGCGGTCGAGGAGATGATCGCCGCGGTCTGGCAGGACGGGCCGCTCGACGTGCTGGTCAACAACGCCGCCGGCAACTTCATCGCCAAGAGCGAGACCCTGTCGCCGCGCGCGGTCGACGCGGTGCTGGGCATCGTGCTGCACGGCTCGGCCTACGCGACGCTGGCCTGCGGCCGGCGCTGGATCGAGGCGGGGCGCCCGGCCAGCGTGCTCTCCATCGTCACCACCTACGCCTGGACCGGCTCGCCCTACGTGCTGCCCTCGGCCATGGCCAAGGCGGGGGTGCTGGCCATGACCCGCAGCCTGGCCGCCGAGTGGGGCAAGTACGGCATCCGGCTCAACGCCATCGCCCCGGGGCCCTTCCCGACCCAGGGCGCCTGGGAGCGCCTGGTGCCGGACAAGGCCTTCGAGGAGGCCTGGCTGAAGCGCATCCCGCTCGGCCGCGTCGGCGAGCACCGGGAGCTGGCCGACCTGGCGGTCTACCTGGTCGCGCCCGGCGCCGGCTACATGACCGGCGAGGTGGTCACCATCGACGGCGGCGAGTGGCTCAAGGGCGCTGCCCAGTTTGCCCTGATGGAGAACCTGAGCGAGGAAGCCTGGGCCGCCATGCGGCCGAAGAAGGGGTAGGGGGGGCTTGGGGTGAGGGCGGTTCCACACCACGTCATCCCGGACGCGGTGCGCAAGCGGCGCGATCCGGGATCCACGTCCGAGAGCGCGCCGGCGTTCGTCATGAACCCCGGATCGGCGCGGCTGCGCCGCTTGTCCGGGGTGACGAGTGGGGGGCCGGTCAGGCCGCCCGGGAGCGAATGGCCAAGCCTGCGACAAGAGCCATGCATCCGAAGGCGAAGGCAGTGCGGAGCTGAGGGCTGCCGTGCTCCAGGCCGAGGACTTCGGCGACCAGGTGCTCGCAGTTGGCCGTCAAGGGGCGGTAGGGCCGGCCCAACGCACCATATCCGCGCCGGAGAATCTCGTCCTGCGGCAGTCGGGCCATGTGGCGATCCGCCCTGACGGACCTGCCTCCCCTAAAGTCCGAGAGCGGCTCCAGGACCACCTGGCCCCGTTCCTTGGAGGCGTGGAGGACCATGCCATCGGGAAAGGCCACCCCCTTGTGCCTGTAGAGGCCGCGCGGGGTGGACAGCGGCGTGCCGATCCTGTACATCCTGCATTATCTCCCGTTTTTACGAAAATAGTCATTTTTGACTGAAGCAGCATATCGGCGAACGTCGCGACCGTCAATGCAGCAAACGGCCACCTATTCCATGATCGTCGCGCAGCTCCTGAACCGCCGGCGCGAGGAGCTGGGCCTGAGCCAGGCGGAGTTTTTCGGGCGCTCCGGGCTGACCCAGTCCACCTGGTCGCGGATCAACCGGGGCTTGTCGCTCTTCACCCTGGAAGAAATGCGCGCCGCGTGTCAGGCGCTGAACCTGGACATGCCGGACATCCTCGGCTCGGCGGACCGGGCCGCCGCCGCGCTCCCGGAGCATGAGGACGTAGAGGTTCTCGAAAACCTGAAGGGCAGCGAGAACAAGTCCCTCCTGCCCACGATCATCGCCGGGGCCGCGCTGGCCTTCCTCATCGCCCGCATCCTGAAGGGCAGATAGGGAAGGGTGGTTGCGCAGGGGAAAGGAGGGGCCGGGAATGAGTCTCCCGGTGCTTTCGTGCGCTCAGGATGGAGACCTTCGGCAGTCTCGGGGTAAAGGCGCTCCCTCCCCACGTCATCCCGGACGCGGCGTGCAAGCGGCGCGATCCGGGATCCATGCCCGAGACCGCGCCGGCGTTCGCCATGGACCCCGGATCTGCGCGGCTCCGCCGCTTGTCCGGGGTGACGAGTGGAGGGCGCCCAGGGGCGCGTGCGGCCCAGGCGCCGGGGGGCGGGGCCGGCATCAGGGATTGCCCCTACTTGCGGATTTTCGAGGTTTTTCCTATATAGATCCTGGCTGCGTCCAGGACTGCGTGACATCGGGACCGGGGAAGCATGCAAGAAACCGATGCCGCGCCCGTTCGGCAGTGCCGCGCGCGGGGGGACGGATCAGCCTCAGTGAAATAGCACGGGATCCCTGTCGCGACCGACAGGAACGGGGTCCCGGGGCGGAAGATAGAGAGGGAGTTGCTCGGGTGGTGAGCAGATCTTCGTACGCGCGTGCGTTCCCGACGGCCTTGGTTCTCGTCGCGGTCCTGGTGGCGGCCCTGGTCGCGACCCTGACGGCGAGCACGCCGTCCCTTGCCAACGAGCGGGTGGCGCAGCCCGCGCCGGCGGAACAGGCCGTCGCCGACGCGCTGGAAGAGGCGATCCGCGACAGCGACGAGCTCAGCCTCCTGACCAAGCTCAGCATCAAGAGCCGTTTCGACCAGGTGACCAAGGCGGCCAAGCGCTTTCAGCGCGGCCAGATCGCCGAGTACGACCTGAGGAACATCTTCGAGACCGCGGTCCGCTGGCTCGAGCGCACCGTCGCCCGGGACGACCCGGCGCTGCACGTCCAGCTGGTCCAGGCCCGGCCGGTGCTTTGGAAGCTCGCCCTCGCCCAGTAGGCGGCCGGAAAAGGTGTCAAACACCTTTTTCCCGCGAGATAGACCAATAGTTTCAGAACCTTAACGGTCACAGAAAAGGTGTCTGACACCTTTCTTGCCGACGTTGAAGGCGCCGCGGCGGGCGGCTAGAGTGGCGGCAGCCCGACCGCTGCCGGACCTCCGCCCATGCCCCCCGACGCCAGCGCCACGCCGGAATTCCTGCACAGCACCTGTCCGCACGACTGTCCCTCGACCTGCGCGCTCGAGGTCGAGCGGCTGGCGGCCGGGCGGGTCGGCAAGGTCCGCGGCGCCAAGGACAACCCCTATACCGCCGGGGTGATCTGCGCCAAGGTGGCGCGCTACGCCGAGCGGGTGCACCACCCGGAGCGTCTGACCACGCCGCTGCGCCGCAAGGGCGAGAAGGGCGCCGGCGGAAGTAACACCGGGGATGCCTTCGAGGCGATCTCCTGGGAGGCGGCGCTCGACGCGGTGGCCGAGGCCTTCCTCAAGGCCGAACAGCGCCTCGGGGCCGAGACGGTCTGGCCCTATTTCTACGCCGGCACCATGGGCCACGTGCAGCGCGACGGCATCGAGCGCCTGCGCCACGTCAAGAGGTACGCGCGCCAGTGGTCGACCATCTGCACGGCCCTGCCCGAGGCGGGCTGGCTCGCCGGGGTCGGCCTCAAGGCCGGCGTCGACGCGCGCGAGATCGAGCATTCGGACCTGGTCGTGGTCTGGGGCGGCAACCCGGTCTCGACCCAGGTCAACGTCATGACCCACATCGCCAAGGCCAGGAAGGCGCGCGGCGCCAAGCTGGCGGTGGTCGACCCCTACCGCACGGGCACGGCCGCGCAGGCCGACCTGCACCTGATGGTCAAGCCCGGCACCGACGGGGCGCTGGCCGCGGCGGTGATCCACCTGCTGCTGCGCCAGGGCGCCGCGGACCGGGACTATCTCGCCAAGTACACGGACTGGAACGGCGAGATCGAGGCCCACTTCGCCGACACGACGCCGGCCTGGGCCGAGGCCATCACCGGGGTGCCGGCGGCCGAGATCGAGGCCTTCGCCCGGCTCTACGGGGCGACCAAGCGCAGCTACATCCGGGTCGGCTACGGCTTCGCCCGGGCGCGCAACGGCGCGGCCAACCTGCACGCGGTCTCCTGCCTGCCGGCGGTGACCGGGGCCTGGCAGGTCGAGGGCGGCGGCGCGCTCTGGGGCAACGGCGCGATCTACCGCCTGGACAAGACCCTGATCGAGGGCCTGGACCGCCTGGACCCCTCGGTGCGGGCCTTCGACCAGTCGCGCTTCGGGCCGGTGCTGACCGGCGACCCCAAGGACCTGCAGGGCGGGCCGCCGGTGACCGCGATCCTGGTCCAGAACACCAACCCGGCGGCCGTCTGCCCGGAGACCAAGCGCTGCCTGGCGGGCCTGGCGCGGGCCGACCTCTTCGCCTGCGTGCACGAGCAGTTCATGACCGAGACCGCGGCGCTCGCCGACATCGTGCTGCCGGCCACGACCTTCCTGGAGCACGACGACTACTACACCGCCTCGGGCCACACCTTCCTGCAGGCGGCCAAGGCGGTGATCGCGCCCCTGCCCGAGTGCCGCTCCAACCACGAGGTGATCTGCGCCCTGGCCAAGCGCCTGGGCGCCCGCCACCCCGGCTTCGAGATGACCGCCTGGGAGCTGGTCGAGGCGACCTTCGCCGCCTCGGGCCACCCGCCGGCCGAGACGGTCTGGCAAGACCGCTGGCTCGACTGCGCCGCGCCCTTCGAGCAGGCCCACTTCCTGGACGGCTTCCCGCAGCCGGGCGGGCGCTTCCGCTTCCACGCCGACTGGGCCAAGGCCGGGCGCGACCACGCCGGCATGCCGGCCCTGCCCGGGCACTGGACCAGGTGGGACCAGGCCGACGCGGCGCGGCCCTTCCGCCTGGTCGCGGCGCCGGCGCGCAGCTACCTCAACACGACCTTCACCGAGACCCCGGGCTCGCAGAAGCGCGAGGGCCGGCCCGAGATCATGATCCACCCCCAGACCTGCGCCAAGCTGGGCGTCGAGGCCGGCGGCCGGGTCAGGGTCGGCAACGACCTGGGCTCGCTGGTGATCCACGCGCGGCCCTTCGACGGCGTCCAGCCCGGGGTCGTGGTGGTGGAATCGATCTGGCCCAACGGCGCCTTCGAGGAGGGCCTGGGCATCAACGCCCTGGTCAGCGCCGAGGCCGGCCAGCCGCGCGGCGGCGCCGTGTTCCACGACACGGCGGTCTGGATCGAGGCGCTGTGAGGGGGCGGGGGCCGTTGAGGCAAGGAGTCCCTTTCCCGTCATTCCGGAACCCGATTTGCCCCGAACCCGTCGCCGCGAAAGCGGGGGCGAGTTCGGCGGGCAAAGCGAGGTATCCGGAATCCATGGCGGAAGTCGCGCTCCGGCCCTTCCCATGGACCCCGGATCTGCGCGGCCGGGCCGCTTGTCCGGGGTGACGAGGGGGCCACAGCAGGGCGATCTGGATCAAGGCGATGCGATCTGGGGACTGCCATCAAAGGCATGAAAACCATATATACTGGCGAGAGGGGATGGTGCCTAAGGGAGTTCGGCCCAGGAGAGCCATGCATGGCCGGTGACGACAAGCTGCCGACGCGGTCCTCGAAGACCGAGGTCGAGGCCTTCCTGGAGAAGGTCGCGGCGGCGCCCAGCCTGCGCGCGCCGGGCCAGGGCGGGCGGCTGATCTTCGCCATGGACGCCACGGCCAGCCGCGAGCCGACCTGGGACCGGGCGAGCCACATCCAGGCCGAGATGTTCCAGGAGACCGCGGCGCTCGGCGGGCTCGAGATCCAGCTGGTCTACTACCGCGGCTTCGGCGAGTGCCGGGCGACGCCCTGGATCACGGACGCGGGCGAGATGCTGCGGCGCATGACCCGGGTCACCTGTCTCGCCGGCCACACCCAGATCCGCAAGGTGCTGAAGCAGGCGATCAAGGAGCGCAAGCAGGGCAAGGTCGACGCCCTGGTCTTCGTTGGCGACGCCCTTGAGGAGGACATCGACGAGCTCGGCCACCTGGCCGGGCAGCTCGGCCTGCTGGGCCTGCCCTGCTTCATGTTCCACGAGGGCCGCGACCCGGTGGCGGGCAAGGCCTTTCGCCAGATCGCGCGCCTGTCGGGCGGCGCCTACTGCCCCTTCGACGCCTCTTCGCCGCAGCAGCTGCGCGACCTGCTGTCGGCGGTCGCGGTCTACGCCGCCGGCGGGCGCCAGGCGCTCGCCGACTACTCGAGCAAGCGCGGCGGCGTGGTCAAGCAGCTTACCCACCAGATAAAATGACGGAGCGTCGGATCGTGGGGCGTTGGATGGTGAGGGGCTAGGCGGTGTTTCCCTATTTCGTGCTCGGCCTGGCGGTCGTCGTCGCGCTCTTCCTGATCGGCCGCTGGTTCGTCAAGGCCGACCCCAGGACCGTGGCCAAGGCGGCGCGCTGGCTGCTGTTCGGCCTCGGGCTGGCGCTGGTCGTCTTCCTGGTGCTGGCGCGGCGCTGGTTCCTGGCCCTGTGGCTGGCGGTCATGCTGCTGCCCCTGGTGCTGCGCTCGCGCGGCCTGTGGCAGCGCATGAAGTCGGCGCGCGGCCCGACGCCCGGCGGGGGCTCGGAGATCATGACCCGCTTCCTCAAGATGACCCTGGACCACGACAGCGGCGTGATGTCGGGCGAGGTGCGCGAGGGCGCCTTCGCCGGGGCCCGCCTGGAGGATCTGGAGCTGGTCCAGCTGATCGAGCTGTGGCGCGAGTGCCAGCTCCAGGACCGCCAGTCGGCCGCCGTGCTCGAGGCCTACCTCGACCGCACCCAGGGCGAGGCCTGGCGCGAGGCGGCCGGCGCGGGACCGGCCCCGGGAGGTGCAGGGGCGGGGGCGGGCGCGGGCGCGGGCGGCGGCCCCGGCCCGGGCGGCGGCATGTCGCGGGAGGAGGCGCTGGACATCCTGGGACTCAAGCCCGGTGCCAGCGCCCGGGAGATCCGCGAGGCGCACCGCCGGCTCATGCAGAAGGTCCACCCAGACCACGGCGGCTCCAACTACCTGGCCGCCAAGATCAACCAGGCCAAGGAGCTGTTGTTGCGGGAGTAGGGGAGAGGGGTGATCGGGCGTTTTGGAGAGTGTACGAGTTTGGACCGGAAGACCCGGACCCGCTTTATCTAAATGATATAGTATCCCCGTATCCCACCAACCCAGATCTATTTAAACCTCTCGCCCGAGGAGGTGATCCGAGAGTTTAACGAGAAGTGGTGAGGAGCCCGACCATGGCAGGCGAACCGAATACAACCAGCACAATCCCTGATGATCTCCGGCTTCTTTACGAGAATGCAATCGGCAACATTGAGTTTTCCAAACGTCAGCAATGGTGGCTGGCCGCGCAAACACTAATATTATATACTGGTATATTTGCCCTGTTCCTATCATTCGACAGACACACACTATCGGAATTTATCTTGTTTGAGGTGTCTACTCTATTAATCGCGATACTTTCTGTTTATTTTATGATTGACTATGATTTTTGGAGAAAAGGGGAGCGTAAACGCATGGAATGGATCAGAAAGCATTGTTTCAGCCCCGAATTTCGTGAGGCGTGGAGGCAGAAGGCCGCGTATAGGGAAAAATTATATTGGACTGAAAGATATTTCGGGGAATACGCCAAATATTTTGACCCTACCTATCTACTTGCATTAATAGTAGTACTAGGAGGCGTCTTTATTTCTTATTATATTTGCAAGGTCTATCAAGCACAAATTGACCCGCCATTATGTTGGACGTGACTTATCGACTTCGAGCCCAGGTGTTCACGTTAACGCGGATTTCTCAGATAGATTGCCAGTTTGATGACGTGCCTAGGCGATTCTGCTATAAGAATCAATGCAATACTATCAGTGCGGCGTGCCAAACCCGTCTCACCTGGCGGGTGATTTCAGAAAGCCCGATTTTCGGGTCGATTTCGACCGCCGCCTCAAGCTGGAATTCCACTAGCTCTATGCGCTGGCCTAGAATCTCGGCAACTTCCTGCGGACGCTGGCCTTGCCCGAGGCTGTCGAACGCTGGTCCCTGACGACGCCTCAGAACAAGCTCGTCAAGATCGGCGCAAAGGTCGTGCGACATGGCCGCTATGTCACTTTTCAACTCGCGGAGGTCGCAGTATCCCGTGCTTTGTCCACGCAGATTCTGGGGCTGATTGCAGACCTGCGTGCACCGCCACCAAAAGCCGCATGAATATGGGTCGTATCAGGACGAGAAAAGAGCGTCAGTCAGCGAAGTGCGCCCAAATGCGGCCGAAGCATGCGCGGACAACCCGTTTTGCCGCTGCGGGTCGTCAGCGGATGACGAAAAATGACGCAAAGTACCCTTGGTTGACACAGATCAATGCATTTCAACCGAATTGCGCGGTTATGTGAGTGCTATCTGGGAAGTGTCGAATTAGTGGTGTTTCAAGAGGCAAGCTCGGGCGAGCGTCATACCGACGAACAGCGGAAAGTCGCGAGTTCGGGGATTTCAGGTTCATTGGCATGAGGAGGTATGAAATGGACAAGGCAACGCCAATCTCGATCACTCTTGACTCCTGGCAGACAAGGCAACTCGAAAATTACCTCCCGTCGCAGAAGGTCAAAGGATTGGACCCGACGAATATCCGCAGGATCTGGGTTAACCTGGGAAAGGGGGGGTGTCTCGCGTCCTACAAGGTGATTAACGAGATCGCTAAAGGTTTCGAAATCTATCTTACGGACCCACAGATCGCACAGGTACAGAAGGAACTGGGCCGTGCCGCTGAAGTCGTGTCTGTCACCATCTCGGCTGAGGCGATTCGGAACGAGGCAGTCGGTTTTATGCAGTAGTTTCTGGAGACAGCGGTATGGAGTTCGCAGGATGATCGCATTTTCGCGGTCATCCTGCCTGATTAGCGGCGTGTACTTTCCATGAACGACAACGCGGCGGACGGAGGTGGGATTATTGCGCTACCTCAACTCGCTCGAAAGCGTCGCCTGAGGGCTGGGTTTTCGCGACACTAAGGTGATAATCATGAAGTATTCAGCTCACTCTTGTCTCTGGGAACTGACCCTGAAGTGCA
>Ga0224512_10004068_pt1 | contig 12561 bp, 7 predicted proteins | sample SF_May12_sed_USG_4_FD_169103 | JGI IMG/M metagenome (GOLD analysis project Ga0224512, IMG submission 169103) | Sediment microbial communities from San Francisco Bay, California, United States - SF_May12_sed_USGS_13 | ecosystem: Environmental > Aquatic > Marine > Sediment | place: USA: California... | reverse complement strand
CTAATCTTTTTATAACTTTCTTTTCAACAGCTCTCAATAACTTGGTCTGGATATTAAAACTTAGATCACCAATTTCATCGAGAAAGAGTGTCCCTCTTTCAGCGAGTTCAAATAAACCGACTTTTCTGGTTCGGGCATCAGTGAATGCACCTGCTTCATAACCAAACAACTCTGACTCCAACAAATTTTCAGGTATAGCCGTACAGACTATATCAATAAATGGGAACTGATTTGCAGGACCATTATTATGAATAGCTCTTGCAAATAATCCTTTACCTGTACCGGTTTCACCAAGTACTAAAACATTTGAATTACTTTTTTCTGAAACTTTGCTTGCCAACTCTAAAGCTCTTAAAAGTTTTTCTGAATCACCAATAATTGATTTGATACCATGGCGATTCATACCAAATGTTCCAATGCGACTAACTTCTGTGATGTATGATTTGTTAGCAATTACTTCGGCAAGATATGAAGTGAATTTAAGTACCTCGTAAGGAAAGACAAAAATATCTAAGAATCCCTGCTTTAATAGTGAAGTCACGAGTAAAGCATCTGAGTTGCTTATGACTACAATAAATTTATTTGTTTTCCCTCTTCTTGCTTTTAGTGCATTCTTAAATAAAGTTGAGTCGAGAGATTGAATTTTTAGAATTATTATATCATTATTATCTAAATCAAGTTCCGATGGAAATGATATGTTCAGTTGAAATCCTTTTAGCTCCAATTGCTTAAGAGCAGAAGTAATGGAAACCAGGTCCTCTGAATCTGAAAAAACTTTTATATTATATTGCCCTTCTGACATAGTCTAATTTGAAGGATAAAAACTTTCTAATTTCTTTAAAGTGTACATTCTTTCACCATTTCGTAAATAAGCTGCCCGTAAGTGTGGTGATTCTATTTTTTCCGCTATAAAATAGATCAACTCCCTGCTATACGTAACAAAATACTTTGCTTTAGTGAGGTTGCCCCTTTCAATGTATAATTCCGAAATTTCAAATAAAACTTTCCAGGTCAATTCGTTTATATACTCATCCTTTATTAAATCATATGCTTTTTCAAAATATACCAATGGTGGCAAAAGTTTATCTGATTTTATGTTTTTAGAAATAATTCCTAAAAAATATTCTCTTTGTGCTTCCAATATAGAATTTTGTGAGCATAATTCAATAAGTTCTGGACTATAAAGTTCTTTAATGGCTTCCTGGTACAACCTCTTATGGATATAAAACTGGACAAGTATGTTTATGACCTCTACAAAGTTATGATAGTCTTTTCTCATGATCATCTCTTTTCGAATTGATATTAATTCAACCACTGAAATTTTTTTCTCTTTGTAAAAAGACCTCAATTGAATTAACAATTTTTGAAAAATTTGGTGACTCTCTTGAAGATTATGGTTAGAATAACTAATCTGAAAACTTTCCAAAATTTCTTCTAGTTTTTGAAATGCTCCGATCTTATAAAATAACTTTCCTTTCATAATCAATACATCTGATAATTCAGAATAATTGTTCATTTGTTCAAATAGATGCTGAGCTTCATTCAATGAATTTAGGGCTTTTTCATACTCACAAATGGTAATATAAATTTCCCCAAGGTCCCAAAGAACTAGTCCCCTGCTTAAATCATTTCCTATACTTAAAAATATCTTTATTGCTTTTTGATATGATTGAATTGCAGAATCAAATTTCTGCCGATTAAAGTAAAATATCCCTAAGTTTTGCAAAAGCAATCCCTCCTGATCAAGATTGCCGATTGACTGATTAATTTTAGAAGCATTTTGTAAATGCTCTTCGGCCTTTTCATAATTTGAAAGTATGTTAAATACATTTCCAATATTTACTTCTGCACCTGCTATGCGGACAGGCTGATTTGATTCAACAAATTGAGATTTTGCTTTTATGAAATTTTCAAGAGCTGAATTCAATTCATTGCTTTGATATATATAAATCATTCCTTTTAAATTATAACAGCGTCCTTTTAACTCCGGAAAAAGATTTTTGTTGTTGAGAAGATGATCACACTGTTCGTTAGCTTCATTATACATCTTAAGCTCAAAATCAGCATAAGCTAATTCAACTTTTAATCGGTTCTTCTCATTAACATCTTTGATTTTCTTAAGGAGGTCAGACATTACGCGTTTACCAGCGTCATACTCACCAGAAGCAATTAGTGCGCTTCCCTCTATAAAGTATAATTTACTATCGATCTTTGTTTCAGGCAGCGTATTCTTTAACTCTTTAATTGTATTCAGTGATGATTGCACATCTCCAAGTTTCAAATAGACTTCACTCAGTTTAATTTTTGCTGAATCAATCAATTCCTGTTTAACAGGAAGTTCCACCAAATGACTGAGTAACATTTGCATATAAGTGAATGTTGAGTGCAGTTCAGCATCCTTAAGTTCTTCCATCGTTATCTTGTAGCACATTTCAAATTCACCAGCTAATTCGTACTGCCTTGCAGACTCCAGGCGGTTAAAAGAAGGGAGTTTCCTGGTGAGTTTTATGGCGATATTGTGATGCAGCTTTTTCTTGTTTTCAATCGATGCATAAATATATTTCTTGATTGCCTCAGATGTGAAAATTAGTGTCTGTCCGGAAATGAATTTTTGTGTTATGTTGTTGAATTGAAGATTGAAAATCATTTTATCAACTTCTTCTCTGCTTAATCCGAGAAGAATCGATAAGGTATTAGAGTCAATGTAAACGTCAATTGCTGACAGAAGTTGCACTGCAATTAGTTCTTTCCTTGAAAGGTTGGTCAGTCTTAAATCATAAACAGCAAAATGTGCTTCAGTTATGGACGAAAGCTTATCTTCGTTATCAGAAAAGATTACTCCTTTTTCTGAGAATTTCAGTATTTCGAAAAGAATTAAATCTTTGATGAACGATTTAATATTTCCCGGGATTAGATCAGCGTTTTTAATTATAAGGTTTTTTATCTTTTCCCGGGGGAAATCCGAACTATAACTCTCTTCTAAAAAAGTTACTAATTCCTGATCAACAAAAGGACCTAAAGTAAGTTCTTTGCGGTTATTAATATTAACTGACAGGAATTCATGCTCTGAGGATTCAGTTACTATGACTTTAACATTATTTACCTGAAGAATTGGAATAATATTCAACATCAGGTTACTTACAAGTTGATCATATAAATTTATATCATCAATTAGCAGAATGAATTTACAATTTGAAGAAATTATTGCCACAGAAGTTTTGAACTCATTAATAATTTCTTTCGGACTTAAATCAAGCTGCTGCAGGAGAAATAATTTATCTTTTTCTGAAAGTTTCGGATAAACAGATTCTGAAAAAATAATTTGTCTTAAAAGGTAACGAATTAATTCTTCAACGGATTTTCCTTTAACATCTGAGACGAGTAAAGCCTGCCGGTAAAGTTCGTGTATTTTATTTAGCAATGATGATTTGCCAACACCTTCAAACCCTTTAATTGTAAAAACTGCTGTACTGTCTTGATCTTCAATGTATGCAGACAATTGGTTAATGACAGAATCACGACAAGAATAAATTTTGGCAGGTAAAAATTCTTCACTGATCTCTACACTAATCGGAAAGCCCAAATCCTTGATTATTGCTAAGGCTGATGAATATCTTTGATTAAGGTCTTTTTCCAACAACTTTTTAACAACACTAATTAATTCCTGAGAAAAATGTGAAGTCGTTGGAAAATCGAAATCATCTTCTATAGCAGATTTATAAACATCAAGCTCAACCTTCGCATTAAATGGAAACTTATTATAAATAATCTGGTACATTATCATTCCAAGTGAATAAAGATCCACAGAATGATTGTGTTTTTCTTTTTTTAGCAGTTCAGGAGCAATGTAGTGCGTTGTTCCTTTGATTTCGTACTTTGATGGAGCTGGAGAATATTCGGCAAGACCAAGGTCGATCAATCTTAACTGTGGGAAATTATCTTTTAACGAAACAAGAATGTTCTCTGGTTTAAGATCATAATAAATATATTTTGACTGATGAAGGTAATAAAGAGCAGTACAAATTTGTTTAACAATTTCTTTGAGATTAGCCTCATTGCTGATTACATTTGAGGAAAGTAATTCTTCGCCTTCAAAATATTCCAATACAATAAAAGTTGAACCAGTCTCTATTCCCTCTTCACCATCAGTTTTAAAGACAGCACCTAATTCGTAGGCTTTTATAATATTTGGATGTTCCAGTCTTTGAAGAGTAAAATACTCATTAATAAAAAACTCTTTTTCATAATTGTCTGCATCAGAAGGAAGAATTTTTATTGCATACTTCTCATCAGTAGCTTCAATATCATTACAAAGATAAACGGTACTTCTCCCCTCCCCCAGTTTCTTAATTATTTCGTAGCGGGTATTTATCATTATTTTATTCTTGGATTAAATACTTTACCGAGCATTCTTCCTGATGAGTTAAAAGTGTATAATGTTAATATTAAACCTAATCCCGGAAAAGCAATAAGCCACCAGGCTTTAGTAATGTACTCCTGCCCTGAACTTATCATTGAACCCCAGGAAGGATAAGTATTGCCTGTTCCAAGCCCAAGATAACTCAAAGCAGCTTCGGCAAGCACTACATTGCTGAAAAGAAAAACCAGGTTTACTAAAACCGGAGCCAAAATTACAGGTAATATTTCTCTTGATAATAATTGAAGCTTATTCAAACCAACAAGTTCCGCTGTTGAAAAGAAATCTTTTTGTTTGATAGATAGAACCTCACTCTTTACAATTTTAAATAAGCTCATCCAGCCAGAAATTCCCAAAACAATTATGATTGATAAGATTGAACTGCCAAACAAAGCTAAGATTAATACAATAAGATAAATTACAGGAAAAGCTAAAAACATTTCGGTAAAGCGATTAAGCAATATATCAAATAAACCACCCCGATAACCTGCGATGAATCCTAAAATAATGCCTATAATAAATGATAGAACGACTGCCCCTAATCCAACAGTAATAGAAATACGAGTTCCATAAATAAGTCTGGAAAATAAATCTCTTCCAAACTCATCGGTACCAAGTAAATAAAATTTTTCTTCGATAACAGGAATTCCAGCTTTATTAATCAACAAATCTCTTTCAACTTCATAAGCTTCATTTTTTTGATAATAGACAACTTGATCTGAAATAACTACACTATCCGCAAACATTATATTGTTATTAAATGGCGGTTTGATAATACTTTCTGAATTAACTCGAAAAGTTTCAACTTCAGATAATTTCTGCCCTTTATCAGATTTTAACTCAATCTGTTTTACAGAACTCAACGGTGGAAGTAGTTTTGTTACAGATAGATTTTTCGAGAATTCAGGATTCTCATTTGAGATAATTGGCGCAAACAGAAAAACAAAAATGAGTGATACCAGAAAAGCGAAAGAGAAATTCAGTTTGCCTGTGATGAAGCGTAATTTTTTTCTAAAATATAGTGTCATTGGAATAATCAAAAGAAAAAGAAGAGTAGATAAAGATCCATCAACAAAGCTAAATCTTAGAACTGCAAACGCAGAAAAAGTATCAGTAAAAAGCAGACTGATGTAACTTAAAATCAAAGAGAGATAATCAATTATTAAATCAAATCTGAATATGACTACTAACAGCCAAAGAAAAATTATCCAGTGAATTATTTTTAATCTCGATTTCAATTCAAAATTCCTTTAATCATTCTTTTATCAATTTTCAACTTTGCCAAATCAGCAAGAAAGTTAGCAAAAATCATTACTGTGCCAGCAGTAAAAACGCAGCCAATCACTAATGGATAATCTCTGGATAAGATAGAATCAATTGCTAACCGACCCATTCCAGGTAGGCTGAAAATCACTTCTGTTATTAATGTTCCACCCAGAATTATTCCAAGCTCAACGCCTGCAACGGAGATTAATGGTCTAATGGCATTTGGAAGAATGTGCTTTCTCAGGATTAAATTTTCATCCAGTCCGGTTGCTCTCAGGTTAGCAACAAAAGTATGATTTTTTATTTCGTCCATACTTTCTTTTATATATTTATAAAACAGTGCAACACCTCCAACAGAAAGAGTTATCAAAGGCAGAATCAAATGATACAGTTGATCAAATATCCTGGGGAAGAATGATAGTTCATCGTGATCAAGCGATTTTAAACCTGAAATTGGAAGTAAATTCAAATGAACAGAAAAGATATAAATCAAAGTTACGCCGAGAACAAATGCAGGAATTGAATAAACAAAAAGAGATAAGTTAGTACTAATTTGCTCTATCCTTTTATTCTGCTTTCTTACAACACGAATTGCAAGCAAGATGCTCAGACTAATCTGAATGATGAAACTAATGCTTGCAAATATCAGTGTGAAAGAAAAATATTCCCAGATAACCTCAAATACCGAAAGCCGGTAATTATAAGATACTCCTAAATCTCCTTTAAAGATATTAGAAACAAATGCAAAGTATTGATCAGCAACTGGTTGGTTAAGTGAAAACTTTTCAGCTATTCTTTCAGAAAGTTCACTGCCAAGCTTAGCGGAAACGTATTTATCAGTTGGATCACCGGGAGATAATCTTATAATAAAAAATAAAAAGCTAACAAGAAGAAAAAGAGTTAATAAAGAAGATAATAATCTGATAAAAATAGTTTTTACAAATTGTGATCTCAAAACTCTATTCATTAAGAGTCCACTCCCAACAATGGACTAAAACTCCATACGGAGTTATATTCAAATTTTTTATTCGCTTGTTATAAGCTATAATATTTGGAGTCCAGTAAAGAAAACTCACTGGTTCATCTTGATGAATAATTACCTGAAACTGCTTTACTAATTCATTTTTTCTTTCATTGTTGATTCGTTTATTAAGTTGATTAAGAATTTTATCTACTTCCGAATTGCCATAGCAGGCAAAATTGAGCATACCGATGTTTGGATCAGAATACCAGAAAGGCTTTAATTCTAATGGTATCGGGACTCCCCAGGCAGCCATCCACGAATTAAGTTTTCTGTCGTAAAGATTATCAATGAATGTTCCTAGTTCCATTTTTTCAATGCTAACTTCAATTCCAACTGACTTTAAATTATTTTTAATAACTACTGAAGCATACTCTCGCAGCGGATTTCCAACAGGGTAATACATTTTGAATTTAAATTCCTCATTACCTTTTTCAAGAATTCCGTTTCGATCTTCATCCTTCCAACCATCCTGTGCTAAAAGTTTTTTGGCTTCCTCCGGATCATATTCGTACGGTTTCACTTCCATATTAAAAGCCAATTTAAAAATCCTGGAAACCGGAGATACTGCCAGCTCTCCCTGACCCAATAAATATTCATTATGTATTGCTTTCCTGTCAATTGACATTGTTAATGCTTTGCGAACATTATTACTCCCAAAAAATTTATTTGGAATTATTTTCCCCTGAGAAAATGATTCCGGGTCAATATTATTCCAGCCGATATAATCATATTCTCTTCCAACAATACTAATCACTGACAATTTATCTTCAGCTTTAAGATCCTCGATATCTTCGACTTTCACCAATTCAACAAAATCAATGTCACCTTTTCTTAGCTGTAAAATTCTTGATGTATAGTCAGGTACAACTTTAAAGATAAGTTCAGCAGCTTGACCTGAAGTGAAAAGAAATGAATTACTGTCTGCTTCTAAAGTTATTGTTTGATTCCTGTTCCATTTTTTCAATTTGAAAGGACCACTTGAAACCGGATTAAAATTAATTTCGCTATTAGCAATCTGATCTCTGCTTATTTCAGAATATATATGTTCAGGTATTATTGGAATAGAAAGCTTCACTAAATCAGCAACCGAATTTTCTACGAAATGTATTTCAAATTCGTTCGGAGAAATTACTTTAAAAGCTTTCTCAATATCAATATGTCCATCAGAATCGGAATAAAGTTGATTGAAGGTTCCGAGCAAACGACTTTGAACATCCGGATCAGAAAAAACATCGTAAGAAAAAACAACATCCTCAGAAGTAAGTTTTATTCCATCCGACCAAAAAATATCATCGCGCAAGTAAAACTTAATGTAGGAAGAATCTTCCGACCATCGCCAACTTTGGACAATCATGGGATATGGATCTAGTTCACCTCTTTCAGAATTCCATCTAAAATCCAGCAAACCGGGATAAAGCAAATCCGCAATAGCGCTTTCTTCATAGCTGAATGCAAACAGCGAACTAAATGTCTGAACATCTGCAGAAATTCCGATGACAATACGATTATTAGTTGTAGATTGTTTTGAATCGCATGCAATTATAAGTAATGAAAGAAAGAAAAGAAGCAGAAGATTTATATTTTTTTTATTCATTAAGAAGAATGTGTATTACAAATAGTAATTTCTCATGTCAATTTATTATTTTGTTGAGTAAAAGAAAAACAACATTTTTACTGATGCTTAGTGTAGACATAAATTCAGTTTCAATTCTTGATGAGGAAAAAAGACGAACAATTCTTAATGACATCAATTTTGAAATCGAGAAAGGTAAAGTCTATACAATTCTTGGGAAGAACGGCTCGGGCAAATCAACTCTTATAAAATCACTCACAGCACTTCTTCCAAAAATAGAATATGAAGTAAAAGGAGAAGTTTTTTTTAATGAAACTGATTTACTAAATTGTTCAGAAGACGAATTAAGGGAGATAAGAAAGCATAATATTAGTTATGTTTTTCAAGATGCTGCTAATAGTTTTGATCCTCTGAAAAAGATTAAGTACTACTTTGATCTTTCAAACATAAGTCCGCTTAAAATCGAAGAACTGCTGCTTTTCTTTTTACTGCCCACATATAAAAAATTATCCGGTCTCCATTCATATGAGTTGAGCGGCGGTATGGCTCAAAGGCTTTTAATTGTTCTTGCTTTGCTAGCAAATCCGGACATCCTGATTCTGGATGAGCCGACTTCAGGAGTTGATTATGCAGTAATGAATCTTATCCTCTTAAAAATAAAAAATTTTACTAGAGACAATGATAAATCAGTTCTGATCGCTACACAGGATATTAACTTTGCGCTTAAGTCATCTGACCATATTGCGTATTTGTCTGAAGGAAATCTCACTCGTTTTTATAACCCCGATGAGTTCTTAAATTCAACTGATGATAAAATGAAAAACTTTATCCATTCATTTAAAGAGATAAGCAATGCCTCTGCTTAAAGTTGAAAATATTTCATACTCGGTTGTGGTTAACGAAGAAAGCAAAAAGCAGTTCGATATTTTAAAGAAAGTTTCATTTGAAGTTGAGAGTAGTGAGATTTTGGGAGTTTGCGGTGAATCCGGTGGAGGCAAATCAACGCTTGCAAAAGTAATTGCAGGATTGATTAAACCTGACAGCGGCAAGATAACTTTAAATTCTAAATCTAATAATAAAAAAAGCAGTCCAATTCAAATTCTTTTCCAGAACCATGGAGAAGTCCTAAATCCATATAGAAAAATTTCAAGTGTGGTAGACGAAGTGTTAGTCATCAACAGAATTGATAAAAAATATATTGCAAAGGGAAGAGAAAATATTTTAAGCTCTGTTGGATTCCCAAAAGAACTTTATGACCGAAGAGGATATCAGTTAAGTGGTGGCGAACAGCAAAGAGCAGCGCTTGCAAGATTACTTGCTACTAATCCTGTTTTACTAATTCTCGATGAACCATTTTCAGCACAGGATGTTGAATCGCAATTAAATCTTGTAAAGCTTTTCCGAAAACTCAACGAAGAATTTCACCTTACGATGATATGCATTAGTCACGACCTAAAAATTCTGAGAAATCTTACCAACAGGGTGATAATTTTAAAGGATGGTGAGATTGTGGAAAGCGGGGAAACAAGCGAAGTCTTCAGCAATCCCAAAAAAAGTTACACAAGATTTCTTCTTTCTGCCGAAGCACTGGATCTTACTTATGATGAAATACAAGCCTCTTCAAACCAATAAACTTTTTTATAAAAAATCTGAGATGACAAATTGGAATGGATTACAAACCCTGAATCGCTGATAGCACTACTGACTTTAACAGTTCTGGAAATTGTGCTCGGCATAGATAATATTATTTTTATTTCAATCCTATCCGGCAAGCTTCCAAAGGAACAGCAAAATAAAGCAAGACTAATAGGCTTAGCACTTGCAATGATATCCAGAATACTTTTGCTGTTTTCAATCGTGTGGATAATGAAATTAACGATACCATTGTTTACTGTACTTGGACAGGAAATAAGTGGAAGAGATATAATACTTATTGCAGGCGGATTATTCTTAATCGGGAAAAGCACTTTCGAAATTCACGATAAACTTGAAGGAGAGGACAGCCACAGTTCCGGCAGAGCGGTAAAATCATTTTCAAATGTAATTGTTCAAATATTGCTGCTTGATATTGTATTTTCACTGGATTCGGTTATTACTGCAGTTGGTATGGCAAAAGAATTAATAATTATGGTTCTTGCAGTAGTCATTGCCGTGATTGTAATGATGGTATCATCAAAAGGCATAAGCGATTTTGTTGAAAAACATCCGACTGTTAAAATGCTTGCACTCTCATTTTTATTGTTGATTGGTGTATCACTCATAGCAGAAGGATTTCAACAGCACATTCCAAAGGGCTACATATATTTTGCAATGGCGTTTTCGGTTTTTGTTGAAATGTTAAATCTGAAAATGAAAAGTAAAAGGAAACCAGTTGTATTGAGGAACAGGTTTGCAGAGGAAAAAGGGAATTGACGTAACCACTAATATGATAAACAAAACCCCCGCTTATGTTATTAAGCAGGGGTTGGAGAAAATGAATTAAGTTGTTAGAGTTACTTAAGTAATATCATTTTCTTAGTTTCAACAAAATTTCCCGATATTAGTTGATAGAAATACACTCCGCTTGGTAAATTGGTTGCATTAAATTCAACCTCATAACTACTTGCTGGTTTTTCTTCGTTGACTAATGTTTGTATTTCTTTGCCAAGTATGTCAAATACTTTAATGACTACTCTTGATGATTGTGGAATTGAATATTTTATTTTTGTACTCGGATTAAAGGGATTAGGATAACATTGCTCTAACTTATATTCTTTTACCAGTTCATTTGAGTGATCGTGGATGCCTGTCGGTGTGCTTCCAATGCCCGGAATTACCTGCACCCCGAGCGAGTTGAGATCAAATGAGGTGCCGACACTGAAGTCGAGCACACCATCGCCGGTGAAGTCTCGGACCCGGATGTCAATCAGGTTCCCCGCGGCGCCGTAGCGTCGATGCGGCTCCTCGAACGTGCCGTCTCCAAGGTTCAGATGAACAGAGACGTCGTGGGAGTAGTAGTTCGAGAGCAAGACATCCGCGTCGCCATCCTGATCCACGTCGCCGATGTCCATGCCTGTCGAGCCGGATGGATCTCCGGCGTAGATCTGCCTAGTCTGGAACGTTCCGTCCCCGTTTCCCAAGATCACGGTGAGATGGGCACCGGGCGTACTGCTCGGATAACTGTGGGCCCCCTGCCCAACAAGATCGATGTGGCCATCCGCATTGAGATCGAGAGCGGTGAGGTCGTGTGTTCCCTCCGGCGCGTTCAACAAAACCTGGACACCGTAAGTGCCGTCCCCATTTCCGAACCACAGATTGATGCCGAGAGACATGGTGGCAGCGAGATCCAGCTTCCCGTCCTCGTCGAAGTCGCCGGCGGTGATACCGAACATGCCTGCCGGTGCTTCGACCGTGTAGGGCGGAGCAAAGGTGCCGTTGCCGTTGTTCTTGTTCACATAGATGTGCTTCTCGATGTAGCCGAAGCAAGCCAGAAGCTCCGCGAGTAGCACATCGAGATCACCGTCGTTGTCGATGTCGAAGACTCCGAGATCCCAGGTACCGCAGGTGCCTACCGGCCAGTTGGTGAGCGGACCGAAGTTGCCGCCTCCGGTATTCATGCGAGTCTTGAAATCATAGGGCGGTGAGAACGAGTCGTCGGCCCAGACGAGATCCAGCAGACCGTCGCCGTTGAGGTCGCGCAGTTTGACCTTGCGTGCCACCTGACCGGATGGGTAATCCTCGTAAGGGGCAAAAGTTCCGTCCCCGAGGTTTCGAAACACTCTGACTCCAAAGAAGCCGCAAGATGCGATGTCCTCGTCACCATCGTTGTCAATGTCTCCTGCATCCATGTCACGATCTATGCCATTGAGTGGATAGACGGGATGGGTTGAGAAGTTTGCATCGCCAGGATTGAGGTGAACCGACACTGCCCGCGATCCTTCCGCAGGTATCACCACGTCGATGTCGAGGTCGCCATCGATGTCAACCGGACAGACGGCGGTGGGAGACTCGCCGGCAATGTACCGCGTTGCCGCGCCGAAGTTGCCAATACCGTCGGCCGGAAGCACGGCCCATCCGACCTCACCATCCCCCACCCAGCAAACCACAATGTCCTCCCAGCTGTCGCCCGTCACGTCGGCGGTTGCGAGATTCGCGGTGCCAGTACTTCCCCCCACGAGGGGATAGATCTCGTAAGGATCGAATGTGCCGTCTCCCTGGTTGCGAAAGAGCGATACAGCACCCCTGTCGTCGGGGATGTACACCTGCATGAATTGGCAGGAGAAAACAAAATCAAGATCACCG
>Ga0224512_10004067_pt1 | contig 12562 bp, 16 predicted proteins | sample SF_May12_sed_USG_4_FD_169103 | JGI IMG/M metagenome (GOLD analysis project Ga0224512, IMG submission 169103) | Sediment microbial communities from San Francisco Bay, California, United States - SF_May12_sed_USGS_13 | ecosystem: Environmental > Aquatic > Marine > Sediment | place: USA... | reverse complement strand
GCCGAGCCGCCGAGCGTCGAGGCGGTGAAGGTCGGCGTCGCGTCGCCGGTGCCGACATAGGGCGTGACCGCCAGAGCGAGCCTGGTGCCGCGGCTGGGATTGAGAAAGTCGTCCCGGTCGTCGCGCACCGCGGTCAGGGGCGCGCCGAAGAGGGCCAGACGTTCCGTACCCTCCTCGTCCTGGAGGCGAAGGTACTCCGCCGAGCCACCGCCTGAAATCAGCCAGTGCTTGGCGACCCGCGTCTCGAGCCCGGCAAAGGTGGAGAGGCTGCGCTCGTCGAAGGCGTCGGTCTCGCGCCGGGTCAGGGCCACGTTGGCGAGGAAAGCCTGCCTTCGGCGCAGGAAGTTCGGCTTGCGGAAGCGCAGCGTCCCGCTTTGCTCGAGCAGGGAGCCGACCACCTCGGCACGCAGGCCTTCGCCCTTGCCGAAAAGGTTGCGGTGCTCCCAGAAGACCTCTCCGCCAATGCCCACATCGGTCGAATAGTTGGCGCCGAATCCCAGGGAGCGGTGCGCCGCTTCGCTGAGGGCGAGGGTGATGGGCAGGGTGCCGTCGGGTTCCACGCGCCTTGCCGGTTTGACCGTGACACCTGCGAAGAGCCCGGTTTCCGAGAAGGCGCGGCGAGCCTCCTCGACCTTTCGCTGGTCGTAGAGATCGCCCTCGCGCCAGGGAATGAGGCGCCGCGCGTAGTCCTCTTCGACCTTCTCCAGACCCTTGACCGTAGCCGGCCCGAAGTGTGCCCGGGGGCCGGAATCGACCGTCAGGGTCACGGTCATGCTGCTGTCCTCGTTGAACACCAGCACCTTGCGGTCAACGACCTCGGCAAAGGGGTGGCCGCATTCCGCCAAGCGGCCGAGTAGTTTTTCTTGGGAGGCCTGAACGGCCGGCGCGCGGGCCGGCATGCCGGGCACGATGTCGAGCGTCGCAAGATCAGGCTGCTCCTTCGGTGGAGTACCCTGGTAGACGATGTCGTACTTGGTCAGGTGGTAGAGCGGACCGCTGGTCACGGTGATTTCGATCCTTACCGGGCTGACACTGCTGTCGAGCAGGTAGTCGACCGAGGAAGCATAGTAGCCCTCGGAGCGCAGCGCCGTGCGCAGACGCTCGAGGTCGCCCTCGGCACGCCGCTCCACGGCGGTCAGCGAGGCCGGCGGGCGCTCGATCAGCTCGAGCAGCTGGGACGATCCGCGAAGCACCTCGAGCAGGGCGGCGTCCTCGACGCCCGTGAAGCTCACCTCGTAGCGGACCGCCGCCGCCTCGTCCTCGGCGGCTTCCCCGGCGGCTTTCGGGAAAGCCTCCGAGTCCCGCTCGTCGCGGGGCTCTGCCAGGGCGGGCGCCAGCGCCGCGCCGAGCAGCCAAAGCAGCGCGGCAAGACCGCATAGGCTTGCGCCGCCCAGGCCGCGCACGGCACCAGCGCCCGGGCCGCAGGCCCGGCGGCCTGAAAGAATATCCAGCACTGCTTCGCCGTCCTCCCCAAGGATCCGGCTCTCTGTGACCAAAGCCCGCGGACCCGAGTGTCCGAATCCTGAAATTCGATTGGTCAAACCTCAGGATCGAAGGGACACCGATTATTCGAACCACACTAGCTGATTACGGTGGTTCTCTGCAAATATGGCCCGGCACGGGAAATGCAAGCCGGCATGTGCCATGATTGGTGAACGTTATGGTGCAGTCGCGCGTATTCAATTCGTCTAAAATTTTAAACAAATTCTATACTAAAAAAACATCGATTAACTTTAAGTGATTGTAAATAATTCTTGCATTTGACTTAATAGGTCTTTAATATCGAGTTAAGTTTACAGATCGTTAACTAGATAAATTCACGGAAACCCTGGCATATGAGCGAGACACCCAGCAGTTCCAGTCGGGCAAGTTCTCGCCACGGTCGTACGGCCGAGGCACGGGCAAATTCCGTATCAGTGCAGGGAAGGCCTATCGAAAATGCTAGGACGACGCAAAGTCTCGAGCTCCGGCCAGTTCGTTGATCTGGCGGAGTGGGTCCGCCAGCGCGCGCTCGACAGCCAGGCGCAGGCAAGAGAGGAAGCTCACGTTCCGGGGCCGGCCGCGAACAGCGGCAACCGTTTCGCCCCACAGGACAAGGGTAAGGCTTCCCCGGCCGAGGTCAGCCCGATGCCGCGCACCAAGCCGGCCAAGGTGCTGTCCTTCAACGAGACCCCGGTGTACCGGATCGCGGAGCGCGGAGCAGTCAAGCCCGAGTTCCTCTATCAGGCGCTGGCCCTGCTCGAGGACCGGCTGAGCAACGTGCTCGACCTCGACGGCTCGCGCGAGCGGCTGGCTGTCGCGGTCGGCGAGCTGATCGACGAGGTTCTGGCCGATCTGCAGGCCCGCCTCTCAGGACCGGACAAGCGCGCCCTGACCGCAGGGTTGCTCGAGGAGCTGGCGGGCCTCGGGCCCCTGGTGCAGCTCATGGCCGACGACAGCGTCAGCGAGATCATGGTCAACGGTCCTGACCAAGTCTACGTCAAGCGCCGCGATCGCAAGCAGCTGACCGACGTAGTCTTCCGCAGCGAAAGCCATCTGCTGCGTATCGCCCGGCGGATCGCGATGCTGAGCGAGCGGCGGCTGGACGAGAAGGAGCCGCAGGCGAGCCTGCGCCTGCCCGACGGCAGCCGGGCCTTCCTGATCATCCCGCCGCTGGCGGTCGACGGCGCCTCGATCACGATCCGCAAGGGCATGCCCAAGGCGCTGCCGCTGGACCAGATGGTCCGGCAGGGCAACCTTTCCGAGGGCATGGCGACGCTGCTCAAGGTGGCCACGCTGTGCCGACTGAACATCCTGATCTCGGGCGGCGCGGCGAGCGGCAAGACCACGCTGCTCAACGCCATGGCCGAGATGATCGATCCGGAAGAGCGTCTGGTCGCCATCGAGGACATCGCCGAGCTGCAGTTCCTGCAGCCCCACGTGGTGCGGCTGGAAACCCGTCCCCGCGCCCTGAGCGGCCGCCCCGGAATCGCGCAGCTCGACCTGGTCAAGCAGGCCCTGCACATGCGGCCCGACCGGCTGATCCTGGGCGATGTCGTCGACTACGAGGCCCCCGATCTGCTGCTCACCCTGAGCTCGGGCCAGGCCGGCATGCTGGCGACGATCCACGCCAAGCGGCCGCACGCGGCGCTGCGCCGCCTGGAGGACATGGTCACCTACGCGGACGGCGGGGTCTCGCTGAGCAGCACCCGGGCGCAGCTGGCCCAGAGCCTGGACCTCATCGTTCACGTCGAGCAGATGCGCGACGGCCTGCGCCGGGTGACCCGGATCACCGAGGTGGTCGGCATGGAAGAGGACAATATCCTGACCCAGGACCTCTTCACCTTCGATTACCGGGGCGAGGACTTCAACGGCCGCGTGCTCGGCGGTTTCGAGCCCAGCGGCTTGGCGCCGCAGTTCCTGAAGCGCGCCGAGGCCCATGGCCTGGCCGATGCGCTGCGGAAGCTCCGGTGAACGGGAGGGCAGGCGAAATGGAACGCAACCCCACGGTCAGCCCCTACCTGCTGCGGCCGGTGCGCAGCCTCGAGGAGGTCGCCCGCACCCGGCCCGAAGCCCAGGACATCGACGACGTGATCCAAAAGGTGGTCGAGCAGGTGAAGGCGGCGGGTCTCGGTCCGCACGAACAGATGAACCGCGCCGCCATGGTGGTGCTCAAGCTGCGCCCCGACCTTTCGGCCCTGGACGCGCTGGCCCTGGTGCAGCGGGCGACCAAGATCAAGAAGGCTTGAAGCGGGTTAAGGCCGCTCAGCGGCCGCTCGCAAGCGCTTCGCAGAGCCAGCAAGATCAGAGAAGGTCTTCCAGACGTCGCGCGCCATGCAGGACGCGCTCGATCACGACCTCGTCTTCGCCGGCTGTAAAGAGGATCAAGTAGCGGCCGTGAACGGCCTGTCTGAGGCCGCCGGCGAGGTCGTCCCTCCGCCTATAGGCGCGCGGCTGTTCCGAGATCGCCGCGCAGAGGGTCAGCAGCTCGTCGATGAAGGACACGGCGCGCGCCGGGTTGTCGGCTGCGATAAAGTCGCCGATGGCTTCCAGGTCTCGAAGGGCCTTCGGCCGCAGCCGATAGCCGCTCACCCTTTCTTGCCGGCCGCCATGGCCGCATACTTTTCGCGCAGGCGCTCGAGCGCCGCTTCGCCGTCCAAAGGCTCGCCGCTTGTTCGGCCCTCGACGACCAATTCCTTTAGTTCCTCGTCATTGAGGGCGATGACGGTGCGCGCGCGCCGCCAGTGGCGCAGGGCGTCGCGGATGGCTTCGCTGGTATTGGTGAACTCGCCGGCCTCGACGGCCGCCTTGATCTCGGCCAGCATCTCTTTGGGAAGAGAAATCGTGATCTTTTCGATCGTGCCCATCCGCATGGCCCACAGTTGGCTGTTCTGACAACTAGTATGAATATATCATACCATAAGAGTGCCGTTTGCAAAAGGGTACTTTGCAGGCGAGGGAGCAGACCGACGCCTGTTGATTAAGCCAGCAGCTCAGGCCGCAGCATCCAGGCGATGCGCCATGCGCCGTCCTCGGCGCGCTCCAGACAAACCATGGCGCCGGGCCGGTAGGCGACGAGGCCGCGCGCTTCGCCGCCGCCGACCAGATGGGCCACCAGCCGGTCCATGAAGGGCAGGTGGCCGACGACGAGCCGGTCCCGGGTATCCTCCGCGAGCCCGGCGACGAAGGCCTCCACCGGGTCCTTGGGCGCGAGCCCGGGCCGCGCTTCTGTGCCCAGACCGGGTGCCAGGGCGCCGGCGAGGATCTCGGCGGTCTGCCGGGCCCGGGTCTTGCCGCTGTGCTGAATCCGCTCGATGCGCAGGCCGCGGGCCGCGAGGAAGCGGGCGAGGGCCTCGACGTCGCGCCGCCCGGCCGCGCTGAGCGGCCGTTCGGAATCGGCTTCCGCGGGAAGCGCCTCTCCGTGCTGCACCAGATAGAGCTTCACATGCCTTTCCTCGGCCCGCGTCCTCGCGGCCAAGGGCCGCTTAGGGTCTGGAACGGAATTATCGATACATTTGGCGGGAGCGAATTTCCGCCAGGGTTAGGAGCGGGCGGCGCGGTGGGGTGGGGCCCCCATGAGCCGTCCGCGACGCGGCCCTGGCGGAAAGTGGCCCCGTCCAGCCGGGATCGGGCGCAATCGGCCCGCTGCCGCGTCGCTCGTCGTCGAATATGCCCGGCATGTCCTTCCTCCTCGCTCCTAACAGCGGGCCGATTGCGCCGCGACCAAACGCATCGATAATTCCGTTTCAGACCCTTAGCCGATACGCTCCCAAGCGGAGGTCTCGTCGTCGAGCTGGGCCTTTTCCAGGCCGGCGAAGTCGCGGCGCGAGACGACTGCGACCACGCGGCCGCCCTCGACCACGGGCAGGTGACGGTAGCCGCCGTCGTGCATGAGGCGGAGTGCGTCCAGTGCGGTCGAGCTCGGCGCGATGGTGTCGGGGTTCCGGGTCATGACCTCGCCCAGGGTGGTGCCGTCGGGGTCGCGCCCGGCCGCCACCACCCGACGGACCATGTCGCGCTCCGTGAAGATGCCCTGGAGCCGACCGTCCTCCAGGACCAGGACCGAGGCGACGTTGCGCGCGCGCATGAGTTTGGCCGCCTCGCGCAGGCTCGCGCTAGATGCCAGATGCACCAGCTCTTGGTCGTGCACCACGTCTGGAACGATCTTGCGCCGCATACCGGCTCCTCCCCGCCGTGACCCGCCGGATCTGGTTGCTCCAGGCATTCTTGCCATTCTGCGCCAAATCGCCCCGGTCTGTCACCGGCTCGTGATCAAAAAGAGGCTGGGCGCCGTCCCGGATCCTCGAGGCTTTTTTAAAAGGCCCCGGCCCCGGCCCCGGCCTTAGGGCTTCGAATCGGCCTGAAGCGGCCAACGGTCGAGAGCCAGCCTTCCTGCGAGGAGGCCGTCGCAGAGTGCCGGAATCCGGCCCAATTGGTCGTGCACGATTTCTTCGATCGAAGGCGCAAGCTCGGCCAGCGGCTTTCGTACGGCGGCTCGCACACGCGCGTCGACAATTTGCGGGCGGTCGATCGGGCGGCCGATCTGGCTTACCAGACAGCAGTGAGCCGAGGTCACCTCGGGCAGCTCCCGTACGATTGCCTCGGCGAGCAGGCTGGCCGAAAGATTATAGAGCTTGCCGACATGGGTGACGGGGTTCTTGCCGGCCACGGATTCCATGGTCATGGGACGATAGGGCGTGATCAGGCCGTTGGCACGATTGCCGCGCCCGGCCTCGCCATCGTCGCCGGCCTCGGCGGAGGTGCCGGTCACGGTGAGATAGAGGCTTCCCCTGGCCGGGTCGTCGGCGGCGTTGATTTGGGTATCGACAGTCAGTCCGGGGAATTCTCGCGCGACGGTGTGAACCCTTTCCCGCAGCTCGGCGACCTTTCGGGTGTAGTCATCAAGGTCTTTCAGATAGCCGCCGATCATGGCACAGGCGACGGTCAAGGCGATTTCACGGCCGCGCCGTACGCCCATCACCTTGATGTCTTCGCCGACCTCGGGATGGTGGTCTACCCGGGATCTGTCGTTCAGCCGTTGCTCGACCCGGAGGACCATTGTCTCCAGCTCGCTGAGCGGCGCATAGCCGACGCCGCAGGAGGTGTCGTTGGCGAGCCACAGGCCTTGCTCATGGCCTTTCAGATAGAGTTCCACCAGCTCCTGCGAGCCCGGTCTGATCAGGGTATGCAGCCGGACGCCTCGCTCGGCATCGAGCCCATGCAAATTCTGCCGAAGCCACCGCCGCGCCGTCTCGACGGCCAGCTTCTCCAGCGGCACTTCGACGCCCTTGAACGCGGCGGTGGCGCGCCCGGCGAGGAAAATGTCGAGCGGCTGGACGATCTCTCCGCCCCCGAAGGCGGTTCTCGTCTCCCCTGCACAGAGCAGAACCTTGTCCACGTTATGATGGAGAATGAGACCGAAACGCTCCCGGTAGAAGCGGCAAAGCGCGAGACTGACCTGCTCCGCTAGAGCATCGCAGATGCTGTCCGGGTGGCCGAGACCCTTGCGTTCGACGACCTCGACGGGCAGATCCGCGATTGGCGGCGTCTCAAGCGGGCTAATGTTGATGTGCACCCTGTGCTTCCTTTCACTGCCTTGGTCGGCCGAAATGCCCTCCGGATCGACTTCGGGACGGCTCCGCTGTCAGGCACCTTCGCGCCAAGTCTGCGCCGGCGCCGATCAGCGCCCTCGCGGGACTGGCTGTTTCTGCGGCGATGTGCGGGCAGCCGCCGATACGCAGGCCGTCGAGCGGCCTGGTTGCGGCAAGCTCTTCAATGAGCCCCGCCATCACGGGCATCTCGGAGAGCGCCCGGTCGATCCGCTTGAGGCCCGCGTCGGCCAGGCCAAGGTCTCCAATGTTGTAATTCTGCGCGACCACGGCGACCTCCGAAGGGGCGAGAGGGATCAGAGCTGGGGCACAAACCGCCGGACCTTGGCGCGGCGATCGAGACGCGCGAGCCCGGCGCGGCGCGCGAGCTCCTGGACCTCCTGGTACTCGGCCACGGTGATCGGCCGATCGAGCTCGGGATAGTCGCCCGCGCGGTAGCAGGGGCGGTACTGGTCCATCAGGTTGATGTAGGTCTCGGGCGAAATCTCCTCGGCAAGGAACTCGAGCACCTGCTCGGTGCCGGCGATTCCACTGGGCAGGATCAGGTGGCGGACCAAGAGCCCGCGCCGCGCGAGCCCGGCTGCGTCGATCCGAAGGTCGCCCACCTGCCGGTGCATCTCGCGCACGGCGGCGCGGTTGAAGCGGACATAGTCCTTGACGTGCGAATAGCGCTTGGCGAACGCGGAGCTGCCGTACTTCATGTCGGGCATGTAGATGTCGACGACGCCGTCGAGCAGGCCGAGCGCTTCGAGGCTGTCGTAGCCGCCCGTATTGTAGACCAGCGGCAGGCGCAGCCCCTTTTCGGCCGCGATCGCGACGGCGGCAAGAATCTGCGCCACGACATGGCTTGGGCTCACGAGGTTGATGTTGTGGCAGCCGCTCGCCTGCAGCTCGATCATCATGTCGGCAAGCTCGTCCGCCGTGGTCACGCGGCCCTGGCCCTTCCAGCTGATTTCCCAGTTCTGGCAGAACACGCAGCGCAGGTTGCACCAGGAGAAGAAGATCGTCCCCGAGCCTCGCCATCCGCGCAGGCAGTTCTCCTCGCCGTGGTGCGGACCATAGGAATAAACCACCGCCCGCTCGCCGGTGCGGCACACGGCGCCGCGAATCGATTGCCGACGGTTGACGTGACAGTAACGGGCGCAAAGGTCGCAATCCTCCAGGTGTCGTTCGGCCAGCTGCACGCGCTCGGCGAGCGCGCCGGATTTCAGCAGCCCTACGTAGGCAGGTTCGAACCCGCCGTGCCGGATCTCGTCCGACGTTGTCTTGCTCTGGCCGCCCAAGCCGTCGGCATTGACCATGGCTCGGTTCCTTGGCGGACTGGCCGCTCTCAGGACCAGTGCCGGGGCTACCACCTCGCGAAGTCATTAGACGATGCCATGATACGCCGGCCTTCGGGGGACGTGTTGATCTGGCTCAAGGCGACAGCCATCGGGCCGTCGCAGCATGCCACAAGCGAGGTTCGAAACAATGCCCCAACCAAGCGCCGCCGTCGTCAGGGGGCTTCCGTGAACGATAGGGGCGAGGCCGCACCGGTCGGGTACTGGCACAAGTTGGATGATCGGCGAATCCAACGCGATCTCTGTCCGCGCGGAATCGCTCAGAAGGTAGGTTCCAGCACCTCCGTGGGCCCCTCCGGCTCGTAGAGATCGTCCTTGATGCGTTCCGCCTTGACCAGGGATGTGCGCTTCCAAGGTGGCGCCTTAATGCCTCCGCCCAGGGCGAATCCCGTCTTCACGCCAAAAGCCTTTTCTGCCGCTTCGCGGGCGGCTTCTTCGTCCGGGGCACGGACGATCGCCATGGCGCGGTGCGCGCTCGCCTGCCAGCTCGGATCTCTTGGGTCCAGCGGCGTCAACTTCCAAATCGGCATCTGTAGGCCCTCCCGTCGTCGCCCCCGACCTCGCATCCTAGCCTCTTCCAGCCGCCCACCGTCGCGTCGTCAATGCGCCGACGTGGGCATTCACACTTCCTCGTCGCGCGCATTCAATCACGTGCCGTCTTGAGCGCCTTGATGCAAGTCAGTGCCGCGAGGCGGTTGCTGTGCTCTCGTGCATTTACTGCCGCCTGTTCGTGATGGATAGCGACGATGAGTGCAATCGGCGTAGATTCCTTGGACCATTCGATCCAGGAAACCAACCTCTGGCTCAAGGCGGTCATGCGCCACCTGGAAACCGTCGACCGGCACCTCGCGTACGCGGTCTTGCGGGCGACGCTTCACGCCCTGCGCGACCGCATCGGCCCCGAGAACGCCGTGCATCTGGGGGCCCAGTTGCCGATGCTGATCCGTGGCCTCTACTACGAGGGCTGGCACATGGCCGGCACGCCGACCAAGGAGCGCCACAAGGAAGCGTTTCTGGATCATCTTCGCCGGACCTTTGGGCCCCGGAGCGAAGTCGATCGTGAAAGGGCTGCCCGTGCGGTCTTCGACGTTATGTGGGAGAAGATCGATCCGGGCAAGGTGGCCAAAGTGGTCAAGCTGCTTCCCGAGGAGCTGCGCGCCTTGTTTCCGTGTCTGGCCCGGGGGGAGTGAGCAGGCCGCCACATTTGGAGGAAGCATGAAGGAGAAAGACCTCTCTCGGCATGTCGCGCGCGGCGATCGCCTGATCCGCGAGCACGTGCACGACCCTTACAAGACCCGCCTGAAGCTCACCGAGCCGACCGTCTGCCAGCAGTGCGGCGCGGTCTACCACGAAGGCCGATGGCACTGGGCCGAGCGGCCGGATCAGGCCCAAGAAACCTTGTGCCAAGCCTGCCACCGGACCAACGACGGCTATCCCGCCGGCATTTTGACCCTGAGCGGCACCTTCGTTGGCGAGCACAAGACCGAGATTCTCGGGCTCGCCCGTCATCAAGAGGAGTTGGAAAAGGGCGAGCACCCCTTGCACCGGATCATGAACATCGATGAGCAGGGCAAGGTCATCGTGATCAACACGACGGACATCCACCTTCCCCGGCGGATCGGCGAGGCCTTGCACAACGCTTATGAGGGCGAGCTCGACTTCCACTACGATGAGGAATCCTACCTGATCCGCGTAAGCTGGAGGCGGGACGACTAGAAGCACCGGTGCGATCCGAGTAGCACGCGCGCTGTTTCGGCAAGCGGGGACCGCGGTGTCCCTTGACCGCGCCGAGCTCGCCGGGGGCCGGTGCTCGAATTCCGGTGTTTTCGCCCGGGCGCGCTCGCGGCATTAAACTCGAGATCTCCTGACACAGATCATGGCGGGCTCCCGGGAGCTGCGCGAGAAGTCGTGGATAGCACATTCCGGCCCGCCGGTGAGACGCTCCCAGGCGAGAGACTTCGCCGAGGGAAATCGGCGACGGGCCGGCCCTTGATCGTCCTCCCGCGGAAGCCCTAGAGACCCCAAGCTTCGAAGGGTGGACCGAAGCCCTCCACAAAGGGCAAAGCTTGCACGAGGAAGAACGATGACCACGACAGCGAGAAAGCGGGCGCCCAGAGCCGAGCTAAGCGAGTTCAATCCCTGGGCTATGATGGCCAGCTACAACGGCACGGCGATGGCTGCGTATCTGGAGGCGTCGCGCGCCTTCACGAACGGCCTGACGGCTCTGAACAGCGAGGTCCTGAGCTTCGCGACCAAGCGATGGGGCTATGACATGGATCTGAGCCAGTCGTTGACTGGCTGCGACAACTGGGCGAAGGCATCCGCGCTCCAGCAGGACTGGGCGCAACAGGCGATGAAGGACTATGTCGAGGAAGCCTCAAGATTGATGGATATGGCCTCCGAGATGACCCAGGAAGCCTGGCATCCGCTCTATGAAAGCTCGACCGAGGCCGTGCGCGACCTGGACAAGGAGATCCAGAAAACCGTCGCCCGTTGACCTGCAATTCGGGCGCCTAAGCGGGCGGTCGAGATAGAGAGTCCTGGCCCGGGCAACGACGCGCGCAGGCCGAAGGTCGGCAGTCGACCAAGGGCGCTCTACCGCGAGGCGGTCGCATGGCAGTTGATCGAAGCCTTGGCCAGTCGGCGCCCGACGCGGGGCTGTCCGTCAGCGACTTCCTCGAAAGCCTGAGTGACCTTTCGGCCGCCCCGGAGTTCCGCCTGCCGGCCTCGAGAAGCGGCGCTGGAGCAGTCGAAGTCCGCGCGCGCACCCTGTCTCGGAAGCCCTTCTGCACCCTGAAGCATTTCGAATCCCCTGCGGCTCGCGACACTCCGAGCGTGCTCGTGGTCGCGCCCCTTTCCGGTCAGTACGCAGTGCTGCTGCGGGACGTGGTTGCCGGACTCCTGCCCGACCATTCGGTCTGCCTCACGGACTGGCGGAACGCCCGCGAAGTGGCGCTCGGGAAGGGCGAGTTCGGTCTCGAGGACAACATCGCCTACGTGCTCGATTTCTTCTCTCGACTGGGCCCGGAAGTCCACGTCCTGGCCGTCTGTCAATCCGCCGTTCCGGCCCTGGCGGCCACGGCGCTGCTGGCAGCGGCGGACGATCCCCGTCAGCCGCGCTCCCTGATCCTGATGGGCGGCCTGATCGATACCCGGATCAATCCGACGCGGATCGACCGGATCGCCCAGACGTCCGGCTTTCGGAGGCTCGAGCGCGCCGCCATCACGCGTGTTCCAGCAGGCTTTGCCGGCGTCGGTCGGCGGATTTATCCCGCAGCGGTTCAGCGTGCGGGCCTGCTCGCTTATGTGGCCAGGCACATCGAGATTCGGCCGGAGGGGATCCTCAGGCTTCGCATGCGGGGCGACCCGACGCTCGCGGATCCGGAGTTCCTCAAACGCCTCTTGAACCTTATGGACCTGCCCGCCGAGCTCTATCTGCAGAACATAAAGGCCGTCCTTCAGGACCATGCATTGCCGCGGGGCGCTTTGACCTGGCGGGGGCGAAAGGTCGAGCCGGGAGCGATCTCGCGGACCGCGCTGATGACGGTGGAGGGGGAGCACGACGATATCTCAGGGTCAGGTCAGACTCGCGCGGCGCAGGATCTGTGCGGCGCGATTCCGAGCCAGAAGCGCCGCCATGTCCTGCAGGCCGGAATCGGCCATTTCGGCATGTACGCGGGCAGGTCCTGGTTCGAATGCGTCCTGCCGCAGGTGCGCGACTTCATCCGTGGTCAAAGCTGAGCCGACGCGCAGAGGTGCCACGGTGGAGGGATATCGGACTTGCTCGGGCAGTCCCCCGTTCTCATTTACGTTTCATGCCGCAAGTGAAAGAAGCCATATTGCAATGACTGCGCAGGTCATCGACTTGGAGCGCAACAGGATCGAGCTGCTGACCAGGAAAATCACGCGAGACCTCGCGGCGTTCGGCCTTGACCGGCACCGCGCTTCGGTCCTGGCTGGCATGGCTGTCGCCGCAATCACGGCTTCACGCCCCGAGCGGTTCCCGCCGGAGAGCGCTTGGCCGGCCCCGTCCTGGCAGCGAACCAACCAGTCGCCTGATTGAATGTTTTCTCAGAGAACCGGTTGCGGCTCCGGCTCGAGGCCTCCGGGGCTGTCCTTGCCCTTGGCCGCCTT
>Ga0224512_10004066_pt1 | contig 12563 bp, 11 predicted proteins | sample SF_May12_sed_USG_4_FD_169103 | JGI IMG/M metagenome (GOLD analysis project Ga0224512, IMG submission 169103) | Sediment microbial communities from San Francisco Bay, California, United States - SF_May12_sed_USGS_13 | ecosystem: Environmental > Aquatic > Marine > Sediment | place: USA... | reverse complement strand
CGCTGATCCTCAAGCCCGGGCGGCTCACGCCATACGAGGAAGACCGGATGCGGCAGCACCCGGCCATCGGCGCCCGGCTCGCGGCCGATGCGCTCGACGAGGAGCAGCTGTTATGGATGCTCCACCACCACGAATGGTGGTCGGGCGACGGCTACCCGTACGGCCTCGTCAAGGACGACATTCCCGAGGGCGCCCGACTGCTGGCGATCGCCGACGCGTGGGACGCCATGCGGTGCGAGCGGGCCTACGCCGCCGCGCTTGGAGCCGCTGAGGCCCTCGAGGAATGCCGGCGCGCCAGCGGAACCCAGCTCTGGCCGGTGGGAGTCCACCTGCTGGAGATCATGGTGCGTACGGACGAACTCGCCGCCGACGCGGTGCCGCGGGGGGATCTCTCCATCGAGGTGGGTACGCCCTAGTCCGCGTCGAGCGAGGCGAACCAGACCCGGTCGAAGCCATCGATCGCGGCGATCTGGTCGGCCACCTCGTCGGGTACGGCAGAGTCCACCGTAACCGCCATCACCGCGTGACCGGCCTGCTTGCTGCGCGAGACGGCCATCGAGGCGATGTTGATGTTGGCCGCGCCGAGGATCGAACCGACCCGGCCGATCATCCCCGGCACGTCGAGGTAGCGGAAGAGCCCGACGTATCGCGCGAGCTCGATCTCGATTTCCTGCCCAAACGCCTCCACGAGGCGCGGTCGGGATGTCGTGCCCACCGTCGTGCCGGCGAGGCTCACCTCGCCGGCGCTCAGCTCCAGGCGGTTCGTGTAGTCGCGGGCCTTCGACGAGCTCATCTCGGTCCACTCGATGCCCCGCGCCTCCGCGAGCGCGGGAGCGTTGACGATGTTGACCGGCTCATCGCAATGACCGTGGAGGAGCCCCGCGAGCACGGCGTTGGTCAATAGCCGGGTGTCGCTCCCGGCGAGCCCGCCTTCGTAGCTGATGGCAAGTGACGAGGGAGCCCCATCGCCCACCCGTGCCAACAGCTGACCCATCTGCCGGGCGAGGGGCAAGAACGGGCCCAGCACCTCGAGCGCCTCGCCGCTGACGGCGGGGATGTTGACCGCCCCGGTGACGACCCCGCCCGTGAGCGCCGCCGCGACCTGCTCGGCCACGACTACGCCAGCCCTGTCCTGGGCCTCCTCGGTTGACGCACCGAGGTGCGGGGTCACGACGACCCCCGGTAGGCCGAACAGCGGGCTCTCGGTCGTCGGCTCCTCGGGGAAGACGTCCACCGCGGCGCCGGCGATCTCTCCGGCCTTCAGGGCATCGACCAGTGCAGCTTGGTCGACGACGTCCCCGCGTGCGGCGTTGATGAGCCTGGCGGTGGGCTTCATCGCCGCGAAGGCCTCGGCTCCCACGAATCCGCGCGTCTCCGCCGTCGAGGCCAGATGCAGCGAAACGAAGTCGGACGCCTCGTACACGCCCTCCGGCGCCGCGGCACGCTCCACCCCGAGCTCCCGGAAGCGGGCGTCGCCGGCAAACGGGTCGAACGCGATCACGTTCATCCCGAGCCCTTTCGCCCGCTCGGCGACCAGCTGGCCGATGCGCCCGAAGCCCAGGATCCCGAGCGTCTTACCTGTGACCTCGATGCCGCCATACTTCTTGCGATCCCAGCGACCCGCCAGCAGCGCTCCATGCGCCTGGGGAATGTTCCGGGCCTGCGAGAGGAGCAAGGCCACTGCGTGCTCTGCGGCAGAGAGTGAGTTCGACCCGGGCGCGTTGCACACGATGATGCCGCGGCGCGTCGCCTCGTCGACGTCGATGTTGTCGACGCCCGTTCCCGCGCGCCCGATCACCCTGAGACGGGTGGCCGCGTCGAGCAGCTCTCCGCGAACCTCGGTGGCACTGCGCACGATGATGGCGTCGTACTCGCCAATCTTCTGCAGCAGCTCGTCCACGCTCCAGTCGAGTCCGAGATCGACATCGAAGCGCTCGCGCAGCAGCGCCACACCAGCCTCGGAAATCGGCTCGCAGATAAGGACCCGCGCGCCGGGAGCGACGGTCGTCATGGGCCCTCTGGGCCCAGGCTCGCTGTCCGGTCGGTCGCGGGTCTCGTACTCAGGGCAAGTCCTCGAGCGTCGTGGGTCGCGTGAGTCGTAGGCTCAACCGCAGGCGGAAGGCCCCGCTGCATGGTCCGTGGCGGCCATCTCCGGACCGGCATGGCGCCACGTGCTGTAGCTAGCGCGACTCTACCAACGCGCCTCACTGCGGGACGGGTGTCAAAGCCCCTGGGGGTGGGAGCTACTGAGACGTGCTCGGAATCCGCCGCGTGCGGCGGCCGTCCCGCAGCTGTCTGCTCTTCGCCGATGGCACGGCGCGGGCGGCGATTGGAGTGAATCGAAGGCTCTCCAGGATGCCCGTGACCTGGCGGCGTGTGTCCTCGCTCGCGGACTTGCCGATGGCCACCTGCAGATAGAAGGATCGGCCCTCGTCCCGGAACGGGGTCCACCACGATTGAATGCCTCCGTTCTCCGAGCACGCCGCCCCGACATCGGCGTCGCGCGCCTCGAGCTCGAAGTCATCGGGCCGTCTCGGGAAGATCTCGGCGCCCGGCGGTGCATCGGAGGGGAGCTCTCGCTCTTGCACGCTGATGAAGGCGTCGAGCTCGGTCATGTCATCGAGCGCATTGCCCGCCATCTGGGCGCATTGCTCAGAGCCCGGGCGCAGACCATGGGTGCCGAGACTGAGCAGCTCGCGCGGTTCCGTGAGGTTTGGCGTCAGCGTGGTCGTCGAGCGGTTCCAGTCCTCCGGATACAGCACCGCGAGACCCTGATCGGGATCCTCGTGCCGCAGCCAGCCACCCTCATCCGCGGCGGCGTCGCCACCGCATCCTGCCACCGCGAGCGTGCTCGCGGCCATAGCCAGCGCGGCCACTGCCGTTAGTGAGTGTCGGTGAGCGTTCTGCACGATCAGGGAGCGGCGAGGGTATCTGAGTACCCCGCGCGGGCGCTCCTAGTCAGTCGGGTGGTCCCCATGTGACATCCGTACTCAGCAGATCCCCCTGTTGGGACCCACGCCGATTGCGAACCCGGATGATGAATCAACGCTAGCTGGGTGGTCAAGCTGGCCGAAATCTGTCCGTTCTCCGGCGTCGTCGACGACTCGCTGAGCTGGACGCCGTCGCCCGGCTCGAGCTGGAGGCGGTTCGCCACCGCGACCCGAGCCTGCCGCCGCCACCTCACATCGAGCTCGTGTCCGAGCTCGCCACGCCCCGGAAGCGGATGAGCACTCAGCGCCCGGTCGCATGGGACGCCGAAGGTGTCGCGCTCGGCTTCTCGGAGCTCGACCGCTCGTTGTATCGAGGTGATCGGCAGCCCGCCGAATGCGATCTGTACGTACGCCCCCAGGCCCGGCGCAGGGGGCTTGGCAGCTCCCTGGCAGCGCGGATGCTTCAAGCGGCCGAGGCGGCGACTCAGGAGGTCGTCAGAGGAACCACGTATTGCGACGGCGGCGCGGCGTTCTGCGAACGCCTCGGCGCTACCTGCGCGCTCGAGACCGCTCGGCTTCGTCTCCGGCCAGCAGATGCGACGGCGCAAGTTCTCGACGACTGGCAGGACGGCCCCGAGGGGTGCTCATCTCGTGGAGCGGCCGCTGCCCGGACCGGCTCCTCGAATCCTTCGCCCGAGCGTACGAGGCAGAGAAGCACTGGCCGCTCGCGGACGAGGTTGCCCACCGCCGCGCCATCAGCCCTCAGCGCGTCCGAGACATCGAGGCCGAGGCCGACGCACGCAGGCGCACTCTGCACACGGTGGCGGCGGTCCACCGGTCCACCGGAGACGTCGTGGTTTCACGGATCTCCAGATCAGCGCATTCCGGCCGCGCGTCGCCTACCAGGGCTTGACCGCGGTACGGCCCGCGCCCCGCCGGCGAGGGATCGCGGTGGGTCCCGGCGACCATGACCCGGGCGCTGCTCGCCGAGTGGTGCGACGTCGAGGTCGCATGCGCTCAGGCGGCGGAGCGGAACGCCCCCATGAGCGCGAGCGACGAGGCCCTCGGATTCACGGTCGTGCAGCGGGGCCGTCGGTATCATGGAGACGTCGGCCTGCTCAGAACCCGGCTCAATCTGGGCTCCGCAATGTGAGGCCGCGTTGCCGGCGTCCTGGCTTCTTGATAGCCCTTTCGCCCGATGGCTGCTCCGCGATCTCCGATTCAGCACGGATTCTCACCGCTCGCAGCCTTTGCGCTCGTCTGCCTCGGGGGTGCACTCGGGTTTGCCACGGCGCACACCGTGAGCGACCTCTTCGGTACCGGTGCCAGCCAGGGCCCTCCCCTCCTGGCCGCGGCCTCGCAGGAGATCATCGAGCCACCACCACCCGAGGCCGCGCCGCCGCCGGTCGCCGAACCGGAGATCCCACCCTCGGCGCCACCGCCTCCCGCGCCAGCACCCGGGCCCGCGGAAAGGGCACCTGGCGACGAGCCCGAGAGCGCGTCGACCCCCTTGCGGGAGGACCCGCCGCGCGAGCAGACCCCGAGGGAACCGGCCAGGACAGCCGCGCCCGTATCGGCGCCCGAGCCCCCATCCACTCCGGAGCCCGAGGCCGCTCCGGAGGCCTCGCAGCCAACCCGTCCTTTCCGCCCCCGTGAGAGCCGGCCGCCACCGCCGACGCGACGCATTCGCCGCACCGATCTCCCCGCAGGCACAGCGGTTGCGCGAGGGGCACTCGCCGCGAAGCTCGCCGCCGCCCCAAGCGACAGCACCACCGCGTCCGACCTGCGCTTCGTGCTCCGCCTGGCCCGTAGCTTCGTCGACTCCGGCACCCCGGAAGGTCGCCGAAGCGCGGTGGCCCTGACCGTCAGGACTAACGCCTGGTGGTTCACGCGCTGGCCCGCGCCGACGCGAGCCGTCGTCGTGCGTGACCCCGACGGCCGTGTCTACACCTACCGAGCGGGCCGCGGCTTTGCGCTGAACCCCGTCGCGACCACGGGGCGCTGGCAGGGCATCAATATCGAGGTTCCGGCGCCGCGCCTGGCCGATGCGCTCATCGAGGTCGCGGTCCATCGGCGAGCCGGCTCGCGTCGCTTTCTCGCCTTGGAGTACTACGACGTGCCCGACCAGCCCGGCGTCATCAGGCCCGGGACCTCCGGCATGGCTCAGGGACGGTTGGCCTCCCTGCTAGCGCAGGCATACCGCGAGACGGGCGAGCGTCGCTTCGCCGAGGCCTCGCTCGGGGCGCTCGCCGCGTTCACCGTGCCCGTGGATCGCGGTGGTGTGGTGAGCCGTGTAGCCGCTTCAGATGTCGCCGAGCCCAGCCCGTGGTACGTCGAGCGCGCCTACCCCGGGGAATCCGCCTGGAAGGGCGCGGCGCTGAACGGCTTCATGGTGTCGCTGCTCAACCTTCGTGGCACGCGCAGGCGTCTCATCGAGCCACCGCTCGCCGAAGGACAGAGCGCCCCTCCGCGCCTGCCCGTCGCCGAGCGCGCAGCTCGTCTCGCAGGGGGCCTCGCCGATGCAGGCGCCGACACGCTCGAGCGCTATCTGCCCCTGCACGACTCCGGCGAGTGGAGCTACTACGGACTACTCACTCCAGGGCGTCCCTGGCGCTCCTATCTGGCCGACGTCAACTACCACTGCTACCACGTCAACCTGCTCAATCAGCTCGCCAGGATCTATCCGAAGCGCTCGTTCGGCGAGACCGCGGCGGCATGGGCCGGCTACGCCGACGCCATCGACGCCACCTGCGAGCGCCCCCCGACCAGCGCCGAGAGATCCGCAGCCCCCCCGGCGGCGCGCGCTGCGTTTCGGGCCCCGACCCCGCGAAGCGCGCGCCGGTGACCACGATACTGCCGATGATCAGGGGCAGAGGGTCCGAGTCGTCGTGGGAGTGAGGATCTCGAGGACGGGGCGCATGAGAACCCGCCGCGGCCGATGATCGAGCTCCGGCGATCCGGCCGACATAACGGCCGGATCGCCGGAGCACGCTAGCTCTCGTCGATCTCCTGGTTGATCCAGGACATGTGCGAGCGCAAACGCTGGCCGACCTCTTCGATGGGGTGCTCCGCCTGCCGGCGAGCGATCGCGTTGAAGGTCGGGCGACCGGTCAGGTTCTCGGTCAACCACTCCTTGGCGAACTGACCGCTCTGGATCTCGCCGAGGATCTTCTTCATCTCGGCCCGCGTGTCGTCGTTGATGATGCGCGTGCCGCGCGTCATGTCACCGTACTCAGCCGTGTTGCTGATCGAGTAGCGCATACCCGAGATGCCCTTCTCGTGCATCAGGTCGACGATTAGCTTCAGCTCGTGAAGGCACTCGAAGTAGGCGAGCTCCGGGTCGTAGCCTGCTTCGACGAGGGTGTCAAAGCCGGCCCGGACCAACTCGCTCGCGCCACCGCAGAGCACCGCCTGCTCACCGAACAGGTCGGTCTCGGTCTCGGCAGCGAACGTCGTCTCGATCACGCCGGCGCGGGTGCAGCCGATGCCCTTCGCGTAGGCCAGCGCGAGCTCGCGCGCCTTACCCGTCGCATCTTGCCCGATGGCCACCAGGCCGGGCGTGCCCTCGCCCTCCTCGTAGGTGCGCCGCACCAGGTGGCCGGGGCCCTTGGGCGCAACCATCGCCACGTCGACGCCATAGGGCGGCACGACCTGGCCGAAGTGGATCGCGAAGCCATGGGCAAACAGGATCATGTTCCCGTCTCGCGTGCCCGGCGCGATGTGGTCGGCGTACAGCGCCGCCTGATGCTCGTCGGGGGTCAGGATCATGATGAGATCCGCCGCCGTCGCGGCCTCTGCCGGGCTCATCACGGTCAGGCCGTGGTTCTGCGCCGTGACCACCGATGAGGAATCCGGGCGCAGCCCTACGACGACGTCGACCTCGGAATCGCGGAGGTTCAGCGCGTGGGCATGCCCTTGGCTGCCGAACCCGATGATCGCGACGGTCTTGCCTTTGAGGTGCGTGAGATCCGCGTCGTCTTCGTACAGCATCAATCCTCCTGGGCGACGATCGGCCAGCTGTTGGTCCGCCGTCGGTTGTCAGTGCCCCTCGCTCAGGTGGCTTTACTGCCGCGGCTGAGCGCGATCACCCCGGTCTTCACGAGCTCCACGATGCCGAAGGGCTTCAGCAGGCGCTCGAAGTTCTCGAGCTCCTCACTGGTCCCGGTGACCTGGATCGTGACGACGTCGCTTGTGACATCGACGATCCGCGCGTCGAAGATCTCGACCAGCTGGATGACCTCCGACCGCGTCTCGGACCCCGCCGCGACCTTCAGCAGCCCGAGCTCCCGCGAGACCATGTTTGCGGGGTCGAGCGGGCGGATCTTGATCACGTTGACCAGCTTGTCCAGCTGCTTGCTGATCTGCTCCACCGGGAAGCGCGAGGCGTCCACGGCAATCGTCATGCGCGAGCGGTCGGGATCCTCGGTGGGACTGACCGCGAGGGAGTCGATGTTGAACCCGCGCCGGGTAAACAGGCCGGCAATGCGCGAGAGTACGCCGGGCTTGTTCTCCACCAGCACTGAGAGCGTTTGTTTCACGGCGGAGGAGGATACATGTAGGGGGCCTAAGGAGTTTTCGTGACGGCCTGGGGCTGGGCTACCCTGCGAAGGCGTGGAGGGCAAACTGCTCGTCGTCGAGGACGACCCACAGGTGCGCAGGATGCTCGTGCGCAGCCTCTCGTACGAGGGTTTCGATGTGAACGCCGTCGAAAACCTCGCCGGGGCCTACTCGGCCATCTCGGACAGCCGGCCCGACCTGGTACTGCTCGACCTGATGCTGCCCGACGGTGACGGCACCCAGGTCTGTGCCCAGTTGAGGAAGTCCGGCGACCGGTTGCCGATCATCATGGTCACCGCTCGCGACACCGTCGACGACACGGTCGACGGGTTGGAGGTGGGGGCCGACGACTACCTCGTCAAGCCCTTCTCCACATCGGAGCTGGTCGCTCGGGTGCGATCGATTCTGCGCCGCGCACGCAGCGCTCCCGAGGACGGCCCGATGCGCGTGGCGGACCTCGAGCTCGACGTCACTACGCGCGAGGCGTTCCGCGGCAAGCGGCCTCTCGACCTCACTCGGCGAGAGTTCGACCTGCTCGCCACGCTGATGAAGCACCACGGCACGGTCCTCACCCGCGACCGCCTGCTGACCGAGGCCTGGGACTACCGGACGCCCGTCGAGACCAACTCCGTCGACGTGTATGTCGGCTACCTGCGCCGCAAGTTGGAGGAAGGCGAGGAGTCGCGCCTGCTCTGGACCGTGCGGGGCGTGGGCTATGTGCTCCGGGAGGGGCGCAGCTGAGCAGCTCACGGCTGTCGACGCGGCTTGCGCTGGCGGCCGCGGCGGCGGTCTGCCTCGCCGTGGCCATAGTCGCGGTCGGGGCCTTCGTGGTCATCCAGGACCGCGCGATCGCTCAGGTCGACCGCTCTTTGGAGAGGGCGGCCGAGCGCGAGCTCGACGAGCTCGCCGAGCCGGACATCGATGCCGGATCGTTCACCGAGCCCCCCGACCCCTCCGGCGAGACGCCGCCCGGCACCGCGCTGGAGGTTGAGGTGGAGATCGGAACCCTCCCCGTGCGCGGCCCTGAGACGGTCGAGCTCGCCGGGCAGAGGTTCCGCACACTCGTGCGCGCACTCCCGCCCGGCGTGGGCGAGGAGGGCCAGACCGCGGCCTTCTACCGCTCGCTCGAGGACGTCGAGGCAACGGTGCGCATCACCGGCTTGGCCCTGGCCATCGCGGCGGCCCTCGCGAGCCTGCTGGCGATCACCTTCGTGCTGACCATCGTCCGGCGGGCCCTGCGCCCCCTCGCCGACGCCCACGCCGCCGCCGAGCGCGTCGCCGACAGCGGAGACCTCTCGATCCGGATCCCCGTCCGACGGCCCGACGAGGTCGGCCTGATGGCGCGGACCATGAACACCATGCTCAGCCGCCTGCAGGGCACCCAGGCGCGGCTGACCCGCACTCTCGACGAACAGCGCCGGTTTGCCGCCGACGCATCACACGAGCTGCGCACGCCCCTCACCGCCCTGCGCGGTGATCTTGAGTTCCTCCAGGCCCACGACCCGCCGGTAGAGGAGCGTGACGCAGTCCTGGATGAGATGACCGAGGCCACCAAGCGCATGGGGCGCATGGCCGAAGGCCTCCTTTCCCTCGCCCGCCTCGACGCCGGCGCCCATGCCCAGTCGAAAGTGATCGACATTCCCGAGGTCCTGCGCAGCATCATCGAGCCGGGAGAGCGCCTGGAGCTCCCCGCGGAGGTGGATGATCTGCACGTCGTCGGCGATCCCGATTCCATGTACGGGATCTTCAGCAACCTGATCGAGAACGCGCGCATGTATGGCGGAGATCTCACCGTGGGCCTCACCTACGACGCCGAGCGCATTCGCGTGGTCGTATCGGACGACGGTCCGGGCATCCCGCCCGAGGATCGCGAGCGCGTCTTCGATCGCTTCTTCCGCGGGCGCGACGTGCGCAGCGTGCCCGGAGGCGCCGGCCTCGGTCTGGCCATCGCTCAACGTGCGGCCGAGGGTGCAGAGGGAAGCCTGACGCTATTGCCCACCGACGCCGGCACGGCCTTCGAGGTGCTGCTGCCCCGCCAGGACGCGCAGGGCTGACGCGGGGAATCCCCCGAGCAGGGGCTGCGCCCCCGCGCGGACGACACCGATGAACCCGTGTGGTCCGAGGCGTCAGCCATGAATTCGGTATCCGAACCCAACTGCTCCTCGGACTTGCCCTCGCTGCCGTTGTGTCCACCCCGGCGGCCGCAGCACAGTTCTCGTTCGCCGAGGCCCCGGCGACGCGCACGCCGAACGCAACCCTCCAGCTCACGGGCCCGCCCAGCGCGGTCAAGGCCGTCATCTCCGCATCACCCCGATTCGAGCGGCACGTCGACGCGCCGGCGAATGGCACCCTCCCATGGAGCCTCGACGCCACGAGCGACGGCCGTCGCTACGCATGGGTGCGGTACCTGGATGCCGCCGGAGGGCCCATCGACGAGCTGCGTCGGGCGGAGATCATCCTGGACCGCGCTCCACCGAGCACGGACCGCGCCAGGTTGGTGTTCCGAGGCACGCTTCGGTACTGCAGGGCCGGCGACGCGCCGGTAGCCGGGGGGCTGCCCACCGGAGGTCGCCTCCGTCTCGCGGGGGTCTCGGATCTCTCACCTGTGGCAGATGCCAGGGCGCTCGGCTCGGACGGTCGCCCGGGTATCTGGCGGCCACTGCGGAGCTTTCGCCCCTCAGCGAGCGTCGCAAGCGCCCTGGGAGTTCAGGTTCGTGACGCGGCGGGCAATGCGTCGCCGTGGATGATCCTCCCCACTCCTGCGCGGCGCCGGGTGGCGATCATCAGCCCCAGCACCCACCCCTTCTCGTACGCCCGGCACTGTGAGCACCGGTCTCCGACCGCCGTCATCCGGCAGGTCAACGAGCGCTGGAGGGTGACCCGGAGGCCCCTCGCCGACCGGGCTCGGGTGCGCCCGCTGGGGTCTGCGCTGGTCTGGACCAACTACGCGAGGCAGGGCCTCTATCCCAACTGGGTCCACGCGGGTACCGACCTCAACGAGCGCCTGCGGCGCCGGCGCGTGGAGGGCTACCGCGCCGGGGTCAGCGAGGTCGTCGCGTTCTCGCTGCAGGACCGCTCCGGCCGGCGCACCTACCGCATCAACGAGAATCACTTCGTCACGCCGGATGATGGCCGCAGGCCGCCGTGGCGCGATGGCATGGGCACCGCCGTGCTGCTGGCGCTACTGGTCCCCGCCATTCCCCCCGGCGATGCCTATGAGGATGCCCTGGCCCGGTATGCCGCCCGCCAGTACCTCGCCACCTTCAGCGTGAATCACCGAGACGGCGGGGCGCTGTGGGCCGCTCGCGGACCGGGCGCCTGGTACCTGGAGTACACATACCGCTCGCGACGCCGGGTGCTGAACGGCTTCATGCAGTCGCTGGTCAGCCTCGACCGCTTCTCGCGCCAAGCCGGCAAGCGCGCCAAGCGCGACCCGGCGTGGCTGCCGCTCGCTCGCCGCTCGCGCGGGCTGGTGCGCGGGGGTGCGGTCTCGCTCGCCTACTGGCTGCCGGCATATGACCTCGGCAAGGGGCGCACGCGGTACGCGCTCGGCTCGGGCCCGGCCAGCGAGCAGTACCGCGCCTACCACGTCCAGCTGCTCCGCCAGCTCGCGCGCGTGCCCTACCTCACAGCGAGACAGAGGACGCGCTTCCGCAGTTACGCGGCACGCTGGAGTCGCTAGCCGCAGCGCGCCGCGCCGCCGCCAGCGAGACTAGGTCTGCTTGACGGCTGCCCTAAGCGAGGCTTCGATCTCCGGAGTGATCGCTTCAGGACCACCGTGGTGCTCGTGGTTGTGGGCGGCCGCGCGCTTGATCACGCCTTCAACGGTGTCCTCTTCAAAGGTCTCGTTGCAGGTCGGGCAATGGTATTCCGCAGGCATGACACCTCCATGGATGGAAAGGGCCCAACAACCCTGAGGTGGTTCGCAGTTCACCGTCAATCCGGGCTGCGTTTACGCGGAGACGAAGACCCGAACGACTAGCCCGTCCGCTCGCGGATCAGCTCCTGGACCTTCCTGGGGTCGGCGCTGCCCTTGGTCTCCTTCATGACCTGCCCCACGAAGAAGCCGATCAGCTTCTGCTTGCCGCCCTTCAGCTGGCCGGTCTCCTTGGGGTTGTCGGCCAGGATCTGATCGACGATGGCGCCAAGCGCATCGGTGTCCTGGATCTGGCGCAGGCCCTTCTCGTCGACGATCTCCGCGGGCGGGCGGCCTGAGACCAGGACCTCGGCGAGCACCTCCTGTCCGGCCGAGCTGCCGATCGCGCCGTCGGTGACCAGCTGGATGAGCTCGGCGAGGCGCTCCGGCGTGGCTTTCGACTCCCAGGGCGTGTCACCGGTGTCCTTGAGCTGTGAGCGCAGCTCTCCGCGGATCCAGTTGGCGGCACTCTTGGCGTCGACTTGGCTGGCGACGTCCTCGAAGTAGGCGCCGAGCTCGGTGGTCTCCGAGAGTACCTCCGCATCCTCGTAGCTGATGCCAAGCTCGTTCATCCAGCGGCGGCGACGGTCGACCGGCAGCTCGCCGAGCGATGTCCGGATCTGCTCGACCCACTCTCGACCCGGAACCACCGGAACCAGGTCGGGCTCCGGGAAGTACCGGTAGTCGTGGGCCTCCTCCTTGCTCCTCAGCGAGTGGAGCTCGCCCGTCGCTGGATCGAAGTGGAGGGTCTCCTGCACCACGCGCTCGCCCGCCTCGAGCATTCCCGTCTGCCGGGCGATCTCGGCCTCGATGCCGCGCTCGAGAAAACGGAAGGAGTTCATGTTCTTCAGCTCGGTCTTGGTGCCGAGCTCGGTGGAGCCGACCGGGCGCACGCTGACGTTGGCGTCGGCGCGCATCGAGCCCTCCTCCATGTTGCAGTCGCTGACGCCCAGCTGTCTCATGGTCTGGCGCAGCTGCTTCAGGAACTCGGAGGCATCGGCGGCGGAACGAAGGTCGGGCTCGGTGACGATCTCCGCGAGCGGAGTGCCACCCCGGTTGAAATCGACGACGCTCTGCTCGGCGCCGGCGCGCCGGCCGCCGCTGCTCAGGTGAAGGAGCTTGGCCGCATCCTCCTCGAGGTGCACGCGCGTGATGCCGAC
>Ga0224512_10004065_pt1 | contig 12563 bp, 10 predicted proteins | sample SF_May12_sed_USG_4_FD_169103 | JGI IMG/M metagenome (GOLD analysis project Ga0224512, IMG submission 169103) | Sediment microbial communities from San Francisco Bay, California, United States - SF_May12_sed_USGS_13 | ecosystem: Environmental > Aquatic > Marine > Sediment | place: USA... | reverse complement strand
CAGCGTCGTTTCCAGGGTCCACAGTACGTATCTGGTATACATACCCGGGAATGTCGCTGGACAGGGTAAACTCGTAATACCGGGACGCGAATCTCTCGAATTTAACTCGCAACTGATCTTCAAGATACGGTGTTATCTTGATCTTCAACCCAGGCCTATCCTGATCCCCGTACGGTACTTTGACCTCGGTGACCTCCGCTTCATTTTCAAGCGCCAACTTGATCATTTTCTGGAAATGACGCCAGGAACCACCAGTCAGGCGGTCCATTTCATTGACCTCGCGCTGAAGAAACATCATGACAATAGGATTGCCCTCAGAAACTGTCATTGACGGTATCGTGCGCGAGTGTTCACCGGTAAAGAAATCGATCTCAACCCGTTTTGTATTTTCTGCCGGCGCTTCGAAAATTCGAACCTCAACAGTGTCGCTGAACCCCTCTTCCAGTGTGCCCGTTTTGCGAAAATTATACAGCAGACGTGCCGGTACGTTGACCTTGTTCAGATGGTCGGTAAGGAACAGCTCGGTATTGGCCCGTGAAAATGTTTCTTCCTCTTCCGGATAACCGGCTCCGGGTATTGTGACGAGAACCAGTATCAGGATGATGTTAAGCGGTTTAAGGCAGTTATTCATTGTAATCCTCCAGTAGGGTATTTGTAGCGGAGCTCCGGACTCTTGGTGTGATTATTCAAGCCATGCCGGTCATTTATCGTTGTAGGATATCCCGTGTTTCTGCATGCGGTAGCGCAGCGCCATGCGCGTAATGCCGAGTCGCCGGGATGCCTCCGATACATTGCCTGCTGTGCTATCCAGTGTCTGTCGAATCAAAGTGGCTTCGGCAGCATCCAGCGTCATGCCGGACAAGCTATCCTGAGTGTTTGCTCGTGATTCATGCAAGTGCTCGTCAAGCATGAGGGTTGAGGCCGCCAGTTGCTCGCTATCACACAGCAGAACCGCTCGTTCTACCAGGTGCTTCAGTTCGCGCACATTACCCGGCCACGGATAATTGAACATGGCATTGACAGCATCTGCTTTAAACCCCGGTATAGGTAGACCGTAGCGTCGCGCGGTGACTTCGGCGAAATGTTTTGCAAGCAGAAGGATATCATCGCCGCAGGTACGTAGAGGTGGCATCGCAAGGGTCAATACCTTGAGCCGGAAATACAGGTCGGCCCGGAATGTCTGTGCGTCAACCATTTCCTCCAGGGGACGGTTTGTGCCGGCGATAAACCAGGCTGCCACCGGACGTTCACGACTACTCCCAACCCGACGGAAGCTTCGGCGTTCCAGTACCGCCAGTAGCTTGGATTGCAGGGAGTATGGAAATTCTCCCACTTCGTCCAGAAATACGCTTCCGTCTTCTGCGGCTTCGATCAGTCCGGTGCGGGTCGAGTATGCGGTAGTGAACGCGCCTTTTTCGTGCCCGAACAGTTCTGCCTCTATCAGATCCTTTGGCAGTGCGGCGCAGTCGACATGAACGAAAGGGCGATCACGCCGGGAGCTGCTGCGATGTACGATACGTGCTGCAAGGTCTTTACCGCTCCCAGTCTCCCCTAGAATCAGAACTGCAGGTGGCGCCTCTTCGGCCCTGGTGGCAAGTTCCGAGATACGTTCAATCTGTTCCCGGAGGCGCACAATCGCCGGGCTTTCACCGAGTATTTCTTCGGGCTCACTCGCACGGCTTTCGCGCTGATGGGAATATTCCAGGCGCCGGGTCAGTTTAACGCGCTTGAGCGCCTTCTCAAGAGTAATGAGTAGTTCGTCGAGATCAATCGGTTTCTTCAGATAGTCCAGGGCTTTTAATTTCATTGCAGCGACGGCATCCTGGAGTTCGCCGTAAGCTGTCAATACCACGACCGGAATGTCTGCCGCTTCGCTTTCCCTCAGCCGGGCAAGGAAGTCGAGTCCGGAGCCGTCGGGAAGTCGCATGTCGAGCAGCATCAGTTCTATAACACCTGTGTTGACCTGACGTTGTGCCTCCGCCAGGGTGCCGGCTATCTTGCATTTGTAGCCTGCTTTGTCCAGCCGCTTGCTGATGGCGTTGGCGAACAGGGATTCATCCTCAACCAGCAGGATATACGTTTCCTGTGGCTGAATAGCCGAGCTATCCGGGGAGCTGGTCGATGCCTGGCTTGTCACGATTCGGTTACCACTGCTCCTGTCGGGATGTCCATACGTACGCGGGTTCCCGTGGGGTAGTTTTGCATGAAATTGATGGTTCCTCCATGCGCGTGGCATACTTTGAATGCGAAGGGGATGCCCAGGCCTGTACCCAGCCGCTTGGTGGTAGGTCCGGGAACAAGACTGCCGGGTTTGGGATCGAAAGCCAGGCCCGGGCCCTGGTCCTCGATGATCAAAGCTACGGAGCCTGTCGAGGGTTCTATTGTAAACGAGATTTCTCCACCCTGTGGTGAAGCCTCTATCGCATTGAGGATAATGCCAGAGACAGCTTGTTCAAGTAAATCCACATCGATGTACAAATCCGGATCCTCTTCCCAGCCCCTGCGGTTCAGGTGCAGGTCCTTTTCCTCGAATTTCGACCGTATGGTAACCAGGACATCATCCACCAACTTCGAAAGTCGGCTCCGTGCGCGATGCGGCTGCAAGGGATGCAGGTATGAGAGCAGGGAAGTGACCCAGCGGTCAAGGCGGTCTACCGTGTCGATTATCGCCTGCCGGGAATCCTGTGATTCCTCTGTTTCGTCAACGTGATCGATCATCTGGGCAGCGGCACGAATGCCCGCGATTGGGTTGCGGATATTGTGTGCCACAACAGGCACCAGCGCACCCAGCGCCGCCTGGCGTTCACTTTCCACCAGGGCGTTCCTGCTGTCAGCCAGATCCCGCGCCATATCATTGATTGAGTGCGCGAGTTGCGTGACTTCCTCGACGCCGTATTCCGGGATTCTGTGGTCGAAATATCCCTCGCTGATACGTTGTGCGCCATGGGCCACCGCTGACATGGGCAGCACAAAATCGCGCTGCAGGCTTCTGTGTGAAAACCAGAGCAGCAATGCGGCAAGTACGATAGGTACGGGGATGACGATAGGGGCAAGGGTGGTCCTGCGCTTCAGGTCGAGTTCCATTTTCTCTCGACGCCCGGTGATCAGTTCAGAAAATTGGCCGAACGTCTGTTCGAATCCCCTGAGTAGCCACGCTTCATATTCGGGGTCCAGAATCCTGAAGCGTACATTTTCACCGGCGAGTAGCGGATCGGTGAAGATCATATTCATCGCGTCCTGCACTCGGGTATATGCAGTCTGCATTTCCTTTACAGCATAGCGTTCTTCTTCATCTTCTGCTCGACGCTTCAGTTGACTGAAGTGTCTCTGAATGCCGTGCAAATGCCGGTAGTATTGCCGAAGTGCCTTTGTGTCATCGATGCCCCTGGCACGCACCACCTCTTTGAGTTGGCGATACAGGTCGCCGCGCACCAGCTGGGCTTCGTAAAGAAGCGCGTCAACGCGGCTCAGCTCGCTCGACGATTCCAGCCAGTAAAATGTCCACATGCCACCGAGCGCGCCGGTCACTGTGACCAGCACAAGGAACGCCGTTTCATGCACCAGTAGCAGGGTTTTTAGCGCGCGAGGTTGAAGTATGCTCATAATGGGTAATGTGAATATTACACTAACCTATCACATATGAGGCCTCACTCTGTCAACAGGCATTGATAGGCCATAGCGGCTAATAGCATCACCAGTACGCTGAGCCAGCCGGTGTTACAAGATGATCTGCCTTTCAATTCAAGGCCGGGTTCTGCACTAAACACAAATAGAGAGCCATTGACAGGCCCAATGGGCCTTTCGCTCCGGGAGTCTGTCGGATTTACAGAGGCCAATACGGCAAATAAGCGTACCGCAAGAACCCGAACAGCAGAACGCCAAATGCCTGTTGAATTTGTCACGATAGACCGTGACACACTGTACCTGTCACCTCAAAGCGTTCAGGATTATCTCCCGGAAGATCATCTGGCGCGCGTTGAGCGGGAACAGGTAGAGGATGAGGGGAAAATGGCCCTGCGCATGGCCAAGCAAGAGCGCACAGGAAAGCAACCGGTCGCCCGCCCTCCCAAGGTGCCGTCAGCTGAGCCGGGAACAGAACACCAAGTCAGCCTGACCGATGAAGACTCGCTTATCATGCTGTGAGGTCAACAGCAACAGCCCCTGTATTCCGAAAGGCCGACAGGGGCATAACGACCGCTGTGCGAGGGCTTGGTGGCCGAGCCACCTGAACCGGGACAATCCAGCGCCGTTGAGGCCATGGCGCACCGGCCAGGCCTGAAATCGCGGGGAGGCCTCAATCTAAGTATCCATGCAGATGCGTCTGGGTATGACCTCGACGAACGACCTGTGGTTGGTTGTCAGCAGCCAATCAATTGGCTGATAGCAACCAATTCTGCGAGGATGACGCCGACGCCCTGTTTTAACCCAAAGGTGCACTATAATTCGTAACATAATGTAATTTATAGTTAAATCAATGTCGCATTGGGGTGAGGGAGGGTATTGACCGGGGTTGGCACAATTTATGCTCCGACTTTAGACGTTGTTGCGTATTCTCAAGTACGCAGACGACATGACCTACACCATAAATGATTGAAACAGGAGAGTAGCAATGAAGTGGACAACCCCAGAGTACAGTGATCTCAGGTTTGGTTTTGAAATCACCATGTACATTCTCAACCGATAACACGGGGAAGCCCGCCCGGGGGCCGTCCTGAACTGGGATGGCCCCCGGGATGTTTCTCTAGGTGCCATTGCGCGGCGTGTTGGCGCGCATACTGGAGGCGAGGCTGGTTAACCGGTCCCCGGATCACGGGATAATACGATCAGAGCCTCTGATTTTCGACCCAGGGACTCAAAGCTTCTGATCGTGGCTGCAATAATTCATTAAGAAAAGAGTGGATCACGATGACATGACCGGGGATAAACCCGGGAGTGGCATTACTCAACAGAACAATAATCGCCTGAATTAAGCGCGATTTCGCACGGCGATGTGGGAAGGTGTTTCTGTGAACGAGGTCGAAACCGACAGCAGTTCAAAGCCATTACCCTTATGGCTGCTCCTTGAACTGACGTATGCCTGTCCATTGCAGTGTCCCTACTGCTCCAATCCGACGGATTTCCATCTCCATAAAAACGAGCTTAGCACTGATGAGTGGCTTGAGGTCCTGCAGCAGGCGCGAGCCATGGGGGCTACACAACTGGGATTTTCCGGCGGTGAACCACTGATACGTCGGGACCTCGAAGTTCTGATTCGACATGCACGGGAGTTGGGTTACTACACAAATCTCATTACCTCCGGTGTCGGCATGGATGAAGCGCGGATCAAGGGATTTAAAGAGGCAGGCCTTGATCACATTCAGGTCAGTTTTCAGGCGAGTTCAGAAGTGCTCAACGACTTTATTGGTGGAACCACGAGTTTCCAGCACAAATTGGAGATGGCCCATCAGGTGAAGGCATACGGTTATCCCATGGTGCTCTGTGTGGTGCTACATCGCCTGAATATCGATCATATAAGCGAGATTCTGGATATGGCTGCCACTCTGAAGGCCGACTATGTGGAGCTTGCGAATACCCAGTATTACGGGTGGGCATTGCACAATCGAGACCAGTTGCTGCCGACACGGGATCAACTCCAGCGTGCGGAGGCCGTTGCCCACGAGTATCAGGAACGCTTCAAGGACCGCATGAAGATCCTTTACGTGGTACCGGACTACTACGAGAATCGTCCCAAAGCCTGTATGAGCGGCTGGGGTAATATCTTTCTGACCGTCGCGCCTGATGGTACAGCACTGCCGTGTCAGGCAGCGCGGCAGTTGCCTGGAATCGAGTTTCCCAATGTACGTGATAAGAGTATCGAGTGGATCTGGAAGGATTCGCCCGCGTTCAACCGATTCCGTGGTTTCGACTGGATGAAGGAACCCTGCCGCGATTGTCCGGAACGGTTTAAGGATTTTGGAGGGTGCCGCTGCCAGGCATTTGCACTCACTGGTGATCCGGAGAATGCCGATCCGGTTTGCAGCCTGTCGCCCCATCACGACCAGGTCCTGCAGGCAGTTGAACTGGCCAACCGGAATCCCTCGGCTGCTGCAAAAGAGCAACAGCCCCTGGTGTTCCGTAATGTGCATAATGCCAAGCGTCTTATTGATTCCTGATATTATTGAGTATTCCATCCTGGTGTGAAATAACTGTCGGCTCGGGAAATAATTATTCAGGAGGACACATTCAGGAGGATTTTTCAGTATGCACAAGACTTATCAGACCACTGTAGTCAAGGCACCTATTAACGATGTCTGGAAAATGCTGCGTAACTTTCATGACATGTCATGGGCCACGGGTATAGTAGAGCGATGCGAGGCAGTGGGCGACAAATCCGCTGATCAGATTGGCGCGCAGCGTGTGCTGAATGGGGTATTTCACGAAACACTTCTGGAGTTGAACGACACCGATCATATTGTCAGATACAGTATTGATGCGGGACCTGTTCCAGTTTCACAGGACGATGTGAAAAATTATATTGGCGTCATTCAGGCACGCCCGGTCACAGACATCGATGGCACCTTTGTTGAGTGGTCATCCAGCTGGGAAGCGGAAGACGAGAAGGCGGAGGAGTTCTGCCATAACATCTATGTTGCGCTCTTTAGCGACCTTAAGAAAAACTTTGTGTGAGTATGGAAGGTCACTGACAACAAGCAACGTTGTTTGAGAAAGCATAGAACTGTCTGCCAGAGCCTGGACTGAGAATAGCGATGCCGGCGCCCTTTCCCTGCTTCTGTAAGGGTGTGGAGCGATGGTATCGTGATTTAAGGAATCTCTGATGTGTCGTCATTCCGGCCGGAGCGCAGCGGAGTGCCGGAATCCAGTTCATAAAATTCAGTTGGTTACTGGATCCCGGCCTTCGCCGGGATGACGGGATAATAATTAATCAGAGCTTCCTTAATTATAGGGTGCTGCAAGCTGGAGTTTTTATGCTGCGGCCCTTTATGCTGTCTGGTAAACATTCTCACAGTCGCCCGCTGGGGTGGAAGACGAATAGCACTTCCCGCACCACCTGTGGCCCAGGCTTATTATTCCAGCGTTATGACCCGTATCAGATCGGTTCCTCCGGCTTGCTGATGCTGGCCGGCGGTTGATACTACAATGTCACCCGTCTTCAGGTATCCCAGTGCTTTCCCCTGCTCGATAGCGAAGGCGAGACGCGCACGGTCCGTTGGTTCGCCAGTGTAGAGGATTGGAATGACGCCCCAGTTCATTGACAGTTTGCGCGCCACCTTCCTGGCAGATGTGATCGCGAGGATGGGGATCTCCGGACGGTATTTCGAGACCAGCCGCGAGGTAAAGCCGGTCTCGGTCAGACTGATGATTGCCGCCGCCTTGAGGTGTGCCGACATGCTGACCGCGGCCTGGCTGACTGCCTCGGTAACCACATTCGAGGGATTCGGATTGATTCTCTGCAAATAGCCGAATTCACTCAACGAGGCCTCTGCGCGCCGTGCAATGGTAGCCATGGTGCTGACAGCCTCCACCGGATATTTACCGACAGCGGTTTCGCCCGAGAGCATGACGGCTGAGGTTCCGTCCAGAATGGCATTGGCCACATCACTGGCCTCGGCCCGTGTCGGTTTCGGATTGTGTTCCATGGAAGCCAGCATCTGTGTGGCGGTAATGACGGGTTTGCCATCGGTGACCGTCATACGGATTATTTGTTTCTGGGTGGCGGGGACGTCGGCCAGCGGCAGTTCCACACCCATGTCACCGCGCGCCACCATGATGCCATCCGCGGCACTCACGATCTCCTGCAGATTTTCCACGCCGGCCTTGTTCTCGATTTTTGCGATGAGGGGAATATTCACACCCTTCTCGATGAGAATTTCCCGCATCTTGTAGATGTCGTCCGCGGACTGGATAAAGGAAGCCGCGATGTAATCGATATCGTTTTCGGCGGCAAAGCCCAGTTCCCTGACGATATCCTCGCGGTTTTCGGGGCTGACGGCGCTGAGTGCAAGCCGGGTTTCGGGGAGGTTCACGCTCTTGCTGTTGTCCAGCCAGCCACCGTGAACGACACGGCAGTTGATTGCGCTGCCGCTGACTTGCGTGACTACCAGCTCGATGGCGCCGTCATCAAGCAGGATCGGTGTGCCGGCACGGACTTCCTCCGACAGTTTTCTGTAGGTCACTGCGACACCGCTTGCATTGCCGTCATGCTCATCGGTGAACAGGCTGAAGCTGGTGCCCGGTAGCAGTTCAACCTTCCCTCCCTCCAGGAGGCCGGTGCGAATCTCGATACCCCGGGTATCGACCATGATGGCAATATTTGTGCCAACCTGCTCGGATGCCTGGCGCAGGAGTTTAACCTGTTCCTTGTGTTCGGCAAGGGTGCCATGCGAGAGGTTCAGGCGTGCCACATTCATACCGGCCCTGATCATGGCGGCAAGCCTGTCCAGCGAGCCGCATGCCGGACCAATGGTGGCAACAATCTTGGTTTTTCGTTGTAGGGGAAGACCGCTTGTCGTGTTTGTCATTCGGGTAGCACCGCCTGCTGGATGATTTTGGATAAAATATTAAGCATTTCACCGGTATTCTACTGCGTTATTTATCCTTGCAGTAAGTTAATACAGATAAACAACTACAGTTTGCAACTCTGCAATGGGTGCGGGTGGTCAGGCGAGTGGCTTCCCGGCCCTGAAGCAAAGCCTTTAGTTATCCTGCTTACTGATCTTCTGCAATGACCGCTGCCAGTCATTCGGATCGGACTCCCCCAGCCATACATAGCGTCCCAGTTCGTTCTCATACCAGCCGGTCTCATTACGCAGCGGTTCAACGCTGTACCCCCTCCAGTTGCCTGTGCTGTCCTGGGCGATCCAGTTGACCCAGGAGAGGATTCGGAAAGGAAGCAGGGCGTCGGTCGTCATGGTCGAGTGGGAGATTCTATGGGATGGGCAGGGCAATATGCCGCATCTCAAGGTCAAGCCCGAAATCCTGTTTAGCCACGGTCCCAGTGCACTGAACAATAATAAAGCGGCCCTGTTATTTCTTTTCCTCCGCTGAAGGCTCGAGCAGCTTGTCGATCTCGGTCTTGAATACGGCCACTGATACCGCGCCGCTCTTCACGCTGACCGCGCCGGTCTTGTTGTTGCGCAGGATGGTCGCCGGGGTCCCGGTGACACCGATAGCACGGCCCTCGTCGAGGTCCTCTTTGACCCGCGCCGCGTAGCGTCCGCTGTCCAGGCATTCCTCGAATGGCTGGCGCTCGAGTCCCAGTTCTTCCGCCAGGGGCACCAGCTGTTCCAGCGGGAAGCCGCGTCCGCCGGAACGGGTCTTGGTGTAGATGGCGTCGGTGTACTTCCAGAATGCCGCGTTGCCGCCCAGTTCGCTCGCGCATTCCGAGGCCTCGGCCTGTTTCTGTGCCCCGGGGTTATGGAAGGGCAGGGGGTAGTGGCGGTAGATCCAGTTGACGCTGTCGCCGTAGCTGTCCAGCACCTGTTTCGGTGTCGGGTGGAAGCGTTTGCAGTAGGGGCATTCGAAGTCGGAGTACTCGATGAGGGAGATGGTGGCCTCGGGATTGCCCTGGATGTGATCGCGGTTTGCATCCGCCGGCCGTACGGCCTTGGCTTTCTCGGCCTTCAGGCGTTCCTGCCTGGCCCGGGCAGCGCGCTGCGCCTCGGCCTTTTTACGTTCGTGGGCCAGGATGCCTTGCTCGATCTGCTGCTGCAGCCAGGGACCTTCGCGCAGCCGTTGCATAATGCGCTCCTCGAGTTGTTGCATGAGTGCTTCATCAGCAGCAATGGCTGCCTCATCCGCCAGGGCCGGGGAAGTTGATCCGATGACCAGCAGGGTGAGTAAAACGAGGCGTACAAGGTCGCCTGTTGGCAAATAGTCATGCATGTAAACATCTCCCGACTGGAATTATTGATATCATGTGCGGGCATGTCCATGCCCGTGTGCCTTTCCTCAGTGTACCAAATTCAGTCGGGCCTGGAACTGTTTGTACAGGCTGCATGCTGTGCTGACAGGCCAATTATCATCAAAGGATAGTATTCGCCCTCACTTCTCCTGAATCAACGCCAATACCTGAGGATGATTTCAACAACATGGAAGCACCTGTCATAAGAAATACCGACACCCCGATTGCCAGTAGAGATAAATGGCTGCTGGGGCTGTTGTTGCTGGGTGCCGGGCTGGCCTATCGCGACTTGATTTTATGGGAGACGGCAGCAGATTTCCTGCCGGACGTGGTGGGGTCGTATTTCTACCTGTCCGGGACTTCCCCCCAGTTTCTTTATGTACTGGTCCTTGGCCTGTTGATTGTGCGTCGCAAGGTCCTTGTGCAGGCCTTCCATGAGCATGGCGATGCCTGGTCGGGAGTGCTGTTCCTGGTGCCGGGAGCCGGTCTGTTGTTGTGGGGCCATTATGTCGGTGCCAATGATATCGTGCACGTGTCCTTCATCCTGGCCGGTTTCGGTGTGGCCCGTCTGCTGTCCGGCAAGGCCCTGACGCGTGCCATCCGGCTTCCTGTCCTTATCCTTATCCTGGCGACACCGCTGCCTGCTGTCCTGGTCAACCAGATAGTGTTCCCGTTCCAGCTCTGGGACGCGGCGCACACCTCCTGGCTGCTCAATCTCATCGGGATACCCTCGATGCCCAAGGGCGACATCATCTCCATGGCCGAAAACAGTTTCTGGGTGGCGGAGTCCTGCACTGCCCTGGGCTTCACCAAGTGGCTGATGATCTTTTCCCTGGCCTATGCCTACCTGTTCCCGGTGTCGCGCTGGCACACCGTGCTGCTGGTGCTGTCCTCGGTCGTGATTGCCTACGCGGTCAACCTGGTGAGGATACTGACCCTGGTACTCAATCCGAAAATGGACGTGCTGTCGGTCCATACCGTGCAGGGGATCGTCTTCTTCATGATCGGTTTTTCGCTGCTGTATGCCGTGGACAGCCTGTTCCTGCGCTACCTTGGAAAGAACGCCGGACCGGGTAGAGAGAAAGACAATGACAGTGCCACGTACATAAACCCCGGACAGAAACGCGCGCGCCTGGGGCTGCTGGTGGTCGTGTTCGCGATGCTGTTTGGCATCACGGCCGTGCTGCCCCGGTGGCCTGCACCACCCAGCAGCCCGGTGGCGAAGATTGAACTTGCCGAGGACCTTGGGGAGTGGCAACTGGTGGGCACGCCAAAGATCAACCGTTTGTTTCTGGGCTCCGTGCGCTATTCCTCCCACCTGCATCGTGACTATGCCCGCGGCAATCAAAGGGTGGCCCTGTTTATCGGGACCGATGACCGCCGCCGCCGTTTCCGCAGCCTGCTCTCGGAGAAGAATGCCTACCCGGGCGGGATCGGCCTGGTCGAGGCGCGCGGGCAGGTCGAGCTCGATGCCCCCGGACCACGGATCCTCTCGGTCGTCAGCGAGACAGACATTGGTCGTCTTCTGGCCTGGCACTGGTACGAAGGCAGCGGCAGTGCCACGGAAGAGGTCCTGCGTGCACTGCTGGCGCTTGACCAGTCACCGTTCCGCAGGGAAGCGGGTGCGCGGGTGGTTCGTCTGACCACCTACGTGGAACGTACCCCGGAAGGGCGCCGGCAGGCAGAGCAGAGGCTGCGGGATTTTCTCGGCGACCTGAATAACGCATGGGCAGAAAAAGCTGAGCCGGGCGTGTAGCCCGGCTCCATTACTTACTGCTTTGTAAATGACCAACGCTGATCGGCAGTCACATCAGCGCCAAGCCTCGTTGTCTCCGTTGGTAGAGGACGCCTGATCGTCCGGTTCAGGCAGCCCGTTTCAGCGCAACAACACGCCGCCGCAGGTAGCCAATACCCGGTGCAACCAGCAGGAACAGCCAGATCGGGTCCATGCTGGTGGTGGCCTTGGTGCTCAGGGTACAGCCACCGCCACCGTCACCGCCAAAGAACGGGAACGAGGCCTCGCCGCCGACGGCAATGGGGTCAATCATCGTTCCATTCGCGGTATCGTCCAAATCGTAATCTCCTCCGTCCAGTTTGGTGATTTTCACTGTCGTGGCATCGATCTTTTCCCAGCTGGCATCAGTATCACCAGTCGGCGGAATTTCTGTGTATACACCATCCTCAACATGGTAGATCATCAGATTCTCTGGTAATGCATCTTCGAATTTCAGCTGAACTGTCACCGAGTCGGCACCGTCCGGGACGGTGGTGGTTAAGCTGATTACCCCTAACGGGAAGCTGATACCGTCCGGCACATCCCCCGTGGCCTCTGCTACGGTAACATCCGTCAGGCCCTCCCCAGACTCGGTGGTGATGGTGACACTGCCACCGCCAGGGATGGATTCGGTCACGGTATCCTGCGCTGGCGGCAGGGTCGTGGTGGTCGTCGTCGGTTCCGTCGTCGTGGTGGTCGTCGCCGGTTCCGTCGTCGTGGTGGTGGTCCCGGCAGTCGTCGTGGTGATGGTCCCGGCAGTCGTCGTGGTGGTGGTCCCGGCAGTTGTCGTGGTGGTGGTCCCGGCAGTTGTCGTGGTGGTGGTCCCGGCAGTTGTCGTGGTGGTGGTGCCGGCAGTTGTCGTGGTGGTGGTCCCGGCAGTTGTCGTGG
>Ga0224512_10004064_pt1 | contig 12564 bp, 13 predicted proteins | sample SF_May12_sed_USG_4_FD_169103 | JGI IMG/M metagenome (GOLD analysis project Ga0224512, IMG submission 169103) | Sediment microbial communities from San Francisco Bay, California, United States - SF_May12_sed_USGS_13 | ecosystem: Environmental > Aquatic > Marine > Sediment | place: USA... | reverse complement strand
TCGGACGACTGACCGGGCTGTATCCGGATGATGCGATCGAAGCGTTACGTTGTGATGAGGTGATGGATGCGATTGAAGATATCCTCGGGAAAATCGTCCAGACCTTCGGCATGGACGACGAGGACGCCAAACGCGCAGCGCGACAAAAGCTGGCGGACGGACCCATTTCCTTGTACCTGGCCAGGCTGGATGAAAAGCTGGCAGAGCGTGGGGGGTTGTATTTCGCTGATGCCCGCCTGACGGTGGCGGACCTGAAGGTGTATACGTGGATTCAGCATCTTCGCTCCGGAACGCTGGATTACGTGCCGACGGACCTGGTCGACCGCGTGGCGCCGCGTCTGCTGGATCAATTCGAACGAATCAAGGCTCGCCCTGAAATCGTCGCGTACTATGCCGGGATCGGCGCAACGTAGTGTTTCTTCGCCGCCGGGTATGTGTCAGCTTTGCTGTTGGCGCAGGAATTTGCCGAGTAGTTGAAATTCCTCGACACGCCCGCTGCCCCTGCGCCACGCCAGGCCAATCTTGCGATGGCTTCGGTCCTTCAAGAGGTGCATTTGCACGCGTGTATTGCGCAACAAGGCTGATCCCGCCGCCATTTCTGGCAGAAACGTAATTCCCAGATCGGCGTCGACCATTTCAACGAGCGTCAACAGGCTGCTTGCGGCGAATCGCTGCACCTTTTGTGTGTTTCGAATTTTGCACGCGGCCAGTGCGTGGTCGCGAAGACAGTGGCCATCCTCGAGTAACAAAATGCTGTCCATGTCGAGACGGCTGAAACTGTAGTTTGCAGGATCCACTCGGGAGGTACCCTTGCGGCTTGCGAGACAAAAACGGTCATTGAAGAGACCCTGCACATCCACGCCGCGCATTTCCCAGGGCAGTGCCAGCAGCAGCAGGTCCAGTTCGCCATCCATCAGGCGTTCGTAAATCCGCTGCGTTTGATCCTCGGTCAGATACAGCTTCAGGTCAGGGTACTGGTGCCGCAGTTTGGGCAACGCCGCCGGCAGAAGAAATGGCGCGATAGTCGGAATAACACCGAGCCGCAGCTCGCCGGTCAATGGCCGCTGCTCGCCAGCTGCCAGTTCAACGAGGGCTTCAATGTCGCGCAGCGCCAATCGTGCCTGAGTTGCAATCTGCTGGCCGCTGGCAGTGATCGTCACCTGCCGGTTGGTGCGATCGACGAGCTGCGTGCCGAGAATGCCCTCGAGCTCTTTGATCGCGTTGCTGAACGCCGATTGAGACACGAATGACGCATCGGCCGCCCGGCCGAAATGGCCCTTCTCGACGAGCGCGACGAAATACTGCAGTTGCCTGGTGCTGGGTAATCTCATTGATCGAAAAAATAGCACATAATAATAGAATTAAACCATTTTATTTATGTTTTGACGAACCGTAAGCTACGGTCATCAACTAAGGAGGCAAGTAATGGAACTGAATATCGGAATAGACACAAAGCAACGTGAGCAAATTGCAATGGGTCTCTCAAAGCTCCTGGCGGACAGCTATTCGTTGTACCTGAAGACCCACAATTACCACTGGAATGTCACGGGGCCGCTGTTCAACACCTTGCATTTGATGTTCGAGACCCAATACACCGAATTGGCGACGGCTGTTGATGAGATTGCTGAACGCATTCGGGCGCTGGGGATCAAGGCGCCTGCATCGTACTCCGCCTTTTCGAAGCTGACGAAGATCACCGAGGGATCGGGCGACGAGAGCGCCGAAGAGATGATCCGGCAGCTTGTTCTGGGTCAGGAAGCTGTGGTCAGAACTGCGCGAGACGTATTTCCGGTCGTCGACGAGGCGAACGATGAGCCCACCGCGGATTTGTTGACGCAGCGGATGCAGATTCATGAAAAGAATGCCTGGATGCTCAGAAGCATGCTGGCGTAAACAACACAACACCAATGGAGGAAAACATGATTAAGTCAATGGAAGGGCAGCGCGTCCCGCAGGTTAAATTCAAGACCCGATGCGACAACAAGTGGGTCGATCTCAGCAGTGACGACGTATTTGCGGGCAAGTCGGTTATCGTATTTTCGCTACCGGGCGCTTTCACACCGACATGTTCGTCATCGCATGTGCCGAGATTCAATCAACTGCAACCGCTGTTCCAGGCTCGTGGTATTGATGAAGTGATCTGTGTGTCGGTAAACGATGCGTTTGTGATGGATGAGTGGCGGCGCAGCCAAAAGGCCGATCGCGTAACGTTCCTGCCTGACGGCAATGGCGACTTCACGAGTCGCATGGGATTGCTGGTCGGTAAAGAGGACCTCGGCTTTGGCAAGCGCTCATGGCGTTACTCCATGCTGGTTCGCGATGGCATCATCGAGAAGATGTTTATCGAACCCGACGAGCCGGGCGATCCGTTCAAGGTTTCCGATGCGGATACAATGCTCTCCTACATCGACCCACAAGCGGAGCTTCCGCATGACGTGACCGTCATGTCCCGTCCGGGCTGTCCCTTCTGCGCGCGCGCCAAAGGATTGCTGCGTGATGCGGGCATCGAGTTTGACGAACTGGTGCTCAATCGGGATTTCACGGATCGAACGCTGCGCGCCGTTGCGAATGCGACGTCCTATCCGCAAGTTTTTGTCGATGGCCAGCGCATCGGCGATTCCGACGATCTTGAAGCATGGCTGGCGGCAGACAGGAGCAAGGCCGCCTAGCGCAAAGCCGCCTGGCGCAAAGCCGGACTGCAATCCGCCGGCCTGCCGTTGCGCCGGCGGATTGCAGAACCCATACTAGCCCGTCCCAGGACACAATGATCGGGAGTTACAGGGAACATGCAGATTTCAGATAAGGGCCTGTTCAAGACTCAGGCCTATATTAACGGTCAGTGGATTGACGCGGATAACGGCGAGACCCATCCGGTCCTTAATCCGGCGACGGGCGAGACCATCGCCGAGGTCGCAAAATGCGGTACCGCTGAAACCCGTCGAGCGATCGAGGCTGCCGAAAGAGCGCATATCAGCTGGCGCAGGAAATCTGCCAAGGAGCGCGCTGCGATTCTTCGCAACTGGTTCAATCTGATGATGGATGCGCAGGAGGATCTGGCGCAGATTCTGACGGCCGAGCAGGGTAAGCCTCTGGCTGAGGCGCGGGGCGAAATCGCATACGGGGCAAATTACATAGAGTGGTTTGCCGAGGAAGCCAAGCGAGTATATGGCGACACGATTCCGGCACCTTCAAATGACAAGCGCATCGTTGTCATCAAGCAGCCGGTCGGCGTCGTTGCCTGCATCACGCCGTGGAATTTTCCAAACGCGATGTTGACGCGCAAGATTGCGCCGGCGCTTGCAGCGGGTTGCACAGTGGTCTGTAAACCGGCAAACGAGACACCGCTTTCTGCTTTCGCCTTCGCGGAACTCGCGGAGCGCGCCGGCGTGCCGGCCGGAGTAATCAACATCATTGCAGGCGTGACGAGAGAAATCGGCGCCGAGATGACGAGCAACCCGATAGTCCGCAAGCTCACATTCACCGGCTCCACGCCTGTCGGCAAAATGCTGATGGAGCAGTGCGCGGCAACGGTGAAACGCACATCGATGGAACTGGGCGGCAATGCGCCGTTTATCGTATTCGATGACGCCGATCTCGATGAGGCTGTCAAAGGCGCCATCATCTGCAAGTTTCGCAATGCCGGCCAGACTTGCGTATGCGCCAACCGCATACTCGTGCAAGAGGGTGTTTACGATGCGTTTGCCGAAAAGTTGATGGTGGCGATGGCCGACCTCAAGATCGGCAATGGCGTGGATGACGGAGTCAGTATTGGTCCGCTGATCAACGAAGGTGCCGCAAATGACGTCATGAGATTTGTTGACGATGCGGTGAGCAAAGGTGCCCGCATAGCAGCGGGCGGAAATCGATCGGACCTGGGTCAGTGCTTCGTCGAGCCGACCTTGCTCACCGATGTCAGCGAAGACATGCGTGTGTTTCGAGAGGAAATTTTCGGTCCGGTCGCACCGCTATTCAAATTCAAGACCGAAGAAGAAGCGATCGAGATGGCCAACGACACCGAATTTGGTCTCGCATGTTACTTCTATTCACGCGACGTCGGCCGCATCTGGCGGGTCGGCGAAGGCCTCGAGTACGGTATCGTCGGCATCAACGAAGGCATCATTTCCAATGAAATGGCTCCCTTTGGCGGTGTCAAGGAGTCCGGGCAGGGTCGCGAAGGATCGAAATATGGACTCGATGACTACCTGGAGATCAAGTACATGTGTGTTGGCGGTCTCGATAAGTAGCCAGAAGTAAACGTCCGATTCTGGCTAGTTTGCACCTGCTTGCGGCGTATACTGGCCGCATGCAGCAGCACCACATATATGAGCGCGCACGGCTGTCGCGCGACCCGCGATTCGATGGGCAGTTTTTCGTTGGCGTAAAGACAACCGGCATCTACTGCCGCCCGGTCTGCCCTGCGGTCGCGCCAAAATCCGAAAACGTCGTTTTTTATCCAAGCGCAGCCGCCGCATGCGAAGCCGGCTTCAGGCCATGCCTGCGCTGCCGTCCGGAATGCGCACCGGGAACACCGGCGTGGAGCGGCACATCGACAACGGTTCGCCGGGGATTGCGCCTGATTTCAAACGGTGCGCTCGACGATGGCTCGATAGAGCAGCTGGCGGATCGTCTCGGCGTCACCAGCCGGCATCTGCGCCGCTTGTTCACCCAACATGTCGGCGCGTCACCGCTCGCGGTCGCGCATACCCAGCGGCTGCATTTTGCGAAGCGCCTCATCGATCAAACGAATCTGCCCATGACGCATGTCGCGTCGGCAGCCGGCTACGGCAGCGTACGACGATTCAACGATACATTTCGCAAGACCTATGGCAGGTCACCGCGCGATTTACGGCGGCACAGCGACGCGACAATCCAGCGCGACACGGTGTTGACCGTGCGCCTGCCGTACCGCAAACCATTCGCCTGGCCGGCGCTGGTGCAGTTTTTTGCCGCCAGAGCGACGCCGGGCGTCGAGCAGGTTGTCGGCATGTCATATTTTCGAACGATCATGCTCGACGGGCAGGCCGGTGTCATCGAATGTCGGCACGACAAGCGTGCCGAGAGTATTTGCTTGTCACTGCACGGGATTGCGACGACCCAAATATTCCAGGTCGTACAGCGCGTGCGTGAAATGCTGGATCTCGATGCGCCGGTGGCCGATATTGCCGACGTTCTGCGAGCCGATCCCAGGCTCCGCGAAATGATCCGGCACAATCCGGGCATACGGGTGCCCGGTGCGTGGGACGGTTTTGAGCTGACCGTGCGAGCCATCCTCGGCCAGCAAGTATCTGTCAAAGCAGCGACAACGCTGGCCGGCAGAATTGCAGCGCGTTATGGCATTGCGGTGAAGTTGCCACCGTCGCTGGCCGACCGTACGGCAAAACTGCGGCTGGATCGGGCATTCCCGGAAGCCGAGAAGCTGTCACGTGCGCGATTCAATGATATGGGTCTCGTCACGAGTCGGGCTGAAACAATACGGCGCGTAGCGAGTGCCGTCGTGCACGGCGACAATACATTTGATACCGCGCAGGACCCTCACGATTTTTGCGCCAATCTGACGTCCATTCGCGGCATTGGCAACTGGACAGCACAATATGTCGCGATGCGAGCCCTGAAATATCCGGACGCTTTTCCGGCGACGGACCTTGGCCTCCTGAAAGCGGTTCGCCCGGATACGAAGGCAGGCGTTGCCGAACTGAGTCACCGGGCGGAGTCATGGCGTCCGTGGCGCGCCTACGCAGCGCTGCTGTTATGGAGTTCCCTGTCGGGCTCCGGAGGATAGACAATGTACTACTGTTATCTTGATACACCCATCGGTGATCTGCTGCTGGCCGGCGATGACGGCGCACTGAGCCTGGTCGGGTTTCCGAAAGGCAAAATGCGACGTGATCCTGATCCGGCGTGGATCTACAACGAGAAACCGTTTGCTGCCGCGCGGCAGCAGTTGCGGGAGTATTTCGCGGGCGAGCGCAAAGACTTCGACTTGCGGCTGAATCTGTCGGGAACCGAGTTTCAGGTGCAGGTGCTCGAGGAACTTCGGCGTATCCCTTACGGTGAAACTACGTCGTACGGGGAAATCGCTGCAAGAATCGGCCGGCCAAAAGCCATGCGAGCAGTCGGTGCCGCGAACGGCCGCAATCCACTGCCAATCGTCATTCCATGCCATCGCGTGATTGGCAGTAGCGGGAGCCTGACCGGCTTCGGCGGCGGCCTGGACACGAAAGAGGCGCTATTGCGACTCGAAGCCGAGAACAGCGCACTGCTAAAGTAGCTTTCCCTGCAGTGCACGAACTACAGCCGAAGGCTCGACGCCCTCGATCAGGCGATCATCGTCCTGTAGCGTTGTGAACGATGATTGCAGCGGCAGCACCCCTGCCCAGATCGGAATATCGTAATCCTCGTCTTCATCATCAGGCATGCCGGTCGAGATTTTTGCCGAGGCAGAATCGATGTCAACGGCGATCACGCCGGTCATCTTGATCTCTTTTTCCTGTGGCTCACGCAGTTCGTCCCAACGGCCAGGCATCGTGTGCTCGCTGATGACCCGCATGGCGCGGACTTTCTCGTCACGTTCCTCTATCAGGCTGGGCGTGCCGAAAACAGTCGCAGACCGGTAATTCATTGAGGAATTGAATGCTGATCGTGCAAACACGATGCCATCGACGTGCGTGACGTTGAGGCATACGCGATCCGTCTGTTCGAGTAAGCGAATGATTCGTGCCTTGCGTGCGCCGTGCAGGTAGATCGTTTCACCTTCGCGACCGTAAATCATTGGCACGACGACAGCTTGTCCGTCCTGCACAAACCCCACACTGGCCACGAGCGCGGAATCAAGAACAGATTTTACAGACGCTTTGTCATACGTCGCCTTTTGCCGGAGCTGGCGAACCTCGTTCTGCTTGCTGATCGGGTATTCATCGTGCATGTCGCTGGTCCTAAAGAAATCTTGGCGCAAGCGTCAGAGCCGCAAGCGACACGAGGAAGATGCCGACGATATTGAGTGCCATACCGGCTTTGGCCATTTTCGGTATCTGCAGCATGCCTGAGCCAAAGACAATCGCATTAGGTGGTGTGGCTACGGGAAGCATGAATGCACAACTCGCGGCGAGCGTGATTGGCACGGTCAGGACGATCGGGTCGAAGCCGGATTCGATCGCAATGGCACCCACAATCGGGAGAAATGTCGCTGTGGTTGCAGTGTTGCTCGTGAGTTCTGTGAGAAAAATAATGGCAGTGGCAGCGAGAATGACGATCAGGGCAAGTGGAAGCATGCCCATGGTCTGAAACGCGTTACCGATCCATTCGGCAAGGCCGGTACGAATCACTGCGGCGGCGAGTGTGAGGCCGCCGCCGAACAGGATCAGCACACCCCAGGGAAGTTGCTCGGCATACGTCCAGCGCAGCAACAACGGGTCGCGCTTGTCACCGCTCGGTAACAGAAATAATGCCACCGCTCCGGCCATCGCGATGCCGGAGTCGTCGAGGGCTGACAGGCCTGGCAGTTGCGTCAGAAACGGGCGTCCGACCCACGTCAGCGCCATGATTGCGAAGATGATCGCGACGCGAATCTCCGGCACGCTAATACGCCCCATGTCGTCTTTCATCTTCTTGAGTTCGGCCTGTCCTTCACCGGCTGTCGTAAAATTCACCTTGAAAACGACGCGGGTGAGTACGATCCAGGCCATCGGCAACATGACGGCAGCCAGTGGCACGCCTACCATCATCCAGCTCGCGAAGTCGATTTCGGTGCCGTAGTTTTCCAGCATGAAACCAGCCAGCAACGCGTTCGGCGCGGTTCCCACCAGCGTGGCCATGCCACCAATCGTCGCGCCGTAGGCGACGCCCAGCAGCAACGCATACTGAAAATCCGACCTCGCTTTCTTGTCGAGGCTGAGAACTGACTTGTGTATGACACCGACGACCGAGACGGCAACGGGCAGCAACATCATCGTTGTCGATGTGTTCATCACCCACATGCTGATCACGGCGCTGGCAAGCATGAAGCCGCCAACAAGAGAGCGGCCGTTGCCGCCGGTGTGCTGCAGAACGCTTAACGCTATGCGGCGGTGCAGGTTCCAGCGCTGCATGGCGAACGCGACGATAAACCCACCAAGAAAGAGGTAAATGACCTTGTTGGAATACGGCGCCGCCGTATCCTGGATGCCCGCGATGCCCAGCAATGGAAAGCACGCGAGCGGAAGCAGGGCGGTTATCGCAATCGGTATCGCCTCGGTCGCCCACCAGACAGCCATGAGTATGCCAATTGCCGCTGTCGCCCACGCCGGATCCGCCAGGCCTTCGGGCGGACCTGACAGCAGCATCAATGCAAAGGCTATCGGTCCAAGCCACAGGCCAATTTTCTGGTGAGTGGATCGTCCGTCAGCAATTTCGTCGTTGCGCAAGGTGCATTCCGTCAGATTCGGCGTGAATATTCTACATCTTGTGCATAACTCGCCTTCCTATACAAGATGTAGTAGCATTCCGTGCGTACCAACTCGGTACGCACGGAGATGGGATGTAAAAGGCAATGCGATTGGGGCGCCATGCCGGATGCATGATTCGAAGGCAGGCATCACGTGCTTCCTCTCAACACGTAGCTCATGTGGTGGCTGCCTGTGCAGCCAGCCACTGCCGACGAAGAAGCGACCCGCTTGCATGTGCACGAATGTTGCAGAAAGATCACCGTGACATGGAGGTTCCGTATTTATGCATTTCGTAACAAGCCGGCTACATCTTCTGCTTGCTATGCCGCCCAGATTCTGGGCGGCTTTTTTCGTGCTGTTCGTTGCAGGTTGTGCGTCAGGCCCACCTGAACTGCCTTACCCGGCTTTCGTCCAGGCTGATGACCTGGACGACATATTTATGGCGACCTTGCCGGGCGTGCGGGCAAAACAGTTCGCCGGTGACCCGAAGACGCGCCGAACGAGCAATAGAATCGATTTGCCGGAGGGTTGGCAGGGCACAACAGGTGGTGCGCCCGGGAAGTCTCTGGAGGTGTTTGTCCTTACCGGTGACCTGGATGTCGGCGATATATCTCTGGGGCCCGGTGGTTACGTGCTTGTGCCGCCGGGTACGTTCGGCTTCAACCTGGTGACGTCCGACGGAGCTCGAATTCTGTACTTTCTGGATGACGTCGATCCACTGGCCATGATCCGCTCGCCGATCATTCTCGATACCGGGCTGGTCGACTGGCAGTCGACCTCGATTGACGGCGTCAGCAGCAAGGATCTGCGTTCCGATCCAGGCAATGGTGCACGCACATGGCTGCTCAGAATCCAGCCCGGAGCGGTTATCCCCTGGCAATCATCGTCCGTGATTCGCGAGGGCTACCTCGCCAGCGGCGAGTATCAGGACAGTGAGTGTGTCGGCGGCATCGCGCACACCTGGACTTACACATCAGGCGGGTATTTCTACCGCCCGTCTGGCACCTTCCATGGCGGCCCTGAAGCAATGGCCATTCGGGAATCTGTCTGGGTCCTCCGAGAGAGATCTGCCGGCAGCGAGACAACCGCCGGGCAATGTCAGTAAGGCCATGGCTGGCGAGGGTGTCCACCGGAAGCAGGCCGCAGCGAAACAGCCGTGAGGCAGATTAAGGTCACGCTCACCCGCTGACTGGCTATTTCGCGAGCTTCGTAATGCCCTTGCCGAGCTTCATCAGCTTCGTCAGCGTTGAGGTCGGAATGTCGCTGATCTGTTCGTACCAGTCGCTGGTCGACTCTATGAACGCCAACATGTTGTGAATCCGCTCTTTGGTGACCGGGTGTGTGTCCGATTCAGCATCGACCTCCTCGGCCGCGATGCGCAGCATCGAGAGCGTCGGATTCAGCTCGCGTTGCTTGCGCTGTTCGATAATGACGCGAAACAACTCCCATACGTCGTGCAGGGACTCGAAATAGTCGCGGCGATCACCGAGCACGTGCGTCATTCGCACCAGTCCGAAACCCTGCAATTCGCGAATGCTGGTACTGACATTGGAGCGTGCAACCGACAGCGCATCGACAATCTGGTCGGCTCGCAATGGCTCGGGTGAGAGATAGAGCAACGCCTGAATCTGGGCCACGGTGCGGTTGGTGCCCCAACGTGTCCCCATTTCTCCCCAGTGCAACACGTACTTTTCAACGGCCGGAGATAAGTGCATCGTTTTTCTCGGGTTTCTGTTTGGACAGAATCTATTGAAATTACGGCGCGTTCGCAACTGCCACAACGCGTCGCGGCGCCGGCCAGCCCTCGACGGTTCGCTCCGGATCGTCCGGATTCAGCGCCTCGCGCAGAGACTCGAACGTCATCCATTCGGTGCTGCGTTGCTCTTCAGTCGTTGTCACCGACTGATCGACGATTTCAACGTCACGAAATCCGCTACGCAGCAGCCAGGTAGTCAGCTCTCTGATGGTGGGCAACAACCATACGTTGCGCATGCGCGCGTAGCGGCCCGTGGGGGTGCACGCGCACGACTCCTCACCCGGCATGAAGATCGTCTCGATGACCAGTTGCCCGCCGGGCCGCAATGTCTGCCGCAACTGCCGAAGATGCTCGAGAGGCGAGCGCTGGTGGTACAGGACGCCCATAGAGAATGTGGTATCGAACGCGTGCGCCGGCCGCGGCAATTCGTGCAACCGCAGCGGCAAGACGAAGACGGAGGCAGCAGGGAGGAAGTGCTCTACTGCCAGAAACTGCAGGACATACAAGAGCGTCGGGTCGATACCGATCACCGCGCGTGCGCCCGCCGCGTGCATTTGCAGTGCGTAGTAGCCGTTGCCACAGCCGACATCGAGCACGGCGCGGTCCTGCAGCGGTGCAATCCTGCTCCTGAGGCGCTTCCATTTGATGTCGCTGCGCCACTCGGCGTCGATCCTGATACCGGCGATGTCGAACGGTCCCTTGCGCCATGGGGCAAGGGACAACAGGAGTCTTCTGAGCCGCTGCGGATCCCCGGTGCCGACGGCCTGCAGCTCGCCGAGTGTCTGGCGCCAGCGTCCAAAGTCGCCATGGGCGTCGTCCTGCAGGCGCTCGACGATCAGAGGCTGCAGGTGCTCGCGCCACGATTCAAGGTCGAGGTCGGCCAGGCAGCGCCACAGTTCCTGGAAATCGAGCATGGCTACTTGATGGCGACGATTGAAACGAAGTTGAAGTAGCGCAGCCATACGCCGCTGTGTGCGAACCCGGCCGTGGCCAGACGCTCGCGGTGTGCAGCAACCGTCTCGGGTACCAGGACATCCTCGAGCGCCGCACGCTTGCGACTTATCTCGAGCTGACTGTAATCATTGCGCCGCTTGTGCTCATGATGCAGGTCGACGAGCAGCGCCTGCATGTGCGGGTCCTCGTCAATGACTTTTTCTGAAAGGACCAGCAATCCACCGGGGAGCAAGCCGTCAACGATGCGCTTGATCAGGTCGTCGCGGTCATTGCGAGCGAGGAATTGCAGTGTGTAGTTCAGGACGACCATCGAGGCATTGGCAATAGGCGTATCGCGAATATCGCCGAGGGTGACTTCGATCGGCGTCTCGGATGGGTCTGACGCCTTGTCTTCGGCGAGAATGCGGTTACAGCGCTCTATCATCGCCGCGGAATTGTCCACGGCGAATATCCGGCAGTTCGAGGCCCGAATGCCCTGCCGCATGGCCAGCGTTGCGGCTCCCAGCGAGCACCCCAGGTCATAACAGTTCGTGCCGGGCGTAACGTATCGGGCGGCCAGCGAGCCAATCGCCTCGAGCGATGCCGCGTATCCTGGAATGGAGCGCCGCAGCATGTCGGGAAAGACCTCGGCGACCGCGGAATTGAACCGAAACGGCTCATCGCCGATTGCCTCAGATGCGTAGATTTTGTCTTCTTTCATGGTCGTGAACGGGACAGTTATGGGACAATCGCGCCCCGTATGCTACGCGAACTTCACAAAGAACTCGGCATTCCGGCCGAATACGGCCGTCGTACGGGCTTGCCTGTGTACGAGGAGGCAAGCGAGTTGATCGATGTCGGGCCCAACCCGGTCAGCCGCATGCAGCGGCTGACGCCGCAAGCCGCTGAAAGATGGCAGGCCATGGTTGCTGCTGCGGACGCGGTCGGCATCCAGCTTCTTATCGTGTCCGGCTATCGCGGCATCGAATACCAGGCGGCATTGATACGCAAGAAGATCGAGGCCGGCCAGCAGATCGACCAGATACTGACGGTCAATGCGGCGCCGGGATACAGCGAACATCACACAGGGCGCGCCGTCGACATCGCCACGCCCGGTTCCCGGCCACTGACCGAGGAGTTTGAGTCGACAAACGCGTTTCACTGGCTCGTATCGCGCGCCGTGGAATTCGGCTTTTCGATGACCTATCCGCGGGATAATCCCTGGGGGATAGCCTACGAGCCCTGGCATTGGTCGCTGAAAGACGCCTAGATTGTCATGCGCGCCCCTAAGCCGGGACAAAAAAGAGTAAAATTCCGCGTCTAAGTTGTTGACAGTTGGTTGGGACGATTAGACAATAGCCGGCTTGTGTCCGCGGAGGGGTACTCAAGCGGTCAACGAGGGCAGACTGTAAATCTGCTGGCTATGCCTACGTAGGTTCGAATCCTACCCCCTCC
>Ga0224512_10004063_pt1 | contig 12566 bp, 10 predicted proteins | sample SF_May12_sed_USG_4_FD_169103 | JGI IMG/M metagenome (GOLD analysis project Ga0224512, IMG submission 169103) | Sediment microbial communities from San Francisco Bay, California, United States - SF_May12_sed_USGS_13 | ecosystem: Environmental > Aquatic > Marine > Sediment | place: USA... | reverse complement strand
GAAGGGCTCGCTGCGCTGCGCTTTATTTCCGGAAAAAAAGATCCCACGCTCCCGGCCCTACTACCATCGTCGCAAACCTGCCGGCTCTACGGACTCTGCACGGGCACGGTATCGGTGTGCGCGCTCGAGCGTCGTGCGCAGCGCCGCGACGCAGGACGCCAAAGCAAGCGGAGCTCGATCTGAGCGAGGCAGGGATACCGAGTGAAGTTAAGCGAGAGCGCGTACCCGGTAGCGTGCCCGTGTGACAAACGTCGCGGCTAGAGTCGCTCCCGCGGTTCTATCGGTTGATGTAGTTCAAAGCGCGGTTGTCGACGGCCAATGCTGCTTCGTGTATTGCTTCGGCCAAACTCGGGTGTGCATGAATCGTGCGTTGCAGGTCTTCGGTGCTGGCCGAGAACTCCAGTGCTAATACGGCTTCTGCAATGAGCTCGCCGGCCATCGGGCCAATGATGTGTACGCCGAGAATCTCGTCGTCATCAGAGGCCGAGATAATCTTGACCATGCCACTGGTCTGCTCCATCGCTTTCGCACGTCCACTGGCAGCGAACGGGAACGATCCTGTTTTGTATGGTCGTCCACTGGCCTGGACCTGCTCTTCTGTCAGGCCAACCCATGCGATTTCCGGTGCGGTGTAGATTACCGATGGGATCACGTCGTAATTGACCTCGGCAAGTTCGCCAACGATCAGGTCAGCTGCCATAACGCCCTCTTCCGAGCCTTTGTGTGCGAGCATCGGACCACGGACGCAGTCACCGATCGCAAAAACGCCTTTGACGCGGGTTCTGCATTCATCGTCAACAACAATGAAGCCGCGATCGTCGAGCTGAATACCGGAATCGTCTGCCAGCAGATTGTCTGTTACCGGATTGCGGCCGACGGCGATAACAAGCTTGTCCACCTCGAATGTGTGCTCGCCATCCTTACCCTCATACGAAACCGTGACGACATCTTTGCTGACATTTGCGCCGGTCAATCTTGCGCCGAGCTTGATATCGAGCCCTTGCTGTTTGAAATCTTTGGCTGCGACCTTGGCAATGTCGCGATCCGCCATGAACAGCAGGTTGTCCATCGCTTCAATAATCGTCACATTCGCGCCAAGACGCGCCCACACACTACCCAGCTCGAGACCAATGACGCCGGCACCAATAACGCCAAGGCGTTCAGGTACAGCGTCGAGCTCGAGCGCATCCCAGGAGTCCAGAATGAACTTGTGATCGTATGGTGCAACACCCAGTTCAATCGGCGCAGATCCGGTAGCAAGAATCACGTGCTCTGCATCGATAACCTGTGGCTCGCCATCTACCGGTGTGAATTCTACTTTCTTGTCGGCGAGCAACTTGCCGTGCCCGACAAGACCATCGACTTTATTTGCTTTGAGAAGCCCCGCGATGCCACCGGTCAGCTGACGAACGATGCTCGCACGGCGCTTCTGCATACCGGCAATATCAATTCCGACCTCGCCCGTTGTGATGCCGTGCTTCTTGAATTCGTGTTGCGCCCGATGGAAAAGCTCTGACGACTCAAGCAGTGCTTTCGACGGTATGCAGCCCGCATTAAGACAGGTGCCACCAAACGCGTTTTTGCCGTCCTTGTTCTGCCACTCGTCGATACAGGCAACAGATAAGCCATTTTGCGCAGCCCGAATAGCCGCAATGTAGCCCGCAGGACCCGCCCCAATGACAACAACATCGTATTCCTTACTCATTCTTCAAACGCCTTAGACTTGTAACAACAAACGGCTCGGATCTTCGAGCTGCTCTTTGACCGTCACGAGAAACTGAACGGCCTCTTTACCATCGATGATGCGATGGTCATATGTCATCGCGAGGTACATCATCGGTCGCGCAACGACTTCTCCGTCAACCACCATCGGTCGCTGTTGAATGGAATGCATGCCGAGAATAGCGCTCTGCGGCTGATTCAAAATCGGCGTCGACAACATGGAACCGAAAATGCCACCGTTAGTAATGGTGAACGTACCGCCGGTAAGGTCTTCCATACCAATGGCACCATCTTGTGCTTTTTTCGCAATGGCGCCAAGTTCGCTTTCGAATTGCGCGAAACTCATTTGATCAACATCCCGTAGCACGGGAACCATCAAGCCGCGCTCCGTCGATACCGCAACGCCGATATCGTAGTAGTTGTGATAGACAATATCAGTCCCTTCAACTGATGCGTTTACAGCTGGAAAAAGCTTCAACGCTTCGACGGAAGCCTTTGCAAAAAACGACATGAAGCCAAGCCGAACACCGTGTTTCTTTTCGAATGACTCTCGATAGCGCTTGCGCAACGCCATCACTTCGGTCAAATCTACTTCGTTGAAGGTCGTTAGCATCGCGGCTGTGTGCTGTGCCTCGACCAGGCGTTCCGCGATGCGCGCACGCAAGCGTGTCATCGGTACGCGTTGTTCGCTTCGCTCCAGCGCAATGACCTGGCTTGAATCAACAACGCCAGGAGCCGGATCACCGGGTGTTACATTACTGCTGTCGTCTGACTTGAGAAATTTGAGCACATCCGCCTTGGTAATTCGGCCATCCTTGCCACTGCCAATAACCATCGTGTCGTCAAGGTCATGTTCGTCGAGAAGGCGCCGAACCGCAGGGCTGGTCTTGGCAGGCTTGTCCGACTCTTGCACGGTTAAGCCCGATGCTTTGCTACCGGCCTTCGCCGCCGGTGGCTCTTCGCTCGTTGCTGCACCTTCTCCCGGCTCAAAAACCGCGAGCACGTCTCCGGCAAGCACAGTTTCGCCATCACCGACTTTAATTTCCTGGAGTACGCCCGACGCTGGAGCCGGGACTTCAAGGACAACTTTGTCCGTTTCCAGATCCACGAGATTTTCGTCGCGTGTTATCGAATCCCCGGCCTTCTTGTGCCATGTGACAAGTGTTGCATCGCTGACAGACTCCGGCAGCGGAGGTACCTTTATCTCAATACTCATTTAGATTTCCGTTTTGTCGTTCCGGGCTTGGCCGACTTGCTGGCTTTCTTCTCGATATCGAGCGCCGCCTCAACCAATGCCTGCTGTTGCTGTAAATGTACTTTGAAGATGCCGGACGCCGGCGCAGCGGCACCGTCCCTACCTGCATAATACAGCTGCTGATTATCCTGTAGCGACTCCTGCAGCCGGTGTCTAATCTGATACCACGCACCTTGATTCTGCGGCTCTTCCTGACACCAGACAACGTCGGACACATGTTTGTACTGCCGCAATACTTCTGCGTATTCAGGTATCGGGAACGGATACAGCTGTTCGATTCGTATCAATGCGACGTCCGTAATGCCATGGACCTGACGAGCTTCCAGCAAGTCGTAGTAGACCTTGCCGCTGCAGAAAACAATGCGGCGCGTCTTCTTCACGGCGAGGTTTTCTGCTTCTGGAATAATCAACTGAAATTCACCGGCGGATAAATCCGTCAGCGGCGAAACCGCGCCCTTGTGGCGCAACAGACTTTTCGGCGTCATCACGATCAGTGGCTTGCGATACGATCGCAGCATTTGCCGCCTGAGCATGTGGAACATCTGAGCAGGCGTGGACGGTACGCAGACCTGCAGGTTGTGCTCTGCGCACAGCTGCAAAAACCTTTCCAGGCGAGCCGAAGAATGCTCGGGGCCCTGCCCTTCGTAGCCGTGCGGCAGCAACAAGGTCAGGGCGCACATGCGACCCCATTTGGATTCGCCCGAACTGATAAATTGATCGATTACTACCTGAGCGCCATTGACGAAATCACCAAACTGGCCTTCCCAGATGACCAGCGTATTCGGTTCGGTTGTCGCGAAGCCGTATTCGAACCCGAGCACCGCCTCTTCCGAGAGCAATGAATCAATGACCCGAAATGCGTTTGGCCGGTCGACCAGGTGCTCTAGTGGTGTGTATTCGCGATTGTTTACCTGGTTGTGCAAAACGGCGTGACGATGAAAAAAGGTGCCGCGCCCGCTGTCCTGGCCCACAAGCCGGCAATCGATACCGTTCTTGAGGAGCGACGCGTAGGCCATCGTTTCGGCGAACCCCCAGTCCATATCAACTTTGCCAGCCGCCATGCGCGCGCGCTCATCGATGATGCGTTGCACTCGGCCGTGAAGCTTCATATCGGGTGGCAAGGTCGTTAACGCTTTACCAAGATCAGAAACAGTTGCCGGGCTGATATTGGTATCGACAACCTCATCCCAATTGGCATTCAGGAACGGGCTCCAGTCGACGGTGAACTCGTCACCTATCATGCCGAGTGCTGCCTTCGGAACCGGCTCGCCACGATCCAGCCGGTCGCGATAGGCATCCTGCATTGTTGCGGCATCGGAACGACTGATGAGTTGCCCGTTAACCAGCTTGTTGGCATACAACTGCCGAGTCGTCTCCTGGCCACGTATCCGTCCGTACATGACTGGCTGCGTTGCCGCCGGTTCATCCGCCTCGTTGTGGCCGTGACGACGATAACAGACGAGATCGATCACGACGTCTTTCTTGAATTTCTGGCGATACTTTAGCGCGAGACGCGTCACGAAAAGCGCGGCTTCCGGATCATCGCCATTGACATGAAAAATTGGTGCTTCGATCATCTTCGCAACGTCGCTGCAATAGTCCGTTGACCGAGCGTCAGATGGCCGGCTGGTCGTAAAACCGATTTGGTTGTTGATCACGATGTGCACAGTGCCACCGGTACGAAAACCATTCGTCTGCGACATCTGGAAAGTTTCTGTAACGACACCCTGACCAGCAAACGCAGCATCACCATGGACAAGTACCGGAAGAACCTCTTGCCGTTCAACGTCGCCGCGACGCTGTTGACGGGCACGAACCGAGCCTTCAACCACCGGATTGACGATCTCGAGGTGCGACGGGTTGAACGCCAAGGCAATATGGACATTGCCGCCCGGCGTCGTCATGTCAGCCGAAAAGCCCTTGTGATATTTCACATCACCTGAACCTGTGAGCTCATCCAGATCGTAGTTACCCTCGAATTCCTCGAAAAGCTCTTCGGGAGCCTTGCCCAGGATATTGACGAGTACATTAATTCGGCCGCGGTGAGCCATCCCAATGACGATTTCACGGACTCCGGAAGCACCGCCCTGTTGAATCAGGTCGTCAAGCATCGGAATCAGGCTTTCACCGCCTTCGAGCGAGAATCGCTTCTGCCCGACATAGCGCGTGTGCAAGTAACGTTCGATTCCCTCGGCAGACGTCAGCTGCTCGAGGATCCAAAGCCGCTCTTGCGTCGTCAGAGCATCGATCGACGACCCTTTTTCGAAGCGCTTGCGTAGCCAAAGTCGCTCTCTTGCACGCGAAACATGCGCAAATTCAGCGCCAACTTTGCCGCAATAGATTTTTCTGAGCAGAGCGACGATTTCACGCAACGTCATCCGGTCGTCGCCCATTCCCGCAAGACCACCCGTATGAAACTCTGAATCCATGTCAGCTTCGGTCAAACCGAGGTAGTCAAGCTTCAAAACGCCCGGTACGCGCCTTTCCATGAGCCCCAGTGGATCGATATCGGCTATCTGATGGCCACGCAGGCTGTAAACCTGGATCAGGCGGGATACGGCCGCCTGTTTCTCACCTGACGCAACTGCTGATTTCGAACCGGCTGCTCCAATCCGTATCTTGCGGCGCGTTCCGTCGCGGGCGGCCTCAAACAATTCTCTTCGGATAGACGAATGAGCGATTTCTGTCTCGCTGTCTCCGAGCGTCTCGAAATAGTCCCGCCAGGCAGCCGACACGGAATCTGCGTCCAGCAGATACTGTTCATAGAGTGCCTCTACAGCACTGGCATTGGCGCCGAACAATGGCGTTGTAGCGTACTGATCCTTAAGGGATTTACTCATGGGCACACGGATTGGCATGAGCCCAAAGGCCCTGCCCCAAGCAATTGAGAGATCGGCTAACGAAACGGGGCGCTAGTTTAGCCTAAGCAACTGCCATAGGGAACGAAATTGCGCCTACAAGACACCCATGAGTGAGACGAACTCGTAGCAGATCAGGCAAGCGTAGGAACTGAATATGACCGTAAGGAACAGACCAACGCGGACTCGATTCAGGAAGCGGGTTTTGGCGAGAAAAACGAGGATCAGAATGCTGGTTCCCGTCATCGTGATTTTGCTTGCCGCAAATGCCATCGTGCTCTGGTCGAGGATCGCAGCCATTATCGGGTTTGCCTCAACCATGCCGTATTGGAGCAGCTGCAGTGTCATGAATGCATCGACACAACTCATTACCATCGTGCCGACCGCGAGGAAAAACAGCCACGGATGGTGCCAGTCGAGGAATAACACTTCGGCATCCTCTACACGACGCAAATTGAGCCGCCGCGAACGTGCAAAGCCGAAAACAAACGTTCTCCAGCTCAGGCTGCGACGGTCAATCGCTCTTTTGTCGGTCATCGCTCTGCTCAATTCCATTGGCGCCCTACGCTGAGTTTATTCGACTGTTCCCTATTAACGAGCAATAAACGTACCAGATTCGCATCGTTTTGATTTACAGGGAGTTTCACAATTCTGCCCTGCCACCACCCGCAAAAACTGTATAACATCCCGACATCTGAACGGGCGGGTGAAGCCTGCTAATATTTGTGGAAATTCCGGTTCCGATTTCATATCTCAGCTGCAAGGGGCAACGGCATGAAAGGCTATACCGCGACACTGCCAAACGGCGAAGCAATTCTCTATGTCGATCGCAAACGCTGGCTCTGGGTCCTGTCGTTGTTGTATCCGCTGCAACCGTTTGTTGGAATTGCATTGCACAGTTTCACTGGCAACGAGTTATGGCTGCTTTTCCCGTTGCTGCTGAGTTACGGCTTTGGGCCGGTAATCGATGCGCTACTCGGCGAGGATAGAAACAACCCGCCTGAGGAAGTGGTCATGCAACTGGATCAGGATCGCTATTACCGGTGGCTCACGTTCGCGGTCGTACCAGTGCACTACATTATATTGATCGGATGCGCCTGGTATGCGGCGACCCAGGCGCTCAGTGTTTGGGGTGTGCTATCGATTGCCGTAGTCGCCGGTTTGGCCGGCGGCTTCGCTATCAACAGCGGCCACGAACTCGGCCACAAAAACTCCAGAGTTGAAAAGTTGCTGGCAAAAGTCGTCCTGGCACTTCCGGCTTACGGCCATTTTACGATCGACCACAATCTCGGCCATCATCGAAATGTCTCCACCCCCGCAGATCCGGCAAGCTCCCGCATGGGCGAAAGTATCTACCGCTTCGCGATACGTGAGATTCCAGGAGCATTCCGGGAGGCCTGGGCAATAGAAAAAGACAGGCTGGCACGTCGCAATAAGTCCGTTTGGCACCCGGCGAATCTGATCCTGCAGTCATACGCACTGTCGGTCGCAATTACGATCGGCTTCGTTGCCGCATTCGGTTGGCTGATGCTGCCGTTCCTATTAGTCCATCACGTTTTCGCTTACTGGCAACTGACCAGCGCGAATTACATCGAGCACTACGGCCTGCTACGAGAACGCGATGAAGACGGCAAGTACGAGCGCTGCCAGAAACATCACTCCTGGAACAGCAACCACATATTCAGCAACCTCGTTCTGTTTCATCTCGAGCGACATGCGGATCATCACATGCATCCATTGCGTCGCTACCAGTCGCTGCGTCATTTCGACGACCTTCCCCGATTGCCGAATGGTTACTTTGGCATGTACCTGCTTGCCTACGTACCAGCGCTTTGGTTTCGCGTTATGGACAGGCGTTTACTCGCTTTGCCGCATATCCAGGGGGATCTCGATAAGGTCAACATCGACCCGGCGGCTCGTGCTGCCATATTTCTTAAGTACGGCCGTGACAAAATGGTCGCACCGAATTTGAACCAGTAACGACCTGACCCCGAAGGTAATTGCTGCTGTTGTGGCTGTTCAGCCTGACTGGCGCGCTGCCGGGAAAAGCTTCATTTCTGCGAGCGACTGCCTCAATGCGCCAAAAAATGTCATGTCATCAAGCCTGTGGTATTGGACCTTCATGGTTACAGCACTTCCAAATATTATGCTGAGCAACGTCAGAAGTGATCCGAGCGCAAGCGTTGACATGCCGGTTACGCCCTGCCCAATCGTGCAGCCCAAAGCCAGTACGCCTCCAAAACCCATTGCCATTCCACCGAAGATGTGCCGAATCATATCGGCCCGGTCGTTGAAGGTTTCCAGGCGGAACTTGCCGGTCAGAATGACGTAGAGAAACGACCCCAGGATCACACCGAATACCGCGGCAACGCCGAAACTGATGGTCGAACCGGTAAACGTCAGCAGGTACATGAGACTCTCACCCGTCGGAGCAACAAACGTATATGAGCCAAGGCGCACAGGATCAAAATCATCGAAACCGATCACGCCTGTGACATACCAGCCGGCAGGAATAATCAGGCCGATGACGATACCGGCCAGGATGTTGTCGAAACTCCGCCAGAACGATTTTGCAGCAAACGCATATGCAATCAGCCCGCCGCCCAGCAACGCGGTGACAGCCCAATTCACGAGCGACGTATTCTCTATTCCAGTGGCGGCCGCGATAAGAGTGCCTATACCCTGATCGGAAATACCAGATCCGGACAGATTGATATTTGTCGCCTCAATCGCATTCACTCTGACCAGCGCCAGCAGGCCGCGCATGGTCATGTAGGCTGTTAGTCCCAGCAGTATCATGACGATCAGCGACTTGAGGTTTCCGCCGCCTACGCGGACTAGTGTTCGTTGCCCGCAACCCGACGCCAGAGTCATGCCTATACCGAACACGAGACCACCGAGCACATGGCCCAGCCAACCGAAATTCGGCGCCAGGTACATGACCTCACTTAGATCGATCAGCCCCTGTGCCTGCATGACCTGCGTGGCAAGAATTGCAACGCCAATAGCAAGGAACCAGGCTCTGAGCCGATCTTTGCTGCCGATGTTCACCCAGTCGCTGACCGCACCCATGGTGCAGAAATTGGTCTTATTGGAAACCGCACCAAAAAGGATACCAATCAGAAAGCCGAGCATGGCAACTCGGTAAACAGGCTCCCACTCCATCATTCGGTATCTGCCGCTGGTGTGATCAAAATGTCGTCCCCATTTTTCAAGCCGCGAGCTTTCGCGAAAACCTTAAATTCGGTGTCAAAATAGTGCTCACCTTCGATGTACTCACCGATCAACAGAAAGTCCTCAGGTGTCTTCGTCATGCCAAGGTGGCGATAAATCTCGACTCCATCCAGGTCGAGAAACGACACGACGGGTGTTAGAAAAATTTTGCGATGATCGGAAAACACTTTGGATGGCAGTGTAATGCCGTCAAAGTCCTTCAGTTCCACATCGCCGTGAATATCCACGGCGATATTGACGAAACGCTCCCGGTACCAGTCCTGAACATGCTGCTGGCTGAATATCTTCCTGAGCATGAATTGACAGTACGGACAATCCTCCGCCTCGAAAAACAGGAGCATTCCAATTTTTCCCTGCTCACGAGCGGCCTGCATTTCTTCGGGCAAATCACCAAATGTCTGTTCAAAGAAATACTGGCGTGCGTCCCTTGTCTCTGTTTCGCCAGCCAGCACAACGCCCGTTGCCAGAACGGACAGTGCCAGCAGGAGTACTGCCGGCACTGCCCTGACTTCCATCTTACTCAGCAAGTCTGCTCCGGGCTATTGCGACCAGATTGCAGTGATCTGCAATGCGATTCGATCATCGATACCGTCGACATTGCCATTCGGCCCTGCTCCCGGTCCGAAATTGGGTGCTTCACCTGAACGAGCTTCGTAATTCAGCGCGAGTCGGACCCGTGGGTTGAAGAAGTACTGCACTCCGAACGTCGTGCGCTTGAACTCGATTTCGAACTGGTTACCGTCGAGACGGTTGTAAACATCGTAGCGCAGATCAAGCTCCCACTTCGTATTCGGAATACGGTAGCCGCCTTCAACGTAGTAACCCGTGCCTTCGGCGAGCGCACCGTTGCCAGCCGGAGCACCAGGAATACCCTGGCCCGGTCCGATGCCAAAGCTGGCATTGTGCGGAGCCTGGAAGATCATGCCTTCGCCTTTCATGTACTCAGCCGTGGCGCGCCAGCTATTACGCAGATACTTGACGCCAAAGCCCATGCGATCCCGATCGTACTCCACGGGGTCGTACACAGTGCTTATGCGGCCGGAACCGGCGGGGCCACAAGCGGGAAAGACGTTGCCATTGCTACACGTATCGGCGCTCAAATCCGCGGTGCGTTTGCCGCTCTGCGACCAGGCAAAGAATTTGAGCCCCTGGCGACGGGCACCAGCGCCACCGAAAACCTTTTCAGCTGATGCATAGATGTACGTGTCTTTGTTGTCGTCATTGTCACCAAAATTCAAGCCATTACCGTTACCAATCATGATTGCGTAGGACAGTTCCCAGTCGTTACCGACTTCAAACCAGTCAAACATCTGTACGCCGACATCACGGAAGGCGCCTACTCCATCATCAAAACCGTTCAGGCGCGTGCCTGGCGGCAAGGACTGCGGCGCGTTGTTTGGCGTGTAATTGGCGTTTGGAAAGCGCTCCAGCAACATCTGATTGGTCACCCAGGTGAAGTTGATGTAGTCGAACACATGGATTGCCTGCAAACCCTCCTCAGAACCCGGGAACTTGAACAGCCCGAGCCTGAATCGCGCACCATCGAAATGGTTGAGCGTCACACTGGCATCGGTCGCCTTTGCAAATGAATTGCCGGGCTCGGTGATACCGTTGTTACCCAATTCGAGCAGCAGAAAATAATTGATTTTCTGATCGATCGGCATCGCGACGCCGCGTACGCCGATGCGCGCGCGATTAACGTTGAACGCCGACTGAGTTTCGAGGTTCGGACCGATTAACTTCGGTGGAATATATCCGCCTGCCCCGTTGGGGTCGCTTGAATCATCCTGGTACTGCACCTGGACGAATCCCCACACTTTGCCCAGCTGTTCTGCGCCTTCGGGCTCCGTTCCTTGTAGCGTTAGCCAGTTAGCTCCGAGCGCATTGCCTGCCAGCACCAGCAGTCCCGCAAGCAGCGATCCCGACAGGATCTGTTTTCGATTGAATTTATACATCACGTAATCTCTCCCCATCTAACACAATGTGTTAGGAAATTTATCGTCGACAGTACTTACGGCTTGGCGAGCATGTAGCCCTGGTCGACCAGTTCCTTGATCCGCACGATGCCACCCTTGCCGGACGAGGCATGAGCGTTCACCTTGATCGGCTCCCCGATTATTCTAGACATGTTGTTGATCGTGTTCTGGCAGGCAAAGAAACGTACGCCGCTATCCACCAGGCCATCGATGCGGCCACTGTTGTTGTTATCTTCAAATAGCAATCGCAGCCCAGGGCCGAATGCCACAATTTCTACATCGGCCTGATCCTGCCCGTAATGCTTCAAAATATTGGACGCCACATTCAGAACAAGCGTTTGCTTGCTCGGATCCATGTCGCTGATCTGCAAAACGAACTTGTGCTCCGCAAATGGCTTCGCGTCTTGTGCCAATAGCGTCTGGGGTGCAGCAAATGCGCATAGCACGAGTAAATAGCTGCCCAGTCTTAATATTCTCCGAAATTTCATAATCGACCTCCTGACTAATCACAGTGCCATGACGGCATGATCCGCGAGCCGCGACGAGCGCTTGAAATACGGCTATAAGAGGTACTGACGATGGAACGACCCGAAATAATCCCTTAATCTTCAAATTCGGCTTAAAAGTGGAATAAAAGCTATTGCTACAACGTCTTTATGTCCACTAGATAGTCTCGTCATTGCTTTAGGGGCTCTGTTTTATGGCTGGTAACCCTTTCACCGGAATAAGCCAACGCCGCGCTTTCAAGAAGCTGGTGGGCAACAGCAGGGATCGCCTGTATCGAATGGCGTACGCATGGACGCACAACCCGCACCTGGCAGATGACCTGGTGCAACAGACGCTTTACAAGGCGTTGAATAACCAGAAACAGCTCAAAGATGTCGGAGCAGCAGAGGCCTGGTTATTCAGGATTCTGTCCAACTGCCTGAAGGATTACTACCGGGCCAAGCGAGAGGTCTTGTCGGCTGAAGAGCTGATCATCGTAAACAACAGAACGCCGGAATATGAAAGCGAGGAACAGCAACTGGTGGATAAAGTGCGCCGCGCAGTGAGCCGGCTGCCTCTGCCACAATGCCAGGTTATTACCCTGGTCGACCTTGAAGGATTTACCTACGCGACGGTCGCTGAAACGCTGGAAGTTCCGGTGGGAACTGTCATGAGCCGCCTTTGCCGCGGACGACGCGCACTGCGGGAGTTCCTGGTTGATGTCAGGCCGCAGTCACAATTGGATAGAGCAACAACACTGAAGAGAGTGAAATGAACAAGGACGAACATTTTTCCGAAGAGCAATTGAATGCTTTTGTAGACGGCGAACTGGATCCCGAAGAGAAAAGCCAGTTGTTTAATGAATCTGAGCGATCGGCGAAGCTGGATCAGCGGCTATGTAAGCAACGAAAAATTAAAGAGCTCGTCCAGCACGCTTACGAGGATGTCCCTCCAGCCAGGCGTTTGGGCGGGACACCGCTTGCGCGCACGGGCTTGTTTGGCAAGACGATAGCGGCGGGATTTTTTCTCGCGGTT
>Ga0224512_10004062_pt1 | contig 12569 bp, 17 predicted proteins | sample SF_May12_sed_USG_4_FD_169103 | JGI IMG/M metagenome (GOLD analysis project Ga0224512, IMG submission 169103) | Sediment microbial communities from San Francisco Bay, California, United States - SF_May12_sed_USGS_13 | ecosystem: Environmental > Aquatic > Marine > Sediment | place: USA... | reverse complement strand
CTGCGTTTTTTCGGCCATGGGTCGCCCTTACGAAGCAAAGAAGCGGTCCACATTAAAACCCCAATGGAGCGGATAGCCGTTAGCCCGATACACACGTTTCCAACATCCTGAATCAGGAGAGTAGACGTGATTCCACCCATAGATAAAACCTTCTTCTCTCACTACGCGATGCGAAAAACCAAACTCTAAATCCCATGGCTGAGCACAAGTTGTGGCACCATTCCAGATAAACTTCTGAGACGCAGAGAAGCGAGTGAATAGACATGTCTCGGGAGAGGCATTGAATAACAGTCGAGAGCGATTCGTATTGACACGGCCAAGAACAGATATGTAACGATCTATCCGAGGACTAAGCACCAGCGGCCAGCTGGCAGTGATTTCTGCTGTAGGAATAGTAAGCAAGCAGGGCATTTTTTGGTCTTGGTTCGGTTCCGGATCCTCTTCTGATCCGCCAGGCAACGTCGGATCTGTGTCGCTTCCTGGCACCGGACCGCAATCGGCAGTGGGGACACCCTGACCATCCACGTTATAGCATTCCACAAATCCAGTGCCCTGATACTCAGGTGCTGGTGCAACACTTGGGCTACCGTCAATCCATGGCACACCATCGCCATCATCAACACCAGCCCATTGTGGATGTGCAGCACCAGCATTTTTGGCAACGAATGGTATTCCTGCACCACCTATTCCGCAATTGTCATCAACTCGACCGAAAACATCACCGTTCTGCACTCTCAGTTTATTTGGCGGAATCGACAGAAACTGACCACCAGCTGTGATACTGCGTTCCATCACTGTTGTCGGATCATCGATGTCCTGCTCGATACAACTCGCTCGCTCTGATGCATACTCGATTGTCACCAAACACAAATCGTCGTAAGCACCTTGATTCGTCAAATCAACAAACAGTGGATCCCACGGACGATTAGTAAATGGCTCAAACGTTACCTTCTGCGTTAGTAGCGAGCCGGCACCCCATGTACCAGGTAGAGCCCGTTTTTGCGGCCGATAACTGATGCGATTGCGAATCACGGGAGGCGGAAACGACTGCAAGGCAAATGCCTTCGCCTGCCATGACCGAATCAAAATCTGCTCGGTCGCCGTTGTCTTGTCTTCGGTTATCTCAATTTTGGGATAGCCGTTCTGCACTCGATAGGGAATTCCTCCCGAGAACGTCGTAACGTCGGCAAGTCGGTCTGTATTATCCATTACGTGGCCACAGGGATTGCACCGGCTGCACCCGTGTTCGCTTCTATATCAATGAGTGTTTTCTGCATACTACGTGCGACGTCATTGCCCGCTTGTAGCTCTCCAAGCATTTTTTCTTCTGGCGCAGCTTGCTTGAGTAACGCATCCTGGATTTGCCTGTTCGCGTCTGCGAAATCAAGGAAGCCAGACTTCAAAGACATGTCATCCACAATCATTTTCTTGGCACGTACTTCATCGGGAGTCATCGCCTGAGCTTTGTCTTTGTTGGCCTCGTCAAAGGCATCCTTGGCTTTCTTCAAATCATCCAAGAACGTCTTTTGCTTCTCCAGTGCAGCGTCAAGTCCAGGCGTGCTCTCCCATAGGTCAGTCAGCTTCATGCCTTTGATCTCACCTTCTGCTCCTTCGCGAACTTGCTGCATCGCCTTTGATGCCGCTTTCGCCATTGCGTTCGCTGCGCCAAGTGCCATTAAGGTTCCACCCGGTATCAATACCGTCTCGACCATTAAAAGCCAATTGCGGCCAACAGCGTCGAATGCCTTGTTGTAGATGTCGATGAAGAACTTACCGATGCGAGCACCAGCTTGAAACGCAATCAACATCATCTTGGTATTGATGAAACCCCAGAACTTCGGGAACTGAAGAAAGACGGACTTGATGAACTCCCATGTCAGATTGACCGTGTTCTTAATTAGTTCCCAGGTCTTATCCCAATTGGTCGTGACCGCATGCCCCCACGCCGCAAACTCTCCGGCCAACGCCTTAATTCGTGGCTGGATACTCCGTATCGCATCGGTGGCTTTCTTCGCCATGTTCGCCAATGCCGGCAACAATGCAGAACCGATGTCAGCAGCAACATCCTTGGCCGCACCGGTTAATCCCTTCAACCGGTTAGCGAAACTGCCAGCAGTCTTCTCCGCATCGCCCGCAGCGTCTGCCGAGTTCTTCATGATCAAGTTGAGCGTCGCCTGTGCCTTTGCCTGCTTGAGTGCGTCGCCTGTGGCATTCTGCATCCCCATCCGCAACAGTTCGTTCTTGACATCCACTTCCTGAATGACAATCCCAAGACCCTTCAATGCCTCTCGCTCACCGGTCAGGGCAGACGTCAACGTATGGGCAACCGCCGCGTCCGACTTATTCTTGAATGACGCCAAGTCAGCCGTCACCTTCGTCAATTGCATCGATAGCTCTGCCGCTTCGTCTCTCGCAAATCCCAACGGCACAAACGTATCTTGGAAGTTGGCCATCTGGCCTTTCACTTCATTCACAGACCGACCAATTCGGGTCGCGAACTCTTCGGCGAACTTGCTCGCACCCGCTGACTGCTCCTTGAAAACGGCGTCGAACATCGAGCCCATCTCCTGAGCATCAGACGCAAGCTTGACAGCGAAACCAAGGCTCAGCCCACCGCCAATTGCTCCCAGCTTCCCAATCAAACTTGTCAAGCCGGCCAGCGAACGCGTCACCATCTGACGAGCTGCCGTCAATCCAGCAGACAAACCACTTAGCCGCGTTCCCACCGACACGAACGCCGACGCAAGCTCATACGCCATCAGTGTGTGCCTCCCGAATCATCTTCAATCGCTCCGCTCGACGCTGTTTTCTCGATGGTTTCCCCACCTTTCCTTGCAGCAATTCTAGAAGCGAAATCGTACCGGGACCGTCCACGTCTACACCCGCCTGACGCAATTCTTCCGCCGTCCCGGTGATAGTTCTCCGATATGGCGACAAGCGAAGCGTCTTCTCGTCAGCGGCCAAAATATAAATTTGGTCGATGGTTAGATTTGAAATCGACTCAAACGTGTATTGCGAGTAGTGTTCATGCAATGCCTTGCAGATCATTACCCAGTCGATTTCCTTCGCCGCCTGCGACGACGTTCCCGGCGAGTGGTCGCTGCCTCGTCTCCCGAGGCTGGCGAGTTTCCCGAGGTCACCTTACCCAGACGGTCGGCTGCCGCTTCCAGCAATTCCTGGTTCAGGGTGCCACTCTCGTCCATGAATTGCTCTTCCACATCGTCAATCGTCAACGTGCGTTGCGATTCATGCTTCGTAGCACCCAACCAGAGCGTGAACAACCAGCCCTCCATGCACTCAGCAGCCCACCAATAGGCGAACTCAACTGTCTGCTTCCGCTTGATCTTGCGTTGCGACCGTGGCAGTTCATCTTGTCCCGGTTCATATTCGATGACTTCGCGGTCTTCAAGATCTTTGTATTCAATGTCCTCAGCTCGCCGGAGTGCGGCTCGGATTTCGTCTTTGACTTCCTCGTCCGAGAACCCAGCTTCCCGCAACTTATCGGCTACCCTCGTCCAGACTTCAATCTTCTGGTCGCGATACCAGTTGAGAGATTCGGCACGCAACGAAGAAAGATCACCGATACCTAATGGCTTGATGACCAGACGCGGACCCTGCACCGTCCGCACTGTCTGAGTAGAGGCAAACGCCTCTGAATTACCATCGCTCACAAGTCCCCCTTAAAAAAACAAAACGACAACTATGACTTGTTTGGATGATCTCCAGCAGGCCATGAGGGAGATTCACCAGGTCGATAATAGGTGCCATCCGATCCGTAATCGAATGACCATCGCGTGGCCTTTTTCGTGTCCATGTCATACGTCACCTGGAACTTGGTGATCACCGAACATGGGAACGCCCAAAAACAGCCCGTAAAGTTCCGTTCCCAAATCACTAGGGACGTATGAATCTCCACTACCTTGTCGCCGGCCTTGCCAAGATTATAAATGTTTCCTGGTGCAGCCTTTTCGCAATCGAGCATCCCATCAACCGTTCCGGTGGCATCGAGTCGAGTAGTCTTGCGATTCGTGTACTTGCCGGATCCGCTGTCCCCCCACGTCTCCACCTCTGGCGATTCGTTCACCGTCGCCGTAACCGTGCGTAGCACTACCGTCCCGCCCAGCACAACAGCGGCTTCATCGCCAGTCACAACAGCAGCACCGCCACCGGCACAAGCATTAGCTGGACATGTCATTGAACTACTCCTTAAACGACGCTCGAACTAGAGCTACTCGAATTCAGACTACTGCTGCTCGAACTACTTGAATTCAGACTACTGCTGCTCGAACTACTTGAATTCAAGCTGCTGCTGCTGCTACTACTACTACTTTGCGAACTTGATGATGACGCACTGCTACTACTGCTTTGGCTTGACGAACTAGCACTCGACACACTTGAAACGCTCGACGTGGAAGAGCTACCGCTAGACGTACTCGACACACTCGATGTGCTCGAACTTTGCGAACTTGACGAACTGGCTTCTATGTCCGATCGACCGAACACATACACCTTGAATTCCACATCACCGGCAATTGCCTTGAAACGCACATTCGTTGCACCCTCAGACGTCGCCAATGATATCTCGTCCGATTCAAACCACGCCCGCAAGCCGCCCGGCTTCACCGCTCCGCCAAACGAGTTCAACGCGAAATACAACGGAATCCAAGTCACCGGGTTTGAAGGTAATACTGGATTGATTTCCAGCTTGCCTGTACCCGAAACACAATGAATGATCAGGGCCACAATTTCTTCAATGATGACGTCTTGGCCTAATCCGTCGTTGCCATCACCAGCGTACAAATCCTGTCCGGTGAAATCACGCAAATTCAAATCAAGAATGTCATCTTGATCTAAATACAGCAGCGGACTCTCCCATGCTCGATCAAGCTCGTTGGCATCTACGCCATCGGAGAAGGCAGCTAACAGTGACTCCCCAGAAAAACTAACCTGAGCGGTCTTTCCATTCGCCAGCGTGTGCTGAATGACAGCACTAATGCCCAGCGAAAATGTATGACTGGCGGTTGATCTCGTTCCCATACCTTTTTAACCGCTCGACGTACTAGAGGAACTGGAACTAGAGGCTTCGTCATCCGTGCGGCCCCATAGGTAAATCTCAGCGGATACGTCACCGCCACTAGCAGCCAATCGAATCACAGAACTGTTAGTGTCCAGGTCCAACCCTTCATCGCCCGGCTCGAACCAGAGCCGCACACCGCCAGCACGCAAACCGCCTCCTGTGGCCACCGATGCCGTATGTGCTCGCACCCACTTCAAGTCAGCTGCCGGAGGTGTAATTGGATTGATCTCCAACACACCCGCACCGCCAGCATGGCGAATCAGCAACAGCACAGCCTCTTCGATGAACAGTGGCATCCCTAAGCCGTCGTTTCCCAGCCCAGCCCCGATATCATTGGCAGCCAATGTCTGCAGATTGAAGGAAACGAAACCGCCACTCAAAATCGAAATGGCCTTGCGTTGCCAGCACCGATTGATCTGATTGGCTTCGACACCGCTTTCCAAGGATGCCGAAACAATGGGTCCGCCCACCGTGAACTGTGCAATTGCACCGTCAGCGAGCTGATTCCGCAGCGTCGTCTTCGCCTGCAGCGTGAGCGTTCCGGTTGCCGAACGAGTCATATTCTTGGACAGTCCTGTGTATTTTCGACTGCCAGAATACTAGTCGAACACTGTCTTGGTCGATGGATTGGAACCGTCAATCAGATACTCGTAGTGCAGTACCCAAACGCATTCGTCATCACCTTCACGGACATGCCAATCGCCCTGGTTTATCGTCTGGTAGTTGTAATCCGGGCAGATTTCCAGCGGCTCCGCATCAGGACCAAACACTTCTGCGATTCGTTCGGCCACCTCCGCCGCTACAGCTTTCGCACTCTGCGTCTCCGTCGACTTGGCATGGCAGCGATAAGAAATCGCCAGCGATTGGTATTCCTGCGTCTGCCCGGCCAGAGAACCTGTGCTATGGCCTTCCAGCACTGGCCGGCCAATCTTCTCGTACACGACATATGGATGCGGCGTGTTCGGGCGAGCTTCCCCGTCACAGAAGGCAATAAACCGATCGCGTTTATCCTCAGGCCAATAGGCTTTGATGAATGCGTTCAGGTCAGCATCCAACACTCGTTTGGCAATGCCTCTGTCGAACAGCCATGTGCCGCGTGCCATTTTATTTCTGACCCGGAAGTTTCGGACCGTTGAGCATGATTTTCTTAATCATAGGCTGTTCTTCCCGCAACGTCCGAACCAAAAACGATCGCCCCGAAACTAATTCGTGATAGGCACCATAGTCCAATGTTGTGCCCACAACAGCATCGTTCTCGCCACGCATCTGCCAAAAAATGTCTTTCATCAGTCGCGTTGTATCAGCCTTGGGAAACTCACCAGGCTTCGACCGGCTATCGGGATCGACGGCAATATGACCAGCCGAATTCGTATACTTGAACACCGGCCGCGAAATGTTCCGCACCACTTTATCGCGAAGCAACTGAGCAGCCAACTTGACCCGCGTTCCCATCCCCTTCGAGATGTTGGCCTGCACTTTCTTGCCATGCCAAATCAGCATCAGTACTTTTCGATCTTTCCACCGCGACAGCTCAGTCCCAATTCCGCTGCTCGGTCTTGAATTTTCGTCTGCATCTCCGTGGCCGCGACCAATGCCCCGTCCCTCTCCGCACCAACGTGCATGCCGAATTCAAGCAATTGATTGCCACCATCAACGACCGCCGTCGCCCATAAGTTGTAGCGAAATGTGTAGCCTTCTTCGTTTTCCGGCACGCGGTCAATCCGTACCCGCACAAGCTCGTTATATACGCGGCCAGATTTCGCCTCAAATTCCAGCTCCTCGAGAAACTGGTCCACCGAATTGACCTCGATTCTCATCGATCAAGCTCACAGATTGCCCCAAATAGCACGTTGAAGCCAGCAGACCGTTCGGCATAGGCTCGCACCTTATACGTCCGTCCTACGTGATTCAGTGGACCCTTGACCACTTCCACGCGGTCATCCTCCTCCAAGCCGACATCCGAATTAAAAAACACATGCATCCCGATGTTCGACATCCGCTTCTGCCATTCCACCAAATCACTGCGGCTGAGGTTTTGAATCCAACACACTACCGGCTCATTGTCGCTGGTCAAATTACTGACACGATCACCCAATTCATCGTCCTGGACGTGAATTTGCGGCACAATTCGCACCGAATGCTGCATGGGACTGTCGAGCAAACTCAAAACGCCATCACTCCATAATGCCGAAACGTCGACAACGCCTGCATTGCCTCCGACGGCAGAGCCAAAATCAAGCCCGTCAATTGATTCGTTGCCGTGTCGTTACTCGGCCTGGTGTAGGCATAATCTTGCAATCGCTCTGATTGGAATGTTCCACCACCAGAAAAACCAACATTATTGCCGTCATTTGTCCGCCGAAAATTCTGCTGGGTATGCATGCCCTTTGCCACGGTCAACACCACAGCTCGCTTGATGGCCGCCGCACTCAATCCCGGACATGTATACAAACCCACTGCCTCGTCAACGCCAGCCGCATCGGTATCAGCTCTGCCGGATAACTCCGACGGCGAATAACCAGCCACGTATTCCACCCGAATACTGCCAGGCTCTTCGCTCCAGCTTCCTGCGGAAAACACTGCACCCGAGCGACACAAATTCAACTTCTGATATTCCACCCAGTAATCCGTTCCCAAGGTCAACTCGTTCACGTTGGCTACCGGATTGCCCAAGTCATCGAACTGATCAAGCAAGTGATCTGTCGTCCCAAAACGCCCCAGCGGATGCTGACGAATCGACAAGATTTTTCGTACTGGAACATGCCGCAGCTGCAAATCAAACTGGCTCTTTCGCGTGGGAGCCATCAGCGATTCAGAATACTGCAACGGCTGCTCATACTCTGTACTTAATCCGCCAGAGGGATCATTGGCTGGATAATACTCGACATGCGTTTGCTGCTCCGGATCGTAGAAGATGTATTCCTTGACCAGCGACTCGGCTTCGCCATGCATCTGCTGAAGAATCATCCGCTCTTCGGCACCCACGTCGCCTTTCATCGCCAGCATCAATCGCAATTCGGCTTCTGTGATGATCATGATGTCGCCAAGTCCCCTAACTGAGTCTCGAACAGCATGAAGACGCCTTTTTTCATCTCCGTCACAATCTCGGCACTTCCCGAATCAAGCACAATAATCTCGATGTCATACACTCCGGCAGTCATTCGCAAATCATCCTTGTCGAGCTTGAGCGTCATCGGATTCGCGCCTGTCACCGAGGAACCATTGGCAGTCGCCTCGGTTGACACAATATCCAAATGAGGCACCGCACCATCCTTGCCGATTTTGAGCCGAATCACATTCGTGGGGTGAATCGTAATCGGTTCCCCTTCCACATCCAGTAACTTGATTTGGTATTGCGAATCACGGCGGCGATAAGCCTCAATGCACAGCCTGTCTGTCTCACCAGCCACGAACAAGGTCGCGGCCAACATTACGCTCGATGAACTTTCCGATGACCCGCTGCCAGAACTCAGCGACGACGATATTGAACTAGACGACAGACTTGAACTTGAAACGCTCGAACTCTGCGACGAATCCAAACCAGACGATGAGCTAACAGAAACGCTGCTCGATGATTCGCTCGAAACACTCGATGATGTCGAACTTCCCGAACTCGTACTGCTGATTGACGAGGGCGAACTACTCGCGCTCGAGCTGGACGCACTGACATCGGAACTAGCGGAGCTGCCACTACTTGCCGACGAAGATTGCTCAGGATATCGCAGATATTGTTGAGGAATCGGTGAAGTAAATTCCTCAACATCAACACCAACCGGCGGCGTCCACAGCAGTGTGCGACTGGCCGATGGAGCCAACGTGCCGGCATTGCCAGGGCCGATCTCGACATCCACGTAAATGTCAGAAGCAGTATCGGTATCAACGAAAATCATCTGCTCGGAATCGGCCGGAGCGGAATCATTTCCAACGTTAATGAACGTGTTGTTGGCGATATAGCCCGTGACGATTTTTTGAGCACCGGACACCCATTGGACATGGCAGCCTTCACCAGCCACCGAGTTGCCGCCCATGTCGAATGTATTACCAGTAATGACGAAATCTTCCGTCGCCTGCATCGTGCAACCCGAAGCATCTTGACTGTCACCAATTGCACTTTCGCTTAGCGTTTCGAATTTCACATAGTTGTCTACGAACTGGCAGCCTGCTCCTGCCGACCAATGAAAATCCAAACCTGAACCAGACGGATCCAACACCTGCAAGCGTCGCTGAATCATCCGCTCGACTAAATCGCCAGCTCGATTCGTGGCCGCATGCCGGCAGCGACGCATAATCGCGTCTTCGATAACAACATCCGCACAATTGCCAACCGCAATAACGGGATAGCCCAACCCCGGACGAGCGAAATCGTTGTATTCGCCACGAAACGTTGCGTTGTTCGAATCCTGCACCCAAATACCGCCATAGGCATTCCCACCAGACGGCCCTTGCAACGTGACCCCTTCCCAAAGAAATCCATCACAATTGATGACACGAATGATGACGCCATTGGACCCAGAGCCAGCCGCCGCTTGCCATGACTCTCCAGTGATGATGGCAGCCGGTGAACCAAACACCCTGACGTTTGGCTTACTATTGAACTCAATCGGTCCCGTGGTCGCATACGTGCCGTCGGCAATACTGATCAGATCGCCACCATTCGCCACCGACGCAGCGTTGATGAGCCCGGCTAGTGTAGTGACGAAATGCGTAGCCATGTGTTACTTCGTGACGATGCCGCCTGATTTGCGTCCGCCGCGACACGCCGCACAGACAATTGCCTTGCCTTGTTTGTTGATCACTTTACCCGTGCCGCCACACGTCGTGCACGTCCTGTCTGCCGTTGCCGTCTTCATAGCAAATGGTACTCCGACTCCTGGTCTCCATCGAATTCCGTTTGCGTGCGAAACCAACACACACCAAACACGTCCAGTCCCTTCAAAAGTAAATGCACTTTTTCCGATAGGGAATCACGTAGCGATGCATCCCAAATCGCTGCCTCTGAAAGCACAAGCACGACATGGCAAACAAGGTCGCCTTCCATGTCCCGAACACACACAAATGCTCGCATCAATCCGTCGTCATTGGCTTGGCTAAGCTGCTGACGAATCTGCTCTTGCACTTGGCAGTCGCGGCGTATCACTTTATCTCTGAATTCTTGCAGTTTCATTGAGCTTCTCGGGGAGAAATACTTTTGTTCTTCAGTCTCGTCATTACACCAGGACGATAAGCATCCAGCCTCGGGCTAATCGAGGAAATCGGTTGATCTGTGACCCATCGCAAAAATACATTCAGCATCGGCACCACAATACCCGTCAACACAGCCACCACCTGCGGATAGTCTTGAATTAAATCGGATGCTGCCACTACACCTACAATGGAAATCAGCATCGTCAACATATTCACCCGCACTGTCTTCGATGCTGCCCAACTTTTCATGGCTTCACCCTCTCTACTCAAAAAGCAACACGGCCCAAGGGGGAGTAGGGCCGGTTGCCAGGAGTGCGCCGAAGCGCTGATGCTTTCTATAGCCGACCAGCTCGTTCCAACGTCGCTCGGTAGGCATCGAAATCCTTCTTGTACTTAGGCGTGCTCTGACTCTGATTTCCTGGATCCCACAACTCAAATCCAGGTGCCGCGTCAATCTCCGCTACTGTTGGAATAGTACCCTCACGCAGATGAACGGCGTCACCCATTCGCAATAGCTCGAACAGAAACGTCTTCAATTTGTCGTCGTCAAGCTGATGAGTTACGGGTGTTGGCGTGCTGTGATCCTCGGCTAAATTCGCCTTTCGCAACACGCGATTGATAGCGTCCACTCGTGGCTGATCGTTAATTAACGGATCGCGAAGCGTAACCGTTTTCTTGCGGCAGTCGACATCGATATGTACACCGGGGATATCTGGAATTTCCGACATCTTTCCCTCAATGGCTGGAGAGCCACCGGGCCGAGAATGCATCAACGGCTTGTTGAACATTCCTCGCAGTTTGTTACTCCCGCCATAGCCTAATGACCGAATCGTAAAATTGCGGCCCCAGCCGTCGCCAAGCTCCACCGTGAACTTGTGATCTAATCTCGCAGACTTTTGCTGCTGCTGCTTCTCTTCCATCGCACACTCCTTTAATTTTAAGAATACGAAAACCGTAGCATAACAAACTCCCCCTAGAAAAAGAGACTCCAGGTTACACCCAGGAGTCTCTCATTCAACACTTCGCTACCAAGCAACCTATGCGTTCTGGAACGTCGTCGAGACCGAGGCGGCCGCTCCGTCTTCCAGTTGACCACCAAATCGAGCTCGGGCGGTGATCAGAATGTTGTTGGCTCGCTTTAGCGTTTCGCCACGATCCTCAACATCAATCACCAAGCCCAAGCGACGATACATGCGATATCGTGGCCCCACAAAGAAGAACCCTTGCACGTTGGTCATACCGTGATGAATCGCATACGGATGACCCAACAGCATGTAGTCTTCCTCGTTCATGCCAAACACTCGACGTTCGTCACTGCCTCCCACAGGGATACCCCGTGCACGCTGATACGATACCTCGTTAGCAACGAAGCACGAAGCAGCCGAACCAAATGCCGTACGATATTGTTTCGGCACGCCAAACAACAATGCCTCATAGTCGCCAACAGTCGGCGGACCAGTCGTGTTGTTCGTCGTCGTCACCGACGTCGTACCTGCTGCGTTCATCACACCAACAGGCTCACCACTACCAGACGCACCAACAGCAATTACACGATCGAGCTCTTCGAGGAATTTCTCCCCATAGGCTCGCTGCACTTCTGTGCCAATCGCAATCGGCGAATCGGACAAGAAGTCCTTGCCAAGACGAATCGCACCATCGACCGTTCGAATCAACGTGTCAAACGCCGCAATAAAGGAATCCGTATCAAACAACGCGATGTTATTCGTGCTCAAATCGTTGGGCTGCGAATCACCACCACCCCACGTCATAGTCACGTTTTGAACCGTCACGCCTTCGATCCTGCGGCCACGGTCAATGTTGATGACTTTGACCCTGGGAAATAGCTCCCCATGCAACAACGGAAACGTAATGATCGAATCATCGAACACAATCGGTGCAGCTTCCAAGCCACCAGATACCGCATCATCAACAACGTTTTTGCGGAACTGTTCGCTGAGCCGCGTGGGCTCTTTGAAGCACGCCTTGGCCCCGACGTCCATCCCTTGACCACCAATCGCTCCACCGAATTCGCACTCGTTCAAAATGAAATCGAACATGTCTTTCTCATGCTCCGTGAACGAGCGGAACGGGTCGCGACCCATCGAACTCATCGCCGCGAATTTGAACCACACGCCCGAAATAGCTTGGTCGAGCTGATTGGGAGCGTGAATCGTTCTCGTCGGGGCACCAGGATAACCACCGTCGATTGACACCGGCATACCCGCCATGGCATGCTTGGCACCTTGTCGCGACGTGGCCGGATAGACAGCCGCCGTCTTGGTGTTGTCGTATCGCTCGTGGGCACCCT
>Ga0224512_10004061_pt1 | contig 12570 bp, 11 predicted proteins | sample SF_May12_sed_USG_4_FD_169103 | JGI IMG/M metagenome (GOLD analysis project Ga0224512, IMG submission 169103) | Sediment microbial communities from San Francisco Bay, California, United States - SF_May12_sed_USGS_13 | ecosystem: Environmental > Aquatic > Marine > Sediment | place: USA... | reverse complement strand
CGTCGAGTTCGTCGTCGGGACCGAGCTGGGGACCACGCTCGGGAACGGCGAAACCAAGGTCCTCACGGTCGAGCACGTGCTCGCGGCGGTGTCCGGACTGGCGATCGACAACCTGATCGTCGATGTGGACGGACCCGAGGTGCCGATCCGCGATGGCTCGTTCCAGGACTATGTGACCGCGTTGGACGAGGCGGGCTTCGTGGAGCAGGATGCGGACGCGAAGGTCATCGAGCTCTCCGGCGTCGTCGAAGCGTGCGGTCCGATCGACTCGACGTACGTTGCGGCGTCGGCTTCAGGGCTGCGCGTGTCCGCCACGATCGACTTCGCGCACCCGAGCATCGGGCGGAGCTACGGTTCGTTCGAGGTCGACGAGGCCGGCTTCCGGACCGAGCTGGCGGCAGCCCGTACGTTCGGCTTCAGGGCAGACGCCGAGCCGCTGCGCGCCCGCGGCCTGGCGCTCGGCTCGTCGCTCGAGAACGCGGTCGTGCTCGACGAAGACGGTATCCTGAACGACGGGCTGCGCTTCGAGGACGAGTTCCTGCGGCACAAGGTCGGTGACATCGTGGGCGATCTCGGCCTGCTCGGCGGACGCCTGGCAGCGCACGTCATCGCGGATCGCCCGAGCCATGCCGGTAACGTCGCCCTGGCGAAAGCCATACGGAGGCATCACCGCCTCTCCGGACCGCCGATCGCCGACGCCGCCCGCGTCATGGAGTTCCTTCCCCACCGGTACCCGATGCTGCTGGTCGATCGGATCGTGGATTTCGTGCAGGGGGAACGGATCGTCGGCATCAAGAACGTCACGATCAACGAGCCCTACTTCCAGGGACACTACCCGGGCCACCCGGTCATGCCCGGCGTGCTCATCGTGGAAGCCATGGCCCAGTGCGGCGGGCTCCTGCTCATGGACGCCGTCGAGGATCCCGACAGCAAGGTCGTGTACTTCATGACCATGGACAACGTGAAGTTCAGGAAGCCGGTGACCCCGGGCGACACCATCGTATTCGAGCTGAACGTGCTCCAACTCCGCCGTCAGGTGTGTCGAATGGCAGGGCGCGGGGTAGTAGGCGGCGATGTCGTTGCCGAAGCCGAATTCATGGCTCGAATCATGGACAGGTGATATGCCCAAGGAAGCAGCGTTGAATACGGGCCGCGAGGTCGACGTCCACCCTTCTGCGATCGTCCACGACGACGCGGTGTTGGGCGACGGGGTCCGGGTCGGTCCTTGGGCTCTGATCGGGCCTGGCGTCCGCATCGGCGCCAACACGGAAATCGGGCCCAGGGTTTTCATCGAGAAGGATACGATCCTCGGCGAGGACTGCACCATCTCGAACGGCGCGGTGCTCGGCACGGACCCTCAGGATCTGAAATACAAAGGCGAGCACGCCATCCTCGAGATTGGCGACCGTACGATCATTCGGGAATTCGCGACGCTCAATCGCGGTACCGCGGCGTCCGGCCGCACGGCGGTGGGAAGCGACTGTCTTCTCATGGCGTACACGCACGTGGCGCACGACTGTGAGATCGGCAATCACGTGATCCTTGCGAACGCCGTGAACATGGCTGGCCATGTCACGATCGAGGATTGGGTGATCGTGGGCGGCTTGACGCCGATCCACCAATTCGTGCGCATCGGTGCCCACGCATTCGTGGGTGGAGGATCGAGGATCGCTCAAGACGTGCCGCCGTATTGCAGGGCCGCGGGCAACCCACCCAAGCTCTATGGTCTGAACACCGTGGGCCTCGAGCGTCGCGGGCTTTCGCAGGAAGTGCGAGCTGCGCTCAAGCAGACGTACCGGATGCTGTTCCAGGGCGACGTGGCGCTCACGAAGGCCCTGGATCGAGCGGAAGAGGAGGTCGTTGGAGTGCCGGAGGTCCGGCACCTGATCCAGTTCATCCGCGCGAGTGAGCGCGGAATCACGACCTGAGATTCGCGCGCTCCGCCTGGACAGCGGGGCCGATCGCCAGGAGGTCGAGACGATGTCGCTGATCCGGCAACGCAGACGCCGAAAGAAGAACTGGCTCGATACACGAAAGGGCATGGCCGGCCAGAAGCTCGTCGCCCTGCTCGTGCTCACGCTCGCGGTCATCTGGTATCTGGGCTGGCGGTTCTGAAGCCCACGGTCCTCGTCCTGGCGGGCGAGGCGTCGGGTGATCACCACGCGGCGGCGTTCGTCCGATCGCTGCGCGCTCGCTACCCTGGCGCGCGCCTGATCGGGACCGGCGGCGCCACCATGAAGGGGGAAGGCGTCGAGCTCCTGGCGGAGCTGGACGATCTCGCGGTCATGGGCTTCATCGAGGTCCTGCCGAAGGTGCCCTTCTTTCGACGTCTCGAGCGTCGGATCACCGACCTGCTCGACGAACGGGCTCCTGATCTGGTGGTCCTGGTCGATTATCCGGGCTTCAACATGCGGATCGCCCGCGCCGCACACGCCCGGGGACTCCGGGTTCTGTACTACATCGCGCCCCAAGTGTGGGCATGGCGTTCGAGACGCGCTCGCACGCTTGCGGCAGTCGCCGATCGCGTGGCCGTGATCCTCCCTTTCGAGGCCGAGTTTCTCGAGGCGTTCGGCGTACGCGCGCGGTACGTCGGTCATCCCCTCTTGGACCGAGCCGACGAGGTCGTCGACCGCGAGAGCTTCTGCGCGCGTTGGGGGCTCGACGCCGACCGGCCGATCCTCGCGGTGCTTCCCGGCTCCCGCCAACAGGAGTTGGAGCGGCACCTGGAGCCGTTCCGCACGATCGCGTCCGCCGTGGCCGAGCGGCGTCCCGATGTGGTCCCGGTATTTTCGCGTGCGTCGACGATCAGGGCAGGGGCGTTCGTGGGTATCCAAGCGCCCGTGGTCGAGGACACGCGAGGGCTGATGCGCCACGCGAGCGCCGCGCTCGTGAAATCGGGTACCTCCACGCTCGAAGCCGCCCTCGAGGACACGCCGTTCGTGATCGCGTACCGTACGAGTCCGCTCACCATGTGGCTCGCGCGGCGGCTCGTGAGGGTCGACCACGTCGGGCTCCCCAACCTCGTCGTAGACCGGCGCGTGGTGCCCGAGTTCCTCCAGGACGAAGTGGGTGTGGACGCGGTTGTCCCGGCGCTGCTCGAGTTACTCGAGGAGGGGAGCGACGCACGCCAAACACAACTCCGTGGTCTCGCCGAGATCCGGGCGCGGCTGGGTGCCCCGGGGGCCGCGGATCGCGTCGCCGAGCTCGCGGCCGAGCTCATCGAGGGCGCGGCGTCGTGAGCGACCTCCGCTTCGAGAGCGCCGGTGTGCTCGGTACCGGTCTGGTGGGGGCGCTCTTCGCGACGACGCGCGCCACGCGGGTCGGAGAAGAGCATTACCTGCGCTTTCGACGCGAGGGACAGCCGGTGCTCTTCGTGTTCTGGCACGGTCAGCTACTTCCGCTCATCCACTATCATCGGCACGAAGGGATCGTCGTGCTGGTCAGCGAGCACGAGGACGGCGAATACATCACCCGCGTCGTGGAGCGACACGGATTCGGCACGGTGCGCGGATCGAGCACCCGGGGGGGCACCAAGGGACTCAAGGGGCTGGTGCGCGCCGCCCGTGAAGGACGGGATCTTGGCGTCACGCCGGACGGTCCGACTGGGCCCCGAGGGCAATTCAAGCCCGGCGCGCTTGTCGCGGCTCAAATGGCGGGACTTCCCGTGGTACCGATCTCGGTCCGCTCCTCGTCAGGATGGCGCTTCGGTAGTTGGGACGAATTCTTGGTGCCTCGCCCCTTCGCGCGCATCACGATCGAGTACCACGAGCCGCGCTTCGTGCCCCGAGACGCCGCCCGGGCCGACCTGGCCCGGATCGGAGCGGAGATCGGGGCGCTGCTGAACGAGGCCGAGGCTTCGTGAGATCCGCCGTGGAGCGCTTCGCCTGGCGCATGTGGCACGACCAAGCGGGGCCCGCCGGCCTCATCGTTCGATTTCTGCTCTTGCCGGTCGAAGCGGTTTGGCGACTCGCGGCGCGCGAGCGGAACCGGCGCTTCGAGCGCCTGGGTGGGCAGGGGGTCGAGGGCGTGACCGTGATCTCGATCGGCAACGTTGCCGTGGGGGGGACCGGAAAGACGCCGGTCGCCGCGTGGTTCGTGCGAGCCCTGAGCGACCTCGGGCGTTCGCCGGCGTTGGTCATGAGAGGGTACGGCGCGGACGAGGCGGAGCTGCACCGCCGGTGGAATCCGGCAGCGCCCGTCGAAGCCGATGCGGACCGGGTTGCCGCGGTGCGTCGGGCCGCCGATGCGGGCGCCGACTGCGTCGTCGTCGACGACGGGTTCCAGCACCGACGGCTGGCGCGGGCGCTCGATGTCGTGCTGGTCGCGGTCGACGATCCGATCCCGGGTGCGGTGCTCCCTCGAGGGCCGTATCGCGAGCCACTGGAAGGCCTGCGACGCGCCGACATCGTCATCGTCACGCGTCGGGGCGGCGATCGGACCGACGCGGAGCGGCGCGCCACGGAGCTGCGGAGACGAGGGCTGCTGCGCGACACGGCCACCCTGGCGGCGCTCCGCCTCACGACCGCACATGTCGCACGGCTGGGTCCGCACCCTGCGCACGGGCCTTTCCCCGAAGCCGAGCGGCTGACGGCGTGGAACGCGCTCGAGCGGCCCCTCGTAGTGACCGCCATCGCGCGCCCGCACGACTTTCTCCGAGACGTCGAAGCACACGTGGGTGAGGCCGACTTGTGCGCCTTCCCCGATCATCACGACTTCTCCGCGACAGATGCCGCTCGGGTGCGGGCCGAGGCCGGTACGCGACCGATCGTCGTGACGGAAAAAGACGCGATCAAGTTGGCCGCGTACGTCGATGTACTCGGGGACGCATGGGTGGTCGGACAGCGCTTGGTGTGGGACTGGGGAGAAGATCTGGTCCGGCGTCGTATCGAGGCGGTCGTGTCGGGCCCCCAGGGGGGCGTGCAGTGAAGGTCCTCGTCGTTGTCGTGGGCAAGGTCCGGGGCGACCTTGCTGCAGCGATCGAGGAGTATGAGCAGCGAGCGAGGCGGTACTGGAAGTTGGAGGTCGTCGAGGTCGCGCAGGGGGCAGGACGTCGAGACGCCGAGCCGTCCGCGGTGATGGACGCGGAGGGCGAGCGGATCCTGGCGAAGATCGACGCGAAGCTGGAATTGGTCGCGCTCACGAGGGCAGGGAAGGCGATGTCGTCGACCAACCTGGCCCGGTATCTGGAAGAGCACGCGGTGCGCTCGTCTCCGGGCGTGGCTTTCGTGATCGGTGGTGCGCACGGACTCGGTCGCAGGGTGCTGGACCGAGCGCGTCGTACGATGACGCTCTCGCCGATGACGCTGCCGCACGAGATGGCGCGCCTCGTGTTGGCGGAGCAGCTGTACCGTGCGGGGACGATCCTTCGCGGCGAGCCGTATCACAAAGGGTGACAGGGAGCTTGAGGCGATGGCATGGAGCTGATCGTACGACGACCCTCGGGACGGCCGGTCGTCGAGGACTACCTGGCCGGACGGGCGGAGGCGGTCTCCTTCTTCGGACGACACTTCGGAGCAGGCGCCGCGTTCGAGGACAAGGCGGTCGAGGTAGATGCTCGCTTCGACCGGGCGGCCCGTGAGCGCGCGGCAGCGGCGCTGATCGTGCCCGAGGGCGCGGACGAGGCTCGGCTGGCGCAATTCGTCGATGAGGGTGGCTACATGGTCACCACCGGACAGCAGCCCGGCCTTTACGGTGGCCCTCTCTACAGTGTGTACAAGGCGCTCACGGCCGTGCGACTCGCCGAGGCCGTGGAGGCGCGGCTGGGGAAGCCGGTCATCCCGGTCTTCTGGGTGGCGTCCGACGACCACGACTGGGACGAGGCGAACCATACCTACCTCATCGGCGTCGACAACGACCTCCACCGCTTCGAGCTCGAGGCGCCGGAGGGCAACGCCGCCCCCCCGCTGCACCGGATCCCACTCGGGGCCGACGCCGGCGAAGTCGTCGAGACGTTCGCGTCCCACCTGCCGGACACCGACTTCAGCGGCGAGTACCTGGAACTGATCCGGTCTGGCTTCGCGGAGGGTGCGTCGCTTCCCGACGGCTTCCATCGGCTCCTCCAGCCCCTTTTGGGGCGGTTCGGGCTCTTCTTCACCGATGCCGCCCATCCGACCGTCAAGGAGGGAACCCGCTCCTTGCTGCTCGACGAGCTTCGTCGCGCCGAAGAGATGGAGTCCGTGCTCCACGGCTCCGGAGCGGCGCTCGAATCTGCGGGCTACGGTATTCAGGCCAGGATCATGGACGGGGGCGTGAATCTCTTCCTGGAGGGTCCCGCCGGCCGCGAGCGCATCTACCGGGACGGCATGTCGTTTCGTCTCCGGACCTCCGGTCGCGTCCTCGATCTAGCCGAGATCGAAGCAGCAGTCGACGCGGATCCGAAGGTCTTGAGCCCCAACGTTCTTCTCCGACCCGTCGCCGAGTCCCGGCTTTTTCCCACGCTGTCCTACGTCGCCGGGCCCGGCGAGATCGCGTACTTCGCCGAGCTGGGTGACTACTTCGAGGCGCACGGCGCCGAGATGCCGATCATCTATCCTCGGTGGACGGTAACGGTCATCGAGGGCAAGATCCGAAAGGTGCTCGACAAGTTCGGGCTCGACGTCGAGGCCTTGAACCGGCCCTTCCACGAGGTCGCCAGCGGCTTCGCGCGCGACGAGGTCCCCGAAGATGTCCGTACCGCGATCGGCAAGCTCCGTGGGGCCCTCGGATCGGGCGTCGGCGAGCTGCAGAAGGCCGTCACGGGGGTCGACGCGACGCTCAAAGGGCCGGTGCAGACGCTTCGGAACCAGACGTTCGCCGCACTCGACGACGTCGAGAAGAAGGTCATGCAGGCCGTGAAGCGCGAGAGCGAGATCGCACTGTCCCAGCTCGAAAAGGCGCAGCTCCACCTCTTCCCGAACGGCAAGCCCGCGGAGCGCGTGCAGAACCCGCTGTACTACCTCGCCCGGTACGGTGGTGCGTTTCTCGATGGCCTGTACGAGCGCTTCGGGGTGAATCTCGACTGACCCGGCCGCGTACTTGGTACAGGAGAGCCTGTTGACCGATTCCTCTGCGCTCTAAGTTCAAGCCATGTTCCTTCAGTTGATCCTCGTCCTGGTCGTGCTGATCCCGCTCCTGGCGATCGTGCTCGACTCTCAGGTCGGCCGAGCCTTCGCCTCTCGTCTCGAGCGCCGGGGGCTGGACAGCCCGACCGACGTGACCGCCGAGCGCATCGCGTACTTGGAGGGCGAGGTGGAGCGGCTCTCGAGCGAGGTGATCCGCCTCGACGAGGAGAGCCAGTTCGTGCATCGCCTCCTGACCGACAAGACGTCCGACCGCGGGGGATCGCTCCCGGCGAGCGACGAGTCCGGATAGCCCGACCCGGACCAACCGACCGGTGACCAACGCCGAGGACACCGGGGGACGGGCGGCGGCGAGCGTAGGCTCGGGGATCTTCCTTTCGAAGGTCTCCGGATTCGTGCGCGAGCGCGTCTTCGCGCACTACTTCGGAGCGAGCGGCTACGCCGACGCGTGGTGGGCCGCGCTGCGGATGCCGAACGTGATCCGCAACCTCCTCGGGGAGGGAACGCTGTCGGCGTCGATGATCCCCGTGTACGCGGAGTTCCTCGAGTCCGGGCGGGAGAAGGACGCGGCTCGTTTCGCGGGTGCGGCGCTGGGCATCCTCACGGTGGTGGCGTCCGCCCTGGTGCTCGCCGGCATGGCGCTGGCGCCGATCCTGGTCGCGCTCTTCTTTCCACGCTGGGACCCAGAGATCCGGGATCTCACCGTGCGGCTCGTCCGGATCCTCTTCCCGATGACCGGGCTCTTCGTGCTCTCGGCCTGGACGCTCGGGATCCTGAACAGTCACCGGACCTTCTTCATCACGTTCGTGGCACCGGTCTTTTGGAACCTCGCCATGATTGCGGCGATGATCGGCGGAGCCGTCTTCTACGGACTCGACGACCGGCCCCTGGTCGAAGCGCTCGCGTGGGGCGCGCTGACCGGAGGTGTGGTCACACTGCTCGTCCAAGTGCCGTTCCTCCTCCGCTACACACGCGGCATGCGGCCGTCGCTGGGCCGTGGCGTCGAGGGTGTGCGCGAGGCGATCGCCAACTTCGTCCCGGTCGTCGCCGCGCGCGGCATCGTGAACGTGAGCGGGTGGATCGACATGATCCTCGCGGGACGTCTCATGCCGGGTGCGGTGGCCGTGATGGGGTACGCCCAGACGTTCGCCAACCTTCCCATCTCGCTCTTCGGGACCGGGGTCGCCGCCGCCGAGCTGCCCGAGCTGTCCCGCATGCGCGCGGAGGTGCAGGAGGTCCTCGCGGCTCGGGTGACCCAGTCGATGCGCCGCGCGCTCTTCTTTCTGGTGCCGTCGGCTGTGGCCTACGTGACGCTGGGTGACGTAATCGTCGCGGCACTCTATCAGACCGGCGCGTTCGACCTTCCCCAGACTCTGGTCACGTGGGGCGTGTTGGGTGCCTACGCGCTGGGCCTTCCGGCGTCGGCGAGCTCGCGCGTCCTCTCGTCGGCCTTCTACGCGCTCCGCGACACCGCCACCCCCGCCAAGATGGCGTACCTGCGCGTCGGAGTGTCGGTCGTGGTCGGCGTCGCGCTGATGCTGCCCGCCGATCGCCTGGGCTTCTCCACGCTGCGCCTGGGAGCGGCCGGTCTCGCGCTCGGTTCGGCGGTGGGCGCGTGGCTGGAGTTCGTTCTCCTACGTCGGGCCTTGGTCGGATTCATCGGACCGCACGGGCCCGAGTCGGGCACCGTGCTGCGACTCATCCTGGCCGCGTTGCTCGGGGCACTGGGTGGGGTCGGGCTACAAGTGGTGCTTCCGGCGGCACACCCGATCCTCGTCGCGGCGGAAACGCTCGTTCCGTTCGGTGTACTCTATCTACTCCTCACGAGCTTGATGGGCGTCGGCATGCCGTTGCGCCCGTCACGACGCGGCCCGGTGACCCCGTAGGTAGGCTGGACCCCACGACGTGCCCGTAGATCGCGAACGCCTGCGCAGTCTCCCGACCCGACCCGGGGTCTACCTTTTTCGTGACGACCGAAGCCAGGTGCTGTACGTCGGCAAGGCCAAGTCGCTACGCCCGCGGGTGCGCAGCTATTTCGGGCGGGAAAGCGACCTCTCGGCGAAGAACCGCGAGCTGGTCAAGCTCATCGACCGCGTCGAAACGATCGTCGTCGGGAGCGAGGGCGAGGCGCTCATCCTCGAGGCGAACCTCATCAAGGAGCACCGCCCGCGCTTCAACATCCTCCTGCGGGACGACAAGAAGTACCCCTACATCAAGGTCACCGTCAAAGAGCCGTTTCCTCGGGTCTACGTCACACGGCGGGTGGTCAACGACGGAAGCCGGTATTTCGGGCCGTATACGTCGGTCGGGCCCATGCGGCAGGCGCTCGAGGTCGTGAAGCGGCTCCACACGGTTCGGTCTTGTCGATACGACCTGCCGAAGGAAGGCCCGGACCGCCCATGCCTGGACTACCATATCGGCCGTTGCCAGGCCCCGTGCGTGGGACTCCAGACCGAGAGCGACTACCGGTCGATGATCGACGAGATTCTCAGGATCCTCGAGGGCGACACCGAGCAGCTGCGCGCCGAGGTCGAGGAGCGGATGCACGCCGCGTCTGCGGGGCTCGACTTCGAGCGCGCCGCACGGATGCGCGACGTCATGGCGGGCCTGGACAGCCTCGCGCGGCAGCAGCGCGTGCACAAAGCGCAGGGCGGGAGCTTCGACGTCGTGGCCGTCGCACGAGACGGGGAGCTCGCCGCGGGCGTCGTGCTGAAGGTCCGCGCCGGTCTGCTCCTCGCCCGTGAGTCGCGACGCTTCGCCAACATCCGAGACGAGTCGGACGAGGAGCTGCTGGGCTCGCTCCTTTCGAAGCACTACCTGAGCGGCGGAGCCTCCGCCCAGGCCGACCTCCCGCGGCGCATTCTACTCGCCCACGAGGCACCGGATCGCCAGCTGCTCCAGGAGATCCTGTCGTCAGCGGCGGGGCGGGCGGTGCACGTCACGGTCCCACAGCGGGGCGAGAAGCTGCGGCTGATCGACCTGGCGGCGCAGAACGCCCGGCAAGTCCTCGAGGATCGCGTGACCGCGCTCGCCTACGCGGTCGATCGGGCCGAGGAGGCGCTCTTCAGCCTGCAGGACGAGCTCGACCTCAAGGTCGTCCCCCGACTCATGGTCTGCTTCGACATCTCTCACACTCAGGGCACGGAAACGGTTGGCAGCGCCGTCGTCTTCGAGAACGGTGAGCCGAAGCGGGCCAGCTATCGACACATGCGGATCAAGGGGGACTGGGGAAACGACGATTACCGCTCGATGGCCGAGGTCGTGCTTCGCTACTTCCGTCGTCTCGTCGACGAGGGGAAGCCGATCCCGGACCTCGCGGTCATCGATGGAGGGAAGGGCCAACTCTCGGCGGCCGTGGCCGCGCTCGAGGAGCTGCAGCTCGGGGACGTCGCGGTCATCGCGCTGGCCAAGCGAGAAGAGGAGGTCTTCATGCCCGGGCGCAGGGAGCCCGTGCTCCTCGATCGACGGAACCGGGCCCTCCACCTGCTCCAGCGGATCCGCAACGAGGCGCATCGATTCGCCGTGCGATACAACCGGAAGCTCCGCAGCAAGCGGACGCTACGCAGCGACCTCGGTGACATCCCCGGGATCGGGGCGCAGCGGCAAACGGTGCTTCTGCGGCGTTTCGGATCACTGAAGGGCGTCAAAGAGGCGACGCGGGAAGAGATCGCGCGCATCCCCGGATTCTCCGAAGCCCTGGCCAGCCGAATCCTGACCTACCTGGGACGGTAGCTCGGGTGGAGCCGAGGCCCCCGCCGCTTTGGCAGGAAGCCTGCAACCATCGGTGCCAGGTGGCGTAGTACAGGCGTGGAGCGCAGGGTCGGTCTTGGCCTGTGATTGCGCCCCTTCTAAGTTACTCGGTCTACCCAGCAAATCATGATCCCAATGGAGGAACCCCGGATGCAGATCCGTTTCGGACTCGTCCTGGCCTTGGCACTCGGTCTCGGACTCGTCGGCTGCGCATCGGGCGGTGGCGGCTCTCAGGGCGGTGGCCTCGACGCCATCCTGTCGCAGAGCCAGAGCGCCGACGCTGGCGAAAACCCGCGTCGGACCGACAACACCAACATGGCGCAGGACGCGCTGAACGCCGCCGAGGAAGCCGACGAGGACGGCGACACCCAGCAGGCCCAAATGCACTATCGCCAGGCGTTGGCTGCGGCCGAGCTGGAGATCCAGGCCGACCCGACCAACCCGTTGGGACATCGCCTCGCTGCGCTCGCGGCACTCGGACTCGAGGATTATGCGGCCGCCGGCCGGCATTTCGACCGCGCGGTCGAGCTTCGACCCGTGTACGAGTTCGAGCTCGTCAGCGTGCGGGAGCAGGCGTGGATCGACCTGTATCAGGAAGCCACCCCGTTCGTGAACTCCGGTGACTATGCCGGCGCCGTCGAGTACTTCCAGGATGCCGATGCGGTCTATCGGGGACGCCCAGAGGCGATGGTCACGCTCGGGCAGCTGCACGCTCAGCTCCGGAACCACGACGAAGCGATCGACGCCCTCGATCGTGCGATCGCATTCCAGGACAGTGAGAATATGGCTGTCGCCGACTCCGCGACGGCCGCCACATGGCAAGAGCAGATCGACGAGCTGCCGCTGCTGCGGGCGCAGGTGCTCGCCGACGCGGGCCGCTTCGAGGAGGCCGCCGTCGCGTACCGCGAGCTCTCCGACCAGAGCCCGGGCGACATCAACCTCAAGCGCGGGCTTGCCGCGATCCTCATGGAGCTGAACGACGAGGAAGCGGCGTTCGTGCTCTACGGCGAGATGCTCGACATGCAGGGACTGTCTGCACAGGACCTCTTCTCGATCGGGGTCGGCTTCTATCAAGGAAGCAACTACGAGATGGCGGCTCAGGCGTTCCGACAGGCCGCAGAAGCGAGCCGCAACGATCGGGACTCCATCGAGATGTGGGCCCGTTCGCTTCAGCTCGACTCGGCGTACACCCAGGTGCCGCCGGTCGCGCGTCGCTGGATCGATCTCGATCCCAACAGCCAGAACGCGTATCTGATTCTCGCTCAGTCGGCGAACCAGATGGAAGACCAGGCGACGACGCAGCAGGCCGTGCAGGCCGTCGACGCGCTCGACGTCGTCATGCAGAACCTACAGATGACCCGGTTGAGCAGCGGTGGAGCCAGCGTGACGGGCGAGGTCATCAATAAGAAGCTCGACGCCGGTGACTCCGTAACACTCCGCTTCACCTTCTACGACGACGGCGGGACACCCATCGGTTCCGTGACGGAGACGGTCGCAGTGGGGGACGTCGACATGTCCCAGATCTTCTCGATCCAGTTCGATTCCGCCGAGACCGTGGGCGGATACGGCTACCAGGTGAGCGGCGGCTGACACGCCGCCTCGCGACCCGTCAGCCAGCGGGCGGCCCGGGAACTCCGGGCCGCCCGTTTTCTTGACCGCATTTCCGGCGTCGCTAGATTCTCACCCCACGCGGGAGTAGCTCAGTTGGTAGAGCATCAGCTTCCCAAGCTGAGGGTCGCCGGTTCGAGCCCGGTCTCCCGCT
>Ga0224512_10004060_pt1 | contig 12573 bp, 15 predicted proteins | sample SF_May12_sed_USG_4_FD_169103 | JGI IMG/M metagenome (GOLD analysis project Ga0224512, IMG submission 169103) | Sediment microbial communities from San Francisco Bay, California, United States - SF_May12_sed_USGS_13 | ecosystem: Environmental > Aquatic > Marine > Sediment | place: USA... | reverse complement strand
TCGAAAATCAAAAAGGGAAGATTTTCTTAATGATTTCAAAGGGGACTGGCGGAGGGAGAGGGATTCGAACCCTCGAGACGGTTTCCCGCCTACACGCTTTCCAAGCGTGCGCCTTCAGCCACTCGGCCACCCCTCCGGCGCGTCCCCTTTATCGCTGCCCGACGGGCTTCGCAAGGCCACAGCAGCCTTTGTCGGCATTGTAGATCGCCCCGGCACGCCCTACCTTGGCGTAAACAGCCGGGAACGTTGCCATGATCCGCTTCCTGTTCCGCTTCGTCGGTTACTGGCTGCTTGCCGGCGCGCTTGTGGCCGCCATCATCGATGGCGCCAAGTCTATCGCGGCCTCCTCGCTTGTCACCACAGCACTCGGCCAGCACTTCCAGCAATTGGCGCCCACATTGCTCCAACGGCTGGAATTCGGCATCCAGAACAATCTCGGCCAGCCGTGGCTGTGGGATGTCGTTTTCATCAATATACTGTCATTGCCGAGCTTTGCCGTTCTTGGCCTTCTGGCCCTGATGTTTATGCTAATAGGTCGGCGCAAGCAGGCACCAGCCATCGCCAGGGATGCCGACTGAGCCGGCGTTGCGGCCGCCATGCGCAAGGAGAGCCGAGATGTTCTTGTTCGATGCCCTGTCGAAGAAAATCGCCGTTCCCAAGGCCGGGGACAGCTTGCCCGGACGGGACGAGCCGATCGCCACGGCGCAAACGCATTTCGTCAATGGTCATCCGCTCAAAGGCCCCTATCCGGAACTTTCAAAAACCGCGCTGTTCGGACTTGGCTGTTTTTGGGGAGCGGAGCGTGTCTTCTGGAAAACGCCCGGCGTGTGGGTAACCGCTGCCGGCTATGCTGCTGGCCATACGCCCAATCCGACCTATCAGGAAGTGTGCAGCGGTGGTACCGGCCACAACGAGGTCGTACTCGTCGTCTACAATCCCGATCAGGTGAGCTATGGCAACCTCCTGCGGCGTTTTTTCGAGGCGCACGACCCGACACAGGGCATGCGGCAGGGCAATGATGTCGGCACGCAGTACCGCTCCGGCATCTATGTTTTCGATGACATGCAACGCCAGGAGGCGGAAGGCGCAAAGGCGGCCTATCAGGATAGGTTGGCTGGCAAGGGCTTTGGCCGCATTACGACAGAGATCAAGGATGCGCCGTCATTTTATTTCGCCGAGGCCTATCACCAGCAATATCTGGCGAAGAACCCGAGCGGCTATTGCGGCCTTGGCGGCACCGGCGTCACCTGCCCCATTGTCCCGGGTGAAGCCGCGTCGTAAATGCGCTGATATCTGACAAGAACCGGAATTACCGGCCGGTGGGGCGTGACCGGGGCACGACGGGCACCGGCAGGTCGGCGAGCGATGCGGCCGGCGCCGCGGTCTGGAGCACAGCCGAACCTTCCATCGGCAATGATTTTCCGGCGTAAGCCGCCGGTACAGGCCCGGCATCGGCGCGATCGGACGCAGACAGTACGGCGCGGCAGGCGGCCGGCAGACCGGCAAGGGTGATTTCCCTGCGCGGCTTGGGCGGTTTGGCCGGCTTCTTGGGCTTGGCGTAGGGCTCCTTGGAATACCACCAGTCAAGCGCTTTGCCGCAGCCATCATCGGCCGGCGTCGCCTTTTGCGGCTTGCAGCCGGGTGACCCCGGCGGGCAAAACAGCCGGATGTGCATGTGATAATTGTGCCCGTAATAGGGGCGTATCTTGCGCAGCCAGCTCCGGTTGCCCTTCTCGCTCTCGCACAGCTTCTTTTTGATGCCGGGCGCGACAAGGATGCGTTGCACGCGCTTGTGCGATGCCGCTCGCTTGATCAGCCGGAAATGCGCATCGGTCCAGACGTTATTATAGACCCTGTGCGGCCCCGGCTTGACGACGGCGGTGGCCGACAAGGTCTCGCGCTCGTTGCGCGATAGTTCGCGGCTTGGCATCGGCGTCAGCCAGATATCGGCATCCAGGCCGGTCTGATGGGAAGCGTGGCCGGTGAGCATCGGTCCGCCGCGCGGCTGTGACATGTCGCCGACCAGGAGCCCCGGCCAGCCGTCCTTGGCGGCGGCTTGGCCGGCCAGCCATTTCAGGTAGGCGACAAGGTCCGGATGGCCCCAATTGCGATTGCGCGAAAGCCGCATCGCCTGCCAGTTGGGGCCGCTTATCGGCATGGCAGTGGCACCGGCGAGACATCCCCGGCTGTAAAAGCCATGCGAATGCGGGGCAAGGCTTGCCGGCAGCGGTTTGTTGCCGAACAGCTTTTTGGCCGGGGTCGATCCCTGCGCGTGCGCGGCGCCGGCAATAAGCAGGAAGACGCCAATCAGGCAGATTCGCAGCATTGGCTTTTCTATCATGATTTGGCCTCGCTCCGAAAGCGGTCAGCCTGCATTGGCGGCCGCACTGCGAAAATCATCAACGGCGTTGCCGCGGGTACCGCAACCGGTTCCAGCCACCGGATCGGCTGGCTTGCCAAAAGCAAGTTCAAAAAACTGCCAGGCGCCTCAGCCGCAGTCAGCCGGACTTCGTTCGATGTCGGGCAGACGGCGATATAGTCGATCGCATGGCGCTCGGCGATCACCCGAGCCATCAGCGGAGTGCCATTGAAGGCGCGGATGGTATCGAGGATTGCCTGCTCGGCGCGGTGATAGGGACCGGAAAGCACGGAATGCGGCGAGCTGACCAGAACGTTGGGACCGTAAAACACCGGCGCCAGAACGCGCCCGGCGGGCAGGGCGGTGAGCGCCGCGGCGCTGATGCCGTCGGCGCATTCGCGCTGAAGGTCTGTCAGCGAGTGGGCAATATGGCTGGATTTGGCCGCGGCTACCGACAACTCGATCGGTGGTGACGTGGCGATACGGCCAAATGCCGCGCCGGCGCTGGCAATGCCGTAATAGGCAAGCGGTGTCGCAAAGAACCAGGCGGCAAGCAAGGTGGCTGCCGGTTTCAAACCACTGCACCCGCTCGTCCTGACGCGCATTTCAGCGATCCAAACAGCCAGGACCGGAATGGCGAGCGCATTGGCAAATGGCGTTGCGCGCACGTGAACCGTGCTGATTGCCAAGGCGAGGAGGAGAAGCGCGGCGGCAAACGCCCAGTCGCCAATGGCCTGGCGGCCGCGGAAGCGCGTAGCCACCCGATAAAGCGCCAAAACGAGCGCCAGCGCCGGCGCGCCGATCTTGCCAATAGCGGCAACCGGCTCAACCGCACCGTAGGCGAGGATGTCCTGTGATTCGGCAATGGAATCCAGCCACAGCTGTTTTAGTTCCGGCGACATTGTCCAGTACGGCCCGCCAAGGCACTCAGGAAACGCAAAAAGGATTAGCCCTCCGACGGCGAGACCAAGACCGGCGAGTGCGGCAATGCGCTCCCGCCATTGCCAGTTTGCGCCGGAAATTACCGCTGCTGCCAAGCCGACGCCGCCAAGCACGCCGGGTAGCAGGTAAGCCTGCGAAAAGGCGTCACAGACTGGCGTTGCCTGCCAGGGGACCGACAGATCATGGGCGGCAATCAGGCCAACAGCGAAAAACAGGCCGAAGGCGGCGATCGCCGGGTCGGTTTTCGCCCCGTTAGTTCCGATACAGGCCCAGCGCAGGGCCGCATAGCCGGCAATAACCATCAGATAGGGCACGGTTTCCATGCCGACGGCTGCCGACAGCGCCAACGCCAGGCCAGCTGTTACGCCGCCCGCGACGCCTGAGCGCAGGGACAGCATGCCGGCCACCGCAGTCATGATGAGAACAAGCTGGACGTTGTGATGGTCGAGGCGGCCAGGAATGAAATAGCTCAGCGCATCAAGGCACAGGATCGCCAGGACAGCAGCCGGAAAGGCGCAATCGCGTCCGCCGAGTGCCGTGGCGGCGCGAACCGAAGCGAAGATAAATCCAAGCAGCAGAAGCAGCGGCCAGCCGATAAGCGCCAGCGCCTCGGCCCTTTGCGGGACGGCGAAGCGTTCGGCGATCCTGATGCCCAGCGCAATGGGACCATCGACAAGGCGCGACCAGTGCATGAGGATACCCTCGGGAGGCGCCAGCCTTGTCTGCGTCAGATCGATCCATGCCTGCCCGGCAAGGAGATCTCGGACCTGGACGAGGCGCATCGCGCTATCGGGATCAGGCGCCAGGATCTGCCAGGGATGCGGCCAGAACACGGCTGTCAATGCCATGGCGCATACCGCCCAGAGCGCGAGGACCATTGCAGCCATGTGGCGGCGGCCGGTTTGTATTAAGTCCGGGTGTGGCCTCCGGTCCGGCGCATCATCGGTAAGGTAAACGCAGCTGTTGCCGATTGTATCGCTCATCTGAAAGCCCACATTTGACCTGTCACGGTTACGGCTATCGATTTATCTGCGGCTGCGTACACTTTCACCCGACCGGATCGGTGCGCCCGATTGATGTGCCCGATTGATGTGCCCGATTGATGTGCCCGATTGATGTGATTGTCTCGTGTTGAAGTGAAAAGATGGTGAACGAAGGCTTATCAGAACACGCCACGCCCTTACGCAACTTTAACGGCATTGCGGTAGGACGCGATGGCAACGCCGGAAAGGCGGCCAGTAGCGGGCTCGGGGAGAATCGATGACAGAATTGCGCATCAGCGACGGATTGAGCGTCGCCATTTTGCTGCCGTGTTACAACGAAGCGTTGACGATCGGCGACGTTGTCCGCGGATTCGCCGCGGCGATGCCGAAAGCGGAAATCTACGTCTTTGACAACAATTCAACCGACGACACTGCACGCGAGGCCGCTGCCGCCGGGGCAAAGGTTTTCCGCGAATCGCGGCAGGGCAAGGGCAATGTCGTGCGGCGCATGTTTGCCGACATCAATGCCGACCTCTATGTCATGGCCGATGGCGATGGCACCTATGATCCCGCCGACGCGCCCTCATTGATCAATGCGCTGGTCACCGAGCGGGTCGACATGGTCGTCGGAACGCGGCGGGCGGTGACGGAGGACGCCGGCCGGGCCGGCCACGCCGTTGGCAACAAAGTGTTCAACGTTGCCTACCGGTCGCTGTTCGGCGCTGATTTTACTGATATCTTTTCTGGCTACCGGGCCTTCACCCGGCGTTTCGTCAAGAGTTTTCCGGCGATTTCGACGGGCTTTGAGATTGAAACGGAAATGTCGGTTCATGCCAGCCAGCTGATGATCCCCGTAGTGGAGCTGGAACTCGACTATGGCCGCCGGCCGGAAGGCTCGACGAGCAAGCTGAAAACCTATTCGGACGGTTTGCGGATCATAATGATGTTTGCCATGCTGCTCAAGGAAACGCGGCCTATCGTCTTCTATACCACCATTGCGCTGGCCTTTGCGCTGGCTGGAACCGGCCTGATGATTCCGGTCATTGCGACTTGGCTGGAGACCGGCCTGGTGGAGCGCGTGCCGACGGCCATCGTCTCCACCGGCATGATGGTGATTGCCTTTCTAATGGGCGCCTGCGGGTTGATTCTGGACAGTCTCACCCACGCCCGCGTTGAGCAGAAGCGCATCCTTTTTCTCTCTGTCCCACGGCTTGGTGTCCAGTAGACGGGCACCCGGCAAATGACCGTCGCCCGCGCTTTGCAGATGTTACCGCCCAAGGAGCGGCTGCTACGGTTCGGCCTGGTCGGCGGCATCGGCTTCGTGGTCGATGCTTCCATGCTCTCGGTCTTTCATTACGGTTTCGGCGTTAATCCTTTCGCCGCGCGGATTATTTCGATCGTGCTCGCCGCCTTCACGACCTGGCGTCTCAATCGCAGCGTTACCTTCGGGCCTTCAGACCATGGCCAGGCAAAGGAGGGGTTCCGCTATTATTGCGTCGCCGCTTTCGCGGCAGCAATCAATTATGGCGTCTACAGCGCAATTCTCCTGGCGGTACCGGGATTCCCGCCGGTATTGGCGACTATCGCCGCCACCGCATGTGCGATGATGATTTCCTATGCCGGATATTCGAAATTTGTTTTCCGGCGCAGCAAGGCCGGACCAGGAAATTAGAGCGAGATAAGGTCAAATGGTTCAATCTGACCTCATCTCGTTCTAGGCCTAGTTCACAATCGGGCCGTCAGCTTTTTTCCAAGCATCGATACCGCCCTTGACGTGGCACGTGCGGCTGAGCCCGGCATCGCGCGCCGCCTCCACGGCCATGACGGAGCGTTCGCCAAAGGCGCAATAAAACACCAGGCGCTTTTGCGTGGCGCTGGCAAGCTCATGCAGCAACCCACCGGGCGCTAGGTGATCGTCGAGTCCACCATAGGGCGCGTGGACGGAACCGGGAATGACGCCGTGGCGCTGGCGCTCCGAGCGGTCGCGCAGATCAATGAGAACCGCCTCCGAACTCTCCATCAAGGCTAAAGCCTCATCGCAACCGAGCGAGCAGTCGGCCAGATCGGTGCGATCCTGCGCCAGGCCGACATGCAGATTGGCCGGCACGGCGACATCCATCATCTTCGGATTGGGCAGGTTGAGGGCGTTCATGATGTCGGCATATTGCTCAACGGTTTCCACCTGCAGGCGCGGATTAAAGGCCTTTTCCTCGCCGATCGTGGAAACCGTTTCGCCTTTGTAGTCATGCGCAGGATAAACCAGCGTCTCCTCCGGCAGCTTTAAAAGCCGGTTGAAAATCGAATCGTACTGCTGGCGCGGATCGCCGTTCTGAAAGTCGGTCCGTCCGGTGCCGCGGATCAGCAGCGTATCGCCGGTGAAGACCCTGTCGCCCATCAGGAAACTGTAGGAATCGCTGGTATGGCCGGGCGTGTAAATGGCATCCAGACAGACGCCCTCGATGGCGACCTTCTCGCCATCGGTAACCCGCATGGAGACGACATCGACGCCGCTTTGCTCGCCCATCACCGTGATGCAGCGGGTACGATCGCGCAATTCACCCAGCCCGGTGATGTGGTCGGCATGCACATGGGTGTCGATCGCCTTGATCAGTCTCAGATCGAGCTCGTCCATAAGCTGGATGTAGCGGTCGACCCTTTCCAGAACCGGATCGATGATCAGGGCCTCGCCGCCGCGCCGCGAGGCGATCAGATAGGTGTAGGTGGACGAAGTCGTGTCGAAAAGCTGGCGAAATATCATGGCGATGTCCTCAGAGCCCCTATTTAGAGCGAGATGAGGTCAGATTGAACCATTTGATGGAGTCAAATCAGCTTCTCGCCGAGGCGCGGCGCGCCGTGCGATGTGGTTCATCGGACAAGCGCCGCAACGCTGGAGAGGGGCTGATTTGGCCCACCGAAGGCCGGCTTTTGGCGCTCGCTGAGCGTCGTTGCGGCCGGCTTGTGGTCGGCCAGACCACGGCGCGGGCCGCGCCTCGTCAGCAGACGCCAAAAGCCGGTCAAATGATTCAATTTGACCTCATCTCGCTCTAGGGTCCAGGGTTCCCACAGCAAAGCGAGCAGACATTTTGAGTCTTGGGCAGGACGGAGCGCGGATTGCGTCACCCTGCCCGATTGATTTACGCCGGTCAGTGGCCGGGTTGCGGCACGATGCGGATATAAGGCCGTGGCGCCTTCCAGCCATCGGGATAGCGCTTTTTCGCTTCCTCGTCCGACACCGCAGCGGTGATGATGACGTCGTCGCCCTGCTTCCAGTTGACGGGCGTGGCGACCTGATGTTCGGAAGTGAGCTGCAGCGAATCGATGACCCGCAGGATCTCGTCGAAATTGCGTCCGGTTGACATCGGATAGGCGATCATCAGCTTTATCTTTTTGTCCGGGCCGATGACGTAGACAGTGCGGACGGTCTGGTTGTCGGCTGGCGTGCGGCCTTCCGATGTATCGCCGGCGTCGGCCGGGAGCATGCCATAGAGCTTGGCAACCTTGAGTTCCGGATCGCCGATTATCGGGTAATTGGGCGCATAACCAGTGATATCGGCGATATCGGCGGCCCAGCGGCCGTGGCTGTCGACCGGATCGACACTCAGCCCGATTATCTTGACATTGCGGCTTTCGAAATCCGGCTTCAGCTTGGCCATGTAGCCGAGTTCCGTTGAACAGACCGGCGTGAAATCTTTGGGATGGGAAAACAGGACGCCCCAGGAATCGCCGAGCCATTCGTGGAAGCGGATTTTGCCTTGCGTGGTCTCGGCCTCGAAATCCGGTGCGTCGCTGCCAATCGCCAAAGTCGCCATTCCTGACCTCCCATCATTATGCGTTCACCGCGCACGGGCCATAGGATCGTCTGTCAGTCCAATCCTGACCGCCCGGGCCGAGCTTACCGTCAACCTGATCATGCGGCAATCTGACTGTTTGGCTCAAGTCATCGCCACGAAAGTTGGACGGGCGCAATAGTTTCCTATTGGCAAAGCCGGTAACCGCCCTTGCGCCGGGCCAGGTCGAAATGGAAATGCGTGGCGTGGGCGGCATTGGTGCCGGGGCCGAGTACCGTCGAAAAATATTTGCATGCGCCCTTGCGCAGTCGCGCCTGAAACCTCGTTTCGCTGTCCGCGCTCCCGCTTCTTTGGCGGATCAGAACCTTGTCGCGGCCGGCAAATGCGATCGCCCTGATGTCTATGGCATTACCGCTCGCATGTTCCGACAACTTACCATCGGGGCGTTTGTTGCGCCGCCGGCAGACATAGGTGGAGTCGTGAACCAGGGCGGCCGGTCGCGACCCCAGTTCGGTTCTGGATGCCGGTAGAACGACATCGCGCATCCATCTCGCCAGCGCTTCGGCCGTGCGGCAGTTTAACCGTGATTCCGGCATCAGGCGGACTCCCGGCGCGATCTCGGTGATTGCCACAGGCGCTGGCACCCGGCAACCGCCGCCGGCGGTGACCGGGGCCGTTGTCGAGAATTTCACGCCCACTGACCTCAGCCGCGCCAGGCATGCCTGGTCGGCGCTGTCGCGGATCAATGATTTGTTCTGCACCGGCGCTGGCGGCCGCGCTTGCGGCAGCTGGACGGTTTCAACCAAGGTTGGCCGCGATCGCGGCAGCAACACCGGTTCAGCCGGTGCGGATTCCGCGGCAGGATAAAATGGCAGTGCGGCCATCAGTGCGATAGCGAACAGCAGCGCAAGGCCTGTCTGTTTGCGTCTTCGGTGCCTGTTAGTGAACATTGTCACCTCATATTCCGCACAAGCCGGCGCTAGGCAATCAGTGTACCGGTACTTAGGCCGGATATTGCCCTTTGCCATATTCACGGTCTTGAATGGCAGTCATGTTGGGCAACACGCAAACTGGCTACGGGCTCGTCGCCATCGTCTTTCACTGGACGATTGCGGCGTTGTTCGCCGGGCAGGTTATGCTCGGGATTTACATGACTGGCCTGGCCGACGATGAGCCGGCGAAATTCGGCCTTTACCAGTGGCACAAATCGTTCGGCCTTGTGATCCTGCTTCTGGCGCTTATGCGGCTGACCTGGCGGCTGGCCAACCAGGCTCCGCACCTGCCGGACAGCATGCGCGCATGGGAACAGCGCGCCGCGCGGCTGGCGCATGTCTTCCTTTACGCGGCCATCGTGCTGGTGCCGGTGACCGGCTGGGCGCTTGTCTCGTCTTCGCCGCTCGGCATTCCGACCTTCGCCTTCTACCTCCTCCTCGTGCCGCATCTGCCGGTTCCGGTGAGCGATGTGGCGGAGGCGGTTTTCCAGCGCATCCACACGAGCCTGGCGCTCATTTCAGCGGCCGTCGCAATCCTCCATACCGGCGCCGCATTGCGCCATCATTTTGTGCTGAAAGACGCCGTTCTGCGGCGCATGATCGTGCCGGCCCGGCGAGAGCGTGGCCAATGACGGCATCGTCAGAAAGCCTGTGATCGCGGCCTTTTGAAGCCGTTTTACTGGACATTTCCGACCGTACCATTGCACACTTCAAACCGGGGCGCATGAGGTCATCTGTCATGAAACGCCTGCCGATCCTGAGCGCTTTCATCGTCATTGTTTTCACCCTGCCGGCATTGGCCGACGCGCTGCTCAGCCAGGCCTCCGGGCGCTACCGGATCGACGCGGCCGAATCGCGGATCGGCTTTTCCGTGGCGCAGGTCGGGGGTGGGGGAATCTCGGGGACTTTTGGCGATTTTGCCGGGCGTTTCGAGATCAATGGCCGCGACATTTCCCGCTCCAAGGTGGAAATCAGCATCGCCCCGGCGAGCGTCGCGACCGGCGTGCCGCGCGTCGAGGCGTTCCTGCGCGGCAAGGCGGTGCTCGATGCGGTGCGCAATCCGGACGTCATCTTCCGCTCCACCAGGGTGACGCGCACCGGCCCGCAAAGTGCTGTTATTGAAGGACTTTTGAGCGCCCGCGGACGCCAAAAGCCGGCGCTCTTCAATGTCGAACTGGTTGAAAGGGCCGGCGGCCGCATCGTCTTTCGCGTCACCGGCGAGGTCCGTCGCATGCCCTACGACATGCAGGTCGGCTACCCGATTTATTCCAATATTGTCAGATTTGACATGACGCTGACCGGCCACCGCATCTGACTCTTCGTTCTCCACGTCATGCGGTTTCGACTTGCAGGCGTCTTGGGGGTGTCTCGGGCCTGACTTGGGCCTGACTTGGGCCTGACTTGGGCCTGACTTGGGCCTGACTTGGGACGAATTGGGGCGTCTCGGGTCGGCCCGTGTTTTCACACACTTTCAGACGGGAAAATTGATCTCGACCCTGACGCCGTTCGGGTCGGTGATGAACAGCTGCTGCAAGGGCGCGCCCGGCACCTGGCGATGCTCATAATCGATGCCCGCCGCATCGAAGCGGTCGCGGGCGGCGGCGATTCCCGTCGCGTTGAAGGCGATGTGGTCGATGGCGCCGGTGCCGCGGTCCTCGCTCCGCCTGCCGGTCGCCTCCCGGACGCCGCGCAGATGGCTGCCAAGATGCACGCACGGCGTGTCGCCGAGATAGAGCCAGTAGCCGGGAAAGCCAAAATCCGGCCGTTTGCCGACGCTCAGGCCGACGATGTCGACATAAAAATTCTTCGTCGCCTCCAGGTCTTTGGCGATGATCAGGACGTGCTCAAAACTCTTCAGCTCCATCACCCCGTCTCCCCTTGCCGCCTCTCGCCTCATCCAAATGCGGTGAGCGCGCCGGGTCAAGCGGCTTGGCGGTTTTGGCGGTGCGTGGTTTAAGCGGCAAACAAACGACGAAGATCATCACGAAAGGCACCGCCATGACCAAAACATCCTGGACCGTCTATCTCTCCGGCGAGATCCACACCGACTGGCGCGGTGAGATCATAGCCGGGACGAAATCCGCCGGCCTGCCGGTCGCCTTTGCCGCGCCGGTCACCCATCACGAGGCGTCGGACGATTGTGGCGTGGCGATCCTGGGATCGGAGCCGGACAAGTTCTGGCACGACCACAAGGGCGCCCAGATCAATGCCATCCGCACCCGCACGCTGGTCGGCAAGGCCGACATTGTCGTCGTGCGCTTTGGCGAGAAATACAAGCAGTGGAACGCCGCCTTCGATGCCGGCATGGCGGCAGCGCTGGGCAAATCGCTGATCGTGCTGCACGGGTCCGAACATGCCCATGCGCTCAAGGAGGTCGACGCGGCGGCGCTCGCCGTGGCGGTCGAGCCGGCGCAGGTGGTCGATATCCTGCGCTATGTCATCGAGGGGCAACTGGCCGGCTATACGGACGCGCAGCAGGCGGCGGAATAGGTCCGCACCGGCCGGAAGCGGGGCGATGGGCAAGGCGGTCGCGCTCTTCATGGCGCTGGCGACTCTGGTGCATATCCTCAAGCCGCTCGGCCTGCCGGGACTGAAAAAGCGCTCCGATGCCTGGAAGATCGCCGTCCTCGGGCTGTTCCTGATGGTGGTTCTGGTGGCATTGCGCCCGGACTGAGGGGGGGCGTTGGTGCACTCCACTTCCCCCTTGAGGGGAGGTCGAAAGCCGCTGAGCGAAGCGAGCAGCGGCTTTCGGGAGGGGGTGAGGCGCTCAGGCAGGAAACGAAGCGGCGGGCGAAAGCGCGGCGCCCAGACCCCCTCCCGAACGGCTCACGCCGTTCGACTTCGCCTCAAGGGGGAGGTGGGCTTTACGGCGCCGGCCCGAGGATGACGGAGGCTGAGGAGGGCCGATGGACACCGAGACGATCACGCTGATTGCCGCGCTCGCCGCCACAATCATCGGCCTCGGCGCGCTGGTGCATCTGGTTGCCATGGTGCAGCGCTGGCCGCGGGCGGTGGGCGAGGTCACCGACAACATCGCCGAATGGGCGCATCACGGGTCCGGCAAGAGCGCGGTCTATTTTGCCAGGATCGCTTTCACCGACGCCAGCGGGCAGAGTTTTTCCGTCAAGGGCGATATCGGCCGGCGCAGTCCGTGGCCGACCGGCGAAAAGGTGACGGTGCGCTATCACGCGGCGAACCCCAACCACGCCACGTCGATGAATTTATGGCAGCGGCTGCTCTTTGCCGGTGTGTTCGGGTTTTTCGCCGTGATGCTGTGGCTGGCGTGGGGCGGGGTGATTGGGTGAGGACGATCAGCCGGGAATGACGAGGAATGCAATCGGCACAGCTTGCGCGTCCGTTTTTGAGCCTGTTTCGGACACACTGCGCCCGGCCGAGCATGTCGCAAAGGTGCCGATTGTGTTCTCTAATAAGTCAAGGGTAGCAGCTCGTTTTGAGCGTGATCGACGCCTTTGGGTGCCTGTGTTCTCTGCGTGCTCATTGGGCACTTG
>Ga0224512_10004059_pt1 | contig 12577 bp, 10 predicted proteins | sample SF_May12_sed_USG_4_FD_169103 | JGI IMG/M metagenome (GOLD analysis project Ga0224512, IMG submission 169103) | Sediment microbial communities from San Francisco Bay, California, United States - SF_May12_sed_USGS_13 | ecosystem: Environmental > Aquatic > Marine > Sediment | place: USA... | reverse complement strand
CCTCGTCCCCGAGCCGGGAATGATGTCGTACGAGGACGTTCACTTTCAGCTCGTCGACCTGCCCGCCGTCTCTTTCGAGCACCCCGTACCGTGGCTGGTGAGCGCACTGCAGACGGCGGATGCCAGCCTGCTCGTCGTCGATCTGGGCGAGGCTTCCTGCGTCGAACAGGTCCAGTCCGCGCTCGCTGTGCTGCGGCAGAAACGCGTCACGCTCGTCGACCGCTGGGACGGTGACCAAGAGCCAGAGGAAGCGGACACTGCAGAGGCGGACCCGTTCGCGCTGACGCTGCCAACGCTGATGGTGGTGACGAAGGCCGACCTGATCGCGGACGCTGAGGCGGAGCTCGAAGCTTTCCGGGAGCTAACCGGATTGCGCTACCCTGCGTTGGTGGTCTCCGCCACCACCGGCCAGGGGCTGGGAGAGGTCGGTCCGTGGTTCTTCAGCCACCTCGGTATCGTTCGTGTTTACACCAAGTCGCCGGGAAAGTCGCCCGACAAGGACCGTCCATTCACGCTGCGGCGGGGCCAGAAAGTCGAGGACGTCGCGCGTCTCGTGCACAAGGACCTCGCGCACCTGCTCAGGTACGCAAGAGTGTGGGGCAAGTCGGGAATCCAGGGGCAGCAGGTCGGCCGCGAGCACGCGCTCGCGGACGGCGATGTGGTCGAATTACATACCTGAACGCATCACGCCGTCACGCGATGCGTTGACTTTGCGCCGGCGAGGAGCGCAAGCAGGTCCTTTACGGAGTGCTGCTCGAGGCCGAGCGTGATCTCTGCGATCGCATCGACCGGCAGGTGCGGGTTGATGCCGCGGAATTTCTCCGTGATCCCCTTGGCGTCGATCGGCGCGGACGGCGATCCGGAGGGGTTGAGCACCTCCTCACGCACCCACTCGTTCTTGTCCTTCGCCGCGACCCAGCCGGCGAAATTGACCGGGTAGAGTTTGTCGAGCTCGGGATCCGGCACGAGCTCGAGATGCGCCGCGAGCGCGACTAGCGCCGGGTCGTTCATGCGCTCTTTGGTGAACTGCGCGGGCAGCACCTGCCCGTCCATCAGGGCGGCGGCCACCGCGTAGCGCAGGCTCATCTGCGCGTTCAACTCCGTGCCCGGCGCGTAGGCGAATCCGCACTGCACGTCCACCACCTTCGACAGCCCCACCCGCACCGGCCGCTTCACGTTCCAGGGCACGCCGAGCTTGCGGCGGATGGCAAGCGCGGCGTCGATGTACGAATGCGTGCTGCCACAGCACGAGTAGGGCTTCACCGCATTGGTGTCGAGGTGCCAAACGCTGCCGAGGTTCGCCGTCAGCGGCACCGGGTCGGACGCGTCCGAGTACGCCTTAAGCACGCCGCCGTCGTGGAACTCGTAGATCTGCGTCGGGCCGGTGAAGCCGCGCGCCGCCAGCTCCGCGGCGAGCACACCTGAATGCGCAGCCTTGCCCGCGTGCAGACGCTTGCTCATCGTGCCGTCGGCATTGAACGCCCAGGTGCCCGCGCCCTGAGTGCCCGCGAGCCCCAGCGCCCATGCCGTTTGCTGGCCGTTCAACTTCATGAGCGATGCGCAGGCCGCGGCGGCTCCGAATGGGCCGATGATGCCGGTGATGTGCCAGCCACGCAGCCGCGCGGCGGAAGGATTCAGCGCGAGGCTCGAGCGGATCATCGTTTCATATCCGGCGGCGATCGCGGTGACGAGCGCCGCGCCGCTCGCGCCGAGCTTCTCCGCCATCGCAAGCGCTGCCGGCACCACTACCGCGCCGGCATGCAGCTTCGCGTTGTGATAGTCGTCGAGCTCGAACGCGTGCGCAGACGTGCCATTCGCGAGCGCGGCGTCGGCAACGCGCAGACTGGGTGCTGAATCGCCCCAAACCGTGGCCTCGGCCGCGCTGCCGCCGGCGCGCGCCCAATCGAGCAGCGTCTTCGCCCACGGCGTGTTGTAGCCGAAGACGCCGCAGCCGACGGTGTCGAAAATAGCGAGCCGCACCACTTCGCGCGTGCGCGGCGGCAGGTCGGCGTGACGAAGGTTCGCAATCCAGTCTGCGAGGCTTCGCGTGGGGGCGGGGACGGCGCGGCGGTCGAGGTTCATGTGGATGTTCCTCGGGTATCAAGCTGAATGATATCTCCCTCGACTGCCCAAGGAAATCCTGTACCAAGTTTCCACATCGTGATCGTGGTGTGGCATTAAGCCTGCGCGCGCCCCGGTGCCGAACTTGACACCGCGCGAGCCGCGCCAGGATACTCGGGAGGCAGCTTCGGTTAGATTGCTATTCATAATGTGGTCTTGCTCGGGTGCGGGTGGGCCCGAAATCGCTCGACGAGGAGTGTTGCTTCCCATGGATTACGACGTCATCGTGGTGGGCGCGGGCAACGCCGCTTTTTCCGCCGCGGTCTCCGCAAAGGAGAACGGCGCCAAGCGCGTCGTCGTGCTCGAGAAAGCGTCAAAACCGCAGCGAGGCGGTAATACTTTCTTTAGTGGCGCAATTTTTCGTTTCGTATTCAACAAGGTCGAGGATCTCGACCGCTTCGTACCAAGCGCAGAAGAAGAGTACCCTGGCTTCCACACCGGCGTGCCGCTCTATCCGAGGGAGGCGTTCAAGGAAGACCTCATGCGCGTGACCGACGGCAGGAGCGATCCCGAGCTCTCCGAGATCTTGATCAACCAGTCGTACGACACCACCTGCTGGCTGCAGGACGTGGGCAAGCACGAATTCGAGCTCGCCAAGTCGGTGATGGGCATCAAGGTCGGCGACAAGATAAAGTGGCCCCGCGGCGCAATCGTGCGCACCGTGCACGAGGGCGTAGGGCTCTCCGACACCTGGTTCAAGACCGCCGAGGCGATGGGCATCGAAATCCGCTATGACACCCACGTGCTCGCGCTCACCCAGAGCGCACAAGGGCACGTGAATGGCGTGACCGTGCGCGGCCCGGACGGCCTGCAGAACCTTAAGGCCAGGGCCGTGATCCTCGCCTGCGGCGGCTTCGAAACCAATCCCGCGTGGCGCACGCATTATCTTGGCCAGGAGTGGGGCCACGCAAAGGTGCGCGGCTCGAACTTCAACTACGGCGACGGGCTCAAGATGGCGCTGGACCTCGGCGCGATGCCATGGGGTCACTGGGGCGGCTGCCACGCCACGCCGATCGTTGCCGATGCGCCGGATTATGGCGTGCGCAAGATGACCGACAAGACCAATCGCCTGTCGTACCCCTACGGTGTGATGATCAATGTCGAGGGCAGGCGCTGGATCGACGAGGCGGTGGACTTCCAGTCCTTCACTTACGCCAAGTACGGCGGACTCATCCTCAAGCAACCGAAGAGCATGGTCTACCAGATCTTCGATGCGAAAGTGATGCATCTGCTCGAGCCGCGCTACTCGACGAGCGAGCCGTTCCGGTCCGACACGCTCGAAGGGCTGGTGAAGCAGCTGAAGGTCGACCAGGCGCAGGCGATGAAGACATTGAATGACTACAATGCGGCCTGTGCGCGTGGTGGCCCGTTCAACCCGGCGGTACTCGACGGGCTGCACACCGAAGGGATCTTGCCGGTCAAGAGCAACTGGGCGCAGAAGCTCGATAAGCCGCCGTTCGTCTCGTGGGCGGTCACCGGTGGCATCACCTTTACCTTCGGCGGCGTAAAGGTTACGAATGACGCGCAGGTCGTGTCGACCGGCTGGAAGCCGATCGACGGACTGTATGCGTGCGGCGAGATGGTCGGCGGCCTGTTCCACTACAACTATGCGCTTGGCACCGGACTCATGTCGGGCGCGGTCTTCGGCCGCATTGCCGGGCGCGCCGCCGCCCGCCTTATTTCCTAGAAAGATAGCTCACCGCCGCGAGGTTCACCGCGTTGAGCAGGAACACTGGCGCCGCGCCGAGCAGCGCGCCGAGCGCGCCGGAGACGAGCGGTATCACCACCCGCGCGACATTGTTGGCGGTGAGGCGCAGCCCCGTCACTTCGCCGGTGCGCCCTGCGGGTGAGCGTTCGTAGCTCACCATCATCAGTACCGGCTGCGCCACTCCCAGCCCGATGCCGACCACGAACGCTAGCGCCATCAGCAGTGGCGCCTGCTGCGTGAAGGGCAGGAAAACGAAGGCGCCGGCTGCGATCAGCATGAAGCTCACCATGACGCTCTCGGTGCGGAAGCGGCGGAGCAGCGCGGGCAGCGCGAAGCGCGTAACAAACGCCGCGACGGCGTAGGTCCCGAGTACGACCCCGGTGGTGGAGGCCGAAAGCCCGATCGAGTGCCCGTAGACCGGCAGGTAGAACGCGAAGAGCTCGTTCGCCGCGACCGCCAGCCCGCTGGTGATGATGATGCGCCGCAGCGGCGCATCGGCGAGCAGCCCGAGCGTGCTGCGCTCGTCGCGCGTCCCGGTGGGTGCTGCGACCTGCGTCAGGTGGCGGTTCCAGGCAAGCACGCCGAGGGGCACCAGCGTGAACAGCGCGAAGAAGCCGAAAGTAGCGGCATGTCCCGCATGGTCGATCGAAAACCCGGCAAAGGTCGGGCCGAAGAACGCTGAGACCGAGTAGCCGATCGACAGCAGGCTGAAATTGCGGGCGCGTTGCTCGGGCCGCCCGAAGCCGCCCGCGAGGTTCTGAATGGAAACGTTGAACAGCACGAAGCCGGCGCCCATCAAGAGCGGCACCAGAAACAATCCGAGGAGATTCGGGAGGAGGAACCCGGTCGCCATCGCTACCCCGGTGAACGCTGCGCCGATCAGCATTGGAACGCGCATGCCGACGGTGTCCGCGAGCCGGCCCGACCATACGCCGAGCAGCAGCGGCACCAGCGCGTAGAACGCGGCAAGTATGCCGACGGTGAACTGGCTCGCACCAAGCTCGAGCGCGAGCAGCGACACCACCACCTTGCTGCCCAGGTAGCAGCTGTGGATCGCGATGCTGATGAGCACGACGAGATGCATTCGGCGTTAGTCGCGGCTGCGTGCGAGCCGCCCGCTGGCGGCAAGAATGGCGGCGTTGGCCCAGAATACCGGCGCGACACCGAGGGCCGCGCCGACCGCGCCGGCGGCGATCGGCACTCCAATGTGCATGATGTTGTTGATCGAAAGCCTCAGGCCTACGACTTCCCCGGACCGCCCCGGCGGCGAGCGGTTGTAGGCAAGATTGATTGTAAGCGGCTGACTGCAGCCCAGCGCGAGTCCGATGCAGAACGACAGCGCGAGCAGCAGGGGCACAAGGCTCACGAACGGGAAGACAACAAACAACGCGCAACCGGCGAACATCGCAGCCGCGAGCACGCGCTCGACGCTGAAGCGGCGGATCAACGCCGGCAGCGCCATGCGCACGATGAGCGTTGCCACCGCGAATGCCGCGAGCACCGTGCCGATGGTCGAAGCCGAAAGGCCGATGGAGTGCCCGTAGATCGGCACGTAGAAGGTGTAGAGGTCCCAGCCGGTCGTGACCAGGCCGGAGAGGACGATCGCACGGCGCAGGGGCGCCACCTTGAGCAGCGAAAACGCGTTGCGGCGTTTCGCGGCCGCGGCGGCGGGTGCCGGCGCGATAGCGAGGCCTCGATTGGCGGCGAGCATGGCAACCGGCACCGCGGCGAGGGCAGCGAAGGCGAGGTAAGCCATGGAGAAACCCTGGTAGTCAATCAGGACACCAGCGATGAACGGGCCGAGCATGTGCCCGCCGCCATAGCCGAGGCTCAGCGTGGCGAAGTTGCGGGTGCGTTCCTGCTCGGCGCCGAGCGAACCGGCCAAGTTCTGCGCCGAGACGTTGAAGAATATGAAGCCGATCCCGATCAGCACTGCCGAGGCGTAAAGCGCGGCGAGGTGCGGCCACACGAACGGCGTGGCGAGCCCGAGCCCCAGCACCCCGGTGCCGATCACCATCGGCCGGTACGAGCCCAAACGGTCGGAGAGCACGCCGGAGTAGATCGAGAGCAGCAGGGGAAACACCGAGTAGAAGGAGATCAACGCGCCGATCTGCAACGGATTCGCCCCGAGATCGATCGCGAACAGCGACGCGACCACGCGGCTGCCCATGTGGACCGTCTGCACGAGCAGGGTGATAAGCGTGATGACGACGATCGGACGCATGGCGGAATTATCTGGCCGGCCGCGACCGGCGCGTCGGCCGCCGCGGTTGCGTGAGTCCGGGCTCGAGGTCGCGGGGTGCGGGACTCAGGCGTCGTAGCCCGGGTCGACGCGGTCGAGCTTGCGTACCAGCGCCGCCCACATGAGCTTGCCGCCTTCGCCGCGGCCGCCCTGGGCATAGATCTTCTTGCCTTGCTCCAGCGTGTGGTCGACGATTTCCTGCGGAATACGATTTAACTCCGCACCGCCAGTCATCGCCGTGATCTGGAACTTGCACGCACGCTCGAGGCGGTACATGCGCGCAAACATCTCACCGATGGATTCACCGACGGTCAACGTGCCGTGGTTGCGCAGAATGAGCATCCCGCCGTCGCCGAGGTCATGCACGAGCCGCTCGCGCTCGGAGAGGTCCTGCGCGACACCCTCGAAATCGTGGTAGCGCACGAGGGAGAGCGCGGTCAGCGCCATCTGCGTGAGCGGCAGCAGGCCCTCCTTCTGCGCCGAGACCGCCACGCCGAACTGCGTGTGACAGTGCATGACGGCGTGCGCGTCGCCGCGGCCCATGTGGATCGCGCTGTGAATGGTGAAGCCGGCCTCGTTGATCTCGTACTCGGACTTCGAGAGCTTCCTGCCGGCGACGTCGCACTTGATCAGCGCCGAGGCGGTCATCTCCTCGAACAGCAGACCGTACGGATTGATGAGGAATTCGTCCTCGGTGCCGGGTACACGGCACGAGATGTGCGTGCCGAGCATATCGGTCCAGCCCATCATCGCGGTTAGACGGTAGGCGGCAGCGAGCTCGACGCGCGCCTGCCATTCGGCGTCGGACATGCCGCGCCGCGCGCGCGCGGGCAGCTTGGTCACTTTCGCGGTACGGGGAACGCTTTTCATATCCTGGACTCTTTATCGACTGTTGGCCCGGCAGCGGTCGCCTTTCGCGGCCGACGCGGACATGCATTAGAATAACCCATTGCTCGACGCCTATAAAGCGTGGACGCCGTCCGACTGCAGCACACGGCTCGGCCCGCCACAAAATCCAGATAGTGAACTTGCAAACCGCGTACAACATCGACGACCTGCGCCGCATCGCCGAGCGGCGGCTGCCGCGCGTTGCTCACGACTACCTTGAACGTGGCGCCGAGGACGATGTGACACTCTCGCTGAACCGCTCGGCGCTGGAGGCGATCCGCTTCGCGCCGCGCACCCTGGTCGACGTCTCGAAACGCTCGCAGGCGACGACGCTGTTCGGCGGCCGCTACGACGCACCCTTCGGCCTCGCGCCGACCGGCGCGGCTGGCCTCTACTGCTTCGAGGCCGACGTCGCGCTCGCGCGCGCCGCCGCGGCAGCGAACCTGCCGTTCGTGCTTTCGACCGCGTCGTTCGTGGCGATGGAGCGGGTCGCGCGCGAGGCAGGCGGCACGAAGTGGTTCCAGCTCTACGCCAACAAGGACCACGAGGCCACCGGCAAGCTCGTGCGGCGGGCGCTCGATGCGGGCTACGAGGCGCTCGTAGTGACGGTCGACGTGCCGGTCGGCGCCAACCGCGAGTACAACCTGCGCAACGGCTTCCAGATCCCGTTTCGCATGAACCTGCGCAACATGATCGACGGGATGCTTCACCCGCACTGGCTCGCCAACGTTTTCCTGCGCACGCTGATGACCTCGGGCGTGCCGCGCTTCCAGAACGTCGATACCGACGTCGGCGGGCGCATCGTCGCGAAAAATTTGGCCGAATTTCGAGCGCGACGCGACGCGCTTGATTGGACCGATTTCGCTTGGATGCGCGAGATCTGGCCGAAGAAACTGATGGTGAAAGGCATCATGACCGCAGAAGACGCGCTCGCGGCGCACCGCCACGGCGCGGACGGCGTGTTTGTCTCCAACCACGGCGGCCGCCAGCTCGACGGCCTCGGCTCGCCGATCGAGGTGTTGCCCGAAGTCGTCGCCGCAGTGGGCGGCAAGCTCGCGGTGATGATCGACAGCGGTTTCCGGCGCGGCACCGATATCGTGAAGGCGCATGCGCTTGGCGCCGACATCGTGTTCGTCGGGCGGGCGACACTTTACGGCGCTGCCGCGGGTGGCGAGGCGGGAGCCGCGCGCGCAATCGAGATCCTCAAGGGCGAGATCGACCGAGTAATGGCGCTGCTCGGCTGCAACACCGTGGACGAGCTTGCCCCCGAGCACCTGCGGCTGCCCCGGGACGGCACGTGAGCCTCACCCGAGAGCTCACCGCGCGCATTGCCGACGCGCGCTTCGAAACGCTCGGCGCCGACTGCGTCGCACGCACCCGGCAGGCGATCAAGGACGGCATCGCGGTGGCGGTCGCGGGTACGGTGCACGAAGCGCCGCCGCGGCTGCTCGCCGCGCACCTGAAGAGCTTGGGCGGCAAGCCGCAGGCAACCGCGTGGGGCTTCGGCTTCAAGACCTCGCCGGTGCACGCGGCCTACGTGAACGGGGTGTCCACCCACGTCCTCGACTTCGAGCCGATGTGGCTGCCACCGACGCACTCGGTCTCGCCGACGGTACCGGTCGCGTTCGCGCTGGCGGAAGCGACGGGCGCGAACGGGCGCGAGATCATCACTGCGGTCGCCAAGGGCATGGAGGTGCAGGGCCGAATCCAGTTCGCTGCCGATCAGTACGAAGCCGGCTCGCTCAAGTTCCATCCGCCGGGCCTGGTCGGCGTGATTGGCGCGACGGTTACCGCTGGCCATCTGCTGGAGCTCGAGCCGGAGCCGCTCGCGCACGCGATCGGCATTGCCGCCTCGCGCGCGGGCGCGTTGCTGGCAAATGTCGGCTCGATGACCAAAAGCACGCACTGCGGTTATGCAGGAGCGTCCGGGCTCGATGCTGCGCTGCTTGCATCGCGCGGGTTCACCGCGAATCCTGATGTGCTCGAAGCGCCGCGCGGGTTTGGCGCGGCGTTCTATCCTGACGGGTTCGACCGCGACAAGCTTCTCGCTTTCGGCAAGCCGTACCGCGTGGTCGATCCGGGACTTGCGATCAAGCTGTTTCCTTCCCAGTTCGCGACGCACTGGGCGATCACTGCGGGTCTCGAGCTAAACGCGCAGATCCACGATCCGGCCAACATTGCGCGCGTTAAGATCCGCGGGCCGGCGATGGCCTATGTCGATCGGCCACAGCCTGCGACCGGGCTTGAAGGAAAATTCAGTTTCCAGTACACCGCGGCAGCGGCGCTGCTCGACGGGACGGTGGGCATAGGCACGTTTACCGACGCGCGGCGCTTTCGCTCCGATATGGCGGCGCTACTCAACAAGATCGAGCTCATCCAGGACGCTTCGATTCCGGGCAACTGGACCCAGCTTCACGTCACGATCGATGTCGAGCTGCGCGACGGAACCAGACTCGAAGCCCGGTGCCGTAGCCCCTTCGGCGCTTGGGGGCAGCCGGCGTTAACGCCCGAGCGCCATGACGTGAAGCTGCGCGATTGCCTGGGCGCGGCGTTGGACGGCCGGCGCACGACGCGGCTCCTCGGCTTGCTCGACAAGCTGGAGCAACAGACGGCGCGCGGCGTCGCAGGGATCATGGCGATCCTCGGCAGCGCGGGTACCGCGAAGAAGAAGCGGTGAGCGGAAAAGCGACTAGAATATACGAACGTAGACGGGCATTCGGTTGACTGCAGACTGTTTTTTCTGCTTACTGCTCACGCGTTCGAAGGAGTGCCTAGATGAAACAGCTCAAGATTCCAGCAGTTTTCATGCGCGGCGGCACCAGCAACGCGGTGGTGTTTCACGCGAAGGACCTGCCGCGCGAGCGCGCGCAATGGGACGAGATCTTCCTCGCCGCGATCGGCAGCCCCGATCCCTACGGCCGGCAGTTGGACGGCATGGGCGGCGGCATCTCCTCGCTGTCGAAAGTATGCATCGTGGGCCCGCCCACGCGACCCGACGCCGACATCGACTACACCTTCGCGCAGGTCCAGGTGAAGGACGCGGCGGTCGACTACAGCGGCAACTGCGGCAACATGTCCTCCGCGATGGGCCCGTTCGCGGTCGACGAGGGCATCGTCAAGGCGAGCGGCAAGGAAGCGCTGGTGCGCGTGCACAACACGAACACCAAGAAAGTGATCTGGTCGCGCTTTGGGCTTGATGACGGACTCTCCGCGGTCGACGGCGACCTCGCGATTCCCGGCGTCTCGGGCACCGGCGCGCCGGTCAGGCTCGAGTTCCGCGACCCGGGCGGCGCCACGACCGGCAAGCTGTTGCCCACCGGCAACGTCGTCGACACGCTGGAGGTGCCGGGCTACGGCAGATTCAAGGCGTCGCTCGTGGACGCCGCGAACGCGACCTGTTTCCTGAACGCCGGGGACCTCGGTCTCACGGGAACGGAAATGCCCGAGGAGCTCGATCGCAATGCCGAGCTGCTGAAGAAGCTCGCGGCGATCCGCGTCGTGGCATCGGTGGCGATGGGTATCGCGAAGACGCCGACGGAAGCCACCGAGAAGCGCACCGTGCCGTTCGTCGGCTTCGTCTCCGGCCCGCAGGACGCGGCCACGCTCTCGGGCGACACGATCGAGGCGGGCAAGGTCGACCTTACGGCGCGCATGATTTCTAACGGCCAGCCGCATCGTGCGCTGCCACTGACGGTGACGCTTTGCACTGCGGTCGCGGCGCGCATCGATGGCAGCGTCGTGCATCAGGCCGCGCGCGCATCGAGCCCCGCGGCCGAGATCCGTATCGCCATGCCGTCGGGCATTCTGACCGTCGCGGCGGCGGTGAACAAGAAGAACGGCGCGTGGCACGCTGAGCAGGGCGCTTTCTACCGCACTCAGCGGCGCCTGTTCGAGGGCTTTGTTCTGGTGCGTGCCTCATGCGTGCCGGGGCTTGTCGCGGCCAGCGGCGGCATCAATTTGCGACAGGGTGGAACGGCGGCCTCAGCTCTCGCGTAACCAGCCGAGCTCCTGCTCGATGCGCCGCCGGTACAGCGTGTCGATTTGCGGCGGCGTCTTGCGGATGTACTGCTGGGCGAGCCCGCTCGGCACGGGTGGAAGCCGGCGCAGGTAATGCAGGATCTCATCGGCTGCCGGAACCTGTCCCCGGCGGCCGATGAACCCGATCGGCAGATTGGCCCACAGCACCGCGTCGAGCGCTTTTACCTGCGCCCACTGCGCGATCATTGTCGCGGCTGCTCCGTTGGACCGGCCGGAGGCCGCTTCCCAGAAGCCGACGTGCTGCTCGACGTAGCGCGCCTTGATGCCTTCGCGAGCAGCAAATGCGGCTTTCGCGGTTTCTAGCTCGGATACCGCCAGCACCGACCAGTAGGCGCGCACGCGGTGCTCGACACCGCAAATTACCAGGGTGATGCGGCCGTTTGCCGATTGGCGCGCGAACTCGACTGGCAGCCAGGGACCATCTTCGAACCACCCGCTGCTCACTGGCAGCGCCCGCGGGTCCCAGACGAGCGAGCCCCAGCCGATGCAGCCGATCGTGAGTTCCTTACCCGATTTCATGATGGGCGCATCGCGTTACCGCAGCGGCCCGAGCAGGCGCCGCCAATGGTGGTCGAACGGTGCGAGGCCGAGCTGCGACAGCGCGTCAGTCGACCAACGGGTGAATGATCGTGGATCGATCGTCTCCCACACCCCGAGGCCGACGGCGGCGAGGCCTGCGACGATTAGCATCACGCCCACGATCGTCTTCGGTACGCGCACCAGCAGCGTCCACGCGAGCCCGCGCGATCGCGGGCTGAACGCGATGAGCGCGCCGGCGCCGGCCACCAAGAGCCCCAGTAGCGCGAGCAGCGTGCCGGGTCGGCGCATGAGGTAACTGACCACTGTGCGCCACAATTCTTCCTCCATGAGGTAAGCCGACGCGAGGACCATGGCGCCGACGAGCAACGCCGTCCATCCCCAGATCAACGCGGGAGTGCCGGCGTAGAAGTCCTCGCGGAAGCTCGAGAAGCGGAAACTCATCCGCCGCAGGTAGATCGATTCCGCTCCGCCGAGCGCGATGCCGGCGCCGACGAGGAACAAACCAAGGTTGAACCCTCCCGGCAGGTAGTACACCCTCGCGGCAATCATGCCGACCGCACCGATGAAGATCAAGGCATATTCGACGAAAGTAATGAGCCGCATGTCGCGTTCAGTTTATGGCGGCACGCGTCGCCACGGGCGCGGCTTGGCTGAGCAAGGTGCCCGGTCTGTCCGCCATCGTTACGTCACGTCTTCGAGGAATTGAAGGACCGCGACCTCGTCGCGGCGCAGCGCCGGGGCCGCGCGCTTGCGCTTCGTGCGCCGAGGCGGCGTGGTGGTGGACGGCGGGGCTATGAGGCCTTGCAGGTAGGCGTGCAGCAAGGCCGGGTGCACATAATATTTGCGGCACACCGCGCGGGTATTGCCCAGGCGCTCGGCGACGGCATCGATGGCGCAGATGATATTGCGCACCGCTTCGCGCTGGGTCGGCGCCGGCCCCATCGCTCGCAGCTGAATCGCCGCGAGCATCGTGCCGCCCCAGGTCCGGAAGTCCTTCGCCGTAACGGCGCGGTCGGCGATCTCCCGCAGATATTCGTTTA
>Ga0224512_10004058_pt1 | contig 12577 bp, 11 predicted proteins | sample SF_May12_sed_USG_4_FD_169103 | JGI IMG/M metagenome (GOLD analysis project Ga0224512, IMG submission 169103) | Sediment microbial communities from San Francisco Bay, California, United States - SF_May12_sed_USGS_13 | ecosystem: Environmental > Aquatic > Marine > Sediment | place: USA... | reverse complement strand
CTTGCATTCCCGTTTCATGCGCTCTACCCGCTTTGCGTATATGGCGCACGAAAAATCCGCAATCGGCTACAGGGACGCTGGCGTTGACATCGATGCCGGCAACCGGCTTGTCGATCGGATTAGGCCGTTCGCTCAAAATACCCGTCGCGCCGGCGTCATGGGGGCGATCGGCGGCTTTGGCGGCCTGTTCGATCTGAAAGCCGCCGGCTATGACGATCCTGTCCTCGTAGCGGCGACCGACGGCGTGGGCACAAAGCTTAAAATCGCCATTGAAACCGGCCGGCATGAGACGATCGGCATCGATCTTGTCGCCATGTGCGTCAACGATCTCGTCGTGCAGGGCGCCGAACCGCTGTTTTTCCTCGATTATCTGGCGACCGGCAAACTCTCCGTCGACCAGGCGGCGACGGTGATTGCCGGCATTGCCGGGGGTTGCAAGCTGGCCGGGGCCGCGCTGATCGGCGGCGAAACCGCCGAAATGCCGGGCCTTTATGACACCGGCGACTACGATCTGGCGGGATTTGCCGTCGGCGCCGCAGAGCGCGGCAATATCCTGCCGCGCGGTGATCTGGTGGAAGGCGATGTCGTGCTCGGCCTGACGTCAAGCGGCGTCCACTCCAACGGCTATTCGCTGGTCCGCCGCATCGTTGCCGAATCGGGCCTGGCCTGGGACGACCCGGCCCCTTTCGCCGATGATGAGACCTTGGCGCAGGCGCTGCTGGCGCCGACCCGCATCTATGTGCGCAGTTGTCTGGGCGCAATCCGCGATACCGGTGCCGTCAAGGCCCTGGCCCACATCACCGGCGGCGGCCTGGCGGAGAACATTCCGCGCATCCTCCCCGAAGCCCTTGCGGCGGAGATCGATCTTGCCTCGATACCGCCGCAACCGGTATTCCTCTGGCTGCAGAACCAGGGACCGGTCAGGCAGGAAGAAATGATCCGCACGTTCAATTGCGGCATCGGCATGATCGTCGTTGCCGGTTCCAACGACGCCGGCGCCGTCACCGCCGCCCTCGCCGATGCCGGCGAGGCCGTCGTGCCGCTTGGCCGTCTCGTCCCGCGCAGCGGCGATGCCATCACCTTCCGCAATGATCTGCGGCAGTCCTGAAGATGGCGAGAACGCGGACTGCCGTTCTGATTTCCGGGCGCGGAAGCAACATGGTGGCGCTCCTCAACGCCGCCGAGGCCGAAGATTTTCCTGCCGAAATCACCCTTGTCCTGTCCAACAGGGCTGATGCCGCCGGCCTTGCCGAGGCGGAAAGACGCGGCGTTGAAACGGTGGTCATCGACCATCGCGACTTCGACGATCGCGCCGCTTTTGAAGCCGAGATCAATCAGGTGCTCGGCGAAGCGAATATCGAACTCGTCTGCCTGGCCGGATTTATGCGGCTTCTGACCGCCGAATTCGTCGATGCCTGGCGCGACCGGCTGATCAATATCCATCCCTCGCTCCTGCCGGCCTTCAAGGGTCTCAAAACTCATGAACGCGCCCTCGCCGCAGGCGTGCGCATTCACGGCGCGACCGCCCATTTCGTGCGAGCGGAAATGGATGAAGGCCCGGTCATCGTGCAGGGCGCGGTGCCCGTCTTTCCGAGCGATACGGCCGACAGCCTCGCCGAACGCGTCCTTGCCGTCGAGCACCGCATCTATCCGATCGCCGTGGCACTCGTCGCCGACCGCAAGGCCCGCGTCGTCAGCGAGAAGGTCATGGTCGACGAAGATGGCGGCCATGCCGGTGACATGCTGGTCGTACCCCATTGCGCCTGAAAGGCTAGCACGAGTGTCACTCGGCGCGTTCGATCCGCACGTGATTGTCGTGAAATGCAGCGCCACCGAACGGCGCTACCGCATCGGCACCGGTCAGCGCGTTGATGCCCCAGCCATCGCCATGCGCGGCGTTCGGCCATAGTCCCTCGGCAATCAGGACACCACGCTGTACGCCGGAAAATTTCTTCGTGTAAACAGATGTTTGCCCGCGTTTATTCACTAAATTTATAAGCGAACCATCCGGCAAACCCCATTCATCGGCGTCATCGGGGTGGATCAGCACGCTCGGGCGGATTTCGCGTTTGATCGAGCTCGGCGTCTGGTTGAAGGTCGAATTGAGATAGGACGGCGCCGGGGCGGTCACCAGACGGAACGGAAACGTCTCCGTCGTGTCTTCCGTAACGGCCCAGTGGTCCGGCAATTCCGGCATCTCCCGCCATGGCCCGAGCGGGCCGTCCGCTGGCCGGTTCGGCGCCGCAAGCGCTTGCCAGTCGGGCGAAAAGCGGAACTTGCCGTCCGGCCAGGCAAAACCGGTGCGGTAATGCGCCTCCTCAAACGGCGGCTGGCAGTCGATCCAGCGGTTTTGCTCCAGCTCGGCGAGCGAACCCCAGCCGGAATTGGCCAACATCCAGTCGATATGCTCCCGCTCGCTCATGGCAAAACCCGGATGCGCGGCGCCGAGCCGTTCGGCGAGGCCGCAGATCACCTGATGATTGCTCAGGCAGTCCTCTGGCGGATCGACGAGTTTTGGCCCGAAAACAAGATATTGATGACCGCCGCCCTTGTAGAGGTCGTCATGTTCTAAAAACATCGTCGCCGGCAGCACGATATCGGCGAGCGCCGCCGTCTCGGTCATGAACTGCTCGTGCACGGCGATGAACAGATCATCACGGGCAAAGCCGGCCTTCACCACCCTTTGATCGGGCGCTACGCAAACCGGATTGGTGTTCTGAACCAGCATGGCGGTGACCGGCGGCCCGCGCTTCAAATCCGCTGGCTCACTGCAAAGAACGGCACCGATCCGCGACTGATCGAGCATGCGCACGGCGGGATCGCGCGCATCCAGGCCGGCGGCCATCGTCTGGTCGAGATGGTAGATCGCGCCATTGTTGTGAAAGGCGCCGCCGCCCTCATGCTTCCAGGCGCCGGTGACGCAGGGGATCGAAGCCGCCGCGTGCATGTTGAAGGCGCCGTTGCGCGAGCGTGTAAAGCCGTAGCCAAGCCGGAAAAAACTGCGCGGCGTCGTGCCGACCCATTGCGCGAAAGTCTCGATCTCCGCAACACTGAGGCCGGTGATCGCGGCGGCCCATTGCGGCGTGCGGTCCTTCAGATGCGCTTCCAACTCGCGCGGCCGGTCGGTGAAGGCCTCCAGAAAATCCCGATCGGCATGGTTGTCGCGGAACAGAACATGCATGACCGCCGCGGCCAGCGCGCCGTCGGTGCCCGGCCGCAGGCACAGCGCCAGATCGGCCTGCGCCATGGTGGCATTGCGATAGACGTCGATGACGACGAGCCGGGCACCGCGGCTCTTTCGCGCCCTGACCGCATGGGTCATGACATTGACCTGCGTCGCCGCCGCATTGGTGCCCCAGATGATGACCAGGTCGGAAAGCGCGATTTCGCGCGGGTCCGGGCCCGCCAGTCTGCCGGTGCCGGCGATAAAGCCGGTCCAGGCCATATTGGTGCAGATTGTGTCGAACTGGCCGGAATAGCGCTTGACGTGGCGCAGCCGGTTGATGCCGTCGCGCTGCACCAGCCCCATCGTCCCGGCATAGTAATAGGGCCAGACGGTCTCGGCGCCATGCCGTGCCTCGGCCCTGTCGAAGGCTTGCGCGATCTCGTCGAGTGCCGCCTCGACCGGCAAAGCCTGCCACTCGCCCGACCCCCTTTCGCCCTTGCGCCTGAGCGCGCTCGTCAGCCGGTCCGGGTGGTGAATGCGTTCGGCGTAGCGGGCGACCTTGGCGCAAATGACGCCGGCCGTATAGTCGTTGTCGGGGGCGCCGTGCAGCCGGCCGATGCGAGCCCCGTCAATGATTTCCACATCAAGCGCGCAAGTCGACGGGCAGTCGTGCGGACAGGCCGAATGGCCTGTCGTGATCGAAACCGATTTGTTCATTTGCGCCCTTTCACGCGCCTGAGCCTAATGAGCGCAGTCGGTGCGTCAAGCGGCGGTTGTCGCCGGGCGCAGCCGCGCCGCGTGCCACACGGCAACGGCCAGCATGATGAGCGCAAGTCCCTGATGCGCCAGCGCCGGAATGAACGGTACGACATAGACAAGCGTCACAATGCCAAGCACCATCTGGACAACAACCAGACCGCTCAGGCCGGCGAGCCGTTGCCGCGCCGCCGGCACCGCCCCGCGCCAGACGAAAAGCGTGTGCAGACAGATCAGCAGGGTCAGCCCATAGGCGCCGATGCGATGGTTGAACTGGATGGCCATTATGTTGTCGACAAGGTTCATCCAAAACGGGCTGAGCGCCGCCAGGCCGTCGGGGACAAGGGAGCCGTCCATCAGCGGCCAGGTGTTGTAGGTCAGACCCGCATCGTGGCCGGCGACAAGGCCGCCCAGCGCGGTCTGGAGAAAGATTGCGATCGTAATAGCCCAGGCGCCGATCCTTGCGCCGGTTGAGGCGCTGTCGCCATCCTCGCGCCCAAGCCGCGCGATCAGGGCAATCAGCGCCGCAAAGAAAAGGCAGGCCAGCGTCAGATGCAGCGTCAGCTTGACCGGCGCGACGGCGGTCATGCCCGGCTCCAGTCCCGACGCCACCATGATCCAGCCGACAAGCCCCTGGGTCCCCAGCAGCAGCCCTGTCGCAAAGAGCATGAGACCCTGGCGCAGATTAACGACACGCCGCGCAGCGAACCAGACGAGGCCGCCGAGAAAGACCAGGCCGATCAGCCGGCCAAGCTGGCGATGGCCCCACTCCCACCAATAGATGACCCTGAATTCGCCAAGGCTCATGCCGCGATTGAGCAGCTCATATTGCGGTGTGCGCTGATAGGCCCTGAACTCGGCCTGCCAATCGGCCTGCGACAAAGGCGGCACGGCACCGACAACCGGTTTCCACTCGGTGATCGACAGACCTGAATCGGTCAGCCGCGTCGCCCCACCGACCAGCACCATGACGACGACCAGCAGTGCCGTTATCGCCAGCCACAGGCGCACGGCGCGCAAACCGTCGGGCGACCGGCGCTGTGCCGGTGCCATTGCATCAGGATTGAACAGAACTCGATCGGCGGTGGAGGACGGCATTTTTTTGGCTTAGCGGCTTTTCCGCCATCGGCAAACCAGCAGATCGTCGCATCGTCGCGCACCAGCCGCTTTCGGCGCTTCGCCTTGCCATGCCGGCACATTTCGGGTAGCGGCCGGTCATGGCCGGAAAACTGCGAAAACTGGCGGGGACCTTCGCCCTGATTGTGCTGGTCGTCGTCTATTCGCTGAGCGCGATGACGATTGCCGCCGCCAAGCTGCCGGGTACCTCCGGCCTGATGCAGCTGATCTACTATGCCGCTGCCGGTCTGTTATGGGTGCTGCCGGCCGGCCTGATCATCTGGTGGATGGCAAAACCACGGACCGGAGATCGCTCGTAGGCCAGCAACCGTTTGCCGCTTGCGACGGTTTTCAAGGCGCCGCAGCCATTGCGCCGTTTCGGTTCGGTCAATATATTCCAACCCGTCGGAGCGTAGCGCAGCCTGGTAGCGCACTAAGCTGGGGGCTTAGGGGTCGGAGGTTCGAATCCTCTCGCTCCGACCATTTTCATAAAAACAAAGGATGGTTGCACCCGATTAACGGGCCTTATCGAGCAGCCGCTTGGCTTCCATCAACTGAGACAGCACGCCTTCCAATTGGCGTTGCCGCGATTTCGACAGGCTTGAGCCGGCTGACCCGCCGGCGCCGGCCGCTGCCGCCGGCCCCGAACCAGACGATGCGTTATCGTGAACGACCGCCTCGTTGCCGCTTTCATCCAAAGTCACGGTTTCCACCGAGCCGGTCTGGCCAACGGCGGTTACAAAACCTGTGCCCTTTTCTTTCAGGAGCCGCTGCACACCCTTGATGGTGAACCCCTCTCCGTACAGCAACAGCCGGATGCCGCGCAGGAGATCGACATCGTCGGGCCGATAATACCGGCGGCCGCCGCCGCGCTTCATCGGATGGATTTGCCGGAACCGGGTTTCCCAGAACCGCAACACATGTTGCGGAAGATCAAGTTCTTCGGCGACTTCGCTAATTGTTCGGAATGCGTCCGGCGCTTTCATATATTGCCCCGCGCTGGCGTTATTCGATCGCTCATCCGGTCAGTTATCTGTGGCGGAATTGGATGACCCGGTGCCTGTCAACTCATCGTTGATCCGTTTTTTCATGATGTTGCTTGGCTTAAAAACGGTAACCCGCCGCGGCGGAATTGGAACCTCCCGCCCGGTCTTCGGATTGCGGCCGATGCGTTGGCCTTTTTGACGGACAATAAAGGATCCAAACGACGACAGCTTAACCGATTCACCACTGACAATGGAATTGCAGATTTCTTCCAGAACCATCTCGACCATTGTGGCCGATTCGGTTCGCGACAGACCAAGACGCCGATAAACGGCCTCGGCCAGGTCGGCGCGGGTTATCGTCTTGCCCCCCATCAGCTACTCACTATGGTTGTTATAGTGACCTCAAACCAAAACAGATGGACACCGTATTCGGCTGGTGTGGGGCGGTCAACCACATGACGCATCTCATTTTTTCACATTCTCACCATAACCGAGCCCCAGGTGAAGCCACCACCCATGGCTTCCAGAAGCACAAGCTGCCCGTCGCCGATCTTGCCGTCGCGCCGCGCTTCGTCCAAAGCCAGCGGAATTGACGCGGCAGATGTATTGCCGTGACGATCGACAGTTATCACGACCTTATTCTGCGGAATGCCGAGTTTTCTCGCGCTTGCATCGATAATCCGCTTGTTCGCCTGATGCGGCACGAACCAGTCGATATCGTCCGGCCCGGTCTCAGTTGCGGCAAATGCCGCTTCAATCACATCGGCGATCATCGAAACGGCATGTTTGAAGACTTCCCGCCCTTCCATGCGCAGGTGGCCGACCGTTCGCGTCGCCGATGGCCCGCCATCGACATAAAGCTTTTCCTTGTGGCGTCCGTCGGAGCGCAAATGCGAGGTCAGGATGCCGCGATCGGAAATCTCGCCCGGCTGCTCTGAGGCTTCCACGACCACCGCCCCGGCGCCATCGCCGAACAGCACGCAGGTGGTGCGGTCGCTCCAGTCCAGAATGCGCGAGAACGTCTCCGCGCCGATAACAAGAACGCGTTTTGCCTGACCGGCCCGGATGTAGCAGTCGGCCGTTGTCAGCGCAAAGACGAAGCCGCTGCACACGGCCTGGAGATCGAATGCGGCGCCGTGATGCATGCCAAGACGGTTCTGGACGCTCACCGCCGTTGCCGGGAATGTGTGATCCGGTGTCGCCGTCGCCAGAATGATCAGATCAATGTCGTCGGGTTTGTAACCGGCGTCGGCAAGCGCCCGCTCAGCGGCGATGGTCGCCAAATCGGAAGTCAGTTCCCCTTCGGCGGCAATCCGGCGCTCCCTGATGCCGGTTCGCTGGACGATCCACTCGTCGGAGGTCTCGACCATCCCTGCAAGCTCTTTGTTTGTCAGGATCTTGGAAGGCAGATAGCTGCCCGATCCGGCAATGATGGTGCGGATCATCCTGTCGCGGCCTCTGCCGGCGCGATGGCGCCTGTTTCAAGGCCTTGCCGGCCGAGTTCCATGTCACTCGCGATCTGCTGCACCAGATTGTCCCTCGCCATTTCCCTTGCAACATCGATCGCGGCGGCAAACCCTTCAGCGTCCGTGCCGCCATGGCTCTTGATGACGACGCCGTTGAGGCCGAGAAAGACACCGCCATTGACCTTTCCCGGATCCATCTTTTCGCGCAGCCTGTTGAATGCCGATTGGGCGAACAGATAGCCGATTCTTGCGAACGCTGTCCGGCGCATCGCCGCGTGCAGATATTCGGAAATCTGACGGGCCGTTCCTTCCGCCGTTTTCAGTGCGATATTGCCGGAAAATCCCTCAGTCACCACGACGTCAACCGTGCCTTTGCCAAGATCGCCGCCTTCAACAAAACCATGATAATGAAAATGCGGATGGTCGATCGCCCGCAAGATCCGCCCGGCTTCGCGAACTTCCTCAACGCCCTTGATCTCCTCAACGCCGATATTGAGCAGACCGACGCTCGGACGCTCCAGGCCGAAAAGCAAGCGCGCCATCGCCGCGCCCATGACGGCGAAATCGACAAGCATTCGCGCATCGGCCCCTATAGTCGCGCCGACATCCAGAACGATGCTTTCGCCACGCAATGTCGGCCAGATCGCTGCAATCGCCGGCCGCTCTATTCCCGGCAGCGTCTTCAGACAAAATTTCGACATGGCCATCAGGGCGCCGGTATTGCCGGCCGAAACGGCTGCCTCGGCCTCACCGTCGCGCACGGACTGAACGCAACGCCACATGCTCGATTTCCATCGGCCGCGCCGCAACGCCTGGCTTGGCTTGTCGTCCATCTGTACCGAAACGTCGCAATGAATGAAGGTGGAGGCGGCTTGAACTCTGCGATACCCGGCAAGAAGCGGTTCAACGACCGGCGCCTCGCCATAGATCAGGAAATTCAGGTCGCTTCGCCGTTCCAGCGCAATCTCCGCCCCCGGCAACACCATGGCCGGGCCGTCGTCACCGCCCATGGCGTCCAATGCGAGGGTGATCGTGGAGGACATGTCTGCGAACGGGCCCATTTTCTTGATTGCAAACCGGCGGGGACGATACCGGCAACGGATTCAATGGCAAGGACTAATCTTTCCGCCGAAGTCCGTAAACGCTCAACCGCGATCCCGCTTAAGACGTTCCAGTACCGCAAACGGCGAATCCCGCTCATCAGTTTCGTCATTTCCGGCTACCTCGAAAGTCACGCCGGGGGTGCGGGGATAGGGGTCGAGATGCAGCGCCAACTGTTCGCTGAGGATCACGCCAAGATCAATCCTGCCGTTGGAATAGGTGTCCCTGTCTTCCTCATCCACCGGATCGACCAGCACTGTCGCATCCCGGCGCCCATCGGCGGTCCCGGCCGGCAACAATGTCATGCTTATCGGTTCCTGGATGTGCTGGTGCACCGGCGCAAGAGAGACGACGCAGGCCTGCACGACGTCCGCTTCGATCCGGCCGCGCAAATGAACAGCGCCGCCGCTCACCAAATCCAGTTGAAATTCGCCCTCCAGCCGTTCAATTTCCGAGACACCGAGCAGATCCGCCAACGCGGCCCGCTGATCGGCATCTGCCTCCAGTTTCAGGTTTTGTCCCTTCCGGCCGACATCGCCAACCGCGACGATCAACGAAAAGGGCGCGTCATCTGCAAGCGGCATCAATCGACCTCCGGTCTTGCCGGACTGGCGGCGGCCGTGAAATCGGCGGGATCAGGAAACGCAACCTCTCCGATGCCTATATCGGCGGTCGAAATGCGGTCCAGCAGTGTTTCCGCCGCCCGAATATAGGCGGCGAGCGCCGCAGCCGCGCCGTCCGGTGCTTCTTGCGGGAAAATATTGCGTGCCACGGCTTTTTCCAGTGCATCGCCACCGCCGGCAAGAGCTATGTCGTAGGCGGCGATGCGCCCGCCAAAGGCGCCGTAAAGCGTTTTCATTTTTTTGGCCACGCGCACGTCACTGACGCCCATCTCGCGCAGATTGCTGTCCATGTCGACAACGAAGTGCTCAGTCACTCGTCTGGAAAACGCCGGATCGGGATCACTGCCATGCACCAGCCGCCGACACACGGCGTGAAGCATGATGCAAAGCACTTCAAACCGGCCATCAAGCGTGTCCGGCACACCAAGCTGAGCATAAAACACCCGGTTGCGCGCCGCCTCGACAACCGCGGCGTAGAGCGACGCCGCCGGGTCGGGACGATGACGGCGCTTTGAAAACAGATGCGGCATTACGGCTATCGGATCGGGTTTCAGGTCGCGGCGTGAAAATTCGCGCGATAAGTATCGGTTCGCGGCGCGAACCATTGCAATGCCATAATTGCCGGTCTAGAGCGATGCCATGAACATGAAAACCAATCGAAAAATATCCGTGGCGATCGCGCTGGCCCTTCTCGGCCCGGCCGGACTCGGCGGCTGCAGCAGCCAGGTCGCGCAACGCGGCTATGTCGTCTCCGAATTCGCGCTGGAACAGGTCCCGGTCGGCGCCAGCCGCGACCAGGTGCTGATCGCGCTGGGAACGCCCTCAACAACCGCCGATTTCGGCAATGAGGCCTATTACTATATTTCCCAAACCGCAACCCGCCCGGTTGCATTCTTGAATTACAGAGTCGTCGATCAGCGGGTGTTGGCGGTTTATTTCGATAACGAGGATCTGGTTTCGCAGATCGCCAATTATGGCCTCAAGGACGGACAGGTTTTCGATTTCGTTTCCCGCACGACGCCGACCGGCGGTTCGGACTTTTCCTTCATATCGCAGCTGCTCGACGCAACCGGCCGCTTCACGCCCTCGCAACCGTAATTTTATCGGTGACTGCAACTAAAAAGCCCCGCACCGGAATGCGGGGCTTTTTGCAGTTTGGCAGTTCAGCTGTTAATGCGCCAGCACCGCAAGCAGCAGCAGCGCCACAATGTTGGTGATCTTGATCATCGGATTGACCGCCGGTCCGGCCGTATCCTTGTAGGGATCACCGACGGTATCGCCGGTCACGGCAGCCTTGTGGGCTTCCGACCCCTTGCCGCCATGATGGCCGTCCTCGATCAGCTTCTTGGCATTGTCCCAGGCGCCGCCGCCGGCAGTCATGGAAATGGCGACGAACAGGCCGTTGACGATGACACCGAGTAGCATGGCGCCAAGCGCCGCGAAGGCGTTTTCCGCGCCGGCAATGGCGCTGACGACGAAAAAGCAGAAAATCGGCGACAGCACCGGCAGCAGTGAGGGCACGACCATTTCCTTGATCGCCGCCCGGGTCAGCATGTCGACGGCCCGGCCATAATCCGGCTTTTCCGTGCCTTCCATGATGCCCGGCTTTTCCCTGAACTGCCGTCGCACTTCCTCAACGACCGAAGCGGCGGCCCGGCCGACCGCCGTCATGGCAATGCCGCCGAAGAGATAGGGCAGCAGGCCACCGAACAGCAGGCCGACGACGACGTAAGGATTGGACAGCGAGAAATCGACATTGATGCCTTCAAAATACGATCCGGCTTCGGCATTGGCGGCGAAGAATTTCAGATCTTCCGTATAGGCGGCAAACAGCACCAGCGCGCCGAGCCCGGCCGAACCGATCGCATAGCCCTTGGTCACCGCCTTGGTGGTATTGCCGACCGCATCGAGCGCATCTGTCGTGTTGCGCACCTCGTCGGGCAGATTGGCCATTTCGGCAATGCCGCCGGCATTGTCGGTAACCGGGCCGAACGCGTCGAGCGCCACGACAAAGCCGGCCAGTGCCAGCATCGTCGTCACTGCAATGGCGATGCCGAACAGACCGGCGAGCCCGTAGGTCGTCAGGATACCGGCAATGATGATGATTGCCGGTATGGCCGTCGATTCCAGCGATATGGCAAGACCCTGAATGACATTGGTGCCGTGCCCGGTTTCGGAGGCCAGGGCGATCGACTTCACTGGCCGGTAGTTCGTCCCGGTGTAATATTCGGTCGTCCAGATGATCAGCCCGGTGATGATCAGGCCAATCAGGCCGCAATAGAACAGGTGGCGGCCGGTAAAGGCGACGCCGCCGGCCGAGTACTGAACGTCGGCACCGAGCCAGAACCAGACAATTAGGCCAAACCCGACAGCCGACAGCACCGCCGTGGCGACGAAGCCCTTGTAGAGCGCGCCCATGATGGAGTTGTTGGCGCCGAGCCTGACGAAAAACGTGCCGATGATCGAGGTCACGACACAGACGGCGCCGATCATCAGCGGCAGCATCATCAGACTATATGCCTCCTGGCCGGTAAAGAAGATGGAGGCCAGGACCATGGTCGCGACGACGGTCACGGCATAGGTTTCAAAAAGGTCGGCCGCCATGCCGGCGCAGTCGCCGACATTGTCACCGACATTGTCGGCAATGGTTGCCGGATTGCGCGGATCGTCTTCGGGAATTCCCGCCTCGACCTTGCCGACAAGATCGCCGCCGACATCGGCGCCCTTGGTGAAAATGCCACCGCCAAGACGGGCGAAGATCGAGATCAGCGAAGCGCCGAAGCCCAGGGCAACCAGCGAGTCGACAACCGTGCGGCTGACCGGCTCGTGGCCAAGCATGGCGGTCAGGATCCAGAAATAGACCGCAACGCCCAACAGCGCCAGACCGGCGACGAGAAGCCCGGTAATGGCACCGGCCTTGAAGGCGATGGCAAGGCCCGAGGCCAATGATTGCGAAGCCGCCTGCGCCGTGCGCACATTGGCCCGCACCGAAACATGCATGCCGATGAAGCCGGCCAGACCCGACAGTACCGCGCCGATGGCAAAACCGATCGCTGCGGTGATCGATAGCAGATAGGCAGCGATGAGGAACACGACGACGCCGACCATGGCGATCGTCGTATATTGACGCGTCAGATAGGCTGTTGCGCCTTCACGAATGGCGCCAGCGATCTCCTGCATGCGCTGGTTGCCGGCATCGGCCGCCAGAACCGACTGGATCGCCCAGACCGCATAGACAATCGAAAGCACACCGCAGGCGATGACGAAATAAAGCGATGACATTGATTTTCCCCCGAAGGATGGGCCGGGAAAGACGATCCCGGAAGCGCGAATGGCGCACGGTTGCCCGGCGCCTATTACCGG
>Ga0224512_10004057_pt1 | contig 12579 bp, 15 predicted proteins | sample SF_May12_sed_USG_4_FD_169103 | JGI IMG/M metagenome (GOLD analysis project Ga0224512, IMG submission 169103) | Sediment microbial communities from San Francisco Bay, California, United States - SF_May12_sed_USGS_13 | ecosystem: Environmental > Aquatic > Marine > Sediment | place: USA... | reverse complement strand
GTGTCAAGCCAGGTCGGCGAATCGGGTTTAAGTTCCCTCGCACGGAAGAGGCCAGGGGTTCAAATCCCCTCACCTCCACCCAGGAAGACCCCAGTTCAACTGGGGTTTTCTCGCGCTTGTGGGTGCAGCTCGGTGACGTTGGTTGGGGGCTCTGTCAACATCCTGTCAACAGGAAGTTTATGGAAGGCGGCATCAAGGCGCTCGGCTACGGCCTCGTCGAGGCTTTCGAAGAGGTGCCCGTACGTGTCGAGGGTGGTTCGGATGGAAGCGTGTCCAAGGCGCTGCTGGATCACTTTCGGGTGCTCACCGTGGCCGATCAGCAGGGCGACGTGGGTGTGTCGCAGGTCGTGGAATCTGCACGGTTCTCCCACGGAGGCACGGACGGCGGGCAGCCAGAAACGCTCGCGGAAGGTGGTTCTGTGCAGAGGTCCACCCTCGGGTGCGTGGAACACGAGGTCCGACGGGCCGGTCGGTTGGGTGGCCGGGTGCTCGGCGAGGGATTCGACGAGGAAGCGGGGGAGGGTGATCGTACGACGGGAGGCGGACGTCTTGGGCTCGCCGAATATGATCTGCCCGCCAACCTCGCTGCACGTCTCGGCGACCGTGGCGGTGCGGGCCAACATGTTGAGACGTCCGACCCGCAGACCGGCGAGCTCTCCGAAGCGCAATCCCGTGTAGGCCGCGGTTAGCACGAGGTTTCGGTAGCGGGCATCGATGACGCCGGCAAGGGCCGCCACCTCCGCCTGGGACAGGAAGCGCATCTCGTTTCGGGTCAACGGCGGCAGCTTCAGACGGTGACAGGGTGATCGCCCGATCAAGTCTGAGTCGACCGCCGACGAGAGCACCGCAGCTGCCAGCTGATAGGCCTTCCTGACCGTCGCCGGTGCCTTACCGTCGTTGCGGAGTCCGGCGACGAAGGCTTGTACATCGGCGGAAAGGACCTGGCCCATCCTGCGGTGGCCGAAGTAGGGGAGGACCAGATGGCGCATGATCGAATCGTCCCGAACCTTGGTGGACTCGCGGAGGTGGACCCTCCCGGCCGACCACGTCTCGGCCCACTGGGCGAAGGTTGTGGCGGCCAGCTTGGGGTCGAGCCAATCACCACGGGCCAGGTCGGCGTCCACGCTGGCGGCATAGCGACGGGCATCTCCGAGCTTGGCGAACGTCCTGGAGCGCTGGCGCGCCGATGGGTCACGGTAGAGGGCCTGCCACCGATCGCCGCGCCGACGGATACTCGCCATGATCCACCTCCGTTTCTCGCTCTCGTCCGCCTCGCTCCGACTGTAGCCCCCGTTCAGAGACCGACACCTGGTGTCCGGGCGTCACCATCGATGAGATGACCCGGTCGAGTTGGCGCCGATCCAATCCCGGACGTCAGCCCAGCGAAACCGGAGGTGCCTACCGACCCGGAAACCCGGCGGGCCTTCGTGCCGGTGGCGCCAGGCGTAGATCGTTGCGATGGGTACTTGGAGTGGCGAGTTGGAGGGTCACTGACATTCTGTTGACAGGGTTGTCGTGTCTAGTAGCCGACATGGAGCCTGTTGGCAGCATCGACCACCGCGAAGATCGGAACCTCACCACAGGTTTGGCCGGCGTTGGGACGGGCCCTCGATACATCCGCTCCGAAGGCCAGCCGGCAGGGATGCGGACTCGGATCACGGACCGTTCGACGCAAACACCGGCCAGCATCTCGAATGTTCAACAGCCTCTCACAAGGAGACCACCCGATCCGAAACAACCACGATCCATCGAGACCCCCATCGCATCAACCATGCCGCCTCCACCCAAGTATGTGCCCTTTCGGCCGATCTTCTTATTCGACACACGCATCTGCAACGAGTTGCTTTCGGTTTGCCGGTCTACCGCTCGGGGGGTGGGCGGTGTTGAGTTTGGCCAAGGCCGCCAAGGACTATTACCTGCGGAAGTTGGAGGAGATCTCACCCGGAGAGGACTACTACCTACGGGGCGGTACCGCCACCGGGATCTGGCGCGGCAGCGGCGCCAAAGACCTGGGTCTGGAAGGCGCCGTTTCGACAGAGGGGTTGGTGCGCCTGTTCGACGGACAGCACCCCGGCACCGGGGAGCAGCTGGGTCGGAGCCTGCGTAGGGATGGGGTAGCGGCGTGGGATGTGACCTTCTCAGCCGACAAATCGGTGTCACTTCTCTGGGCCTTAGGAGATCCTGACACCCGACAGCAGGGTGGAGGCGTTCGAAGAGGCGACCGGGGCGGCGCTGGGGTATTTGGAGTCGGTGGCGTCATCAACCCGAGGCGCCACCAAAACCCCGGTGCTCGACGACCACGGTGACGCGGTGCTCAACGAGAACGGGACGCCCACGTTTCGGGTGGAGACCTGGCCGATCCAAACGTCGGGGTATGTGGCGGCGTCGAATACCGACTTCACTTCCCGGGCCGACGAACCCCAGCTCCATACCCATGTGGTGGTCGCCAATAAGGTCAAAGCCAAAGATGGGGTGTGGCGGACTGTGGACGGGAGGTTGTTGTATCGGTATCAGCTGGCCGCCGGGTACCTCCACGAAGCGACGAGAAGCGGGTGATCGTCGGAAAGGCGACCGACGGCCAACGACACCACCAGCACCAGGACGAGCAGGGCGGACTCGGCCGAACTCGCCGCCAGCGTCTCACCGAGGGTGTTCAGGGCGGCGTACCCGACCATTCCGGCGCCCAACAGGGCAAGACCCTGAGCCCAGTAGCGGCTTGCCCGCAGACCCACCGCAGCGATCAACAGCACCAGCCCGGCCAAGAGCGCCCCAAAGGTGCGGCCGAGGAGTGTTCCGTTCTCCTCGGCCGGTTGAAACAGCGAGGCTGCCGCCGTTCCATCCAGGAAGTAGCGTGCCCACAAGCCGAAGACCGCCACAGCAGACACGATGAAGTAGCCGATGAGGGCTCGATCCCTCCAGCCGGGTGCCCGGGCCCACCTGATTCGTTCGGTCGATGCCATCACTCTTCGTCTCCTGTTACGGCTTCTGTGATTCCGTCGGGAACCCGGAACGCGTCCCATCCATGGGCGGCAGCCTCGGTGAGCACCGTGTCGATCCAGGCCAGTTCGGCATCCACCAGGCTCCGGGTCTTCCGGAACATGGCTGCCGCTGCAGACCCGAATGCCGCCCGCAGTTCTAGTTCAGCCTGCGGCGGATGATCCTCCAGGACGGACGCCAGCGCGGCACGGCGTCGACGTAACACATCCAGCGTCTCCTCCTCGTTGAGGGCGTCGGCGTAGGCAAGCATGGCGAAACGCGTGTCGAAGGGAGACGCCGTTGTCACGACGCCAACGTCGGATTGAAGCCACTGCCACAGGCTCCGGCGCCCCTCTGGAGTGATCCTGTACACGGTGCGGGGAGGCAGGGCACCGGTCCGCTCCTCCATCGCCTCGACGAGCCCGGCGCCCTCGAGCTTGCGGAGGACGTAGTAGACGTGCTTGGCGCTCATGTCGACCCAGCGCTCGGCGCCGGAGATCTCGACGATCCGGTTGATCCCGTGCCCGTGAATGGGTGCCCGGGACACGACCCCCAGCACGAACAATTCCCTCGAGCTGATCTGGTTTTCACCTACGGACAATGTATCATTCATACCAGTACGAACCATACTAAGACCCCATACGGTTTGTCAATATGCAGAAAGTGCTGCGCCGACCGAGTGCACCACCAAGGCACTTTCGATGGGGAACCAATATCGCTGCGCGCATCGAATGGGAGTCCGGAGCCTCAATCGATCGGCATTCGATGGGCGAGCCCGTACTGGATCAGAGCGTCGTACTGTTCTCTGAGCGAGGTCGCGTAGATCTCGTCCTCGGAGTTGTATGCAACTCTCCGGTCCACGAACAGGGGGTCGTCGAGTGGCAGGAATACCGTCTGGTTGGGCCATGTCTCCGCCATCACCCGCAGGATCTCGTTCTCGGGCGATGCGCTTTCCAGGATGTCGAAGGGAGTGTCGCCGGCGCCGGCTTCCAGCTCGGTGCGGGCCGAGGTGAACCCGATGACGATGATCGACCCTTCGACGATCGGGCTCTCGTGTGCCAGGTAGTCGCCCAGCCACTGCTGGTCAGTGCCCATGAGATGCGACTTCTGGGCGTGATGGGCGCCGACGTTGATAACGGTGCCGTTGGGATCTTCGGCTATCCGCCGGTCCGCGAGTTGTTTGACGAGGTCCTCGCGTGACCGGGCTGCGCCGTTGTCATCCTTTTTGCGTTGCTCCCGTATGTCGATACTGACCGCCTCCACCTCGACCATTTCCGCTACCTGGTCGTAGCGAAAAGCCCCCCACGTCTCGACGAGCATTGAACGATTGTCTTCAACAATGGCCGACAGCGTCTCGATTGCCTGGTGCTGCGCTGCGGGCGACATGTTGGGGTAGTCGGGCGGGAGGCTGAGATCGACCGTGCCCGCGTTGGGCAACAGACCAACGAGCATGTGAAAAGGATCCGGAAATCGGTAGCACCCCCTGAATCGTCCTCGTTGGCATCGATCGAGCGCACATGGATCCGCTGCTCTGCTGGGAGCGTGGCGTTGATCTCGCGGACGGCAGTGAATCGGCGATCGAAGTAGGGCGGAGGCACCCAATCAGGTGCAAGCTCTCCACCAAGCACATAGTCGTCGACCAACCAGTCGTTCATCTGCGGCCGTTCGACGAGAAGCTGTCGAAACCCGTCGTCGTGGAGGTCGCTCATCAGCCTCGCCACGAACGCCCAATGCTCCCGTAGGTGGTGGGTCTCCCCCAGGAGCACTACCCGGTTATCGGCCAGCCGCGAGAGAACCCCGGTCGGGATCATCTCTCTGTCGAACACCACACCGTCGCGTGTGAGCACCACCGACAACTCCTCGGCAGTCACGTCTGCGCCGGCAGAGCAACCAGTAATACCGGCCGCAACGATGAGCCCCGCCAAGGCCACCCCAGTTCTCCGCAGCAATTGAATGGTCGAACCTCCCGATGTACCCCCTCAACGCTACAGGTTCCTCGATCCCGCCTCCGCCCACGTTGCCCAACCCCACGCTGGATAGGTCGATCCCGGCCGACAACAAAGATCCAAGCTGGGTCGGCAGGTCGTGCTCGTCTCTCCGAATCGGTGAGTTATCGATGCAGGTTGGGCTCGCCCAGATGTTCTGCCATCCAGTGGACGGCGAATCGCGCGATGTCGCCAGCGTCGATCAGCTCGGCCTGTGCGTCGCCCACCATTCCACATGCCGCCCTGTCGGTGCCCAGGTAGGCGCGGAGGATGGAGGTGAAATAGTCCTCGGCCGGGTAGTCGACGATCCCCGCCGAGTCGTCGAGGCACTCCACCACGCGGACCAGGGAGCCTCCGGGCTCCAGCACCTTCCGGTGCCGGCGGACCCGTCGTTTCTCGGGGAGGGGAGTGAGGTATTCGGCGTAGTGGAGCAATGTGACGGTGTTCGGATCGGCGCCGAGGCGGAGCACGCGGCCTCCGGCGTCGACGAGACGCTCAAGGGGTGATCCCGGCCCGTAGTAGTCGTTCCACGGCACGTCAGTGGTGAGATGCCCGGCGAGACGACCTGACGCAGCAAACCTCCCCTCGGGATGGTCGCTGACGAGAGTGCCGGGCCGAGTGCGAAACACCTCGGCGAGGGTGCCTACCTCGGGGTCGGCGGGCGTCGCCAGTGCATCGAAGGGCTCGGCGTCACTGAGGAGCTGTGCCCTCTCCGGTTCGGGACGCTCGTTCACCCAGGCCCATTCATCGAGCGCACCCAGCACCATCAACAGCGTGCCGTCCAGTCCTACCGTATCGACCAGCGCCTCGAGCAGCCCATCCGCGCCCCCTTCGAGGGGACCGATGGAGCGCAGCGAGGCGTGAACCATCAACAGGTCACCGGTTTGCACGCCCAGTCTTCGAAGGTCGGAGCCGATCTCGGCCGGTGCTCGCGGTGTGGTTGGCACCGCCTCATTCTGGCTGAGACGGGCCGGGACCGAGCGTCACTGATGAGTATGCGGAATCTCGGCGATCCCACCCGACCTGCAGAAGTGTTGGCCACGACCGGATGCCCGGCGTGGCCGTGCGGTCACGGAACCTTCCCGGACGGCCGGTCTCCAAGGGACAACTCCCCCTCTCGACGACCGCCCCCGATCACCAAATCGGGCGCTATATCGCACACTTCGCCGAGTGCTCGGGATCGGCACGTCGTGCGCGCTCGAGGCGAATCCGCGTCGAACATTGACTGTGGCAGCGGACGGCCCACCCGCCGTCGATCTGCTGGTTGTGAGCGGGATTTGGCCGGGGTCGAAGCTTCATGGCGTAGGGTTCTGGTTGTCACAAGGGATGGTTGGGGTCTTCGTGGATGGTTGGGGTTCTCGCCGGGTTGCCGTGGAGTTCGAATCTGAAGGTGCTGTCCTTCGGGGGTTTCTGTATGAGGCTGTGAAGGGCGACCCGCCGTTTCCGGTGGTGGTGATGACGCACGGAACCTCCGCCACGATACCGATGACAACCGACCGGTATGCCGAGGTATTTGCTGAGGCTGGGGTGTCGGCCCTCATCTATGACCATCGGAATCTGGGGATCAGCGGAGGTGAGCCACGCCAGGAGATCAACCCTTGGGTGCAGTGCCGTGGTTATCGAGACGCCATCACCTTCGCCTCGACCGTCGAAGACCATGATCCGAACCGGATCGGAGTCTGGGGTGACTCGTATTCGGCCGGCGAGGTGTTTTTGGTGGCGGCCTGCGACTCTCGGGTCAGGGTGGTGGTAGCGCAATGCCCCACCTTCGGTGCCAACCCTTCTGACGTAGACCCAACACTTGAAATGTTCGAAGCGATCCGTGAGACCTTTGAATCGGGTGACGTTTCCGGTGGCCCGGAGGACACCACTGGTCCGATTCCGGTGGTGTCACCCGACCAGTTGGGCGCTCCTTCGCTGCTACAACCGATCCAGGCGTTCCGCTGGTTCGTTGACTACGGCGGCAGGCACGGAAGCGGGTGGCTGAACCAGGCCACCAGGGTCATCTCTTCGAACACAGCCCCTTATAGCCCATACTTGTGTGCTCCCTTTGTGACGGTCCCGTCGCTGATGATGGTCGCACCTGCCGACGAGATGGTTGGCGCCAATCCGGAGGTCAGCCGACGAGCTTTCGATCTCCTGTCGGGCGAGAAGGACTGGTACGACATCGACGGTGGACATTTCGGTCTCCTCTACCACCCCAGCGACCTGTTCGACGAAGCAAGCAAAGTCCAAGCCGCCTACCTCACCAGACACCTTCTTCACTGATCCCAACGCGCCCAGATCCCTCTGATATGCGCCGTATCGCCCGTTTCGGCTACTCGTCCCAGATCGATGCCTGTTTGGATGTCAAGGGGGTTTTGGGCGTGTTTGGTCTTCCCGACTTGCAACGGGGATTGGTGTTGGGGCGTAGGCTGGGTGACGGCCCGGGGTGGCTTTGTGGAAGAGCCGGCGATTCAGGATGTGATGCCGGCCACGCACACGACCGAGACGTTCCTGGGTGCCCCCCGGGCCTTAGCGCGGTTGGTCTGAGATGAGGTGGCGGTAGACGACGTCGGAGAGGCGCCGTTTCAACGCCCGGATGGCTTCTTTCTTTGTTTTGCCCTCTTCCAGTTTGCGTTCGAAGAAGGCCCGGCCTTGGGTGTTGGGGTAACGGAGCTGGCAGATAGCGATGGTGTGGAGGGCATGGTTGAGTATCCGGTTGCCCCGCGGGTTGAGCCGATGCCGTTTCCTTGTCCCTGATGACGCTTCGGTGGGGGCGGTGCCGTTATAGGTGGCGTAGTGGTGTCTGGTCGGGAACCGGGAGACGTCACCGGTGTAGCCGATCAGCAACCCGGCCACCACAGGTCCGACCCCGTAGATGTCGGTCAGGGTGGTGCCGGATGCTTCCACTGTCACCGTCAGGCGAGCCTTGGAGGCTTTCCGTTCGGTCTCGAGACGGTGCACCTCTGTGAGTAGCTGGTGGGCGATACGTTTGCGTTCCGTCTGGATCATGGTGGCCGGTCGTATCTGCCGCAGCAACGCCGAGGCTTTCCGGGGTGACATTTCTTTTCTCAGGCCACCGGGGATCAGGGTGGCCAAGAGGGCGTGGAGCCGCGCCGCCGCCTGGGTCTTCAAACTGGCCAGCTGCTTGTGACGTTTGGCCAGCATCCGCAGCACCGCCACATGATCCTCCGTTTGAACCGCCCCTAGCCCGGGATGGCGCAACGCCACGATCGCTACCGCCCGAGCATCATTGGGGTCGTTCTTCTGTGACCTCGTCGAGTCGAGTACCCGCACCCTCGCCGCCTGGGCCGAGGGCACATCCACCACCTGTTCCCCCGCGGCGATGAGTTGTTGGGCCAACAGATAGCCGTGACCGTTGGCGGACTCGATCGCCCACCGCCGAGCAGGGAACCGCGCCGCCCACGCCAACAACTCTCCGCTCTGACGACGGGCCGCTTGCACCTCGAACTCAGCTACAGCCTCCTCGCCGGTATCGACCGCCACGGCCGCATGAGACCCTCTATGAGGGTCGATTCCAATCATCACCGACATCACACACCTCCTCGCATCGGGGGTCGGTGGAACCAGCGGTGGGCACTCCTGATACGGATACGGTGCCACGCCTGTTTCGAGCAACACCGCCAGCAGAGATCCCGGCGGGTACGGCGCTTCGCCAGAAAGCCAACCCCAAAGCTGGCAGGCACCTCGAGAGCCACACCCACCGGGACCCCTACAACGCTACGGGACAAACTCCCACAGCACACCTAAACACCTATCAGGCACCTCGAGGAGCGCTTGTCCCTCGCCGGATCGTCACTGAGTGTGGGCGATCGGCCCCCGCCACGTGGTCCCACTCTGACCTCGGAGGGTTTCGGCTCGAGAACGCAATTCGGTCCCCCTGCCCTAGACGCGTCCCCATGGCGACGAGATACTGGACGTAGGACTCCCCGCCACATGACCGAGCAGATCACCCGATCCGTATCCATAACACGTCCCCCTGGAACCGCCCAGACCGGCACGTAGGCGTGCGCTCACCCGTCGACGCGCCCACACTCAGCGTGGTGATTCCGCGTTGTCACTCGCCGTCACCGACAGAGCGCAACAACATGCCGGTTCGAGGGCGCTGCAGGGTGGGTCGGTGCTGCTTCGGTCGGCGTGATTATGCGTGGTTTATCGTGCCACGCAGCACCAATCATCCCTCCCAGCCGGTTATGGGCGTCGCTTGATCAGTTTGTCAATGCGTCGCAGGCAGCTTGGTCAATATCACCTTGGCCCTTGCCGACGAGGGACACCACGGTTTCTTGGTCGAGGTTGAACACCCAACGTCCATACCAACCGGTCGCATCAGGTCCGACGTTTGTCGAGTGCCCCGAAAGCGAAATGTGGGCCTCGCCATCGACGTCAAACCAATGGAGGCTCCCGGTGTCCTGGTAGCGCCACTTGTCACCGTCCACGTTTCTGTACGTGATCCGAATGTGGTATTTGCTTACATGATCGACGTTCTGAATGAGCCCGTACCAGCCTTGTCTATCCCGCCAGATCGTCTCGGCCCCGCATTCTATCTCTTCCGATACTTCGTCGACAGTCCCGTCCACGAATTTGGGATCAGCCGCCGCCGGTATCGCCAACACCACCGCCAAAACCATCGCCAAACCAAGAACCAACGACCTTCTCGGCATCGGATATTTCCCTCCCCGACCCGTTGCAGGTCGGACGCCTCCATTCCCCACCTTTCACTCTGCGTGTTTGTGACAATTGGCCGATAGAGGCGAAAGTCACATAGTGGCCTTGTGAATAGTGTGTGTTGTTGTGCATCTGGCAGTGGGGATCGTCCGTAATGCACCATCACAGAAACTCGCCGAAGTGTTGCAATGACCCCTTGAGCTCGCAGCCATAAATGAGCGCGCTCAACAGGTGCGCCAGATCGGCACCTCCTGCGCTGTCTCCCCAGCTTCCCAGCGAACACGGACCGTGGCGGAGTCGTTCCGATCGATGATGGATCTAAGACGGATTACCCACAGTTCTCGACCTCGCGAGCGGTTGGGGTTGACACGTGGGGGTGATTGGCGGCATGCTTGACTGTGACGGTGCGCTCGGAGCAATGACCCACCGAAGAGCCGGCATGTGAGGGTGAAAGCCGGTCACGCTGGAAGGTCCGAGAGGACTGAAGGTGACGTTCCCTCTTTGTCTTCTCCGAGTGCGCCGTCCTTGTTTTCCTGCGGCAACGCACATGGATCGCCCGCAACAGAACTGCCGGTTACGGAGCGGGGACTTGTGACCTTCGACTCTTGATCTCTGGCTGATTCGAACGTCTGATGGAGTGTGGAGCGGTCCGTCCTGTGGCTACTCGAAAGGAGGTTGGACAGTGTTCGAGATAGGAAAGCCGAATCTCACTCCTGAGACCAGGAAAGGTCTGCCCGGCAGTTTCGTGGAGCTACCGACAGGTGTTACTCACTATGAGTTGAAGGGAGATCCTGACGGTCGGCGTGTGGTTCTGATTCATGGCAATGCGGCACCGTACGTGTCTTGGGACAACACGATTGAGGATCTGGTTGATGCCGGGTTGCGGGTGCTCAGATATGACTTGGTCGGGCACGGCTTCACGGATAGGCCTCGTCTGCGCACCTACGACAAGGCCCTCTACGTCAAGCAGCTTGCCGAACTGATTGACCGGCTCAACATTTCTTACCCGGTTTCTGTGGTGGGAACGTCGCAGGGTGGAAGTATCGGCGCCTGCTTTGCAGCGGCAAACCCGGGGAAGGTCGAGAGGCTTGCTCTCCTGTCGCCGCTGTTCGACGACGTCGCAGGCTCGGGAAGCCCTTTGGTCAAGATTCTGTCGACTCGTCTTGCCGGGGAGCTCCTTCTGCAATTGGGGGGAGACAGCAAGCTCTCTGACCTGTCGAATCGCATTTCGTCTCCTGACAAGAAGGCTGTTCTCGAGAGTGAGGTCGCAGAGCAGCTGCGTTTCCGGGGGAAGCGGAGAGCAATCCTGGCCAACGTGAGAGGCGACAGCTTCACCAACCCAACAGCCGCCTACGAGGACGTGAAGGCTCAGGGCATTCCCACGCTGCTCACATGGGGAACCCAAGACAAGCTGATACTCGAAGACTCAATGAGAAGGTTGCGCGATCTGCTTCCGGACATCGAGTACCACGAGATAGACGGGGCAGCACATCTAGCGCACTACGAATACCCGGAACGCATCAACCCAATCCTGATTCGTTTCCTGACCCGACCAGCGTCGGAGGAAGCCCCCATCAGAGCCGTCGGGTGATATCCCGCCCCCCGGCACAGGCGTGCGCATAACGGCACGACTGCGTGCGGTGGTCGTGGACTGGTCGACCACGAGGTGTGAGGTCAGCTGAATTCGCGGCGCGCAGATCGTGAACCGGCGATTGTTCCTGTCTGCTGGATCCAGGGCATTGTCGTTCGTGGCCGAGTCCGCCTTGTAGAGGTTGTCGGCGCACACTGGGGGGGGGGTCTTGGGCGACCTTTCCTATTCATGTCGGGGGCCGGGCGTCATAATGAAACGAAGAGGTTCGGGATGGCATCGACGGCCCCTTCTGCAGGCGACACCGGGAGAGGCGTCGCTTTGCGTCGCGGCGACCCGGGTAGACGGGCTCTGGTCGTTGTCCTTCTGGCATGGGTCGCTTACGTGATCAGCCAGACGCTGGTCGTGACCGGGCACCTATCCGAAGTGGTGGGCGTGCTCATCGGTCTGCTCCTGGGAGCCGTGGGCGTGGCCGCACTCCTCGCAGCAGGTAGGACGACGGCGTCGTGCTACCTCCGGCGGGGGAGATTGTCGCTACGAGGTGGCCTCGCCCTGGTCCCGATCGTTGTGGTGTGGCCGTTCGTGCTGGCCACGGGCGAGTACACCGGGCCCGATGTAGGTGGCGCTGCCGTGGGAGTGTTTGGCTCGGTCGCTCAAGAGCTGTTCTTCCGGTCGGCGTTGCTCCCAGGATTAATGCTGCTGACCCGACCGCGCAGTGCGCTGGCGATCCACACGGTGGCCTTCGGCATATGGCACGGAGGAGCTCTCCTGGCTGCACCTGACATCATGGCGGGTGCCATCGCCATCATTGTTGTGAGTCTGGGCGCCGGGTATGCGTGGGGATGGCAGACCATGCACGACCGAACGGTTCTCTGGGCGATGGCTCATCATTCGCTCCTCTGGATCGCCGGGTCGTTCTTCGATCTCTCACCTCCTTCATGACGGGAGAGGCCAAACCAACCAGCAGCCCATGAGCCGACACCGCGGCTATCCAAGGGGACAACCCCCCCGGTTAAGCGCCGCCCAGATCACCCTGTTCTGGGTCGGTAACAACTGTCGGGTTTGTCAAGGGTGGGTGGTGGCGCGTCGGGTTGAACACCTGTCCGGGGGCGTTTTCGGGGGGTTGTTGGTGTGACTGGGGGTGGGGGAATCGCTTTTCGACGCTCGTTGACTTATGACGTGCTCAACCGGGTGGGTTGGCGACTGACAACCACGTCCGCGTTCGGGGTGGGCGGGCCGGACCCGGCGTCTTGTTATCGGCGAGATCCACACCGTTGCTGGTGGGTCTCGTAACGCCCGCGACGTCGGTCCGGGTCCGGTCCCCCATCTGGTGGCGCCTACCGCAGAGGCGCACGGTCTTGT
>Ga0224512_10004056_pt1 | contig 12580 bp, 10 predicted proteins | sample SF_May12_sed_USG_4_FD_169103 | JGI IMG/M metagenome (GOLD analysis project Ga0224512, IMG submission 169103) | Sediment microbial communities from San Francisco Bay, California, United States - SF_May12_sed_USGS_13 | ecosystem: Environmental > Aquatic > Marine > Sediment | place: USA... | reverse complement strand
CACGATCATGCCGTTCAGTTCTGTCTCGGTATCGCACCCGATTGGCGGAGCGGAGATCTGCGTCGCCGGGAACACCATCGCGTCCAGGTGGTTCGAGTCGAAGTAGTCGCTGAGTGTCTGACGCAGCGCGGGCAGGTGCACGTCGCGCGCGGCGATGAAGTCCTCTTCGGCAACGACGAACTCACCACCGGGCAATACGTATTTCGCAAAAGTGTTCCGGATATCGACGCTGGCCTGCTCGATCACCTCATCGAACGTCACGCCGGTACCGAAGTCCGCGAGATACCGGATCAACATCGGCATGACGTGGTACAGCTGGATCGGATTGGTCGTCAGCCCGATCAGGCGGCCGAGATCGGGGACGTCCACTTCGACCCGTTCAACACCTGCATCGCTCAACTCATCGAGCACGGCCTCGGTGACGCGCTCGACCTCGGTGTCCAGGCGATCGAAGTAGAATTCGCGTGCGACGCCGAGCCGAATGCCCGCAAGCCTTGCCGGTGCATCGGCCAGGGCCTCGCCGGTGATCACGTGATCGAAGAGCGCGAGATCCGCGACGTTTCGCGCAAGCGGCCCGACCTGGTCGAAGAGGGGCGTGATCGGCACGACACCCTGGTTCGGATAGCGGCCCTGCGTCGGCCGAAAGCCGACGATGCCGCACAGGGCCGCGGGAACCCGGATCGACCCCTGGGTGTCTTCGGCAATGCCGAGCGGCGCCATGCGGGCGGCCACCGCCGCCGCGCTACCACCGCTGCTGCCGCCCGGGATGCGACTGCTGTCGTAGGGGTTGTGCACCGCGCCAAACGCCAGATTGTTGCTGGTCCAGCCGAACGACAGCTCATGAATATTGGTCTTGCCCATCACGATGGCGCCGGCGTCGCTGAGGCGTCTGACCAGCTCGGCATCCTCTGCCGGGTGGAAATCTTGCAGTGCGCGTGTGCCGCCCGTGGTCCGGTAGTCCTTGGTGTTGACGCTGTCCTTGACCGGGATGGGGAGGCCATGCAGCGCTCCGGGCTCAGCGCCGGACGCAAGCAAGCGATCCGCCGCTCTTGCCGCCTCGAGCACACGCTCGGGCTCCAGCGTGATAAAGGCGTTCAGGCTCTTGGCTTGCTCGCATCGTTCAAGGAGTGCGGCCGCGTAATCCTCCGCGGACAAGTCCCCCCGTCGCATCGCAGCGACTGCTTCCGTTGCACTCAGATCTGTTAGCGGCGTGGTCATCGCAGTGCCCGGTTGTTCATCGGCTCTTCCGCAGGCGATCATGCCCGAGGCGGTTGCAATGCTCCAGACGATGAATTCCCGCCTGGATGCCCCTCCGTCGATGCTCTGCATCTCGCCCTTCTTGTCGCGTGTCCACTCAGTCGCCGAGGTCGTTCCAGTTTCCGTAGACCGGCTTGCCGCCCAGAAGTGTCAGCAGAACCCTCGCTTCGGAGATCTCATTCGGGTCGATGGCGAAGAGGTTGCGGTCGAGCACCACCAGGTCGGCCAGCTTGCCGGGCTCGATGGAGCCGGTCCGGTCGTCCTGGAAGCTGACGTAGGCGGCGTTGATCGTAAAGGCGGCGATGGCGTCGCGCAGATCGATGCGCTCCTCGGGCAGGAACGGCGCTGCATCCGGATCGGTCCAGTCGGCGCGCCGCACCGCCACCTCCATCTCCTCGAGCGGGTTGGCGGACGAGACCGACCAGTCGCTCCCGAACGCGACGATGCCGCCGGAGCGCAGGACGCTGGCGATGGGGTAGATCCAGCGGTGCGTCTCGGGCGGGAGGATCGGCAGCGTCAGCTTCCTGATGTAGCCGTCTGCCAGCGCCCACAGGGGCTGGAAGTTGGCCACCGCCCCCAGCTCGCGGAAGCGCGGAATGTCGTCGGGGTGGAACAGCTCGATGTGCGAGAGGTGGTGGCGGCTGTCGCGGGCGCCGTTGGTGCGACGCGCCGCCTCGAGGGCGTCGAAGACCTGGCGGATGGCCGCGTCGCCGATGGCGTGGAAGTGGAGCTGGAATCCCTCCTTGTCGAGTCGGGTGACGATCCGTTTCAGTGTTTCCGGCTCGATGAGCGCGATTCCCGTGTCGCCCTGCGTGCCGCGGTACGGCTCGAGCAGCGCCGCCGTCTTCGCCTCGATCACGCCGTCCTGGAAGATCTTCACCGCGTGGGCGCGCAGCCGCCCCTGGGTGTATTCGCGGCGGGCGCGCACGAAGTCCTGGATCTGCTCGTCCCCCTTTTCCGGATCCCAGGTGAGCGACGCCACCACGCGCGCCGTCAGCGCGCCGCTGCGATCGACGTCGCGGTAGACCTCGAGCATCCGGTAGCCCTGCGCATCGCCCAGCGGCACGGAGGCCTCCTGCACGGAGGTGATGCCGAAGGCATTGAGCTTGCGCATGGCGAACTTCAGCCCATCGCGCGCCTCCTCGGGGGTGGGTCGCGGCGCGAGCTTCTGCACGAGCTCGATGGCCGACTCCTGCAGCGAGCCACTCGGCTCCCCGTTCTTGTCGCGGTCGATGCGGCCGCGCGGAGGATCCGGTGTTTCGCGCGTGATGCCCGCGACTTCGAGCGCCTTGCTGTTCACCCATCCCGAGTGCCCATCCTTCGAGGCAAGGAACACCGGCCGGTCCGACACCACAGCGTCGAGCTCCTGCCGGGTCGGGAGCCCGCCCGGGAAGAAACCCATGTCCCAGCCCGCGCCCTTGATCCACGGCTCCTTCGGATGACTCGCCGCGTACTCTGCCACCGCGCGGGCGTAGGCCTCTCGTGTGGGCAGGTCGTACAGCTTGCAGTCCAGCCGCTCGACGCCGGCCCAGAGCGGATGCACGTGCGCGTCCTGGAAGCCCGGCAGGACCATCTTGCCCGCCAGATTCAGGACCCGCGTCTTGGGACCCACGTAACGCGCTGCGCCCGGGTTGCCGCCGACGTACACGATCTCGTCGCCCCGAATCGCCACCGCCTCGGCCCACGTGCGCGCCCGGTCCACGGTGTAGACCGCGGCGCTCTGCAACACGAAGTCGGCCTGGATCTGCGGCGCCGCGGCGGAGGGCTTCGCGGGCTCGGCGCCGATCCCCGGTGCGGGCGCCACGGTGAGGGCCAGCACAGCGAGAATCACGGCGGCGAGAAATCGGCTCGACGGCTGCATGCACACCATGGGTTCCTCCGGATCGAGACGGCGCGCTGGGTGGGGCTGCGAGTCTACCACCCGCGGACGTCCGCCGGACGGTCGCGGATCGGTGGCAGTCGCACTTCGTGGCGCCGAACTGGTGCTCGAATGAGGATCCAGGCGATGACACCGGTCCGCCAACCGGTTGATCTCAGCGAGGAAGATGCAAGCTTGACTCAACCGTCCGCGAGAACTGGGCAGAACCTCCAGGAGGATCAACAAATGAAGAAGGCAATCGCGCTTGGGATTCTTCTCGGGTCGCTCACGGCGAGCTCACTGGTCTTGGCGGTCAACAGTCTTGTCGATCCGGGTTTCGAAACCGTCACCGTCCCGGTCTTCTTCTCCCACTGCAGCCCCGTCTGGTGGTCCGCCATCGTGCCATCGCCGCAGTCCTCGAAGCGCGGCGCACTGGGATCGCGCACCACGTCGTTGGCCCGCTCCGCGACCAGCGCCCACGGCACCGCCGCGAGGGCCTGGCGCGGCGCGAGCACCTCCGCGTCGACCACTACCTCCAGCCAGCGGGCCACGTCCGAGAAGAGATCCGCATCGAATGTGCCCGACGGACTCGTGCCCAGACCCAGCTGCACGGAGAAGCCGCCCGTCGCGTCGAGCACGGTGCCCAGGTGCTGCTCGCTGTAGAGCTGGGTACCCGATGTTTCCGCGTCGAAGATCCGAAGCTCCAGTTCCACCGGCCCCACGAGGGGGCTCCCCGCCTCATCAACCAGGCGGCCCGTGTAGGTCATGTCCTGGGGCACCTGCGCCCATGCCCGGCCCGGTGGCCAGGCAAAGCAGCACGAGCGCCTGCGCTCGCCGCGCAACCCCCAGACGGAAGAGCCATCTCATGGCGATCCTCCCTTCCCATGGCAGGGGGGATCGCTGCGGGTGCGCCCCCCACGCGACGGGGCGTCAATCGATGATGGATGGAGCCTGAGCGCCGCTCGAAGAGATGTCAAATCGATTCCTTCGGAGCGGAGCAAAGGCGGGACAAGCTGCGTGCGGCGTCGCGCGCGCTGCGCTTCAGGCGAGCAGCTCGGCCGCGGCGGCCAGCACGCGGTCCGGCTGCAGGCGCGTCATGCAGCGGTGGTCGATCGGGCAGGTCTTCTTGCCGCACGGACTGCAGGCCACGTCCTCGCGCAACACCCGCTGGCGTTCCAGGAGGTGTGCCGTGTGGCGGGGATCCGTGGGGCCCATCAGCACGACGACCGGCCGATCCAGCGCGACGGCGACGTGTCGCGGTCCGGTGTCGTTGGTCAATACGAGGGTCGCGCGCTCGACCAGGGCCTTCAGATCCTCGAGGTTGCCGGGGCGCTCGAAGAGCGGCACGCAGCGCCCGTGCATGCGTTCGGCGACCGCGCGCGCGACCGCGATCTCCTCTGCTTGCGGCGCGGCCACCAGCACGGGCAGCAGGCCGAAGCGCTCCTCGAGCGCGTCGCACGTCCGCGCGAAGTGGTCCGGAGGCCAGAGCTTGCTGGTGCCGTAGCTCGCGCCGGGCGTCACGAGCAGCAGGCGCGCCTCCGGCGCCACGGCGTGGGCCGCGAAGAGCTCGGCCACGCGCGCGCGTGCCGCGTCGCTCACCACGAGATCGAGCGCCTCGCCCGCATCCGGGCAGCCGAGCAGCCGCGTGAGGCGCAAGTAGCGCTCGATCATCGAGAAGGGCACACGCCGGCCGTTCTCGCGGGGCGGCGCCAGCGCGTCCGTGAGCAGGGCGCGCCGCAGCGGGTCGCGCGCGTAGCCCGCGCGCCGCGGGATGCGCGCCAGGCAGGCGTCGAGGGCCGTGCGGTGCGAGTCGGGCAGCAGCAGCGCCCAATCGAAACGCCGCGCGCGCAGCGCGCGCGCGCGCGCCAGCGTCGCGCGCATGCCCGCGCCGAGAATCGGGATGAACTCGTCGAAGGAGTCCACGCCGCGCAGCAGGTCGGCGTTGCGCGCGGGGCCGAGCAGCGCGATCTGTGCCGCCGGGTGGGCGCGGCGCAGCGCGCGCAGCGCCGGTGTCGCCATCACGGCATCGCCGACCGGATTCGGGCAGCGCACCAGAATGTGCCGAGGCGCGTCCGACACGGTCTAGAGGAAGAAGTCGCTGCGCTCGTCGCCGGGCTCGATATCGATCTCCTCGCGCGGATCTTCGATCATCTTCTCGAGCCACCAGTTGACGCCGTTGTACAGGCAGGTGACCTCGCGGCACTCGTGGCTCGCGTCGAAGCGGTCCATCAGGTCCGCGAGCTGTCCGCTCGTGATCTTCGCCATCGCCGCGTCGGCGTACGCCTCCTGCCCGCCCACGCGCGCCTTCTCGACGCCGCGATGCGCCGGGCAGTTGAAGGTGCCCATGGGCGTCAGCACCTGACGCAGCGCCTGCATGTGGCAGGTGCTCGGCTGATTCGTGTAATCGCGCCAGCTGCCCTCCTCGAGGACGCGCAGGTTCGTGCTGACCCGCACCGCGAAGCGCTCGTCGGCGAGCGCCTGGGCGCGGCTCACCTGCTCGCGGATGCGCACCACGGTGCCGTTCAGCGCGTCGCGCGCGGCAGACGGATCCATCACCTCGGCGCCGCCCTGGGCGCGTTCCAGCACCGGCTTGAGCGCGATGTAGTCGAAGCCGTAACGCTTGGCGCGCTCGGTGGCCAGCACCACCTCGTCGATGTTCTCCCGGATCGCCACGTCATCGCGCGACGCCCCCTGCCACACGATGATGTAGGAGTAGCCGACCTGGAAGTTCGGGTTGCGCTGCTTGATCCGGGGAATCCACGCGCAGATCTCGTCGAGGCTCAGCGACTTCTTGACCGGCTTGTGCATGGCGCGGAACAGCTCGTTGCCGCCCGCGTCCAGCGACAGCCGCACCCAGTCCGGCGTCTCGAGCACGTCGGCGATCTCGAGCAGCTTGTCGCCGCGGCTGCCGTTGGTCACGATGGCGACCTGGAGCTCGAGATCCTTGAGGAAGCGCACGAAGTCCGAGAAGCCCGGGTAGATCGTGGGCTCGCCGCCGCCGATCAGGATGGTCGAGCGCAGCCCGCGCTCCACCATCGTGATGATCGCGCTGCGCAGCGTCTCCTCGTCGTGGCGGTGTTTCGTGTTGAGAATGTCCCAGTCGATGCAGTGATCGCAGCGATAGTTGCAGGCGGTGGTCAGGTCGAGGTTGATGGAGATCGGCGCGTGGTCCGGCGGCGGCGGCGCGGGCCGGCCCTCCGCGCGGGCGCGGCGCAGATCCTTGCGCCAGCGCACGTAGCGCTCCACGTGGTCGAGCAGCGACGGCTGGCGCAGCTTCGCCGTGAAGTCGTGGATCGACTCGGTCACTGGGTTCCCCCGTCTGCGTAGGCGTCCACGATGTCCGCCAGGAGCTGCATGCGCTGCACGATCTCTTGTCCTCGGGTGCGCGGGCGTTGTTGCGGGGCCTCCCGCACGGCGGCCACGAAGTCGGCGACGAGCCGCGTGAGCGGATCGTCCAGGGGGACGGTGTGATTGGCGTCGGCGAAGGATAGCCGGTAGTCCTCCGGGGAAACCACCCGCCGCGCGCGGCGCCCGTCGAGGGCGAGGGAAGCCCGGCGGGGCGTCACCTGGGTCGAGGCGAGCTGCACCTCCACCTCGACCGTGCGCTGCCCGGCGCAGTAGCGGAAGCGCACCGTCTGCTGCAGGCGCTGCGCGTCTCGGGTGGAGAACCACACGTCTTCGACGCGCGCCTCGCGGGACGGAGCCAGCGCCTGGAGCAGGCTGAGCGGATGGGGCATGGCGTCGGCCAGGCTCTGCAGGCCCCGCGAAGCCGGCTGCAGCTCCATCTCGAAGCGACGCGGTGGCGTGTCGCACGCGCCCGGGTGGAGCCGGGCGAAGGCGGGCAGCGCGTAGGGCCACTGGCAGTTCTCGAACAGCACGCGCCCGTTCGCCTCGATCGCCTCCACGAGCGCGCGCGTGCGCGCCGCGAGATCGGGCACGCCCCACACGAAGGGCTTCTCGCACAGCACGTGCAGCCGCGCGCGCGCCGCCGCCGCCAGCGGCTCGGCGTGGCACGGAGCCGGCGAGAGGATGGCGAGCGCGTCGAGCGACTCGCGCGCGAGCATCTCGTCGAGATCGAGATAGCCTCGCGGCTCGACACCGGTGTGCGTTGCTAGCGCGCGCACGGCGGCATCGCGCGTCTCGGCGCGGGTGGCCAGGATGCAGGGCACCTCCGCGCCGGCGGCGCGCAGGTCGCGCACGACGAACGGACCGAGGCCCTGGCGCGCGCGCCGCGCACCGACCACGCCGACCCGCGGTCCGGTCATCCCGGCGCGCCCTCCGCGAGCAGCTCGTGGTAGAGCGCTTCGTAGGCCTCCACCATGCGATCCGCCGTGAAGCGCTCGCGAACCCGCACGGGGCCGGCGTCGCCGAGGCGCTTGCGCAGCGGCGCGTCGCCGAGCAGCCGCGCCAGCGCCCCGCGCAGCGCGGCCGCGTCTCCGGGAGGCACGAGCAGTCCGGTGCGCTCGTGTACGACGGCTTCCCCCAGCCCGCCCACGTCGCTCGCGATCACCGGGCGGGCCGCCGCCATCGCCTCGAGTGCCGCCACCCCGAGGCCTTCGCGGCGGGAGGGCAGCACGAACACATCGCAGGCCGCGAGCAGGTCGGCCACGTCGCTGCGCCTGCCCAGGAAGCGCACGCGCTGCGCGAGGCCCCGCGCCCGCGCGCGGCGCTCCAGGGCCGGCCGCTCCGGGCCGTCGCCGGCGATCCACAGCGTAGGACGCAGATCCGTGTCGCCGAGCAGCGACACGGCGTCGATCAGCACGTCGATTCCCTTGCGCGCGACCAGCGAGGCGAGCGCCAGCAGGCACGGCGTGTCGTCCGCCAGACCCTCCCGCGCCCGCGTGTCCGCACGCCCCGCGCGCGGCTCGAGCGCGCCCGGGTCGACGGCGCTCCAGATGACGCGTGTCTTCTCCTCGGGAATCCCGGCGGCGGCCAGCCGCTCGCGCACGGCCGGTGAGATCGCCACGATGCGGCGCAGCGCCCGGCCGTAGACGAAGCGCGTGCGCGGGCCGCGCCGCACCGGGCGATCCATGCGACGCGTGCTGAGCGCCGGCAGGGAGAGACGCCAGGCGGCGAGCCCCCCGAGCCAGTCGGCGCGCCCCGTGTGCAGGTGCACCAGGTCGGGTCGGCAGCGGCGCAGGTGCGCGTGGATGCGCCGCGCGCCGAGCAGCGAGAGATCGTTGCGCATGCGCGCGCAGACGCATGCGAACTTTCTGCGCTCGGCCTCCCGGGCGCTGGCGCTGCCCGGCGGACACACCAGCACGTTCCGGTGTCCGCGTGCGCGCAGGCCCTCCATCAGCAGGAATACCTGCACTTCGCCGCCGGAGAAGTCGGATTCTCCGGTCACGTGGGCGATGCTGAGCGATCGACGGGCGCTTTGCATGTGCGGTGCGGCGCGGCGTTCGGGACGGCGCCGCTGCGCAGCCGCAGCATAGCTCGCGCTTCAGGCGGCACCGAGCTGGCTCGCGAGCTCGGCGGGCGGAACCCAATAGGCCTGGCCGCAGAAACGGCAGTGCAGCTCGAGCGTCTCCGCGTCGCGAACGGCGCGATCGAGCTCCGCGCGGCCGAGCACACAGAGGGCGCGCAGCGCGCGCTCGCGGTTGCAGCTGCACTGGAAGGCCGGATGGCTGCAGCGCCGCTGCCCCGATCCGAGCCGCGCGAGCAGGCGGTCCGCGATGCCGTGCGCGTCGACGCCTTCGCGCACCAGCTCGCCCGGCCCCGGGAAGTGGCGCACGTTCGCCTCCAGCTGGGTCACCTCCGTGTCGCTCGCGCCGGGCAGCGCCTCGGCGAGGTAGCCGCCCGCCGCCTCGATCTCGCCCTGCGCAGAGAGGAACACGCCCAAGCCGACGGCCGCGCGCCGCTGCTCGCTCTCGCGCAGATAGTGGGCGAGATCCTGCGCGATCGTGCCGGTCAGGAGCGGCACCGTGCCGCGCCAGGGCTCGCCGCCGCCGTGGGGCTGGCGCACGACACTGAGCACACCCCGGCCGATCGCCCCGGCGATGTCGAGGACGCCTCGCTTCGGGGTCGGGTGCGCGCACGGATCGCTCGCGCAGCCGCGCGCGTGGCCGTCGCCATCCGCGATCGCGAGCAGCGCGCCGAGCGGTCCATCTCCCCGGATCTGCAGCTGCAGCGTCTCGCCCGCAGCGCCGAGCAGGATCGCGCCCATGAGCGCTCGCCCGAGCGCGGCGTGGCTGGTGGGCGAGCCGCCCTGACGCCGCGCGGCCTCGGCGACGAGCTGCGTGGCGACGAGGGTGTGCACCGCAATGCCTTCCGAGCGGGAGAGCACATCCACGCGTGCATCGCACGCGCTGAGCGCGGCGCGCGCCTCGGGCATGCCCGCAGTGTATCGGCGCCGGCGCGGCCCGCCCGCCGCGCGGGAGGCGGCATCAGAACACGTTCGAGACGATCTCGTAGCCGCCGACGTAGGTTCCGATCAGGCTTCCGATCGTGGTGAGCACGAAGACGAGCAGAATGCGCAGGAGCCGATTGCGCCACCACTGGCGCAGCGAGCCGGCGTCGTCCGCGAGGCGCTCGAACTCCCGCACCACCGGCGGGGTCAGGTAGGCCTGCAGGAAGGCCAACACGTAGCCGGCGCCGATCACCGGGATCAAGCTCGTCACGGGAGCCACGGCGAAGGCGGAGACGACGACGATGGGGTGCGCCAGGGCCAGCGCCGCACCGAGCGTGGTCGGGATGCCGTTGGCCACGATCCAGTAGAGGAGATTCTGGCTGGCCACCGCCAGGCCCTTCACCACGGCGATGTAGGCGAGCGAGCCCAGGATGAGGCTGGGCACGCCCCAGGCGATCCACTTCCACAGCGGAGAGATCGGCGGGATCGTGTTGATCGCGTCGAGATCGATCTTCCGGTGCTCGGTGAGCGCGCGTCGGATGCCGTTGACGTGTCCCGCGCCCACCACGGCGACTACGCGCTCGCCGTGCGTCTCCAGGATCTTCTGCGCGAGGAAGGCGTCGCGCTCGTCGATCAGGGTGTGCTTGAGCGCGGGCAGGGCCTCCCCGAGTTCCAGCATCAGCTCGGAGAGCACGTCCTGATCGCGCAGCCGGCGCAGCTCGTCCTCGTCGAGCTCGGGGCGATCGAAGATGGCGAGCGTGAGCGTGGAGAGCAGCATGCCCTTCTTCCAGAACGACATCGACGCCCAGACCCGGCGCAGGGTGACGCGCACGTCGCGGTCGCAGAGCGCGACCGGGATGCCATTGGCCTCTGCCGTGCGCGCGGCCTCGAGCAGCTCGGCGCCCGGCAGCACCCCGAGCGCCCCGCCGAGCTTCTTCTGGTACGAGGACAGCAGCAGATTGGCGAGCAGCGGCGCGAGCTGTTTGTTGCGGATGATCTGCCGCAGGTCGAGATTCTCCCAGCGGCGCCGCTGGGACAGGGCTTCGTAGCGCTGCGCGTCGAGCTCGATGCAGACGCAGTCGGGGCGCTCCTGCTCGATCACCTCCCGCACGAGCGCGGCGGACTCCCGCGACACATGGGCCGTGCCCACGAGGATGAACTCCCGGCCGGCGACGTCGATCACGTGGACGTCCGGGGGATAGCGCCGCGCGCTGCTGGGAGGCGCGGCGCTCGAGCGTTCGCTGTCGGGAGCAGACATGCTAGGGCGTGCAAGCTAGCGCACACCTGCCAGGGAACCCCGCAGGCGCAGGGGGCGCGCTGCGCCGCCCCGGCCCGGGCGTTGCGCCCAGCTTCGCTCGCCCGCGGGGCGCTCGTGGCTCCCGCGGTGCACTGCACGGGCGATTGGCGAACTGCCGGCCCACGCCTCCAGCACGGTCGCAGCATTCCGCCGCCCCGGTACGCGCGCGACACCCGCCCGGCGCGCCCGCCCCTCAGGCGATGCGGCGGACTTGCCGATGCGGGTACAGCCATGCCCGAAATCACTGCAGGGGAGATCGAGGTCTCGCAGGCGGAGGAGCGCTACCTGCGCGGCGCGTTTCGCCGCTTCGCGCTTCCGTATCTCGGTGGCCTCGCGGCGCTGCTGGCCCTCGTGCTCGCGCCGCTCGTCGTGCACGTGCAGCGCGACGATGTCGCCGCAAACGCCGCGGCCCTGCAGAGTGCAGCGTCGGCCGACGACACACAGGAGGCGCAACGCGCCGAAATCGATGCGCTGCGCGAATCGCTCGCTGCTGCGCTCGAACGCGTGGCCGCGCTCGAGCAATCGCTGCAGGGCACCGCGAAGAAGATGAGCGCGCTCGAGGGTCGCGTCGGGGGCTCCGCGGCCCAGATCGACGAGGCCGAATTCTCGGCGCTTCAGGATGAGCTGGCCAGCGCGCGGGAGCGGATCGATACGCTCGAGCACCGCGTGAGCGCGGCGGTGGGCCTGCCCGCGAGCCTCGCGCGCTAGACCGACCTCGGCTGCGTGGCTGGCTTCGACTCCGAGCGCGCCGCCGGCGCCTGGCTTCTGCGGCCGGGCGTCAATTGCCGAGGCGGCGGAAGACGTCCTCGGGCGACTCGCCGGCGGGGAGCGACCCTTGCGGGTCGAACGCCTTGAGGCGCGCGACGATCTGCTCGCACAGCCCGTCCGCACGGTCCACGCCCCGCGTCTTGAGCTCGCCGGGCAGGACCTTCTGCAGCACCACGATCATCTGCTCTTTGGTGATGCTGCGCGGATCCAGCCCGCCTGCCTTGAGCGCGAGGCGCACGGTTCCGCGCGCCTCGAGCTTGTCGAGCGGGCTGATCTCTTCGAGCTGATCCGCGACGAATTCGAAGAAGGATTGCGCCATTTCTGAGTCGTTCGTTCGGCCGGGGGAGACGCCTGCGCTCCTTTGTTTCGGATCGCTCCGGTTCGAACTCGAGCGCTTTTCGTCCCCCGCGCCGGATTCTGCTCCCGGAGACGGCGCCTACCCGATCGGATCCGAGGCCGCGGGGGCGCTGCGCCGGGTGCACACCAGGTGGCGGTCACCGTAGGCGTTGTCGACGCGGGCGGCCGCGGGCCAGTACTTGAACTCGCGCAGCCAGGCCGCCGGGTACGCCGCCTGGCTCCGGCCGTACGGGTGGGACCACGCGTCGCTGCACACGTGCTCCGCGGTGTGCGGTGCGTTGCGCAGCGGATTGTCCTCCGGGTCCAATTCGCCACGCTCCAGGGCGCGAATCTCCTCCCGGATCGCGATCAGCGCGTCGCAGAGCCGATCCAGCTCGGCCCGCGACTCGCTCTCGGTGGGCTCGATCATCAGCGTGCCGGGCACGGGGAAGCTCATCGTCGGCGCGTGGAATCCGTAGTCGATCAGGCGCTTGGCGATGTCTTCGACGCGCACGCCGGCGCTGCGCTCGAAGGCTCGACAGTCGACGATGAACTCGTGCGCCACGCGGCCCCCCTCGCCCCGGTACAACACCGCGTAGTGCTCTTCGAGTCGCGCGGCCATGTAGTTCGCGTTGAGGATCGCCACCTGCGTCGCCTTGCGGAGGCCTGCGGCGCCCATCAGCGCGATGTAGGTCCAGCTTATCGGAAGGATGCT
>Ga0224512_10004055_pt1 | contig 12585 bp, 11 predicted proteins | sample SF_May12_sed_USG_4_FD_169103 | JGI IMG/M metagenome (GOLD analysis project Ga0224512, IMG submission 169103) | Sediment microbial communities from San Francisco Bay, California, United States - SF_May12_sed_USGS_13 | ecosystem: Environmental > Aquatic > Marine > Sediment | place: USA... | reverse complement strand
TATTGAGCGCCAGATTGACCAGGACTTGCTTGACCTGGTTGGGGTCTGCTTCCACGACACCGAGATCAGGAGCCAGACTCGTCAGAATCTCGATGTCCTCTCCCACGACTCGTCGCAGCATGGAGATCGTCTGGCTCACGACACGGTTAAGGTCCAGCTGCTCGGGTGAGAGCATCTGGCGACGGCCGTAGGCCAAGAGCTGCTGCGTCAGACCGACGGCCCTCTCAGCTGCCTCGCGAATCGACTCGACGGCTACGCGGTGGGGGCCGCCAACTGGCAGGTCCGCGGCCATGAGCTCGGCATTGCCTCCAATAACCGTCAGCAAGTTGTTGAAATCGTGAGCGACGCCGCCTGCCAGCTTGCCGAGGGCTTCCAATCTTTGCGCATGCTGCAGTTGCATTTCCAGCTGCCGGCGGCGAGTGATGTCATGCAGAATGGTGCGAATCGCCGAGACTTTTCCCTCGGCGTCGCGGATGACACTTGCCGATTGCAAGATTGTGAGCTCGCGCCCGTCACGGCTGCGTAGTACGAGTTCGCGATCGACGAGTTTGCCCGTGTCGACGAGTCGCTTCATCGTTTCGTCCAGCGCCCGGGGGTTGACGTAGAGAGAGCGGATGTCCGTCTCCAGCGCCTCCTTGAGCGAGGCAAAGCCCAAGAGGGCAAGACCTGCCGAGTTCATGTGGAGGATCTGTCCACTCCGGGAGGCCACAATGATCGCATCCAATGCCTCTTCGACCAGACTGCGGTACCGTTCTTCGGATTCGCGAAGGGATTCCACGGCGTAGTGGCGGTCCGTCACATCGCGGCCGATCGAGTGCATCTCGACGAGACGACGATCGGTGTCGAAGATGGCGCGGTCGGTCCACTCGAGCCACACCAGCGTGCCATCTCGGTCGCTCGGATACTCGTCGATAATGACCGGGTTCTCGGGTGTCAGCTGTCGTATCCGAGCTTCGAGCAGTTGCCGAGCCCGGGGATCGACGAACGGGAAAAAACTGGTTCCTATGATTGCTTCGCGTTCTTCGCCGAAGTACTGACAGTAGGCGTCGTTGACATAGGTGCGAGTGCCGTCCGGAAGCCAGCGTTTGATGAACTCCGTAGTGTCAGACACGATGCTACGCAGACGTTCGAGTTCTGCGGTGATCGACTCGGGGGTGTCAGAGGTCATCAAGCCCTCCCGGCTCAGAGTGGATGACGGGGGCGGAAAGAAAATGTTACTCGAAGAGCATAGACGGTAGGCTGATGCCCGGTCCATTGGGAAAGGCGTTGCGAACAGAGCCTGTCGGCAATGTGTTGCACCCGGCGAGCCCGAGGCCGCGACTCACGAATCCCGCGGACGGGTCCGTGACGCGCGGGCCAGCAGCTCGATGAAGTCGCTGAAAGTGCGGCCAGAAAGCCTGTTGTCACGGCGGCGAAGCACATAGGGCACGCCTGCGCGGCGCGCGACTTCACCATCGCGGCTGTCCCGGTCTCCGACGAGAATGCAGTCGGACGGGTGGACGTCGAGTCGGCGTAGGAGCGCCTCGAGGCCACCTGGGTGGGGCTTCAAACGGTTGACGTCGGGGTCGGTTCCGCAGACGATAACGTCAGCCGCGAGGTCCAGCGCATCGAGTTTGGCCTTCGCCGGATAGTCGGAGAGCACAGCCACAGTGCCACCCGAAGAGCGAATCCAGTCGAAGAACTGTCCGGCGCCGTCAACTCGACACTGCCGAAGGTAGGGGAGCGGTCGTTGGTGGATCCACTGCTGGACGATGGCCTCGACTTCGCGAGGGGCCAATCCGAGGAGTCGGGCTGGACGTTCGTACTGACGCCTCAGGATGTCGGTGGACTCGGCTTCGGCGAGCTTCTCCCGCTCCCGACGGTATAGGTGAAGCGTCCGAAGGTCAGATAGCCGTCGCGGGTCCGCCAGGCAGTGGGCGACCAGGGCAACGAGCATGCGACGTCGCAGTCGAGCGGCGTCGTACAGGGTGCCGTCGACGTCGAAAATGACGGCGTGTGCTCGACTCCAGTCGGGTGGTTCGTACATCGTCTTCTCGACTCGGCGGATCGGCGTGCCGGTTCGTAGGTCGCGTCGGGGTCCCGTATCAGCGACGCCTTTGGACATTCTCTCGTAGAATGCACGATGTGAGCGATGCAGAGCAGCCCAGCTTCGCCGAGAAGAGGCGCATCCTCCAGCTCGAGACTCTGAATGACCTGGCGGTGGCGCTCTATGCGCACCGACCCGAGCAGGAGCTGGTCGACGAATTGCTGGAACGGGTCTGCGCGGTGCTCGATCCCGCCGCGGCGGTTGCCGTGACTCGCGACCGTTTCGGCAGTTCACAAGCGATGGCCGTTGTCGGGTGGCAGGAGCGGCCGCCCGACCCCGAGGTGCTGCTTGCCGGCCCCCTGTGGCACGAGCTTCTTGCCAGCGGTCGGAGTGTCGCTCTGTCCGAGGGTGAGCTCGCGGGCCGGCCGTTTCGGTCGCTGTTGGCGACTCCAATCGCGTACCGAGGGGTGTTCCTGGGATTCCTGGCGGTTCTCGACAAAGAGTTGCGCGGCGGGGAGAGCGAGCCGTTCGCGTCTGAAGACCGGCGGTTTCTTGTCTCGATGGCGGCGCTGGCAGGAGTGGCGCTGGACGGCGCCCGCCAGCACGAGAACCTGCAGGCGCAGCGTGATCGACTGGAAGAGGAGAATCGAGCTCTCAAGGAGAGTTTTGCCCGCGAGGTCGAAGGCCATCGAATCATCGCCCATGCTCCGGCTATGCGCGAGGCGCTGCGGGTAATCGAGCGTATCGCGCCGCGAGGTGTCAGTGTCGTCATTCGCGGCGAGAGCGGAACCGGCAAGGAGTTGGCCGCCAGACTTCTGCACGTGCGGTCGGGGCGCAGCGGCCCCCTGGTGGCAGTCAATTGCAGCTCGATGCCGGAGTCACTGCTCGAGAGTGAGCTCTTCGGTATCGAGCACGGTGTGGCGACCGGCGTCGAGAAGCGGCGCGGAAAGTTCGAGATCGCCGATGGCGGAAGCCTGTTTCTGGACGAAGTTGGAGATCTCGAGCCATCGGTGCAGGTCAAGCTACTGCGCGCGCTACAGGAGCGGGAGATCGTGCGGGTTGGAGGGCAGGAGCCGCGGTCGGTCGACGTGCGGCTCGTTGCTGCCACTCACCAAGATCTCGAGTCGCTAGTCGCAAACAGGACGTTTCGCGAGGATTTGTACTATCGCCTCAAGGGAGTGGAGATCCATTTGCCGCCGCTGCGGGAGCGACGAGAAGACATTCCGCACCTGGTTCGCCATTTCATGGCGGATTTCTGCAACCGCGAAGGGATTCCGCTGCCTCGCATCCAATCCGAGACCATCGCCTTGCTGCTGTCTTACGATTTTCCGGGGAATGTCCGGGAGCTCCAGAATCTGATGGAGGCTGCCGTGTCGCTGTGTCGCGACATCGTCGGCACCGATCTCGTCCGTTCTCTCCTCGGCGGTACCGAGGACACCGATGGTCCGAGGGCGCTCGACCTCAAGACCGTCGAAGCGGGTCACATCGGAAAAGTCCTCAGGATGACGGGCGGCAACAAGAGCCGTGCCGCGAGGATTCTGGGCGTTGATCGCAGGACACTCCAGCGCAAAGGGTTCTAGTGTGCGCCATTATGTCGCATCATGAGGCAAGATGGCCGCTTCCTTTCGAGTCTGAGGCGGAGAGTACCTCTATTGTCGAGCAGGACCTCTTCCGGGGTGCAAGTGTGTGGCAATATGTCGCAGTTCGTTCTGCGGCGATGCGGAGTTCTCCATTACAGATCTGTGGTGTAAACCCAACGGGGTGAATGGTTTGTCCCGAGACTTTCAGCGCGGGCATGGGGGTGGCAGACAGCTTGCTCTTGACGTGTTGTGATCAAGACGGAGGTTGTGATGCTCGATACACTTCGAAGAACGGTTCCCATTTCGGCACTGCCAATCGATGGCCTGATTGCCGCGGGCACCGGGCTGGCGTTCTTTTGGTTGCTCTCTCAGGGTTACATTCGCCCGTTGGCCATCTATCTCTTGGAGCTCTACCTCAGCGTCTGAACCTGCTTTCAGATTCAGCACTGGGAATCGGATCTACCGATGGCGAATGACGCCGTGCTCCGGGAGGTCAGCCTGACACTCCCTATGCTGCCGGACATGGAGATCGCGGCAAGCAAGACTGCGACTGCTATGGCGGAGCTGATGGAGATGGGCTCCGATAGGATCGACGAGGTCAGAATGGCCATTGTCGAAGCCTGCGTCAACGCTTTCGAGCATAGTCAGGCCTCTGATCGCAAGGTATACGTGACCTTTGCGGTCATTGGGGACACTGCACCAGAGAAGTTGCAGATCACGATTCGTGATTCCGGTGTAGGCTTCAAGCCGGAGGCGGTGGAAGAGCCACGGATCGAGGAGAAGCTGAGAGCCAAGAGCAAGCGTGGTTGGGGGCTGAAGATCATTAAGGGTCTGATGGACGAGGTGGCGATTGAATCCAGCTCGACCGGCACGTCGATCGTAATGAGCAAGTACCGGTAGTCGCGGGGAGAGCGATGACTGAAACGCTGAAAGTGACCTTGGAGAAGCGGGCTGGCCTGGCGGTGATCTACACCGAGGGGTACATCAATAATCAGGGCGGCGAGGAGATCGCTCGCGTGGCCTATGAGCAGATCGACGCAGGCGAGAAGGCTCTGGTTCTCAACCTTCAGGGCACCAAGATCGTGAATTCGATCGGCATCTCGATTCTGATCGAGATTATCGAGAAGATGCTCGAGATCGACGGCACCCTGTCTTTCTGTTGCCTCACCCCGACAATTGAAAAGACGTTTCACATCATGGGCCTGTCACAGTACGCGAAGATATTCCCTGATGAGGCGTCCGCGATCACTGAGTTGACCGCATGATCGAATGATGACGCAGCCGCCGGTGATCAGTAGCGCCCGGCCGGAGTTCTGGTCGGAGTTCATCGAGCTCACTCAAACGCTTGGAAGTGAACGGCTTCTCGTCGAGACCCTGCTCAAGAGCCTTTCGCAGCAGGTCGGTGCGCTCGGCGCCGCACTGTACTTCGACGTCGGGGGCATTCTGGAACGCCAGATCTCCGTCGGCGGGGACCTGCTTCCTGTGCGCCTCGATCCGTCGTCCGGGGTCGGGGATCCGCAAGTGCTGCGCGTACCAGGTGGCATCGTCCGTTTTCGCATGCAGACAGGTGGTGATCCGGGGTTGCAGCCGGCAGCGGTGGCGACGCTGGCGACGGCGACCCGCGCTCTGCTGCTGAGCGAGAGGATCAAACGTCAGCGATTCGAAGTCAACTATCGTGGCGTGGAACTGGAGGCGCTCTTCGACGTCGGCCTGGCGATAGCGTCGACGCTGAACCTCGAGAAGTTGTCCGAGGAGGTTCTGCTGCGCGCTGTGTCGTTGCTCGACGCGCGCCGTGGCGCGTTATACCTGATCGACGGTGAGGAGTTTACGCTTCGAGGTACTTCAGGGGGCTCTGCATGTGAGCGGGTGGCAGCCGGTGGCCCGGACGTCGAGGCACTGTTGCGCATGGAGACTCCGGTGGAGCAGCAGGTGATGCCAGGCGCGCAGTATCTCCTGGCGATTCCGATTGACACCGAACGAGGGAGGCAAGGACTCCTCGTCGTGGCCGACAAGGAGAGCCGTCAGGGAGTGGGACCATTCGGGGAAGGCGACCGTAGAACTCTCGGTCTGTTCGCCAATCAGGCTGCAATCGCAATCCAGAATGCGTACTTGCATCGCGAGGCGCTGGAGAAGCAGCGGCTGGAGCGGGAGGCGGAGCTGGCGGCGGATATCCAGCGACAGCTGCTCCCAGCGGCCGTTCCCTTCATCGACGGCTACGAGCTCGCTGGCTGGAACCGGCCGGCACGCCATGTCGGGGGCGACTACTACAACTTCATCGAATTGCCCGATCAGAGACTCTCTTTCCTGGTAGCGGATGTTACCGGCAAGGGGATGCCGGCTGCGTTGATGGTTTCGACTTTGCACTCGGCCCTGCATCTGCTGATGGATCGACAACCCCTCGACGCGGAGCTGATGCAAGGTCTCAACAACCACATCTGGGGTTCGAGCGCTTCGAACAAGTTCATCACGCTGTTTCTCGGCGTTCTCGACGCGGCAAGCAACAAATTGCGCTATGTCAGCGCGGGGCACAATCCCGCTCTCTTGCTCAGAGCCGGGGGTGACGTGCAGCAACTTGGAGCGGCGGGAATGCCTCTCGGCTTGTTCGAGGAATCCCGCTACGCCTTCGGCACGGTCGAACTTGACCCAGGTGATTTGCTGTGCACCTACAGCGACGGCATTACTGAGTGCGAATCGCCGCTGCAGCAGGAGTTCGGCGTCGAGGGCCTGACCGATTTGCTGCGAAGCGGTGCCGATCGCCCCTTACCGGCGGTCGTACGGGCGATTGACGACGCAGTCCTGGAGTTCGCCGCCGGTGCTGATCAGGGAGACGACCAGACGCTCGTGCTCCTACGTCGGCAGACCTGATCAGATGCAGCTTCCTCAGGTCGCTCTGACCTGAACGCCGGTCACCGCTACGGCCGGAGCCGAGATTCCACCCAGGTAGCCATCGCCACTCGCGCGACGGACCGGCCTGTTTCCTATCCCGAGGAGAGCGGAAAAAGCGCGCAGGAGGGAGTCCTCGAGCACTAGATCCGGGACTCCGCGGTCGAGTCGGCCGTCGCCGATCGCGCGCACGCCGCGGGCGCGGGCGCGAAATCGGACGCGCAACGGGTCAAGATTCTCGATGCCCTCCAGCCAGCCGACCCACAGGCCGCCGTCGGCGGCGCCGAAGAGCTCGGGTTCTGACTCGTCTCCGGGGAGCAGAAAGAGATTCTCGGCGCGCGCATCGTTGCCACCGATGGCGTGGGCCGTTGCCGGCAAGCCGAGAACGGCAGCCTGACGCTGGTCGAGAGTCGGCGTTTGCGGAGCGCCTTTCGAGATGAGATCGACCGATCGCTTGGCGGACCCTTCGAGGTCGAAAGGGAAAGCCAGGCCGGAGGGGTCGGTGCCATCGTCGCAGAGGTTGAATCGACGGTCGAAGACTTGAATGCCCATGTGCTCGCGGAGAAACGAAGTACCATCGTAGTACGCCTTGGCGGAGAACGAAGTCGTGTTGAGGAGGTCGCACAGCTGGATAGTCGCGATGGGCGAGAAAACGACCGGTACCGAATCTGTCGGTGGCGCCAACACATCGCGGCCGGCGTGGTGTTCTCGCGCTTCCGCGAGGAGGGCCTTCGGATCTATGAGGGCGAACGTGCGTGCCGCATCCGTGGCGCGGGCGGCGCCGGGTCGCCTGCCAGTGCGGATCTCTAGCGATGCCGACGTCACCTCGGTTCGTCGTCGCACACCGCGACTGTTGAAGACTGCGACTCGCGCTTCGCACCAGTGAAGATGAGCGTTCTCTTGCTTGAGCGGCAGCTCGGAGAGATAAGCCTTTGCCTTGCCGCGGCTCATCTCAGCGATCTCGGGGTCATGGAGAGGTCCGGTAGCGCCCGGAGCGGACTCGTCGCCCGGGAGGTGTGGAAGGCCGGACAGCGGCTCACGAGCGCGCGATTGGGCGATCGCAGAGCGAATGCCCGAGGCGAGTTCGCCGGGTTCATCGGTACCGGTTCGGAAGCTCCCGACCCGCCCACGGTCGAGCACTCTGACGAGCACAGTGCGCTCGGGCCCGGTCTTCGTGTCGATCCGCGATCGTTGTCTTCGCGCGTAGGCCTTCCTCGCCTCCAGCCACACGATCTCGGTTTCATCGGCCGGCGAGTTCTGGAGCAGGCGTTCCATGCGGTCGGTGATGACCTCCAGAGAGTGGAGCTGTTTGATATCTGCAGTGGTCGGCACGAGGGGGCTCCTACGGGTGGAGGGAGGGAGTCGATGGCCGTGGTGGCGACGAGTTTCCAAGACGAGCGCGGGAGTGGGGATCTGCGACCTCGACGCCGTGCTCGCGGATTCTCTCCAAGCGTGCGCTGGCCAGCCGATTCGTCTGCTGCGGCACCGGCGTCTGCACTCGGATGTAGTTGTCGGTCATCCCCAGCCAATGCCCGCGCCAGGGTCTTTCCCAGAGTATCTCGACTTCGGTGCCCAGCTGTTCACCCCAGAAGGCCCGTTCCGCCCGTTCGCCAGCAAGCAGCATGCGTTTCATTCTTTCGCGCTTTGTGTGATGAGCCACGTGATCGCTCAGCGTAGCGGCTTCGGTGTGGGGTCGCGAGGAGTAGGGAAAGGCGTGCACCCTCGCGAACTGCATGCGCTCGGTGAAGTCGAGGCTGTCGCGGAACTCATCCTCGGTTTCGCCGGGGAAGCCGACGATGATATCGGTGGTGATTGCGATCGCCGGGACTCGAGCTCGGATCATGCCGACGAGATCGGCGAAGGCGTCGGAAGTGTACGGTCTGCGCATGCGCTTCAGGGTCGCATCGGAGCCACTCTGGAGCGACAGGTGAAAGTGGCGACACAGGCGGCCGCTGGCGAAGATGTCGAGGAGCCGCTGGTCGAACTTCCAAGGCGCGATCGAGGTCAACCGCAGGCGCGGGATGCCCGTCCTGCCGAGGACCGCCTCGACAAGTTCGAACAATCCCCGACCCTGCCAGCGGTAGGATGAGATCTGCACGCCGGTGAGAACCACCTCCTGGAAACCGGCGGCTGCGAGCGATCGGACTTCGTCCACTACCTGGTCGTGCGTCCGGCTTCGTTGCCTGCCGCGTGTGTGAGGAATGACGCAGAAGGCGCAGTGCATGTTGCAGCCGTCTTCGATCTTGACCAGCGTCCTGGTGTTGACCAGGTGCATCGGCATGTAGGGAACGCCGTTCTGTGGCGCCGAAGTGAGCGGCCGGACTGACCGTGGAAAAGCCTCCCTGACGCGGGCGAGCAAGTCGTCCTTGTGCTCGTTCGGCACCACCAGATCAACTTCTGCAATCCCGGCCGCCTCGTCCGGTGAGGCGTTGACATGGCATCCCGTCAGCACTGTCTTGAGCGCGGGATTGAGTCGTCGGCCACGGCGGACGATCTTTCGCGAGTCCCGCGCTGCCACATGCGTCACCGTACAGGAGTTGACGACGTGCAGGTCGGCATGAACGAGCGAGGACGCCAGTTCGTGCCCGCCGTCAACAAACTGGCGCTTCAGCCGCTCGACCTCGGCTTGATTCAGCTTGCAGCCGAGGTTGGAGAAGAAGACACGCATCGGGAGTTGATTGTAGCTGGTGTCGGAGCCCGTCACTTATCGTGCAGGGTTCAGGAAGCCTTTTGAACACGCGAGGAGCTCCGGTGCACTCACTGCGTGACGAGGGCGGTACTTCGCGATGTTTCGTCAGTGGAGCGGGAAGGGTCTCATCGCGCGTTCCAGTGTGTCAGAATCGGCGCCACAACTTGATCAGGGAGGAGGTCTCGATGAACTGGAAGCTCATTGTCCTGGGTGGCCTGGTGTTCTACGCCGTCATGATGGTGATCTCGTTTCCCACTGGCGCCCTCATCCACGAGGGCGTGCTGGACGAGTCCTATCGCGCCACCAACGAGTTTTGGCAGCCGGCGCTGCGCCAGGATCCGCCCGACATGGCAGCGATGATGCCCCGGTGGATCGCTACCGGTCTCATTACCACGTTCATCTTTACGGCCATCTACGGCTGGATGCGCGGCGCTTTCAGCGGCGCTCCGTGGCTCAAAGGCCTGAAGTTCGGCCTCATGCTGTCGATCATCGGCTGTTGCTTCATGGCTGGCTGGTCCGGCGTTTTCAATCTGCCCAGCAAGATCTGGATGTGGTGGGGCTTCGAGCAGTTTCTTTACTACCTGCCGGGTGGCGCCGTGCTGGGATGGGTAGGGCAGAAGCTGGCCCCCGAGGGCGGCTGAGCTTTATCGCGGCTGGGCAGAGGACGCAACCTTTACCTGCCGCGGGCGATCGCGCGACGGGCAATGCGGTCGATGAGACTGGGTGCGATGAGCTTCAGCCACAGCCCGAGGCGGCCGCGGCGAGACATGATGATCTCGCGCTTACGTGTCGCCGCGGCGGCGAGGATCTTGCGAGCCGCGACATCCGTCGGCATGACCTTGCCCTCCTGCACCGGGCTCGTTCCGAGTGGTTTCCCAGCCCGGCCGAAGGCGCGTGCTCGCACATCGGTGGCGACGAAGTCGGGGTACGCCATGGTGACCGAGACGCCGGAGTCTGCAAGCTCGATCCTCAGAGTGTCGAAGAAACCAGCCATGGCGTGTTTGGAGGCCGCGTAGCCGCTGCGAGTCGGCACCCCGGTCTTTCCAGTGAGGCTCGAGACACCGACGATCCGGCCGCGCGTTTTCTTCAGGTGAGGAAGGGCGTAGTGCGTGCAATAGACGCTACCGAAGTAGTTGACTTGCATGATCTTCTCGAAGATCGAGAGATCCTCAATTTCTTCGAACAGTGCCCACATGGTAATGCCGGCGTTGCAGACCAGTGTCTCGAGTCGGCCGAGGGCGGTGATCGTTTCATCGACGAGTCGCTTACAGGTCTCCTCGACGCTGACATCGGATGGTATTGCAACAGCCAGGGCGCCTCGGTCCCGACACTCGATCACGACCTGTTCCAGTGACTCGGCATCCCGGGCCGCGAGGGCCAGGACCGCGCCCTGGTCGGCGAGCTGAAACGCCATCTCCCGTCCAATGCCACGGGAGGCGCCGGTGAGGAGAACCACATTGTCGTGAAAGGGATTGAGTGCCACCACGGCAGGCTAGCAGAGCGATCGAGGAGTCAGCTCTCGAGATATCGTGCAGGGATGACGATCGGAGTTGTTCTCGTGATTCCCAGTGAATGAGGCGAGCGGACCTGATGATTCAAGACCCGACCCCATCGTCTGGCGTGGGTGTGACGCGCCGACTCAGATCTTCTTGCGTCTGAGGAAGCGCCGGCGCAGCCTGCGCCCGGCTTCATCAGCCTCTTCCTGCGTGTCGATGTCCTTGGCCAGCGACAGGGCCTGCATGAGAGGGATGCGCCCACCGAGTTGACGGTTCTGGCGCCGGTGGCGGTGGCGCACGAAGATGCCTCGCAGTCGTTTCTCCAGGGATGCCTGGCGCGCCTCGCCGCGCAGCTCGAGGGCGAGGGCAATGCCATGGTAGACGGCCGTTGCTGTCTTGGCGGGCAGTCTCAGGCGGATGACATCTCGGAAGTCGGCTGCGATTAGACCCACCAGAACGCCGCCGAGAATCCGCCACAGGCGCCGCATCACCGGCGTGTTGCGGGTCTCGTACGCGAGTTGGAACGAGCGATAGATGAGCGGCAGCCTGAAAGCCCAGGGATCGGCGATGACCAGGTGACCTGGCAGCATCGAGGCTGCCTCGTCACTTCCCTCCGCGATCAAGCGGTAGCGTGGCTTCCAGGATGAAGCGCCGAGTCTCTTGTCGGTCGGCGCCTGAATAACGGGGAACCAGAGATCGAGAGGGGCGTAGGCATGATAATCGGTCATGACCGTATCCAGATCGTCCAGCTCCGGCAGGATGTCACAGGTCGTAATCGCCACTGGTCCTGACGCGTGTTGCTGCATGACATGTTCCACGGCGGCGCGCAGGTTCTCCCCGAGGGCGCCGTCGGTGTCGACGACTTCCGCACCTTCGTGTCGCTGACCGAGCAGCTTGGCCGGACCGGCAATGTAGATCGGAGCAAAATAGCCGCTTGCCCGCAGCCGTTCCAGCAGGACATCCAGGATCGGTTTGTGGTCGACTGTGACCGAGATGGCCTTTGCCCCCTTGAGTGGATGAAGTGCGGCCCCCTCGGCGGGGAGCGCCGCGGGCTCCGGGTCGCTTCCGGCCAGGATGACAAGGGGAAGATGGGGGGTGTCTGACGAGCGAGTCATGTTCGTACGCACACCCCGGGTCGTCGACGCTCGGCCTCGACTTCAAGTGTCACGGTCGCCGGCCTGTTCTTCAGGTGACTCATCGACAGGAAATTCTGCTGCCTCGCGGTCCATCTGCGGACGGAGCATCAGCGCTCGTCGCCTGCCGATCTCTTCGAGCCAGAAGGGGACGAACGCCTCGAGATCGCGGAGTCTTTCATCGAGCGCGACCAGAAGCTCCGAAAGTTTGCCGTTGGTTCTGTCCCGCAGCAGCCTGCGGCCCTCGACGGCGAATGCGCGAGCCTCGGGCGAGGAGGCCGGCAAAGACTGCATGGCGTGGCTGAGTCCTCGGAAGTGCGTTCCGATCTCGGCGATGAGACGGCACAGGGTCGGCAGCTCGAGGGCGTAGCGATCAAGAACTTCCATCTCGTCGAAGCGAATTCCCCGTAGACTGAGAACCTCGCGCAGCCGTGGCGTCAGTTCGGTTCTCAGTCGGTCGAGAAAGCGCAAGACGCCGCTCCACTCATCGTCGGTGGGGAGCGTGCTCTCCTGTCGCAGAGTCTCGGCGGCCATCGCGAGATGAATCTTGCGATCGTCTTGCAACTTCCCAAGGTAGCCCTTGAGCTCCTCAACGGACGCCCAGAGCCATTCCGCTTCCTCGACGTCGTGGGGAAAGCGCCGGGATAGGAAATAGTCCGCGTCGAAGCGGCTCCGCGGGTCGGCTGCGACAATGCGGGAAAACCCGTCCTGCAGGAACGCGTGGAGCTTGCCCATTGACACGCATAGGAGTTTCCGCACGCGCGTGATTTGACCGCTT
>Ga0224512_10004052_pt1 | contig 12594 bp, 16 predicted proteins | sample SF_May12_sed_USG_4_FD_169103 | JGI IMG/M metagenome (GOLD analysis project Ga0224512, IMG submission 169103) | Sediment microbial communities from San Francisco Bay, California, United States - SF_May12_sed_USGS_13 | ecosystem: Environmental > Aquatic > Marine > Sediment | place: USA... | reverse complement strand
AATTCAAGTAACCAATGGCAAATTGTTTGATGAGGCATAATCGCACCGTTAGAGGAATTGAGATTTATGAACATCTGATGTCACTTGATAGGGAACTCAATTACAATTCATACTAGCATTATTGAAAATATCATTAACCCAAACGCAACACCAAGCTAAATGATCTAATTTTATTTCATGCATTCCAACCAAAGTTCTTGCGGGAGATAACGATCAGGATAAGGGACGAGGACTACATGTCATTTCAGTCAGCAGCTGACAACTCCGGATTGCGAGTTGATGAGAAACTTGAGGAAATCATACAATACTATGTCATAATAGAGAGAAACCGCAAAAGGTTCTCCAGCCAGTCCACGCTGTTTGATGCAATCAAGACAAAACCTGAACGCTGACATCGGTATCGTCTTTTGCAATCATCCTTGCGTGAATATCGCAGTATCTCATGATGTCCCTGCAAAACGGCTTTGAGTTCTTTCCCGGGTTACGATAATGTCGCATCACCTTGAAGTATCCTTCGGCATTGCAGTACATGACGTTGCAGATGAAGATCATGGACTATGCGGGTTTGAGCCTAAAAGGACGGGGTATTTTGATATCGGCAATCATATTTGTTTTACTAACATTTTGTTTTGTGAATCTCAAACTCTGCATCAATCAAAAAATGCCTGTTGCAGTTGTTGCAAAAGTTTGGAACATAAAATACGTCCTTGCCAGGAATCCCTACTGGTGGTTTCACAAAACAAATGATGTGAAAAACGTAATAACTATGGATGACAATAATTGTCGACATTCAGGTATATTATTGAATCGTAATTACATTGCAAACACTTCCCTTAAACCATAATTCTTGCGATGATTCATGGACGTATTCGGACTCGAGCCAATACAGGCAACAATAATTGTCACCATGATCGGTGTGGGACTGCAAGTCGGATTGGGATACCTGAAATCTGGCAATCCTTTTGATGGCAGACAGCTGCTGACCTCTGCAATTATCGCACTTGTGGTGTCATTTACCGTTGTCGGAGCTGCAGTTCAATCTATCTCAGAAGGGGCAGATGACATGACAGTATTTCTGATTCTGATAGGAGTAGTGGCAGCCATAGCAGGTATTGATCAGCTCGTAAAAAACACTGGCGGTGCAATTACAAGTGCATTGTCAAGCAAGCAAAAAAGAAAATAGAGAAGAGTAGAAATACTTCTTTACTTCTAATTTTTTATTATTATTACAAGCATGCAACATTTTTGTGAGTTACATTCTGAAGAGCAATCCCTAAGATTTACCGAAAACATCGAAGGAATAGATGAATGGCCGTATTCCTGGCCTGATGGCGAGATATCGTACAGGTTAAACAATTTCACAGATGACATCTCAAAGGAATACCGGCAACGCAGGGCAGTAACTGTCGCACTGAGGACATGGCAGCTAAGAATTAGCAGGATAAAATTCAGAAGGGAGAGAAACCCCAACGTATCAGTTGACTTTGACGTATCCTTTGAGGATCTTGCACACTTTGACAATGTCAAGGGGGTGCTGGCTCATGCATATTTTCCGGGACAGGGAGAGATATCAGGTGACTGTCACATTAACGACGAATGGGAATGGGTCACCTCGACCCAGTTTGCAACGCTGGCAAAGCCCCCGCTGGTGCCGATACTGATTCACGAGTTTGGGCACTCGCTGGGACTGCGCCATGACACAAGGGAAAGGGAATCCATAATGTATCCCAGCTATGATTTTGGAAAAAAGAAAAACAGTCTGCACTCTAGAGACATACAACGAATACAGGAAAGATACGGTACACGAACATTGTCACAAAGAATAATAGATTATTTCCAAAGAAGACGTGACATGGCATGGGATTTTGACTAGTCCTTACAATACTTCTCTTTAGAATTTCAAAATAATTTTCATCTGTATGACATCACCAGACTACAAGGGAGACATTGACAGAATTATTAAAATTTTAAAACATACTGCCAACGGATTATTTCCTGCAGTATCAATCGGTGACGGAAAACTTCGCAAGATTCTCTTTGGAGAAGACTCTTACAAAATAAATGATGACTCGTTTCCTTATGCTGTAGTTACCACCCCCACAAGACCATTTGCCACACAAGACAGGTTTGGAATTGGGGACGGCAGTGCAGATCCTCAAATTTCAGTACAATATGTCATCAAAGTATTTGCAAAAGAAGGAAGACCGCAAAAAGCAGAAGAGTTACTGTATGGGTTTATCAACAAGATTGTCACCATACTCAAGGCAAATCCAAGACTCAAAGAACCTGCTGGATTGACTGATCCAAAATGTATTCGCTCGTTTATCCTCGATGTCGTACCAATTCCAGACAAGAGAGGACAAGAAATACAGGGCGCTGAAATCCTTATGCAGTGCCAGATAGGTTCTGGGTTTACGATAGAAATTGCAGGATTTTCCGGAGTCTCACTGGTCTCAAAACCTGTGGAAAGGGAGACTGAAATCACTGAGAATGTCTATGACACTGCAAGAATGAGAAAAACAGTCTCGCCAATAGCTGAGATTCATGTCTTTTTTGCAGAAATTGAGTATGTAGAAAGTATAGTATCTGCACTTCGAACCCAAAAAAGAAACCGTGCCATCATATCTACCACTTTGACCAGACCGTCTGGTGCGACCGTATACAGCGGAAAGATAGTTGAAATTAGCAACGGTGCAGGATTTGATCAACTAGAAACGGCAGTAATTCAGTTTGAAGTGATTCACTAGGAAATACTTCTCTAATCTTTTAAATCAAATTTTTGAGATATGCCTACACTATTCAACCAATTCTCTGATCTTGTTGAAAACTACAAGGGGCATATCGAATTATTAGATGACAACGATGCAACTTATTACAAGCCAGACGAAATGCTTGACTGGTCAGTCTCAACAATAGTCGATACTGAAAAACATTATTCTACTAACGGTGCAAAAAAGAAAACAATCACTGGCAATTCTTCGGTTTATGAATTCAGATTAAAAAGAACTGCTGATTTTTATGAAACATTATCTACACCAGTTGAAACTAAAACAATTTCATATTGGAAGAGTCTGATTTATGGAACTCCCCCAACTTTACCGCAGATTACATTGCGTGGCGTATCTGAATCCAATGCTGTAACAAACGAGTTCATTGTAGATGAGTTTGTAGCTACGGTAGAAAACATTGATGAGCCAAGAGAGGAAGGAAAAGGCGCAGAGGAAATCATAGTATCCGGGGAAATAATTTCACATACTAGCAACAAGAGACAGGCAGCAGCTCCCTAGGTGATGAAATATTGCCAGCACCAGCTGATTTCTCAAAAAGAGCATTTGTAGTAATGAAAACGCAAGTACAGTATCCCAGATTTCTAAGAGAGCAAGCTGCAAAAATTACTAATGATGTGATTTTAAAACCACTTCATTCCAGAATGAGAGATTTTGGGTATTCTCAAAAAATTATCCAAGGTACCACGATTGAGAATATGATCATTGGTAGAAACGGGACAATGTCATTTGATGTTGTGTCTGATTATAAATCAGAAAATGGATTATCCGTCAGTGAGGCAAGAGAAAAAGGAACGTCAAGACATTTTGTAAAGCCAGTAAACGTAAAGGCCTTGACCTTTGTCGTAGGAGGGTTCATTCGAGCATTCTCAAAGGGGCATTTTGTAAGGGGAATTACTGCTTCCAATGTAGTGCAAAAGACAGTACAGGAGAAGATTCCGGAGGCACAAGCCAGGCTCAATGAGGCAACTGATCTGTTCATTGCAAGGAGTATGAGGGAATAATGGTAGTTTCCGAGCGTGTTACCCTGAATATCCTGTCTGATTCAGATTTTAACCAAGGTGGAATATTTGACGGAGCAGACGGTGGCCCAATACTGCCATCAAACATAATTAAAAAACAAAGAAAGGCAGCTACCTCAAGACAAGCTGATTCAGTTCTTACCGGACTGCAAAAGGCATCTGACAAAAAATCAGCATCTGCAGTTGTTAAAAAATCCGAATTTACAAAACTGCAACAAAAAGTAAATGTCCAAGAAAGTATTCTTGGCAGTTTGACTCGAGGACAAAATTTTATACAGGGAGCATCGGGACTTGCAGCACCTGGAGGAATACTTTCAGCAGCGGGCGGTACCGCAAGACTAATTCCCGGAGTTGGCATTGCAATTGCAGCTGCACAGATTGTTGCAGACAAGTTTGCATCGCAGTTTGGTGCAGGCGGAACGAGAGACACACGAGTCAAGATTAGAGACGAGGATCTTTCAAATATCGGTGTAGAAAACGAAACTGACATTGCATCCGGACGAAAGTTATTCTTGTCAAACCCGTTACAAAATCAGGGACTGCCAACTGGTAATTCCAACACGCAAAACATCCGAGACGGAATCAGAATTTACAATCTAAGACAAGAGGGGTCATACCAGTAATAATGCCTGCACATCCCGTATTGTATTGGCGTGACAATGCAACAAGAACCGCATTAGCTGCATTTGATACACTTGATGAACTGATTGCTGCAAAACCGTTGCAGGTCTTGGAGTTTGACAGTACTGCAAGACAACTTGAAGTGATGGTTGAATCAGGAGATGATCCTGTAACTAATGAACCTGGATTAAATCCTGATGGGACAATTTCTGTTTACAAGCAGCAGGGACGCTCACCCGTTCCAACTCTGACTTTGCAGGGAAATGTCAATGTTGGTGAAACCGCATGGAGAACGCAGCTAAGATCATTTTCATACAAGAAACAAGTGGAGCACGAGTATCACGAGTTTGGAATCATAGGATTCTTCCATCCGACACTTTCTGATTTTAACATAGACCCGACTGATACCATTGGGTATACCATGGCTCCACCGGTATTCACTTTTAATTCTCCAGGCGAAGTTGTTACTTTTAGGGTAAATCTTTCATTGGGGGTGCAATCTCTCTCATGAGCAGTAGTCTGGCTGCCTATTACACGCCTGAAATCACGTTAATTGACAAGACTCAGGCCACCGTGGTAAACATTGCAGTAGACGGAAGCGGTCTGAAGGGAAATCTAAACAAGTTTCGCGTATCTGGAAAGTATGTAGAGCCCTCAATTGACAAGACAAGAAATGCCACACTTACGCTGAGAGCGCCTGGCGGCATATTCACAACCAATTCACCGATACTGGTAGATGAGAATGCAAAGGATCTGTATGAGGTTGACATTCAGTTTTTCCAGCCATTGGGGGCAGACCCCAAGGGAACTGCCGGCCCCATATTTCGATATGAGATTAGCAAGGTGGAGCAGGCCACTGTAAACGGTGGAACGTATGTCACATTGACGTTAACTGGCAGTGACGTGAGAACAGAGCTTGTACTGGATTCAGATGCACATCGTTTTCTAACTCCTAAAGAATCTTTTCTGAGAAGAGTTGAAAAGTTTGGATTTCGCAAAGGTGTTGATGCACCTCTTGTAATTGCTGTAACTCCTGCAGACATTGAGTTGCCTGACACTGCAAACCTAAAACAAAACTGGATTCCATCGCAGCCAACTTCAACAAAAAAACTCCTCAATGACATCATCAAAAGAATATCCTCACCTGAGACAATCGGTACTACAAACGAGGATTACTATTACTATCTTGAGACATCTCCAACTGCAAGACAGCAGCATTCAATCTTTGCAGAAAAGTTTGGCGAGACTGATTCTGGTGTAATACTGGACGAGATAAAGGACCTCTCGACAAAGACTTTGCAAACGCAACAGTCTGCGACAATTGATCATTCCAAGGTTGCAAACGTCTCGATTGTCCGTGGGAAAAGCGGATCTCATTCTTTGCCGATGAGATTCACAAGACTGTCATCTGATCTGGAGCATGCAAGACTTGCAGATGATTGGTCTGGAAGTTCAGTGGATTATCTGGAAGGTGATTATATTCGATATCTTGGTGTACGATACAAAAGTAAAATTGATCATACCTCCAGTGGAGGAAACCCCCCATCTACATCGCCTACGTTATGGGAAAATCTGGAGACTGCGACAAGAGGCAGTCCACTGACTACATCAATTGACATCTGGAAGCCAAACATGGCAGCATTCGGATCCCCACCTGCTGGATACGTCGGGTTCTTCACAGACATGAACATTGTTCGTCCCAATTATGACAGGGCAGACGAGACTGACGAGTTTGAATCAGTGTCAATCAAGGACGTAGAGGATTTTCTGACAGATCCTGCGTTAATACCTGCAGGTGAGACTCAGCATGGAAGACGTTGGCTTGTTAACGGTGGAGGCGGTACTGCATGGGCTGGACATAACAATGCAATTGCACAGTATGATGAATCTGTAACTCCTGCAGTATGGAGATTCTCTGTTGCACCTGTAACCAACGATGTTGTTCATGACCTAAAGAGTGCAAGAGTGCTAAAGTTTGATGGTGCTGTATGGCAAACACAATGGGACTTGGCAACTAATTTTGCAACATCATCCCCATTTCATCCCGTGGAATCAGCTGGAATGGTTGCAGACCACAGAGGAGTGTTGGGAAAGGCAGTAGAGTTTCGATTTAACTGGAATGCTGCAGAGGCTGCAGCCGATTGGGCTGGTTTTTTGTTTCGCATTACAAATCCACTGCTTTCAATTTTTGGTACTGCAGTAGAAGATATTGTAACTGACGTAATCGGTGACATACTGACTCAGCTTGGAGTTACTGCAGGACAATTAGAAACCGATTTAGGATTGGGAGACAATCAAAACCTTGCAAGCAGGTGGCTTGGATTTGAAATGAAGCTCCCACTGCCAAAGCATGCATCTGGTACTTTTGCAGTAGGTGATCTAATCAACACATCCAACATGGACTTTGAAAACAAAACTGAAACCCTGACAGGATCCGAGGGATGGAACAATGGACTTGATTCTGAAGACCTTGGAGACGTCAGGGGATTTCAGTTCAGATGCAAGGTGGACTTTGAAGACGTTGACAATGACAACATCAATGGCATGGCAGACATTCCATTTTATGCATGCTGGCGAGACCTTGCAGATAGACAGATTTGGACTCTGGTAAAAATCAGGGTAAACGGACAATGGGGAAAAGTAACAATTGACGCAGGCCCAAACGCAAAAGGATACCAATTATTTGATTCAAGAATAGATGAACTAGTCACGATACTGGGATTCACTTTACCTGTTAATTTCTTCATCAAAGAACGAGAATTAACCGGGGTACAGTTTGACTGGAACCACGTAACCGGATTCAAGTTCTACTACAAGGGAAGCTATGACGAGAATCATTTCTACAATGGCGGTCAGGACTTTATGCTTGATACCATAGTCGAACATATCACCCAGGCATTTGCAAACGGAACAAGTGTCGTTACAGGCGGTCTGATTGACATATCAAACCACATCATTGATCATGCAAAGATTGCAATTACTGATTTTCATTTTCTAAAAGACGCATACGTGACAAGTGAGGATGCAGAAGTAGATGATTCCCGTCAGATACTGACCGTACTTCCCGAACAGTCCGACTATGTTGACATGAAAAGCATTGCCAAAAAAATCAAGACAAGAAGAGAGTTTCATCCGCAGTTTCACATTGTTGATGCTTGGGGCGATGTCAGACTAAGAGTAGGGCAGAGATTCAAAAGGCGAGGTGCAAATATTGTCGAAGGAGAAATCGAGCTTGTAGCTTCAGAAGTAACACACATTGAGGATGCATCAGGATATCACATGGTAGTCAAGGCAGTGAACAAATTTGAGGTACCTGCATAGTTGTTTTCTGTAAAACCAAAACAAGAGTCTAAATTTGCATAATCTTTGATATGATTACGATGCAATTTGTTGTATTGCAGTGCAAACTTATGTTTTATTATATGAAAATATCGAAATATTAGATTATGAATAATGTATTCAAAATAATGGTTCAAAACAGGAGGGAGATAATGTGACTATAAAACCCACAAAAGTAGGCAAGGAAATTGAAAAAAATTTGAGTAATGTGAACATGGATCCTTGGTATTACATTTATGAGAATTATATCCAAAATCAAACAGAAGAAGAACAAAATCAAACAGAAGAAGAACAAAATCAAACAGAAGAAGAACAGGATTCTAGCGATTAACTTTTCATAATCCTGTACAAGATTACGCAATACGAAACACTTCCCTTAAATTAATTCTCAAAGAATAGTTCATTGTCCTATTTTATTGACGATGATGCATCACAGATTAGGGAACTAAAGGACAAGCTGGAAAAACTGCAGTCCGATTTTCTATCGGCCCAATTCTCTGTACAACAAGAAAATGTGGAATCTGGTCAGAGCACGTTTCCAATCGCAAATCCTTCTGCAAGAGGTGGTGGGACTTCTGGTGGTGGTGGCGGTTCGGGACTAACAGAGCCTTTGTTTCACACGATAACAACACTGACTCCTCAGACACTTCCGACAAAAACTGATATCAATTCCGCATTGACAAACGTTTTCAAAATTACTCTGGACAGAGACATAGAATTTGATATCATAAATCCAAACGCAACAAAGTTTGAAATGTTGCATATCGTAATAACACAGGATGCAGTAACTGCAAGGACAATTTTATGGCCTGGTTCAGTCAATGGAACTCCTTCAATTGATGCATCGTTGAGAAGTGAGACTACAGTTTCCCTTTTCAATATGGGGGATGGAACATGGCGATTCGTAAGTACAAAAGGTGGCGTGGTAGGAACCGGTGATAATTGGTCTGCATTCCCAGCGATTCAGACTACCGACATGGCAAATTTTTCATTCAGTAATTATGTTGGATGGACTGCTGCTGTTGGCCAATCAATGGATGTAGGTGCAACTGGCAATACCTGGAATCTTCCTTCTGCAGATGTTCATCTATTTAGAGTAAATGGTGCAGACCAATTTGAAGTAAAAGAAAATTCAATGGATGTTCACAATCATTCGTTTACAAATTTTGTGGGTTGGACAGGACTTGTAGGGCAGGGATTGACACTAGATGCAACGGGTGCAATTTATGATTTGCCAACCGGTGATCAACATGCTTTCCGTGTAAATGGAACACAAGAATTTGTTGTAGCTGGTGGGGCATTAGGTGCTAATTCTCCGTTAAGCATGAATTCAAATAAAATCACCAGTGTTACAGATCCTACAAATCCTCAAGATGTTGCAACAAAAGCGTATGTAGATTCTGGAGGTGTAACTGAATTTACTGATTCTACATTCAGGATTAAAGATAATATCGATGATACGAGAAAACTTGCAATTGAGACAGGCGGTATTATAACTGCCACAACTAGAACATGGACAGCACAAAATGCATCTGGAACTGTGGCACTACTTGATAGTGGTTCTGTACAAAACTTTTCAGATTCAATAAGACCTAGCACAAATGGAACACTTGATTGGGGGGATTCAACACATCACCTGAATCAATTATTTTCTGAGCAAATTACATTACGTAGTACTTCAGGTCCAGCATTAAGCACTACTGCTTATCTTACAGCGGATTCATCAAACATGATTGGTAATGTTCCAACAGGTGATGAATATGTATGGAAAATTGGTGGAACAACTCACATGCAATGGACAAGGGATACTAACGGAAGATTATTCATTCGTTCAGGAGCAGCCAAAGAAATGGGGTTTGTTACCTCTACATCCAACATTGTTGTAGGTACATCTGGAAGTATAGAAATTCCTGTGGATGGGGGTTCTGTAGGTTCAGCTGCAGCTGCAAACACTGATTTCGGAGATTCCGTTGGTTGCATTGGAATGTATCTAAACACAATAGGATCTGGCAATCCAACAATATGTTTCAAAATAGATGACGGTACAGGTACTGACAACAGATGGGCTGCAATTATTATCAATAGAACTACTGGTGCATTATCTGGAAGTATTCTAACCTAATTGTGAACGGAACCATTCATTCAACTGGGCTAGTGAATCAACAAACTCTTTTGCCATTGAAACAATCTGATCTTTTAGAGATTGTATTTCATTTTGTAGTTCTGTGTTCAATAGTTTTAGGTCTCTGTTTTCTAACTTCAAATCTCTAATCTCATCACGAAGCTGTTGGTTTTCAATTGCTAATGTATTATCTTGAATTGGTGATGGTGTGGGCATTTCTACAGGTTCTGGAACTGAATCACCAGTAACTAAGATGACTCCAGTCATCCAAGGATGAACCATGCAGAAATAATCTATTTGGCCTGAAGATGTTGGTGTGAACTCATACGAGTTTCCTGCCATTACCAATCCGGAATCAAATAATCCATCTGGACCATTATCTGCAAAACCACTTGTAAAAGTATGAGCTGCTGTATCTGGATTTTTGAATATTATGGATTCACCAATTGATGCGGTTACGGATACTGGCAAATAACATCCGTTTACTGTGTTCTCACAACCTGGCGCACCAGAACCTTGTGCAGCTTCGATTGTTACATCCGCATAAGCTAAACTCATTCCTGAGACTAAAACAACCGATAACAACGACAAAACAAAAAGGGATTTCAAAGTACTAAAAATGAAAATTCAGGCTACAAAAGGCTTGCTATCCTTTTTGACATTTCCCTTTAATCTAATCATACAAAACAAAATCAAGTTAAGCATCTGCCATGCCGCTTAACCAACCGACCACACTAAAACCTGGCCTGACTGCACGTCCTAGGAATCATTCTTTTTTGCAGTCAGGTCTTTTCATAATCCTAGTGGAGATTATGCAAAATAATGATTTTAAAAAACAAACAAGTTATACTGTCCAAATTATATGAATGCCTTACAGTGGACCTCTAAAAGTAGTTCCATCATTTGTAACACATACAGTTGGATAAGATTCTTGGATCATTCCACCGTCTTTTACACATTTTTCATAATCTGCTAGTTGTTCTTCAGTTAAAGGTGGCGGCTCTGTTGGTGGATCATGTGCTCCTGGAACATCAGCAGCATTTACACTTGAAGTATCATCATTGTCTTTCATTTTTCCAGCCATTTGATCACTATCATAAGTCATTGCCACTGAAGCCACTGCTACTATTCCTAAAGCTACTGCAATTGTGACCATGGCAATTATCTTAATAGACATAGTCATGCCTGAATAATTGAACTAACTTATAGTTTGTCTTACATATCGTCCTAGAATTCAATCAATTTCATAATATCCTATACAAGATTATTCTTCATCTTAGATGGGATTATGAAATTATCTACGGATTACTAAAAAAGGGCTAATTGAGAATCAACTCAACATTCATCTTGCCACTTTCAAATTTACTTTTGATGCCCTTGACCTTGCTTTTGTACAAAAAGAGTCGCTTCCCTTCGTCTGTAATCATGCCAGACGTCTGAACCAGTTTGGCGTCATGAAGAGTCTGGATTCTTCTGTATACGGTACTGAGAGGAATCTTTTTTTCACTGGCTATCTCTATTGTTGATTTTGGCACATCCATAATGGCTTCAAGAATGAATCTGCAATACTTGTCTGCGACAATTGAGAGAAGAGCCTCATTTTTTACGTCTTCTTCTATTTTGTATGTGGATTGTAATGCTTGCATACTGTTACTATGCATACTTTTGGTATAAGTTGGGCGTATACATTGCATACCAAAGTCTAATTTCATATGTTGTATAGTATTACGAAATTACGGTTTCCACATGTGGCATCCACCTTAGGAAAATGTCTGGCTCAATTTTATCTAGCATTCACGTAACAAGGGCATGTCAGCAATTAATAATAGGCAATCAAAAAAATCATCTGGAATGAACTCAATTCTGATTGTGGGTGGAGTTATTGCCGTAGCATCTATTCTGCTTTTTGCATATCTGATGTTCTATACCGCACCAGCAGAAACAATGGAACTGGTCAAGGTAATAGCAGTTACCGAATCTGGATGCATTGGAGAAACCTTGGATGGATATTCAGTCAACATAGGCGATTGTCAAGCACAGCCTGGTCAATATGTAAATGTATTAGTTGATCAAAAAACCAAGGAACGTGCAGCCTTGATGAATCCCACAAATTGAGATTCTGAATTTTTCATTTTTCAATTTTTATTTCATAATCCTATACAAGATTACGCAATACTGAATACTTCTCTAATACCAAATTTCAAAAAATCATTCATTGTCGGATCAAACTTTGGAACAATTTATCGAATCAAACAAGACACAATACGCAATACAAAAGGGAACACAGGCATCAAGTGAATATGTGGGAATCATTACACCTTACGTTGATCAGATCATATCATTACAACAACAGCTCAAAACAGCACTAGAAAAAGTCCCAAAGAAGCAGCGAGTGAAAATTATGAAGAAAGGTAAGAAATGACAAATGAGCACTTTAGCTTCCTGGTGGTTCAACGAGGAGTTTGATGAAGACGTGGGAAATCAAGTCTGTCTGAATTATTACAGTTCAACTAGTGCCATACATGGAACAATATGTGCAAAGTACGAGGACACTGACACACTAATCACAATAAAAAACGAGGCAGTATCTGGCACCATGACACTGCATAATGTGAGGGATGATTCCAATCTTCAAAATACATCCGGCAGTGATTGGGTGGTATTGCTGATCATTCAGGCAACTGGGGCCATTGGAACAGACCCG
>Ga0224512_10004051_pt1 | contig 12595 bp, 12 predicted proteins | sample SF_May12_sed_USG_4_FD_169103 | JGI IMG/M metagenome (GOLD analysis project Ga0224512, IMG submission 169103) | Sediment microbial communities from San Francisco Bay, California, United States - SF_May12_sed_USGS_13 | ecosystem: Environmental > Aquatic > Marine > Sediment | place: USA... | reverse complement strand
CGCCCAGGGGCCCGTAGTCGTAGGCGGAGCGCAACCCTCCGTAGATCTCCGAGCTCGGGAACACGAAGCCGCGACGCTTGGACAGGTTGACGATGGTGTCGAAAGATGCAGTCATTGATCCGGATAGGAGGGGAAGCGGGAGTGTACCGGAACCCGATGTGCGGTCTGATATCGATATGCGGTGTGCGGACTGCGGCTTGCGGCATGCGGCTTGCGATTGGCGACGAAGCATCCGACCTCGAGCCGAAACGCGTGAAGGACCGATGGCGCAAAGCGCAGAGCGCATACCGCAGGGCGCATACCGCAGGGCGCATACCGCAGGGCGCAAATCGCACAGCGAGGATCGCAGAGCGCGTACCATCCCGGCATGCTGCGCCATGACCGGGGCATCGTCCTCCGTTCCTACCCATTCGGCGAGGCCGACCGCATCGTGGTGCTCATCAGCCCGCACAACGGGAAGCTCCGCACCGTCGCCAAGGGGGTCCGCAAGACGAAGAGTCGCATCGGTGGGCGACTCGAGTCGTTCATGGACGTCGACCTGGTGCTCTACGAGGGGCGCAACCTCGACATCATCAACCAGGTCTCGATCCGGGACACCCATGCCGGCATGCGAACCGAACTCGACCGGGTGACTGCCGCCTCCACGATGGCCGAGGGAGTCGACGCGGTCGCTCAAGAGGACGAACCGTCGGTTGCGTTGTTCGAACTCCTGTCGAGCGGCCTCTCGACACTCGATGCCGGCCCGGCCCACCCGGATCTCGTGACTGCGTTCCTGCTGCAGCTGGCATCTGTGATCGGGCTCGCTCCATCCCTGGACGTGTGCGCCGGCTGCGGAAAGGCAACGGGTCTCGATCGGTTCAGCTTCGGGGCCGGAGGTGTGGTGTGTGAAGCCTGCCGACCAGACGGAGCCGTTCGCCTCCGTCCCGGATTGACCGCATATCTCGCCGACCTCGCCGCCTCCGACCTCGACATGCTCCCGACGACCAGCCCCGAGTTCTCGGGCGATGGGATGGGTGTGATCCGCCGATTCATGGAGTTCCACCTGGAACGTCGTTTCTCGAGTCTCGCCGTTCTCGGATCGTGAGCGAACTCGACCTGTCCGCCCTCGACCCTGGCCTCGTGCCGCACCATGTCGGCCTGATTCTGGACGGCAACGGACGGTGGGCGGACCAGCGAGGGCTCCACAGAACCGAAGGGCATCGAGCAGGCGAGGAAGCGCTCTTCGACTGCATCCGCGGCGCAATCGACATGGGGATCGGCTGGCTCACAGCGTTCACCTTCTCCACAGAGAACTGGACCCGGGACCCCGAAGAGGTGGCCTTTCTCATGTGGTTCAACGAGGACCTGCTGATCCGGCGAAGGGACGTGCTCCACGAGTGGAACGTGAGGATCTTCTTCGCCGGGGACCTGGACGACGACCGAGTCCCCGATCGGAACCGGCTTCGAATGCGGGAGAGCGAGGATCTCACCCGGAACAACACCGGGATGTCCATGGTCTTCGCCTTCAACTACGGCTCACGCTGGGAGCTCACCGAGGCCACCCGGAAGATCGCCCGCCGAGTCGCCGCCGGCGAACTCGACCCCGAGTCGATCGACGAGCAGACCGTGACGAAACACCTCGCCGTCCCGGAGATGCCGGATCTGGACCTGTTGATCAGGTCGTCGGGAGAGCACCGCCTGTCGAACTTCCTGCTCTGGCAGGCTGCATATGCCGAGTTCGCCTTCCCAGGGATCCTCTGGCCCGATTTCGACCGGCACCGCCTGTTGGAGGCGGTGCTCGAGTATCAGCGACGGGACCGGCGCTTCGGTGGCGCGATCGACAAGTCACAGATGACCGGTGACAGATGACAGATGTCTGCGATCACCGACCGTCGATCGTCGCTAGACACCCCAGGGGCCTGTGTTGTCAAGCTGCTTGTTCGTTGCGGGGTTGGCGGTGCGCCCAGGCGGTGTGTTCGTTGTAGAGGGTGTGGTGTTTGAGGTAGCCGTGGAGGATGCCGACGAGGCGGTTGCCGAGCGCTCGGAGGGCTTGGTGGTGGAGGTCGCCGAGGTTGCGGCGCTGGTCGTAGAACTGGCGGCATCCCGGGCTTTGGGTGAGCGAGCAGAACGCCCACTGGTCGATGGCGTCATAGAGTCGCTGGTTTCTCACATGTCGGGCGAGGACGGCTTTCTTGTTGCCTGAGGCGACGGTGATCGGCGACGTTCCCGCATAGTTCTTGCGAGACTTGGCATCGGCATAACGATTCGGATCGTCTCCGAATTCGCCGAGCGCCCGGGCGCCGAGCACATCACCGAGTCCTGGCATGGAGAGGTAGATGACGGCGTCCGGGTGCTGCTCAAAACGGTCTGCCAGTGTGGCTTCGAGTTCTGCGATCTGACGGTTCAGCTCGATGAGAACCCCAACCGTGGCCTTGGTCGCCACGGCGAACGCCGCAGCGACCGGGTCGGGTGCAGTCAACATGTCGCTGCGGAGCGCAGCCTGTATCTGTTGAGCTCTGCGGTCGAGGTTGCGTTGCCGGCCGCCCCGTTTCAGAGCGGCACGGACTTGGGTCACCGAGAGACGGGCTCCCACCTCCGGGGACGGTGCCCGCTCCAAGAGAGCAAGCGTGTCCCGGTCGCTGAGATCGTCGAAAGCTGCCAACGCCGACGGGTAATACTCTCGCAACGCGTTCCGCAGCTGGTTGGTGTGCCGGGCCCGAGCCCAGATCAGGTTCTGATGCGCCCGAGCCAACACCTTCACGCCTTCAACCTCGGGAGAATCCCCCGCGATGGGTCGATGGTTGTGTCGGTCGGTGCGGACCAGATCCGCCAACACTTTCGCATCGCCAGGATCCGACTTCGCTCCGGCCAGGTTGTGTCTGTCCCGATACCGAGACACCGCCAGCGGGTTGATCGCATACACCTCATAGTCCGCTGCAGTCAGAGCATGAACCCACAAGCCCCGGTCGGTCTCGATGCCAACCACCACCTCAGCGGGGTCCTCAGCGTATTCAGCGACCAGCTGATGGAACCCTCTGATCCCATCAAGGCCTTCAGGAAAACGACGGCTCGCTAGTCGTGTTCCCGCCCCGTCCATCACATGGACGTCATGGTGGGTCTCAGACCAGTCGTCACCAACAAAGATCATCGGCGGCTCCTCACAGTCGACGAGTTGTTCCTCGAGCCCGAAGCGAAACCCGGCGGCGACCTAATGGACAAGTGCTCGAACGGCACGACACCCCATGAGCGCTACAGGCCCACCCTCACCAACCGGCCCGGGCACGATCTAGCTCTAGAAGTCAACGCTTCAGGTTCAACCAGTGCTCACCAACCAGCGGCTCGGCCACAAGACTCCCACACGTGCAGAGTCCTGTGGGTCCCCACTAGGTTCACCGCGATGAAGGTCAATCCGGTCCTCGACGAACTCGGAACCCATGGGGTCGCGGCCGTTCAGCAACGCGCCCGGGATCTCAGGGCGGCGGGTGTCGGGATCATCGACTTCTCGATCGGCGACCCGAAGGAGCCGACGCCGACGATGATCCCGAAGGCACTCGCTGGCGCGATTCCGGAGGTCAGCCAGTATCCGACGACGAAGGGGCTGCCGGGGCTTCGGTCGGCGATCGCCGCCTACGTCGGGCGACGTTTTGGTGTCGATGTCGACGCCGACACACAGATCATGCCGACTTCGGGCTCGAAGGAGGCGATCTTCTCGACTCCGCTGGCGTTCGTGGACCGCAGTCGCAACGATCTGGTGACCTGGGCGACGCCCGGCTACCCCATCTACGAGCGTGGGGCCCGGCTGGCGGGGGCGAGAGGCAACCCCGTCGTGCTCTCCGGTGACTTCGTGTTTCGGCCCGGCATGGTCGACGATCGGGCGTGGGAGGAGTCGGTGATGCTGTGGACCTGTTCCCCTCACAACCCGGCGGGAACCACGATGGACCGCGAGACGGTTCGAGCCTTCGTCGAGCGAGCGCGTGACAGCGAGACGTGGCTGTGCGCCGACGAGTGCTACGTCGACCTGTACGACGGAGAACCGCCCGTCTCCGTGCTCGAATTCGCCGGTCCCGGATCGCCCGGTGTGCTCTCGTTCCTCAGTCTGTCGAAGCGCTCGGGGATGACCGGTTACCGCTCGGGAGCGGTCGTGGGCGATGCGACGGCGATCGCCCGCCTCACCTCGCTTCGTACCGCGACGGGCACGGCATCACCGGAGTTCGTGCAGGCGGCGGCGATCGCCGCCTGGTCCGACGATGACCACGCCCGGGAGCGGCGCGAGGTCTTCGCCGCGAAGCGCAGCGTCCTGCGTGAGGCGTTCGAGATCGCCGGGCTCGGTGTGGTCGGATCCCAGGCCGGGCTCTATCTCTGGTTGCGGGTGGGCGATGACGTCGGCGCCACGGCCCGGCTCCTCGATGATCACGTGGTGGTTTCGCCCGGGCGTGCGTTCGGGCCGGGTGGTGAGGGCTACATTCGTCTTGCGCTCGTCCCGACGCTGGACGAGTGCGCCGAGGCTGCAGAGGCGGTGGTGAGATGTCTGACGTGATCGAAGAGGCATTTGCGGGGAACATCCCGCTCGAGGAGGCACGCGAGGCGGTGAACGAAACGATCGCCGCGCTCGATCGGGGAGATATCCGTGTCGCCGAGAAGGTCGAGGGCGAATGGATCGTCCACAGCTGGATCAAGGAGGCGATCCTCCTGTACTTCCGCCTCCAGGACATGGAGACCTTCGAGGTGGGGCCGTTCGAGTTCCACGACAAGATCCCGATCAAGCACGACCTCGCCGGTCAAGGGGTGCGAGTGGTGCCGCCGGGGACCGTGCGGTATGGCGCGCACTGTGAGCCGGGTTCGATCGTGATGCCCGGCTACGTCAACATCGGTGCCCGGGTCGGTGCAGGCTCGATGGTCGACACTTGGGCCACCGTCGGGAGCTGTGCACAGGTCGGGCGCGACGTGCACCTGGCCGGCGGGGTCGGGATCGGTGGTGTACTCGAGCCACCGGGGGCGCGTCCGGTGATCATCGAGGACGGTGCCTTCATCGGCAGCCGCTGCATCATCACCGAGGGCGCCATCGTCGAGGAGGGCGCCGTGCTCGGTGCCAACACGACCATCACGGGGTCGATTCCGATCATCGACGTCACCGGCGACGAGCCGGTCGAGTACCGCGGCCGGGTTCCGGCCGGCGCCGTGGTGGTGCAGGGGACCCGACCGAAGGTGTTCCCAGCAGGCACGTACCAATTGCAGTGCGCGTTGATCATCGGCCGTCGGACCGAGAAGACCGACGAGAAGACCCAGCTCAACGACTTCCTCCGGGATCTCGGGATGCACGTGTGAACAGCCTCACCGACACCACGACCTGGCTGGTCGAGATCCCGTCGGTCACCGGAGACGAAGCGGCAATCGCCTCGGCAGTCGCCGAGCGGCTCGGGACGACCTACACGCCAGACGAGATCGCTCGGATCGGGAACTCGGTGGTGGTCGGCCGACGAACGGGGAGGCCGCTGGTGCTGCTGGTGGGCCATCTCGACACCGTGCCGAGCCAGGGGGCACCTCCGCCACATGTCGACGGTGACCGCTTGTACGGGTTGGGCGCGTGCGACATGAAAGGTGGCGTAGCCGTGATGCTGCACCTGTTGGAGTCGCCTGGGATCCTCGACGGCCCCTACGACGTCGTCGGGGTCTTCTACGACGCAGAGGAGGGCCCGAGCGACGCCAACGGACTCGAAGGGGTGTTGGAGCAACTCGAGTGGCTCTTGCGTGCCGAACTGGCGATCGTGCTCGAACCGTCCGACTCCGAGATCCAGCTCGGATGCAACGGGACGCTGAATGCCACCGTCGAGTTCCACGGTAAGTCCTCGCACTCGGCGCGTCCCTGGTGGGGTGAGAATGCGGTCTCGAAGGCAGGGGAGTGGCTGTCGATGCTCCACACCCGTGAACCGGCGCCGGTGGTCATCGACGGATTGGAGTATCGCGAGGTGATGTCGGTCACGATGGCATCTGGTGGCATCGCCCGGAACATCATCCCGGATCGATTCAACCTCAACCTCAACTATAGGTTCAGCCCCAAGAAGACGATTGAAGAAGCGATTCGACAGTTGATGACGGTATGTGACGCTGCCGACTCGGTGACGGTCACCGATGCTGCGCCTGCCGGCCCCGTCCAGCGAGACCACCCGCTGGTTGCGCGGCTCCACGAGGTCTCGGGTGCGCCGTTCGCCGCCAAACAGGGATGGACCGACGTGGCCAGGTTCGGCACCAGAGGTGTGCTCGGCATCAACTTCGGTCCCGGAGAGACGTCGCAGGCCCACCAGGCCGATGAGAGTCTGAGGATCTCCGACCTCGACGACACCTATCGGGCGTTGTCCGAGTTGCTCACCTAGGCCTGCGCAGGTCGATCCGGATCGGCAGGGCGCCAGGGGCAGCGGCATACCAGTTCGGCCAGATCACGACACCACCGTCCGATGGTCGGACGAACAGGTCGGTGGGAAGCATCGAGGTGATCAAGGCGTCGCGGACGGAGCCCTCGAGCCGGAATCGGTGGCCCGAGACTGCGATCGGCTGGTCGACGGTCAGCCACTCACCTCCGTCGACTCTCAGGCGGGTGTCTCCGAGCAGGAGCGGCAGTTCGGGTCCCAGCCTCCGTTCGGCCGCACCCGTGAGGTGATACTCGAGGTTCATCGCCCGGTCGGACAGCCCGACCACCACCCTCACCCACCCGGACTCGTCGCCGAGCGTCAGCGTGACCCCCTCGCGACTCTCCTCGATGCCCTCGACGGCGAGTTCGATGGTCTCTGGCACGTCCTCGCCATCGTGCATGTGGAGCAGCAGCCCCGGCGGCTCCGATTCGAGCCATGCGAGTGTCGTGCCCTCGGTCTTGTCGTCGAAGACGAGCACGGCGCCGCCCGCCGTCGGGTCGATCACGAACGAAGAAGTCCTCAGCTCGACCTGGACCTCTTCGCGGCCGTCGGCGTCCCAGTCGAGCCTCGTGACACGCGCCCAGTCGTCAGCGCGACGCCGGGAGTTGTCGATTGCGGCGCGAGCGGCGATCAACGCCGAATGAACGCCAGCGTGTCGCTCGGCGCCGGCCTCGGACGACAGATGCTCCACCGAGGCCGCCTCGAGGATCAGGTTCACCACCTCGGCCCCGGGGCGGCGCGGGAGCCTGGTGGCGATTCGGACGAGTTTCCGTGCCAGGAGAGGGTCGGGCTCGAACGACAGGTCGCGGACCGGGAATGCCCCGGTGACCGTGTGCTCCTCGAGGAAGCGCGTCGGTGCACTCAGGTCGCAGCCCTCGAGTGCCGTGATCTCATCGATCCGGGTCTCCACGTCGGCGACGACGGTTTCCCACAGCTGCAGCTCGTCACCGGTGCGGGACGTGTCGATGACAGGGGCGGTGCCGAAGCACGGGATCACCATGTCGAGGTCGACCAGGACGCCGGCAATGGCGTTCCTCGACCGAGTGATCAGGCAGCTGATGTCGCCTTCGGCCGCGATGCGAGGGAGACCCGTGTTGGGCGGCCCCTCGAAGTAGAGCGCGTCGCCATGTAGGCCGAGTTCCTGGTAGCGGTCGGATTCGACTGCCAGCGCAGACTGGAGGAAGTCGTTGGGGAGGAGTGTCAATGCCGGCGCAGTCCTGGCCGACCGCACCCACTCGATGTCGGAGCCGGCCAGCCGTTCGACGACCTCGGGATCCGCCGCCTCGAGCAGTGAAGCCGGAGCCGCCACGGCCGCAACCACCGGTCGACGGCCCGTCAGGTCGGCGAGGTCGGCGAGTTCTTCGACGGTGGACGGCCGGACGAACAGGCAGATGTGCATACGCCGAATCTACTGCCTCGATGCCGTCTCACTTCCGGACGGGTGCATCCGGGCTTCGGTCGCATTGCGAGTCCGAATCGGACACGATTCCAACGGCAGCACGGCCGCCAGGGCGGGACCGGTCTGCGCAAACGTCGCGTCCACGTGACCGCCGGGGTCGGAGATCACCGTTGCGCCGGCGGCTTCGAGGAACGCGATCTCGGTCTCGGTGAAACGTCCGCCTTATCGTCGACCTCCGCGTACACGTACGTCACGTTCGACAAGTCGACCTCGGTCAGAAGACTGGATTTGTGCAGGAGCTCGCGCCGCGACCGCTGGGTCGGTGTCGGAAAGGCGATCCATCCGGGGGGGGTATGAGGCCGCTCCGGGCACCGATGCCAGCCGTTCATTGCGCAGTGCTTGTTCCGTCGATGTTTCGGGCCCAGGTCGCCCGCGCAGTAGGGAAGCTGGCCTCTGGCCCGCCGCGGCTTCCCGATGGATGGTGGGGAGGCCCGAAGGAAGGAGGAAACGTCGATGAGGGTCGCTACTCGGCTGAAGGTGATGGCCAGCCCGAGGTGGCAGAAGACCGAGAAGGAAGGCAACTACTCGCTCGACCACGAGGACGGAACCCGGTCGTACATCGCAACGTGGGATGAACACCAGCCGATCAGCATCACCGATCGCCTCACCACCAAGTGCGGGTGGATCGAGCGACACGCCGAGACGTTCGAAGAGGCGTGCCGTCTCCAGGCGCAGGGCGAGGAGGCGGAGCGGAAACGGCAACGCAAGCACCCACAGAGCCGCCCCCAACGCCTCGGCGAACGGTTGATGGCCGCGAAGTGGTTCGAGTACTGGGCCGGGCGCTAGAAACCAAGGGACCGCGCTGACCCAAGCAGGCCATCTCGGTTGTCGGAACGTCAATCCCGTCGACGAATGGCCAGCGCCAAGGCGGGAAGCACGACGAGGGCGCTACGCGGTCGCCACAGCACGACCAGCGCACCGAGGCCGATGAACAGGTAGGTGCGGCGGTCGACCTCCGAGAGCACGGGGAAGGCGATCCAGAGCGCGACGAGCACCAGGCCGATTCGGGCGGAGATGCCGGCATTGGTGTCATCGCCGCCGAGTCCGAGCACCGCCGCCGCCGCCAGCGCCGCCACCGCCACGACTCCGATTCCGATTCGCATGGGGCGAGCCTACGTGGCTCGGTGGGTGCCCCGGAGGCGCCCTCGGTCGACCGCTCTACACTTCCGCCGATGCCCATCGACATCGACATCGCCCATGTCGCGCGACTCGCCCGGCTCGACCTACCGGCCGATCGGCTCGAGACGCTGCGATCGCAACTCGCCGCCATCCTCGAACACGCGGCAGCGGTCCAATCACTCGACACCGAAGGCGTCGAGCCCTCCAATCATCCGCTCGGGTTCGTCAACGCATTCCGCGAAGATGTCGTGATCGGCTCGCTCGATCGCGACGAGGTGCTCTCGATGGCGCCGGAGGCCCGCGACGGGTACTTCGCAGCCCCGCCTGCCATGGGCCAGGAGTGATCTGATGGGGCTCGCCGATCTCACCATCACTGACGCGGCGGCGGGACTCCGCTCGGGTGCCCACAGCTCCCTGGACCTCACCGAGGCCGTGCTCGACCGGGCATCGATGACCGAGGCCGAGATTCATGCCTATTTGACGATCGACCGCGACGCCGCCCTCGGAGCCGCTCGAGCCGCGGACGCCGAACTCGCCGCAGGCGAGGACCGTGGAACGCTCCACGGGATTCCGATTGCCCTGAAAGACAACATGTGCCAGCGCGGCGTCGAGACCACCGCAGCCTCCCAGATCCTCGCCGGGTACCGGCCACCATATGACGCAACGGTGGTCACGAGTCTGCGCGACGCCGGGGCCGTCCTCGTCGGCAAGGCGAATCTCGACGAGTTCGCCATGGGCTCCTCGACCGAGAACAGCGCGTACGGGCCGACCCGGAACCCCTGGGACCCGGGCCGGGTGCCCGGCGGATCGTCCGGGGGCAGCGCGGCGGCAGTTGCAGCCGGCTCGGCCCTCGGAGCACTTGGTTCCGACACCGGCGGTTCGATTCGACAGCCCGGAAGCCTGTGCGGTGTCGTCGGGATGAAACCCACCTACGGGACGGTCAGCCGGTACGGGCTCATCGCCTTCGCCAGCTCGCTGGACCAGATCGGCCCGATCACCCGCACCGTGGACGATTCAGTGGCATTGCTCGAGGGCATCACCGGGCATGATCCACGCGATGCCACCTCGTGGGCGGGCGACTACCCCGACCTTCGGTCGGAGATCGACAAGGGCGTCGCCGGCAAACGGATCGGCGTCGTGACCGAGTTCGCGGGCGAGGGCTACGAGCCCGCCGTGACCGAATCGCTGTCACGCACGCTCGACCAGTTGAGCGACGCCGGAGCCGAGATCGTGGAGGTCTCGCTACCCACCGTGGAACTGGCACTCTCGGCCTACTACCTGATCGCCCCGGCGGAGTGCTCGGCCAACCTCGCCCGCTTCGACGGGATGAGATACGGCTTGCGCGTCGACGGCGAGACCACCGAGGAGATGATGGCCAGGACCCGAGCCGAGGGCTTCGGGCCGGAGGTGATCCGCCGCATCCTGCTCGGTACCTATGCCCTGTCCGCCGGCTACTACGACGCCTTCTACGGCCAGGCGCACAAGGCACGCACGGTCCTCCGCAACGAGTTCGCCGCCGCGTACGAGAAGGTCGACGTGCTCATGTCGCCGACCTCGCCCACGGTGGCGTTCCCCTTCGATGCCAAGTCCGATCCGCTCGCCATGTACCTCTCCGATGTCTGCACGATCCCGTCCAACCTCGCAGGTGATCCTGCGATCTCGGTTCCGGTGGGTCTCGACCCCCAGGGCCTCCCGATCGGCGTCCAGGTGATGGCTCCTGCGATGGCCGAGCCGATGATGTTCGGCGTCGCCAAGACGATCGAGCGCCTGGCCGGGTTCGATGCGCGACCCACGATGCTCGAGGAGCTGGCATGAGTGACACGGCGACCTGGGAGCCCGTGATCGGGATCGAGGTGCACGTCGAGTTGGCCACCCGGTCGAAGATGTTCTGTGGATGTGCCGTGAGCTTCGGGGAGGACCCCAACACCAATGTGTGCCCGACGTGTCTGGCGCTGCCCGGAGCCCTGCCCGTCACGAACGGCCGGGCGATCGAGTGGATCACCAAGATCGGGCTGGCGCTCAACTGCGACATTGCGGAGTGGTCCGTCTTCCACCGCAAGAACTACTTCTATGCGGATCTGCCCAAGAACTATCAGATCTCCCAGTTCGATCTGCCGGTCTGTCACGACGGTTGGCTCGATGTCGACGCCGACGGCGAGACGGTCAGGATCGGGATCGAGCGAGCGCATCAGGAGGAAGACACCGGCAAGTCCCTGCACCTGGGCGACGGTGGCCGGATCCACGCCGCGACCGAGACGCTGCTCGACTTCAATCGCGCCGGTGTCCCGCTCGTCGAGGTGGTCTCGAGACCGGACATCCGGTCCGCGGTCCAGGCACGGGCGTACGCCCAGACGCTGCGCGAGGTCATCGCCGAGCTCGACGTGTCAGACGCCAGGCTGGAGGAGGGCTCGATCCGATTCGACGCCAACATCTCCGTGCGGCGTGGACCGAACGCACCGTTCGGGACCAAGGTCGAGATCAAGAACATGAACTCGTTCCGGTCGCTCGAGAAGGCGGTCGACTTCGAGATCAAGCGTCAGATCGCCGAACTCGAGGCCGGCGGTGAGATCGTCCAGGAGACGCGACACTGGGACGAGGAGTCTGGCGTGACCACCTCCATGCGGACCAAGGAGGGAAGCTCGGACTACCGGTATTTCACCGAGCCCGACCTGGTGCCGCTGGTCGTGACGCCGGCCTGGCAGGAGGAGATCCGAGCGACGCTGCCCGAGCTTCCGCACCAGCGCAAGGCGCGTTACATCGACCTCGGGGTCGATCCGCAGACCGCAGGAGCGCTCGGCTCGGCAGACGCCATGCTGCGAGCCCTGTTCGAGGAGACCGTCGCCGCCGGCGCCGGGCCCCGCTCGGCTGCGAACTGGATCACCGGTGAGGTGGTTGCCTGGATGAGGAGAGAGGACGTCGTGGGGATCGACGTCGAGGCATCGGCGATCGCCGAGATGATCGGCATGATCGACGCCAACGAGCTCTCGACATCGGCTGCCAAGGACGTCCTCGACGGCATCCTGCGAGGCGAGGGCGGCGCACGCCAGGTGGCCGAGTCCAGGGACCTGCTCCAGATGACCGATACCGGGGCGATCGAATCGGCCGTGGACGCGGTGCTCGCCGACAACCCCGACGCCGTCGAGCGATACCGCGGCGGTGAGCAGAAGGTCGTCGGTTTCCTCGTCGGCCAGGTGATGCGAGCCACCCAGGGCAAGGCCGACCCGAAAGCGGTCAACGGCCTGCTGCGGGAGAAGCTGTCCTGATTCTCTTCGGTCGGGAGGTCGAGGCGGTCGTGTTCGACTGCGACGGGGTGCTGGTCGATTCCGAGCCCGTCTCCTTTCGAGCATGGCGAGACGCCATCGGGTTGTACGGCCACGACCTGACCCCCGAAGAGTTCCAGGCGTCGATCGGGACGACCGATCGCATGGTCGCCGAGACCTGGGCGCGGCGTCTCGGCACCGACGCCGACCGGTTGGATGATCTGGCGCGAGATGCATTCCTCGCCCGTGCCGGTGAGCTCAGCGTGTTCGGGGATGCATTGGAGCTCCGCCGCTCCATCGACCTTCCCGTTGCGATCGGAACGAACAGTGCGCGCTGGCGACTCGATGCGGTGCTCGCTGCAACCGGGCTC
>Ga0224512_10004050_pt1 | contig 12596 bp, 10 predicted proteins | sample SF_May12_sed_USG_4_FD_169103 | JGI IMG/M metagenome (GOLD analysis project Ga0224512, IMG submission 169103) | Sediment microbial communities from San Francisco Bay, California, United States - SF_May12_sed_USGS_13 | ecosystem: Environmental > Aquatic > Marine > Sediment | place: USA... | reverse complement strand
CGGAGACAGGTCTCCCGGCGCTGCGCGATGCGAACACGATGCCTCAGTGGGCAGGCAGCTGCTGGTACTACCTGCGCTTCTGCGATCCTCACAACAGCGAGCGCGCCTGGTCCGAAGAGGCGGAACGCTACTGGATGCCGGTGGATCTCTACGTGGGAGGCGCCGAGCACGCCGTGCTTCATCTCCTGTACTCGCGCTTCTGGCACAAGGTTCTGTACGACTTGGGACTCGTGCACACGAACGAGCCCTTCCAGAAGCTGCTCAACCCGGGAATGATCCTCGGCTACAGCTACCGCTACTACGACGACAATCTCGCCGACGCTCCCGATGCACGCACGACAGCCTATGCCTCGGAAGAGGTGCGGCTCGAGGGGGAGACGCCGGTGCACGTCGAAACCGGCAGAGAGCTCAGGGAGCGCTGGATCCAGGCCTCGAGCGTCCGTTGGGTCGACGCGCAGCCCCTGCATCCAACCCTCGAGCTGCGGCTCGAGGAGGTCAGCGAAAAGATGTCCAAGAGCCGCGGCAACGTGGTGAATCCGGATGACGTCATTGCGCGCTACGGCACGGATGCCATGCGCCTCTACGAGATGTTCATGGGACCGATCGACAAAGGCGCGCCCTGGTCCGACGAAGCCATTCCGGGCCTCCATCGCTTTCTTCAGCGCGCGTACCGCCTGGTCGCCGGAGAAGCCACGGGCGAGGACGCCGAAGCTGCCGCGCTCTGCGATGGCAGGGGCACGATCGACCAGGCCCGACTCACAGCGCGCACGATCGCCGGCGTATCAGAGGACATCGAGGCCATGCGCTTCAACACGGCCATCTCCAAGCTGATGGTCTTTGCGCGGGATATCGCGCGCGACGCGGCGCTCCCTCGCGACGCTGCGGACGCCTTCGTACGGCTGCTCTGCCCGTTCGCACCCCACCTGGCGGAGGAGCTCTGGCGCCATCTCGGCCACGAATCTCCCGTCGTGCTCGAACGATGGCCCGAGGCCGACAGCGGCCTGCTCGTGCAGGAGGTCGTGCTCCTCGTGGCGCAGGTGAATGGCAAGCGGCGCGACGAGATCGAGGTTCCCGCCGATGCCAGCGAAGAAGCCATCCGCGAGGCCGCCCTCGCCTCCGAGAAGGTCCAGCGTCATCTGGGCGGGCGCACACCGCGCAAGGTGATCGTAGTCCCCGGACGGCTCGTCAACGTGGTGGGCTGAATCGGCCTCTTTTCCCGACTTTTCGAGCCGATTCGAGCCAGATCACGCTGCTCTTGGCTGAATTTTCCGATTCTCTGACCGAGTTGGCCGAATTCATTGCGCAAGCGAGGATCTGTGCTATAATTGTTTGAGTTTCTTCGCAAGAAATCCCCCCGCCGGCTGGCGGGTTTTTTTTGTGATTTTTTCGGAGATTTGTTTGCCTTTTTTTCGCCCCTGCACAAATTTCGTCTGAATTCGAAGCCGCGGATTGTCGATTCATGAGGGGATGGCCCAACACGAGCCAGGACGAAACCTAGCCGCGCTTGGGCCCCTGCGGGGTAAGCGAGCATGGCGAAGCGACCCAAGGCGGAATCTCGGATGGCCGCAGAGCCTCTGGTGAGAGGCGCGGTGCTGGAGCCGATCCGGTTCGTCCAGCGCGAGATCAGCTTGCCCGACGGAACGAAGGCCACCGTCGACGTTCCGGTCTATCCGCCGTTCCGGCTCGAGGACAGGCCCGCGCCGAAGACTCCGGCGCGCGCCAGCCGCTGCGGTAAGGCCAGAATGCGACGCTCGAAGGCCTCGGGCGAGGCGTGAGTCGCTAGCAGAAGCGATCCACCAACATCGCCAGGAAGAGCGCGAACAGATAGAGCAGCGAAACGTGGAAGGCGTGACGCGCCGATCGATCGTTTCGTTCGCGCAGGACGCGCACGACGTGCCACACGAACCAGGCATCCAGCGCCACTGCCGCGACCAGATAGAGGGTGCCCAGCAGACCCAAGAGAACCGGGGCCAGCGTCACGGGCACGAGCGCCAGCGTATACCAGAGCATGCGCCAGCGGGTGGGCTGATCCCCGATGACATTCGGGAGCATGGGAATCCCGGCGCGCGCGTAATCCGATTTTCGGAACAGCGCGATCGACCAGACGTGCGGAGGCTGCCAGAAGAAGATGATGGCGAAGAGCAGCCATCCCGCAGCACCCACGCTGCCGTTCACCGCCGCATCGGCGATCAACGGCGCCGCCGCGCCCGCCGCGCCCCCCACGACTGCGTTCAGGGGCGAGCGCGGCTTGAGCCAGATCGTATAGACGAACACGTAGAAGAGGATGCTCGCTACGCCCAGGGCGGCAGCCGTCGCGCCTCCCACGGCGTGCAGGATCGCCGTGGAAATCACCGCGAGCATCAGGCCGAACGCGAGCGCAGAACGAGGCGTCAAGTGTTGCGCGGGGAGCGGTCGCGACCGCGTGCGCTCCATGCGCGCATCGATGTCTCGCTCGATGTAGCAATTGAGCGCATTGGCGGCCGCCGCGGAGAGCGCAATCCCGAGGAGGATGGCGACCAAGAATCCGACAGAGGGCCAGCCACCGGCCGACATGCCCATCGCCGGCAAGCCCGTGAAGATGACGAGGAGCAGGATGCGCGGCTTGGTGAGCGCGATGTAATCGCGGAGCACATGGGTCGCGAGCGCTGCCATGGTCTACCTCGGGATCGACGTTCTGGGTATTCGGCGGGGTCTTCCAGAATCAGGGATCGGGATGTTGGGCAGCAGCGACTCACGCCCTGCGACCGCTCCGCACGCATCGGACCGCAGGGCTGCGCAGAAAGCTGTCGAACATGCTGACCCCGTGGGGCACGGAAGTCGGCGCTAGGAGGTAACACAACCCATTCGACGGGTCGAGTCACAGGGCGGCGATCAGCAATCAGTCGAGGTCGATCTCCCGCTCGACGATGGAACGCAGCCAGGATCCGATGTCCGGGTGCTCGAGCAGGCCGACGGCCCGCAGGCGCCGCGCGCCGATGGCGCGGACCTCCTGGGCGGTGCCCGCTCCGAGCGCCAGCCGCGCGTCCGAGGCAGCGTTCGCGTAGCGCAGGGCGTGCACGATCTCCCGTACGACGGGAACGGCACCGGGTGTTCCGGAGAGCTCAGAAATGCCGAGCCCGACCAGGATCGGGATGGCGAGGGGGTTGCTCGCCATCTCGCCACAAACGGTCACGGAGATTCCGGCGCGAGCCGCCGCGCGAACCGTGCGATCGATCAGGGCCAGCACGCCGGGATGGAGCGGGTCGTAGAGGTGCGCCACGTGCTCGTTGCCGCGGTCGACGGCGAGTGTGTACTGGGTCAAGTCATTGGTGCCGATGCTGAAGAAATCGCACTCGCGCGCCAGGATGTCGGCCGTCAGCGCAGCCGAGGGCACCTCGATCATGACACCGATCGGGATTTCGGGATCGAAGGGTGTTCCGGCGCGGGCGAGCTCCTTCTTCACGCTGTCGATGATGGCGCGCGCGGCCCGGAGCTCGGTCAGCGACGAGATCATGGGCAGCAGCAGACGGACGTTCTTCTTGTCGCTCGCGCGGAGCACGGCGCGCAGCTGAATTCGGAAGGCATCGACGTTTGCGAGGCTCAAGCGAATCGATCTGCATCCGAGCTGTGGATTCTCCTCCTCTCGCACACCGAGCTCCGTCACGTCCTTGTCTCCGCCGAGATCGAGCGTGCGAATCGTCACGGGCCGGGGCGCGAGATGGCTGGCCACGCGGTCGTACAGCTGCTTCTGCTCCTCTTCGCCCGGGAATCCGCGATGCACGAGCGCCAGCATTTCGGTGCGGAAGAGACCGACACCTTCGGCACCGTGCTGATCGACGAGGCGCAGATCGCTCACGAGTCCACAGTTCGCGGTGAGTGAGATGCGGCGGCCATCGCGGGTCTCCGCTGGACGGTCGCGCAGCGCATCGAGGTGCTCGATCGCAATCTCGTAGCGCTCTCGGGCGCGCCGGTACTCCGCGAGCAGGTGCTCGTCCGGCGACAGGTGGATCGTGCCCTCCCCTCCGTCGACGATCGCCATCTCTCCGGGCTGCGCGGCGGCCTGGATGCCCGCGACGCCCGTCACCGCGGGAATCTCCAGCGTCCGAGCGAAGATGGCGCCATGCGAGGTCGGGCCTCCGTGCTCCGAGACGATGGCCGCGATCTTGTCCAGCTCGAGCCGCGCGAAGTGTGTCGGCAGGATGTTCTCCATCACGACGATGGCGCCCTCGCCGAGCGAGATCCTCTCCTCCCGTTCCCCGAGGATCCGCTCCATCACCCGGCGGCCGACGTCCTCCACGTCCATGATGCGCTCGCGGAAGTACGGATCTTCCACGCGCTCGAAGGTCTTGCGATAGGCGGCCAGCACGTTGACGAGAGCGGTCAGAGCATTGCGAACCTGACGCACCTCGGCGCGAAGCTTGGCGATGAAGCCAGCGTCCTCGAGAATCTGCACGTGGGCGTTGAAGACTGCGGCGAAGTCGGGGCCGAACTTCTCGCCGAATTCCTCGCGCATTCCATCGAGATCGCGCCGCGCCTCGTGGATGGCGCGCATCAAGTCCTGCTCCTCTTTGCGCACGTTCCCGCTCGGGGTGTATTGCAGACGGCGCAGATCGATCGGATCCTCGAGGCGGTAGACCGGTCCGATCGCGATCCCGCGAGCCGTTGCGATGCCGCTGAGCTCGCGCGCGCCTCGCTGGCGCTCGTGGGGCGAGTCGTCGATCGGAATGCCCTGCAGCGCCGCCCCTGCGGAATTCTTCTCCCGCTGCTCCTCCGACTGGCCCACGAGAGAGAGCAGCCGCGCATTGATCACCACGGGCGCGATCAGCTGCGCACAGGTCTGGAAGATGCCGACCTCGTGGGCGTCGAATTTGCGCGGCTCGCAGGTCTGGACGAGCAGGACGCCGACCGTCACGTTCCGGACGATGAGCGGCACCGCCATCAGGGACGTGAAGCGCTCTTCTCCAGTTTCTGGAAAGTACTTGTAGCTCGGATGCTCCTGGGCCCGCTCGATCACCAGCGGCACGCGCTGCTGTGCGGCGAGGCCGACGAGGCCCTCGCCGATGGGCAGCTGAACCCGGCCCACCGACTCGCGATTCAAACCGATCGTGGCGCGCAGCGTCAGCCTGGTGAGATCGGCGTCGACCAGATAGATGGCGCAGGCGTCGGCGTCCATGCGCTTCGCCACCAGTTCGACGACGTTTCCGAGCGTGCCCGCGAGATCGTGCGATCGCGAGACGATCTCCGCGACGTCAGCGAGAAGTGTGACGCGGTCGGGAATGTGCGTGCCTCCATGGATCCCGAACGATCGGAGCCAGCGCACGAGCAGAGCGCCCACGCATCCCTGCCGGCGATCCGGTTGCACGGCTGACGCAACCGAGGACGCCCAGATCGGCTCTGAACGCAATCTCTCCGCTCAGCGCTAGACCCCTCCGCCGCCCGAGTCGCCTCTTCCTTGCAGTAGCGGGGTCATGGTACCGAAGTCTGGAGCCGAATTCGGCGGGGTCACCGGCGGGCCCTCGGCGGAGAGAGCGAGAACGCGGGTGGTCTAGACGAGATTCGTGGGCGTTCCGCCGAATCCGTCGTCCGACATCGACGACACGGGCGGGAACACCTGATCCTTGTCCTCGAAGCGAAGGCCGAGCGCGAGCAGGATCTTCCGCTTGGTGTCCATGCGGCAGTTCATTCCCTTCTCGACGCTGTGGATGGTGCGGAGAGCGACCTTGGCCTTCCGGGCGAGCTGCGCCTGCGTCATCAGACGGTTCTCGCGCAACTCCCGAACGCGATTCTTCCGAATCGACTTCAATCGATTATGCTCCATACCGTCGCACTCCCTACGGTCCTTCCCGGCCGATCCATCGCCCGGCGGACGCCACGAAGCCGGCATTCGTTTCGACTTGGCTGGCGTTTCGGTAACACGAAGGATTTCTTTAGAGAAAATGAGGCCTTGGGGGCTCTGACGAGGGATTCGACCGCTGTCACCAAGCGCAGCGGGCTGACGCAGATGCAGGTCCGGAGCGCACGTGAACAGCCGGCTGCTGAAGCGAAGTTTGCGATCTGGAGCCGGCAACCCCGCGGGGTGGCGAAGTCGCCACTCGATCGATTTTGCAGCGAGAATCCGCACCCCGGAAGCCGACAGGGATCTCCGTGCAAAAGCGCTTGACTCGCGCGCTGATATCTCTCGGTGTCACCGTCGGGGCGGTGGCGGCCGGCATCTACCTGTCGGCCGGTCTGGGTCCCGAGCGGCTGCGAGCCGAGGTCGAGCGGGTGCTGGAGCAGAGCACGGGAAGCCCGGTCTCCATGGGATCGCTGCGGCTCGTGCTGGGCTTCCCCATCCACCTCGACGCCAGGGATCTGAGGCTGTTCGCCGGGGCACTGACCATCGACGCGGCATCGGCCCGCGTCGACATCTTCTCGCTGCTCCGGGGCCGGCCTCGGCTGAGCCGACTCACCCTCGACGGAGCCCACCTGCGCATCCAACGGGCCCTCGGCGCGCAGGGGACCGCCTGGAGTCCCCGGCCCTTTGCCGGACTCGCCGAGCGCGCGAGTCGAGCCGAGACCGAGCCGCTGCTCGCACCGCTCCAGGGCATCGAGGCGACGGTTCGCTTCCTGCTCACCAAGCCACTGCTGGCCGATACCGTCGAGCTCCGGCGCTCCCGAGTCTCCTACGTGCACGACTTCTCGGATCGGGGCGGACGCATCGAGACGATCTGGTTCGCGGGTGTTCACGGATCACTCCATCACCGGCAGCTGCGCGGAGACGCGCAGCTCTTCCTGGCCACGCAGCTGGTCGCCCTGGACGGGCCGCGCGGCTCGATCGAGTGGGAGGGGACGCGCGAGCGCAGTGGCGCCATGCGCATCTCCATGGCGACGACGGAGCTCGAGCTCGCGACCCTGGTCCCGTATCTCAGTGGAGGCGGAGCAGGAAATCGACTCAGGGGTCGACTTTCCGGTGTCGCTGATTTCGTCACGACCACGCCGGGCCAGGGCCAGCTACGCCTCGACCTGGTGACCCGGGATTTCGAGTCCGTCGCGAAGGTCGACGGAATGCCCCGCGCGGTTCTCGTCGACGAGTTCAGCGCCCAGATGCAGATCGGACTCGATGAGCGCCATCTCGACGTGTCGCTGGCACGCATCGCAGGACCTGCACTCGCGTTCGACCTCGAAGCGATCGTGGAGCGGCCCGTCGGCTCGGAGTCGAATGCGGGATTGGCGCTGTCGCTGCGGGACATCGATCTAGAGCAGGCGCGCGCGTTGATCGATTGGCTTCCCGAGAGGATCCGGGAGCGCGCTCGACCCATCGCAGCGTCTCTCCTGGCGGGGCGCATCGCCGCGGTCGAATTGCGCGGCGGCGCCCCCGTACAGCGTTGGCGCGATGTGGTGGCGGGGCGCACGACGGAGCTGCCGCGAGGCCTGAGCCTCCACGCAGACGTGGAGGGAATCTCCGTGTCGGTCGGCGCCGTCGATCGCCTCGCAGACGTGAGCGCGCGGGTGACGTGGAGCGAGGATGGCATCACAGTGGAAGCCGCCAGCGGATCGCTCAACGGCAGTCCGCTGCCCACGCTCGATCTTGCGTTCAAGGGCGTCGCTCGCCTGTTCGAGTCGGAGCACGCTCGACAGGTGCAGTCTTCGGGTGCGGCGTCGCTGACGGGCCTGACGCCGCTCTGGAGCTACCTCACAGAAGACGCAGATGAACCGATCGATCAGGTTCCCTCTGTGTGGATCGAGTTCGACCACCTTCACCATCCCGCACTCATCTGGCCGCTCAGCGAAGTCCTCACGCGCTTCGAGCCCACAGAGCACGGAGCGCACCTGATCCTGAGCCGAGGCCGCTGGGCGGACGTCCCCCTGCACGGGACGATGGATCTCAGATTTCGCCCCGATCGACACATCGCGGTCAGGCTCGAGGCGGGCAGCGCTGCGGAGGTGCAATCAGCCGCTGCGTCTCCGATCCCGCTGGGCGAGCACACCGAGTTGTCCCCGCCGAGCGCCGCTCACGAAGCCGCGTGGGCCTGGGGCCGTTTCGAAATCGGCGCGGGAGCCTGGCACCAGCGCGCGACGCAAGGACGCTTCCACGCGGTGGAGGGACAGATCCGCTTCGAGGACCTGGACTCCGAGCTCGCGCCCGAAGGGCGGATCTGGGGCAGCGCGATGCTCGACCTCAGCCTGGAGGACGCCGTCCCCTACGAGCTGCGCGTGAAGCTCAGCGAAGGCGACCTCGACAGTCTCCTGGCCCAGGCCGGCTTCGCTCCGGGCGTCGCGACCGGGCGGCTGGATCTGAACGTCGCGCTCAGCGGAACCATCCGCCCCGGAGCGTCGGCTCTTGCCGAGGCTTCGGGTCTGCTCCGGATGGAGGCGCGCGATGGCAGCATCCGGCGCTCCGTCCCGCCGGTCCTGGCGATCGCGCTGGCGAGTGAGTCGCTTCGCGGCTTTTCGAGCCGCGACCGGCTGCGTTACCGGCGTTGCGCGAGTACGCTCAGCCTCGAGCGGGGCTACCTCTCCACCGACGCGTTAGAAATCGACGGCCCGGACGTGCGGTTGTTCGCGTCGGGAGGACTCGACCTGGCGCACCCGCCGCACCCGATCGATGCGGAGGTCGTTCTCTTCCTGTTTCGCCAACTCGACCGCGCGCTCGACAAGATTCCCCTGCTGAACGTGCTGCTGCTCGGTGACAACAAGAATCTGGTTGCCGCCTACTTCGGGCTCGTGGGACCCTGGGAAGCGCCGGTGGCGTCGAGCAAACCGCTTCGCACGCTCGGAGAGGGGCCGGGGGACGTATTGATCGAGGGAATCCCGAAGATCGTGAAACGCGGCATCGAAGCGCTCGGCGGATGGATCAGTGCCCCGCGCCAGGGAACCCCAGCGGGCGAAGAGAACCTCGTGCCGCCCACGCAGCGCGGTGATTCGTGACGCGGCTCGAGCACGCGCGGGACAAAGTGCTGTCGCGCGTGGATGCGCGCGCTGCGGTGCGCGCCGCGCAGCGCCGCGGCCAGCGGGTGGTATTCACGAACGGCTGCTTCGACCTGCTGCACGTCGGACACGTGCGAAGCCTCGAGCAGGCGAGGAGCCTCGGAGATCGGCTGCTCGTCGCCGTCAATCGCGACGCCTCCGTGCGCCGACTCAAGGGATCCGGGCGACCGATCGTGTCCGAGCGGCAGCGCGCGGAAGTGCTCGCCGCGCTCGCCTGTGTCGATTGGGTCGTGCTGTTCGGCCAGGCGACGCCCCTCGCCCTGATCCGCGCGCTGCGCCCCGACGTTCTCGCCAAGGGCGGTGACTGGCGCATGGAAGAAATCGTGGGCCGCGAAGAGGTCGAGAGTTGGGGAGGGCGCGTCGAGCGCCTCCGCGTGATTCCCGGCATCCGCTCCACGAGCCTGATCGAGCGCGCTGGCCGCTGAACGGCAATGCGGGACCGCTCAACCCGGAGCGACCCGGGGCCGATGCCGGAATACGAGCGCGCCGCGCGCTCGCGACGCGGAGTCGCGTGATGCCGGACGAACACATCCTGTCGCTCGTCGCCAAGATCGGCTTCGGCCTGCTGGGAATCGCCTTGCTCGTCCACCACTGGAGCGGCCCGGCCGGCGCCCCGGGCGGCAACTTCTTCCTGAACGCGGCCATCCTGATGGGCCTGGGCCTGGTGTTGCTCGCGGATGTTGCGATCGATGAGATGGGTCTGCGCCGCATTGCCCAGCTGTGCGGCTACGCGAGTCTCGCCGGCATCGGCATCGCGACCGTGCTCTGAGCGGCACGCCCGCTGGATCCGTGTAGACTCGACACACGTCGCGTTCTCGACCCCGTCACGCGGAGCAAGTCCGATGTCCGTCCCCGGAGAATTCCGCCGCATCGGTACAGCCACCATCGCACGGCTCAGGCTCTCAGAGCACGCCGCGTTGCGGAATCTCGCACGCGAGCTCGAGGACGTGAGCCGCGTGACGGACGGGGGCCTTTCCGCCGCAGCGAGCCGCGTGCTCGCGCTCTGTGAGGGCGCTCGCAGCGGCATGCACAGAGCACCGGACCCGGCGCAAGAACACCTCGAGGCCGAGACGGGCCACCTGCTGGCCGTGTGCCGCGCCATTCTGGGACACGCGTGAAGCCCACCGCGCGGCGTCGCTCGGTTCAGGTGGGGGGATGGGTCGAGAAGGGCGCTTCGATTTCCGCCGTGACCGACCCGATTCCCTCGAGCAACGCAGACACGTCGGTGTGCTGCTCAGCGAGCAGCGCACGCGCATGGGAAAGAGCGCTGGCGCGGCGATAGACCGCGCAGGGGAACGGCGCAGCCGCATCCACGCGCAACACGACGACGTCGGCTTCGGGCCATGCGACCAGCGCCAGCAGCAGCTCCGGCGGCGGCGAGGCGGCGGCGTCGATCACCAGCACGCGGTCGCAGGCGGCGGCGGCCAGCGCACTCGCCAGATCGCGCAGCGCGCCCGCCGGCCCCGCCACGTCGGCAGCGCGCCGGGCGCGCTGACCCCGGGGAGGATCGGCGCCCACCCACAGCACCTCTTCGAACAGCGCGCCGAGGTTCTGCGCCAGGCGTAGCGGGCTCGCATCGATCTGGCCCACTGCGCGTTGCGCCGCCGCGATCGCCGCGGCCGCCACGTTCGCGATGCGCCCGCTGCCGCCGCTGCGCATCGCCGACTCAGAAGCCCGGCGCATCGGCAGCGAGAAAGGACGCGTCGAGAACCTGCACGGTCGCGTACTCGCCCTCGCGAAGCTCGGTGGACGCCGCCGGAAAGAGCAGGAGGGCCTGTGCCTCCGCCATCGAGCGCAGCAGACCCGAACCCTGGCCGCCGGTGCTGCGCGCCACCACCTCCCCGCCCTCGCGCGCCAGCACGACGCGCACGAAGTGCATGCGACCCGGGGCCTTGCGGAGCGTTTCGCCGAGCCGCACGCGCAGCGTCGGCCGATAAAGGTGCGTGTGGCCCATCATGTGGAGCAACGCCGGACGCACGAACTCCTCGAACGTCACCATCGCCGACACCGGGTTCCCCGGCAGCCCGAACACCAGGGGACCGCGACCGTTTCCGTTCTCGCCAAAGCGGCCAAAGGCGAGCGGGTAGCCGGGCTTCATCGCGACGCCCCAGAAGAGCAGCCGGCAGCCGAGCTTCTCGAGCACCGCGCGCACGTAGTCGCGATCGCCCACCGACACGCCCGCGCTGCTCACCAGAACGTCGCAAGCGAGCCCCGCGCGCAGGCGGCGCTCGATCTCCTCCGGCGTGTCCCTCGCGATTCCGAGGTACAGCGGCTCAGCACCCACCTCCCGGCACTGGGCGGCCAGAGCGTACGCATTGGACGCGACGATACGTCCACCGCCGGGGTCGCCGTCCGGCTCCACGAGCTCGTCGCCCCCGGAAACCAGTGCCACGCGCGGGCGCTGTCGCACGGCGACGTAGCCGCGTCCAAGCGACGTCAACAGGCCCACGTGACCGGGTGCCAGGCACACTCCGGGGCGCAGCACCTCCTCGCCCGCGAGCACGTCCTCGCCGGCGCGGCGCACGTGCTCGCCAGGACGTGGTGCGGAGGCCACACGAATGCGATCGCCGTCGCGCTCCGCATCCTCCTGGCGCACCACGGCGTCCGCCCCGCGCGGCAGCGGCGCGCCGGTCAGGATCCGCGCGGCCTCGCCGCACCCGACTTCGCGATCGGGGGCGACGCCGGCGGGGATCTCGAAGGCCACGCGCAGCGAGATGGGGAGCGCCTCGCATGCGTCGGCCAGATCCCCGGTGCGCACCGCGTAGCCGTCCATCGCCGAGTTGTCCGCGGGCGGAAGAGCGCGCCCGGCAACCACGCTCTCCGCCAGAATTCGCCCCGCACAGTCGCGAAGGCTGACCGTCTCGGTCCCGAGCACCGGCGTGTGCTCGAGGACCCTGTGAAGCGCCTGCGCCGGCGTGATTCCGGTTTGCACGGCGCAAACTTACCGGCCTGCGGACGGCCTCGGTAGGCGCCGGCTCCGGCTCGACGCGCCGGCGGGCCGTCGCTAAGCTGCCTAATTATTGGGCATTCCGCCCGATCTTCCCTGAGCCCTCCCATCCCGATCCCGAATTCACACGGGCCTGTCGGGGAGACTTCGCGTGTCCGAGCCCGCCATCCATCCGATCGCGCTGCGTCTGCTCGAGCTCGAGAACAACCTGGTGCTCGCGCCGATGGCAGGCGTGTCGAATCTCCCCTTCCGGCTGATCGCCAGGCAGGCGGGCGCCGCGTTGGTCTTCAGCGAGACCGTGAGCGCCAAGGGCCTGGTGATGGGCGGTGCAAAGACGCGGCGCCTGCTGCGCAGCTCGCCGCGCGAGGCCCCCTGCGCCTTCCAGCTCTTCGGCTCGGATCCAGCGATCCTCGCGGAAGCGTGCCGCCGGCTCGAAGGCGAAGGCGCGGCGTGGATCGACCTGAACGTGGGCTGCCCGGTCAAGAAATTCATCCGCAATGGTGCGGGCTCGGCGCTGCTCTGCGATCTCCCGCGTGCGGCCCGCATCGTGCGCAGCATGCGCGAGGCGTTCTCGGGAACGCTCTCCGTGAAGATGCGATCGGGCTGGGATCAGCACAGCGTCAACGCGCCCGAATTTGCGCGCATCGCCGCTGGGGAAGGCGCGGAGCTGATCTCGGTGCACGGACGCACGCGTGCGCAGCAG
>Ga0224512_10004049_pt1 | contig 12599 bp, 9 predicted proteins | sample SF_May12_sed_USG_4_FD_169103 | JGI IMG/M metagenome (GOLD analysis project Ga0224512, IMG submission 169103) | Sediment microbial communities from San Francisco Bay, California, United States - SF_May12_sed_USGS_13 | ecosystem: Environmental > Aquatic > Marine > Sediment | place: USA: California... | reverse complement strand
GTTCTCGGGTTGGACCTTCATGGGCCATCCGGGACTGGTTTATCGCGATGGCTTCCAATACGCCTACGCGTCGTTCTACACGATCACAATCCCATTCACCGGCGTTATGTTCCTGAAACGCCAATGGATGTTGGGCAAACGCTTCGGCTATGTGACGCCGGGCGAGATGCTCTCGGATTACTTCCAGGGCGACGGCGTTCGGATCCTGACCGTCATTGTCGCGCTGCTCTTCTCGATCCCGTACCTGGGTGTGCAGCTCGGCGCCTCGGGCTTCCTGTTCAACGTACTGACCGACGATCTGGTCAGCGTGAACTTCGGGATGTGGGTCCTGTCGGCGGTCGTGTTCATCTACGTTGCATCGGGCGGTCTACGCGCGGTGGCATACGTGGATACGCTGCAGTGCATTTTGCTTGCCTTCGGCATCATTGTCGTCGGCGTCATTGCGCTGCAATTGGCCGGTGGCTGGGGCGCACTGAATGAAGGCTTCGCCAAGATCGCGGCGCAGCCCGAGCTCGGAAAATGGAAATCGACCCCGGCTGGGCACAACGCCTATTTCGCCATACCGGGCGTGATTCAGTTCACTGCGGGCCTCGGCAAGGAAACACCGGTGGGCGGTCTGTGGACGGGCGTCATGTGCCTAACCTACATGTTTGCGTTGATGGGCATCCAGTCCGCTCCAGCGTTCACCATGTGGGCTTTCGGCAATAACGATCCCAAGCCGTTCGCACCGCAGCAGGTCTGGGCCTCTTCGTTCGGTATCGGCCTGATCCTTTTCTTCTTCACGGCCTTCCAGGGCATGGGCGCGCATCTGCTGGGCGCCAACGGGATGGTCACGAAAGCGGGGCTCGGTGTCTCGACCGCAATTCCCGACCTTATGGCCAACAAGCAAGGCGGGTTGGTGCCGCATTACATCAATACGATTGGTGATGCGACACCCTGGCTCGTCGGCCTGATTGCGGTTTGCGCGCTCGCGGCCATGCAGTCTACCGGCGCGGCATATATGTCGACAGCCGGCGGCATGCTGACCCGCGATCTCTACAAGCGCTACCTCAACCCGACGGCCTCACACGCCACGCAGAAACTGTTTGGCCGCCTTGGCGTTGCCTTTATCGTTTTGGCAGCTCTGGTGGTTGCGACCTTCTCGCGTGACGCGCTGGTGCTGTTAGGCGGTCTGGCTGTTGCCTTCGGCTTCCAGATGTGGCCGTCGCTTGCCGCGGTCTGCTGGTTCCCATGGATCACCCGTCAGGGTGCGACATGGGGGCTTGCGGCTGGCTTGCTTGCGGTGATCTTCACCGAAACGATAGGTCAGCAGATCACCGGCGGCGCGTTGCCGTGGGGCCGCTGGCCGTGGACGATCCACTCGGCGGGTTGGGGCATCATCTTCAACCTGGCGGTCTGCATCCCGGTTTCGGCGATGACGCAGAACGAGACGGCGCGGGCACACCGCATGAAGTATCACAGCTTCCTGCGCGAGCACGCGTCGCTGTCGGCTGACAAGAAGCGTCTGGTTCCGATCGCCTGGATCATCACACTCGCCTGGATGTTCTTCGGAATCGGTCCGGGCGCGGTGATCGGCAACACCATCTTTGGTGCGCCGGCGGCCGGCGTGGCCGGATGGACCTTCGGGATCCCGTCAATCTGGGCCTGGCAGATCCTGTTCTGGATCCTAGGCGTCGGGATGATGTGGTTCCTGGCCTACAAGATGGAAATGTCGACCGTGCCGGACAAGGAAGTCCACGCGCTGGTCGAGGATATTGGCGACGTCGCCGTGACCCCGCCGCAACAAGCGGGTTCCGGGGGCGCCACCTAAGTCTCCGTCCTGACGACGGCAACTTTGAGGGGGAGGGGCTTGCCCTTCCCCCTTTTTCTTTTGGTTCAATTGGTTAACGAGGATTGGCTTGCCTGCTCGCGGCGATTTGCTAGAGTTGCGCTGAGCCGGTCCAAGCACGCGCAAGTAACCGACGGAAGCCGCCCTTGTCGCCACAGACCTACCAAATCGTTTCAACTCTGGTTTTGGCAGCACTCCTATTCTATCCGGTGCGCCAGCTCATCTGGGTTTTGTCGGTGCGGCGCGCCGAAGGCCGCGACGGCGAGCATGACGAGGTTCGGCGCCACAGGTTCAAGCGGCGGGCAACCGCGACATCGATTCTGTTGTGCTTCGCGTTCGCGGTGCTGTTCACGAACTCAATAATGAAGGGTGCACAATGAATCCGGCGGTCCTGTCCCGCTTCATCAAGTACATGTTCATCGCCATTCTCGTGACAGGCGTGGTCTATTTCGTCCTGCCGGGCTTTGTGGAGCGGGCACCGGGCGACTATTACACTGAGCAGGGCGACATCCTGCTGCGCGATCGCAAGTTCGCCGAGGCCCTGAAGAAATTCGATGAGGCGCTGAAAGAGCAGCCCGACCATCGCGGGGCATTGATGGGACGGGCGCTGGTCTTCATCCAGACCAAGAAATACAACAAGGCCGTTATCGAACTCACCTATCTCATCGACTACCTCAATCGCACCCTCAAACCGGATGATCGAACCGGCAAGGGCGTGCTTGCCGCTGCCTATGCCAATCGCGGCATCGTCCACGACCGCGAGGCTCGCTACAAGAAAGCCTTCGACGACTACATCATGTCGCTCAAGACCGACGAGGGGGTAGTCTCCGGCCCGGACGTCGTTCACAAGATCCTCTACGGAAACGCGCGCCCATCGACCGTCCGCAAACGCGCCCGCTATATCGCCGAGCAACTCAAGTTGCCGCCGGACAAGCGCGTGCTGCGCATCCCCGAAATCGACAAAAAACAGCGGATGTACAAGCCGTAAAGGCGGCCGGCCCTCAGGCGAATTTGACGACTTTGAGGACGTCCTGAAGAAGGATCAGAAAAAAGAACAGCGCGGCGATGCACCCGAACAGGAGGCGCACCGTGTCGGGCTTGCCATCCTCGTCACGCCAGCGAATACCATGGACAGCGATGATTGCCGTCACGGCAAGGAATATGTAGTTGATCGGCTGCTCCCACGCGCCGGCGAACTCGAACATTCGTGAAACCGCCTATCGGTAAGTTTGCTTCCAGGCAAGCGGGCCGGACGCTGACCCGCTTGCGCCGGCACTCTCCCTCAAAGTCGCCCGGCAACGCAACCCTCTGGCACGGCAAGACGGATCTTTAGGACATTCGAGTTAGCGCCCCGTCGGGGTAGCTCGTCAGTTACTGGTTCTTGTTGATGTCCGGACCGCCCTTTTTGAAGTATGGCGGAAAAACCGAGCCCCCGGCGCGGGTCACCTGGTCGGCCAGAATGATGCTGCCGAAAATGGCGACAAATATGATGCCGGCCGCCCAGGCGAACTTTCGCACACCGTCGGGCACCTCGGTGTGATAGTCGGCGTCATAGCGGTGGTAGTATGGCTCGTGATCGTTCAGCTCGCCGCTGGCTTCCTGGGCAATGATCTTGCGCGCATACTGGCGAGCCCAGAACGGCACCTCGCTGTGGAGCATGTAGTTGGCGAACAGCCGATCGATGATGCTTTCGGGCATGTCGCGCTTGTGCCAGTCGTAAAATGCGAGCTGGAGCAGCTGGAATTCGCCGACCTGCAGCAGGTTAGCCGCTTTGACGACCTCCGAACGGTCGTCTTGCTCTTCCTTATCCGGCCGAATCAAGGTCTCGAGTAGGTTCATCGCGGCGACTAACTGGGTTAAGGCGGGCCGAAGCAAAGCGGCCAAGACTAGATTAGTGTACGCGCCGGCAAGCCATTCCGATAATCAATTCAACGTGTTCCGTTGATCAGCCCTTATCGAGCGTTTGCATTTTTTCCTGAAGCGCCTTGATCAGCCCGTCGATAGAGCCCCGCCGGCGCAGAATTGCCGCGAACTCGTCGCGTTGCGTCTGGGCCATGGAGAGATTCTCGATCACCACGTCGACGATCTTCAAGCCAGAGCGCGCACGCCGGATCGACCATCGCAGCGGTATCGACGCGCGCCCGGGTTGCAGGACCACGCTGTCGACCGAATAGGCGCCGCCGTTGGGGCCAGTGGCCTTACGAACCCGGAATTGCTCTCCGGCATATTGGCTGAGGCGTACCGTGTAGGTCTTGACGATCAGGCGTTGGAATACGGCAAGATACGCCTTGCGCTGGGTTGGCGTCGCCCGCCGCCAGTGGCGGCCCAGCACAAAGACACCGATCGATCGAGTGTGGAAATTGTTGATGAACAGCTTGGCAAATTCAGCTTCGCGGCTGGCCTTGGATATGGACTTGTCGGCCAAAATCTTGAGTGCCCGGTCGGCCAGGTTCTGGACGAGTGCCCGCGCGTCCGCAGCCGATTGCGCCTGGGCGGGCTGCGGCGGCGCCGCCACGACCAGCAGAAGAACAACGAGCGCCGATCTCAATACTGTTTTCGGTGTCCGGAAGGCAGTCTGATTGGTTTTCATGGTAATGCCGCAACCCCAATGCTCACTGAAACTATCTGCGCCCTATCGCTTTACGCTTGTAATCTGCCGTGCGTGCCTTCGAGCGGTTGGCAATCAACCTGTGATGCACAGGCGCCGGATCACCGCTGCCGGGTCGAGATTACGTGCACAAGGCAAGTTCAGGTCGTCACGCATGGTCATCTCGTCGCCAGAAAGCACCGGCTTGATAGGCACCTACTAAACTTGGATCGGATCAACAAAAATTCAATTATCGTGACGCGCGAGTTGTCGGGAACCCGCACGTGACGATGGCCCAACATAGGAATGCTTGCACTATTGCATGTCATTAATTTTGGTGGTGCCGGCTGAGGGACTCGAACCCCCCACCCCCAGATGATCTGTCGGTTAGTCGGGGTCCGAAGGCGCCAAATGCTAGCATTATCCTATGCGTGGTTCGCGACCAACAGCGGATGATCTGAGGGCGGCACCAATTTCCGCTTACAGGGGGTAGAGCGAACATGCAAGGCATCGGCGTCGATGCCCACTTATGACCCATTACGAAAATATTCGGTTGGCGGGTGAGAGTGAACCGGGGATCAATTCGTTTGGGATCGCAAGAGGTCGCGTAGCCGATGATAGTCGACCTTCGACTGATGTCGACGATCCATCGGAATCGACGCAACTTGCACCAACTCGATCGGACCGATGCCCTTGCATTTGGCCTTCCAGAGCGGGAGCTGGCTTTGGTCTCCCGCAATTACCAACACAGGCCGATCATCAAGTCGGACGAATGCCGACTGCTCAACGCCCGGCCACCTTTGCGCCATAGCTTCAACCGCGAAGGGAAATAGGCCGTCGGTACGCTCGAGCTTGCGGCCGAGCAGCCATAGGCGGCCGTCGGCGTCGAGCCACCCGGCATCGCCGGTTCGGTGCCAGGTCTTCCCTCCGCGTTCGACCTTGGTACCCTCATCATGCGCAGGATCGAGATATCCCTTGGCGACGTGGTCGCCGGTTACGACGACCTCGTCATCCTCGATCGTGATTTCGACCTCCGGGACCGGATGACCGACGACGAGACCCTTTCCGTTCGCCATCTGGTCGAAGTCCGCCCGCGTGAGCTGCGCGGCGTCGACATGCGCGATCGGTTCGGCTTCCGATGAACCATAGACCAGCGTGACAGCGACTTCGGGCGCCCAGCGGCCCAGGCGCTCGAGCAACAACGGAAATACTGGACCGCCGCCGGTCATGATCTGCTTCAACTTCGGTGGTGCTGGCGCGCCCATGATCCGCTCGCACAGCGCCGGCGGGCCCAGCAGTCGTTCAACGCCGTGGTGCTCCATCTGCCTGCCGAGCCGTTCGCGGTCCGCCTGGGCCGGTTTGCGAAGATCCGCATCGGGCAGGACGCTGGTGTGTCCCAATGCCAACTCGGCGAGGACGAAGGCCGGGAACCATACGAGGTCGGTTGATGTCGCAGCGTCGACTTCCATCATTGGCCGGAGTGCGTTCTGCTGCGCGAGCAGCAGGCCGTGGCTGCGCAGCACGCCCTTGGGTGTGCCGGTGGACCCACTGGTAAACGATATCAGCGCCAGCTCGTCCTCCGCGACAGGCTCGACGATGTCGCTTCCCGCCCTTCCACCCAACACCGATGCGGGCAGATTTATCGGGATTCGCCGCAAGTCGCGGAAGCCGATGGCAAGGCATTTAAGCCAACCGGGTGCGGCGAAGCCCTTGGGTTTGCTCGCCTGAGCGGCGTGGACGAGACCTGCCAGCCCGGCGGACGGTTCGGGAAAGACGGCGACCGCCCCCAATCGCCAGACAGCTATGAGCGTGACGTAAAGCTTGTCCGATAACGGTATTGCGACCAGAACGCGATCCCCGCGAACAACCCCTGCGGCACGAAACCGGGCCGCCGTATCGACCGATCGGTCGTGCAGGTCTTCGAATGTACATGTGCGGCCGTCCCGCATCACGAGCGCGGTGCGCGTCGGATGTCGCGCCGCCTGCTCGAGGAAAGGGGTGAGCAACGTCATCGTATTAGTTCGCGGCCCCACAAGGCGTATCGCCGGAATACCCGCCCGTTGCGATGCTCGCTCGCCCATCTGGAACGATTGTCGACATGAAAGAGCGCATGGATGATCGCTGGGCAACCGCGCGATCTCGCGACGTCATAGAGCCGATCCAACATCAGGCCACCAGCCCCTCGAACAACTGTTGCATAGGTCTTGACCACGACAGCAGGAGGGGAGTGGTCATCGAGCGGATCGGAATAGGCGAACAGAAACCCGATCGCATCGCCGGCGTCGTTTTCTCCCAGAATGATAAGCTCCGGGTCAACAAGCGGAACGATCGGTTCGTATATGCGATCGAAGGCTTGGCGCTCGATCGGTGTGAAAAACCGGTTGGAGGCAAAGGCGCCTGTCGAGATCCGAAAGATGTTCGCGAGCTCACCCTCAACATCGTCGGAATTCCAGTTTCGCAGGCGGATGCCCGGAAGACGCCTTCGTCGCCGTGGCGGCGCCAGCGTCGTATCGATCGCCGAGGCGTATTCCTCGATCCGTTCAAACCCGGCGCGGTCAAAGGCAGCCACAAAATGTACCGGGTTCGATGGTTCGAGAAAAAAAGGTTTGGTGCCGTCGGACTCGACCACGAAGCGATAGGAATGCCAGGTATCGCCGTCCATTGGCCCGATGACGGAAATCGCACCCAAATCTCGCGCGACCGAACAGGCCCTCTCCAGCAGCTCTATCCCGGTATCCTCGGTATCGCAGCTGAAGTTGCCGATCGCCACAGTGCGCCCGATAAACCGAGGTGCATCGATGTGGAGGGTACACCCCGCCCCAGCCACTTCGATCTGTCGCGTCCGAGCGCTCATGGCTTCGCAATGAAGAAAAACGGTGCGGCAACGGCGAGTGCGGAAATTGTGAGGCGCCGGGCACGGTGCCGGTCCAGATACGACCGGGCGAGGGCCGCGCCAATGGCGGCAAACACCATCACGAAATACGCCACGGCGATGTAGAAGAGATCGAGCGGGTCGACCCGTTCGCCAAGCCAAAGACGAAGGCTCGCAATTAGCCAGACAATGAAAGTGACGAGGAAGATTGTCAGAACGTGAGGCCAAAACGCCATGCCGATCAGCGCGGCGGCGACCAGACCGTAGCTTAGATGGAAGAGAAAGATCCCGTTGTACCCGCTCAGCTGTGCAAAGACGAACCAGACTAGCCCGATCCCGATAATCGCCAGCACGGCGCGTAATTCAGGGAAGTCGTCGGACGATTTGCGACGGCGCTCCAGAAAGATGAAGGCGACGAGCGCGGCGATCGGGGTGCCGATATTGATGGGTCCGGCGTTCATCCAGATGCAGAAAAAGACGATGGTGGCGACCCGGGCGGTGTGGGCATCGGCGTTGAAGCGTTGCACTGTCCAGAGCGCGCCGAGCAGCATGAAAATAAAAATGCCCGCAGCGTAGGCCAGCTCTAACGGGCCCACCAAAAGATACTTCTCCAGGAAGAAGTAGAGCCCGAGCGGAACGAAAAGATTGTCCCAACCCTGCCAGCTTTCGGCTTCGATCGTGGCGCCGAACATGGCCACGGTGAGCCCCAGGAGCAGCACGTTTTCGCGGAAGACACCTGTGAAGTGGAGGATCATGCCGACCGCGATGATCCAGGAAACCAAGAAGAAAATCGTCACGCCCTCGTAGCTCTTGACACCCGCTTCGATGTCAAAGAGCCGACGACCATAATGGGTCCCAACGAGGGCGGCTGCGGCGTCGGCGAGGGTTAGGATCGCGATCGGCAGCAAATAAAGAACGTCGATGTCCCTCTTGAGATAGAACAGCAGTGCGACCGCGGCGGCGAAGAAAACTTCCCCATAAGTCTCACGATTCACCGCGTGGAGCGCCTTGCCGAGCCCCTCGCTTCGGCGGCGTCCGGTCCGCATGGCAATCAGAAGCAGGACAGCCAAGCCGCAGGTGACGGCGACCTGCCAGGGCTCATCGAACAGTATTGGAAACGTCAGGCAATAGAGCCCTAGGGCAATATGAACGGTTTTGCGCTGGGTCTCGGCGTCTAGGTTCAAGCGTTCGCCGACACGCCTTGTCGCCCAAAGCACGAAAACCAGGAGCGCCACCGAAAAGCCGATGAGTGCATAGGCCATCATCGCGCGACTTCACCGACCACGAGATCGGAATAAAAAAAGGCCTTGTCCCTGGCCTTGAGTTCGGCCTCGAGTACGGCATCGCGGACAATGCGCTTCGTGCAGCTCGAGGGCACGACTCGCGGCGCCATCATGTTCCAGTGCATGAGTCGGGCGCCAGGGTTGGCCATCGACAACAGCCCCTCGTAGCATTGCTCGAAGTGCTCGAGCGGCATGTATTCAAACACATCCGATAAGTTGAAGGCATCACCGCGGAAGCCCTGGCCGGGCAGGTCTTCGATCGAGCATTGCCGCAACTCGATCCGGTCGAGGCGCGCGCGGACGGTTTCAAAATGCTCGGGGCGAAGCGCGAGCGGCAGCGCGTCCCCATGTGTGCCAAAAAGGATCCAATGTAGGTATGGATTGGTCGACGGGTCCTGGTCGACGAGCGCGAACCGGGTCTTTCCAGCGATGTGATCGGCCACGCTGCCTTCGATGAAGTCGAAAAAGGCGGGATCGCGACCGAGCGCGCCCATCACCCGCCGCGAGAAGAAGAACCGGAGCAGCAGTCGCCACCGCCATGTGTTCCATCGGTGCTCGTAGAAGCGGATGCGCTCGGCGGTGGTTTTTGGTTGCATCAGGGAACGCAGCTTCAGACGGCTATGCATGAGCGGCAGGACGAAGCGCCGGAAGTACCGAAAGTAGCGCTCAAACTTGCCCACCCCGCCGAGGCCGTAGCGACATACCGCATCTTTGCGCTGAAGCCAAAATGCGCGTTGTACGTCGTCGAGGTCTTCGAGGCACTGCATCAGCAAGTCGCCGCGCCGCTTCGAGGGCCGCGAGCCCATGAGCTCCAGCAGCTCGGCGTGCACCAATGCGCGGTAGGCCGCGATCCGAATCCGCAGGCATTCGAGTTGTGCGGCCGAGAGATCGAACGCGACCACGCGTGATGGATCCGCAGTCAGTAGCGCGAGCGCGTTGTCCCCGGCTGAGGCAACCGAAACGACGACCTCGCCCGGTTTCGGGCGCAAGCCGGCCAACAAAACATCCGCATCCTCCCAGACCTGGGCGTATCGGATCAGACCAAAATCTGCGCGGTCGGCGATTGAGCGATCGGTGCCGGCGCGATCAACCATCGATCTTCGACACCTGCCCGGTCTCGCCATCGATTTCTATGCGCTCGCCGGTTTCGATCCAGTCAAGCGCGCCCTTCAGCGCGACGACGCATGGGATACCCATTTCGCGGGCGACAATGGCGGAGTGCGAGAGGAGGCTGCCGCGCTCGACGACGATGCCCGCCGCGCTGGCGAACAAGGCGATCCAGCCCGGATCGGTGAAACGCGCGATTAGGATCTCGCCCGCCTGCACGGTTTCGGATTTCGGGTCTCTGACCACCTTCGCATTGCCTGCGACCACCCCGGCCGAGCATCCAAGTCCATGACGAACATCGGGCACTTCGTATTCGGGAGCCTTCGAAGGTCGGACCGCGCGCCATTTCTTGCTGCCGGCGGGCATCTCGATGCGGTGGGGCGGGTCGGGTCTCGAGCGGTCGTCTTCCTGCCCGGCCCGACGATCTTTCGCGGTCTTGCCGAGATCCGGGGACAACGTTGCCGCTTCGCCGGTCGCGATCAGTTCGCCGATTGTCAGGAAGAACACGTCGTCGGGACGACCGATGACCGAGCGCTTGGCAAGCTCCGTCCCCATCGCTCGGACCAGGCGGCGCACGCGCCCGAACAGTCGGGTCCGCTCGAAGCGCAGGTTTTCGCGATCGCGTACCCGGGCGCGCGCCCACCTAAGGAGGCACCGGGCAATCCATCGACGCAATGGCGACCGCGGGAAGAGCTCGCGGAGGCGCATACGCAGGTCGATCCGCTCCTGTTTAGCGCGCGCATGGGGGCGGGCCGCCGCGGCGATTGCGGCGATGATGGGTGCGGGGTCTTCGGTCAGCGGCACGCTCTCGAGCTTCAGTTCTTCCGCGCAGCGGTCGCCGAACTTCTGCAGATACTGATCGAGCGACTCCGCGAGTTCGGGCAGGTCGTCGATGGCCATGACATCGCCTTTGACCAGCCGATCACGGATCGTCTCGTGCTCTGCGACGAGCACACCCATGGCGCGGATCCATTGGGCGGGTTCAGCGGACACGATATCGCCTTGTCCAATGAGCACGTCATTGTGAAGCCTTATCCCGTCCGACCCAGCCCATCGTTCCAGCACCTTCCGGGAAGCGCCAAATGCGATCATGCAAATCAGGTCATTGATGAGCGGCGCATCCCAACGCTCGAGAAGCGCTCTTTCGAGGCGCCGATACGCCGCTGCGTGGGCGTCCAATGTCGCATCCGCGCCGGAGGGTATCGGTTCTGCGAGCGCGTCGTTCAGTCGGGCCATGAAGCGCGAAATTGTCCGGGGCAGCCTGACAGCATGCCAGACCATGCCGAGGCCGACCCAAGTTAGGCGCAGGCGTACGATCCATTTGCTGCGCGCGACGTCGCGTTCGGCAACCACCTGCTCCACGAGTGTCTCGGGCAGCGGCTCATCGACGCCCATCATGAGTTCCATATAGCGGCGGTTCAGCTCGAACGCCGGCAGAAGCGCGAGGACGCGATACCAGTTGATGAGGTCGTAGTAGACCCGGCCGTCAATATGCGCGAGCAGATGGTCGAACGTTTTGCCCTGACGCCGGATCGCGTCCGGAGATACGCCGAGCAGGCGCGTCAAAGCCCGGTAGACGTGGGCGTAGATGTACTGGGCGAACGAAAAAGTGAGGGGCGACACAATGCCCGGATAGCTCTCAACGATGTTGGCGTTGTCGAATATCCTCGACGCTCTGGCATCGCGAGGCGTCGCGGGAAGTGTCGTGATGGGACGCGATTGAAGCAGATAAAGCCGGTCGCGCTCGAACGCCCACTCGATGTCCTGGGGCGAGCCAAAAAAGGCCTCGAGCTTGATTGCAAGCTGAGCGATCTGCGCCACCTCGTCAGGCGAGAGGCCGTCTCCGATCTCCGGATCGGGCGTGACGGGTTCCCTTGTTGTGCGGCGGTAGCGGTAGGTCAAACCTTCGGTTTCCCCGCCGGCGAGCTTGTCGCCAAGCCCAGGCGTCGCCGAGATCACGACCATGTCCCGATCGCCTGATACCGGATCGGCCGAGAATGCGATTCCCGCCACGCGCGATGCGATCATCGCCTGAACGATGACTGCGGGGCGATCGGTCGTCGCCTCGATCCCGCGAGCCTTCCGATAGGCCTCCAGCGATTCGGTTGCGCCAGACTGCCAGACCTTGACTGCCGACGAGCCCACGTCCTTGGGCGTCACGTTCAGCAGCGAAAGGAACTGTCCCGCGTGCGAATGCGCGGCGCTGTCCTCGCTCGCCGCCGATGATCGAACCGCATAGCGCTCCGCGCCGATCGCTTTGAGTTTCGCTGCGAATTCGGTATCAACCGCGGGCGCCAGCCGGTCGGCGAGGAACGCGGCAGGCGAGATCACGATGAAAGCCGGAACGTCAAAGCCGGCCGCTACCAGCCGCGCCAGCGCGTCGGCTTTGCCCCCGACCCAATCGACCTTTGCCGCACCGTCCATGTCGACGACCAGAGTCGACATCTCAGAGCCACCCGGTTGCTGCCGGGGCGAGGCCGATGATGAGATAACTGACAAGCACCCACAGCCCCGATGCGATTTCGAAGCGCTTCTGCCATGCCTTAGTCGGCGAGCGCATGAATGAACGCGCGACCAGGAAGCAAAGAACGACCGGCGCGGCGAGCACTGCTAGGACCGGTGGGATCGCGCCTGCCACAAGCCCGACCCAGAGCGTCAACGCGGCGGCGGCGACAACACACGCCAACCAGACGATAGCGGTGCGGCGGTAGCCCCATAGCGCCGAATAAGTCTCAACGCCCTCGCGCTCGCATTCGGGCGACCAAGTCTTGCGACCGATCTCGAGAACACATCCATTCGCGAGGCTAAGAGCGAGGAGCGGCAATAGTCCCGGCGTCCAGGACGCCTCCCTCGGCGGGACTTCGCATGCTGCGGCAAAAAGCGCGATCAGCGGCATGACGATCATGTGCGAAAGCAGATAGA
>Ga0224512_10004048_pt1 | contig 12605 bp, 13 predicted proteins | sample SF_May12_sed_USG_4_FD_169103 | JGI IMG/M metagenome (GOLD analysis project Ga0224512, IMG submission 169103) | Sediment microbial communities from San Francisco Bay, California, United States - SF_May12_sed_USGS_13 | ecosystem: Environmental > Aquatic > Marine > Sediment | place: USA... | reverse complement strand
TCAAGACGATCCCGACGCTGCCGCCCACTCCCTCAACAGCCGGCCTCGACAAACCCTCGGATGGAAGGCACCATCACAGAAACTCGCCGAAGTGTTGCAATGACCCATTGAGGTCGCACCGGATCGAGGACACTGCAGAGTGGATTGTTGGGCTTCGGTCGGCGTGAATATGCACTGGTTGAGGCGGTGTTTTCCAGATAGCGGTGGAACTTGTGCCGATTGCCGGTTCCCGGGCGCCGATGTCGTCCTTGAGGATCTGCGGGCTATCCGACTGCCGTGGTGTGTTGGCGGGTGCCGACGAGTTTGTTGACTTCGTTGCGGAGTTGATCAAGGTCGAACGGTTTGCCGACGAAGCCGTCGGCGTGCGAGTGGTTGGCCTTGGTTCTCGTTTCGGCTGTGTCGTGAGCGGTGATGACGACCACCGGGATGTGCTTCGCTTTGGGATCGGCTCGGATGTGGCTGAGAATTTCCCAGCCGTCCATGCCCGGTAGGGCGATATCGAGCACGATCAGGTCAGGGATAAGCGTCAGGGCTGCTTCGAGTCCTGATGGGCCGTCTTCGCGTTGGATTATCTCGAAGCCTTCGTAGGCCAAGCTCAGCTCCACCAGACGACGAGTGGGGAAAGCGTCTTCAATGACCAAGACTTTCGGGTTGGACACTTCTCGTCTCGCTGTTGTTGGGTTCCTCAGATTCATCGACCAGGTGTCTTCTTTTCTGTAGGACCAATCCCCGGAGAATTGGTGGCCTGGCCGGGGCGGAAGAGTGATGCAGTAGTCGATTCAGCAGTCAAGTCTGGGGGTGGTGCTACCGATACTTCGTTGATACCAGTCGTTTCCTCACATAAGGACAAATCATGGCCGATGCAGCAGCCATCAAGACGGGCCGTTCGCACTGGATGCACCACCCCGCGGCACGGACCGCTGTCTTGGGTTTGTTGGCCTTGTCGTTGATCTCGGCGGCGTTGCTTGGTTTCCAAATGCTGTCCGAAGATGTCGCATTTGATTTCAGTCAGATTGTCTATGTGATCGTTCCGGCGGGTGCCGGTTTGGTGGTGATGGGCGCAGCATTGACGCAAGACGGGCGGTCGAGGGTCGCCTGGTTGGTGATCGGTGCTGGGGTGTTGGCCTGGGGTATCGGTGAGATCGTCTGGGTGTACTACGAAGCCATCCTCGAGGTGGAGGTGCCCTACCCGGGTTGGGCAGACTTCTTCTATATCGCCGGTTATCCACTGGTGTTTGTCGGCATGCTGCTGCTCCCGCATGTCAAACCACGTCGCCTGGAAAGGATTCGACTGTTGATGGACGCTCTCGCTGGAAGCATCGCGGTTGGGGCGATCATGTGGGTGGCGTACCTTGGTGACCAGATTTATCTCGATCCCGAGATCGGATTTCTTGAACAGTTCATCAACATCATGTACCCGTTGGGTGATTTGTTCCTGCTCATCGGCCTGATGATCCTGGCGATGCGGCGCAGCTCCCTCCGCTTCGATGCCCGCCTCCTGGCCCTGGCGGCCAGCATGATCATCACCTTCGTCGCCGACTACATCTACCTCATCCAGGTGGAAGCAGACACCTACATATCGGGCGGTTGGCTGGATTCACTCTGGCTGCTCGACAACGCAGCGATCATCGTGGCCGGCTGGTATCTCGTACGTGGTGTCAAGACAACCGAACTAGTCGACCGTTCCGCTCGAATCTGGCAACTGGCCGCCCCCTACGGAGCCATCATGGTTCTCTTCGGTCTCACCCTGTTGGACATTGGTGGAGACGCATCCATACTCCAGATCGCCTCCGGTACCGTCGGGTTGTTGATCATCGGCCGTCAGGGAGTAGCGATCCGCGAGAATCGGGAACTCGTCGAGAAACAACGCGACGACCTGATCGCCTCGATCTCTCACGAACTCCGCACCCCTCTCACCTCGGTTCAAGGATTCGCACAGCTCCTCAAAGAACGGGGCGAAGAACTCGGCTCAGAAAAACGGGTCGAGTTGACCGAGATCATCGACCGCCAAAGCCGCCACCTCGGAGGCATCGTCACCGATCTCATCGACGTAACCCGCAACCGCCTTTCCAACACCGATCTCGAAGTTGACACTATGGATCTTGGTGAGACGATCACCGATGCCGCCAACATGCTCCCCGAGTCGACCGAAGCCAAGGTCGATTTCAACACCGAATCCGGTATTCACATTTTGGGTGACCGCCGCCGTGTGACACAAGTGCTCGTCAACCTGCTCACCAACGCATCCCGCTATGGGCAGGGCCGCGTCGAGGTCAAAGCGTACGCCAGCAACGGCAATGTCACGATCGAGGTACACGACAACGGTTCGGGTGTCCCCAAACGCTATCAGGAAGTGATCTGGGAACGTTTCGAACGCGGTGCCCACCACCTCGACGCCACCATCCCCGGCTCCGGGATCGGCCTACCCATCGCCCGATCGCTGGTCGAAGCCCACCACGGCACCATCGCCTACCAGACATCCGACCGTCTCGGTGGCGCATGCTTCGTCGTGTCAATACCGAACCTGACATCCACGGTCGAGAAAGCCGTCGATCAGGTCTCGTCCCCGGCGTAGCGTCAATCGAGCTTTCTTCCCGCCCAGATCGCCCTGATCCCGAGCGATAAGACTCCGATCAACAAACAGCGCATACCGGCACCCGTGCTCGGGGTCTCCGAGCACTGGTCGACCACCGGGCATGACATCACCTGATGTCTGGCGATTCGGTGAAGTCGAAGCGGTAGATCTCCGGCTGTCGTGACCACCCAAGGAATGGACCCACCGCGCTGGCCCGGCTGAACAGCTCTGGCTGCCCGTGCTCGTTGATCCAGTAGGACCGTGTTTTGATTGCGAGGGGCCGTTTCCACACGTGCAGTTCGATTCGTCCGGTCAACAGGTACTCGACCAGCGCAAGCGTTGCCTGCACGTGGTCTGCGCTCGGGAAGGGCCACACCCTCCCCGTGTGGGCGTCCTCGGATCGAAAGGACTCCTCTTCCGGACCGTAGAAGAGATGAATATCTCGCCGTGGCCGCTCGCCTCAACATCGATCGTGAACTCAGGGCGATTGCGATGAACCAAGCTGACATGGAACCCGTTGGCATCGGCGACCACCGAAGATGCAGCGACGTCAAGGAGAGGCAGATCCAGCCGCTCGAGTATCGCGTCGTAACGGCGATGGGGTCTGTTGGCCGCGGCCACAAGGCAAAGCGGCTCTCACGACCGCGGCGAAGGTCTGCGGTTGCCGGGTTACGGCACGTATTGCTCTTCGACGAATGCGGCCATGCCGTCGGCGACGGTGAGCCACACACCGGGCTGGAAGTCACGAGATTCGCGCTCGGCAAGCCAGGACACGTAGTCGACCGTCGTAGCCGTCGTCGGGTCACCGGTTGACGGCAACCAGTTGACCTCGGCACCGGGCGCCACCGGAACGGTGCGAACGGTCGCATTGACATTGCGAACGTAGTAGTCGTTCGGTGGTGGTGACTCCTGGCCATCCTCGGTGGCGGCCTGCTCGGCGGCTGTGCCATTGAACCAGCACGCGAGGTCGAACGTGATTTCGGCTGCCGTCGCGTCGTCCACGTAGCCGAACCATTCGCCGTCGGGCAACTCGGTTGTGCCGGGCGTGCAGCCCGAACGGGAGGCGAAATCGTCGGTGCTGCCGGCAACCGTTGCGCCATCCCGGGTGAACTCCATGCACTCGCGCTGGAGCCAGTTGAAGAACACGGAGCAGCTCCCATTGATCGAGAACCTGACCCGCTCGACATCCTCGAACTGAAACGCCGTGGAGGTCAGTTGGCTGAGCAGTGACGAGCTTCCACAGCTTGTCGACGCGTTGTTGAGGCTCAGCCGGATGTCATCGAAATCGACTGACAGCACCCCATCGCCGTCGAGGATCACCGACCGAACGACGTCGGTGGTGGCTGCGGAGAAAAAGGAACTCGCTCCATCGGCGATCTCGTCGTCGGTGGGTCCACCTACTAGTTCATCAAACGCAATGATGATCGGGTCCAGGCTCGCTCCGTAGGTCCGCTCGTATCCCTCCACTTCGGCACAATCGGACCCGTCACCGAAAGAGAAATAGACGGTGAGCGTCTCCATTTCCGCCGGTTGGGTCGTCGTCGTTGAGGGGAGCGTCGTCGTGGTCTCCGGTGCGATCGTGGTCGTCGATGCGACCGTCCCGGGCCGGTCGGTGGTTGTGGTCGGGTCGGCGGTGCCGCCGCAGGCGGCGACCACGAGGGACAAGGCACACAGGATGTGAGATGCGTATAACTTCTTCATGTCTTGATCCTCCTGGAGCGCGGGCGCTCCCTCTAGAGGCGAAAGACTCTGGCCGGCGAGCTCCAGTCGTAAGACGAATCAGCGCCCCATGAAAGATCTCGGCGGGGCACCCTGCGAGGGTCGCCGGCCCCGGTCTCTCGAAGATCGACGCCTGGCTGCTCGGAATGCCGCTGCCGTAGCGGGAACTTCCTGCAACGCGTGGGAGCCGGTCCCGACCGGCTCCCACCGTTGGGTCTTCACGTGAATGTGCGTCCTGACGACGTGAGTCTCGGGGACGGGAAGTCAACCGTCGAGTTCCCCAAAGCACGCAGATCAGCCATTACGTAGCGGAAACGAGCATGTCGCCTACCCATCCGGGATCGGCACATCGAGGTGGTGTCAGTACTTTGGCGAATCAGTCGAGTAGGGAAGAGAGGTACAGGGATGGGTCGGAAAACTGTTGGCGATGATGCTGCCGGCATTGCTGATAGAGGTGGTCCACGGTACGGAGGAGGGGCGGAGGTGATGAGATGACCACCCAAGCGACAACAGGCTACCTGCACGGAGATACGCCCTACCTTCGCATCGGGACAGGGCCACCGCTGGTAGTGGTCATGGGACTGACACCGGACCACGACATTCCGACCGGCTGGGAGCGTCGCATGGTCCTGTCGGCCGCGAGGGCGTTCGTTCGCCACTTCACCGTCTACGTCGTGAACCGCAAACGAGGGCTGAAGCCGGGCGAGTCGATGTCGGACATTGCCGGCCACCTGGCCGAGGCGATCGAACACGAGGTGGGTGAGGCTATCCGACTGCAGGGCACGAGCACAGGTGGCTCCGTCGCTCTCCAGCTTGCCATCGACCACCCGGATCTGGTCCGGCGCCTCGTGGTGGTGGCCTCCGCCTATCGCCTCGGCCCTCGGGGGAGAGCGCTGCAGGCGGAGATGGCGGCGCTGATCCAGACCGGTCGCAAAGAGGACGTGTTGTCACACATGATGACCTCGATGATGCCCGCACCCTTGCGCGGGCCCATACGCCCCCTCGTCAGATTCGCGACCCGGTCGATGGTCCCCACCGACCCCGGGGACATGCTCGTCACCCTCGAGGCAGAAGATGTGTTCGACGTCCGCGCCGACCTGCCCCGGATCACCGCGCCGACGCTCGTGATCGGCGGCACGAAAGACTTCTTCTACTCACCGCAGCTCTTTGAAGAAACCGCCCGGGAGGTGGCGGACGGACGAGCGCACATCCATACGGGGTGGGGGCACGCTAGGGTCGCCCAATCGTCGGCGACGACGAACCTTGCCCTCGGTTTCATGCTCGGCTAGCAGGGCGTTCGAGATTCCCCACAGGCCAAGGACTCCCGAGACGAAGCGCCGGGGGACCGAAACCAACCGTTGGCCAGGATCCCCGGCCCGCGTTTGCCACGCCGATCACCAAATACGGCGCAGGAACGCACATCCCGCTGAGTGCGCCGGATCGGCACGTTGTGTGCGGGGTCTCCGCCCTTGGCGAACATTGATGGTGACGAGCGTCATGATGTTAGATGTGGCCGATCTGCCGGTTCGGTTCGGACGAGAGCGTGGACCTGTCTATACCTTGAACGTCCAGGTAGCCGTTGCAAGAATGACCTCTATGACCAACGATGATCGCCGAGGCTCTCCGCTGGTGCCGTTCTCGCTTCGGATCGATGTACTCGACCGGATGTTGAACCTCGAGATTGCCGACGACCCGGTCTATCAGGGTCTCGAGATCCAGGTGTTCGACGATCCGGACCACGGTCGAGGGATGACCGTGTTCCTGTCACGGCGAGCGGACGGCAGGACCGATGTCTACTACCAACCCGGATTGGAGCTCGACCCGACGACGTACGCCATCGGGGGCGGGCTCGGGGCTTGGGTCGAATGTGAATTCGAGGTCGGCCGGTTGGCTATCTCACCGGAGGGGGTCGACGCCGAGGTCCGTTTCACCGACGTTGACGGGCGGATGATCGAGGTGCGGGTCGGTGATCGGACGCGCCGAGAGCGGCGGACGGCCGCGTTTCTGGCACCGATGGGAGCGGCCATTACGGATCCCCGCTCGCTGCCCTTGGTGTGGATGTCACGGTTCGACCTGCTGCGCCGCACAAGCGACCCGCCCGTCATCCGGATCGACGGTCGCCAGGCTTCGGCGGGCCGGCTTCCCGCCGAATGGCTCCTCCGCCGCCGCCTGATCAAGGTCGCCTCCGACCTATGCGTGGTGTCGGTCAACCCCGTCGAAGACGACTCGGTCTACCTGACCTCAGACGTAGCCAACGGCGAAGTCCTCGCTGGGCCAAGCGGCGTGCAGACGATCGCCGCCACCAGGGGTCCGCACAAGGCTGTCCTCCGGTTCGATCCACCCTTCCCCGACGTGTCTTCACCGGTGTCTGGCGCCACAACCGGAACCTGGGATCTCACCATCGATGCCACACCCATCGTTGCTGGCAAGTGGAGCGCGTCACGCAAGGACGGTGAAGTCCGGCTCGGGTTCGACGTGACCGAAGGCTGGCGCCCGACGGGCCTGCCCATGTTGATGAAGGTCGTGACCCGGGTAACTCCGGTGTTCCGCCGCTGGCCAACAACCTACCGGTGGACCGCCACCGTCACCATCAACCACCCCCCAAGCATGACCGCCCGGTGGGAACGGACCGGCACCGAACGGGGCGAGTCCTACCGGGCGCTCACCGGCACCGAGTGACCCCGCCGAAACGAGACCGGCGAGAACATCGCCCGCCTCCACGTTGACCCCGCAACGGTTGCGTAGATCACCGGCGAGCGCTTCCGCCAGCTCTTCCTGAGTGCGGAGTGTCATAACGTGGTCAGACACCCCACCAGCTAGAGCTGCAATCGCTAACCGGTGAAGCACCACCTCGATGACGACTGAGATACGTCCGCGCTGAGACGGCGCGGGTGATGGGTCTCAGCCCTGGTGACGATGACACTGATCAGCCAATCTGAGTGATATCGCCAACATGAACGAGTGCCCGGGGTCGGCACATCGGCGCTCGTTAGGTCGGCCATTCGCCGAACGCAGGCCTCGGTATTGGCCGGTTCGGGTGCACTTGTGTGGTGAGCGAGTTGGGGTTCGTGGCCGTCGTTCTGTGCGGATCAGGACACTGCGATCGGCCCGGTGGTTCCGATGATGTCCCATCCCCCGTCATCGGCGGCGGCTTCGTAGGTCAGGAAGACGCCACACAATGAGCCACACCAGAGTCGCATCTCTACCTCTGCGCGCTGGCCGAGGATGAGGACGCGTTCGACGCTGACGACGGCCACTCCAGCCGGTGAGTCTTCGAAAAGGGCTTTGATTTCGGCATTGGCATCATCGATGTAGCGCACCGTGGCGAACTCCGACAATGCTGCCGCGATCATCTCGAGATCGAGGCCTTTGAGTGGCTGGTCCGGATCGGCGCCGATCACAGTCGCGATGCGAATGTCATCGAAGACGTCGGCTCCGCCGAAGGAGTTGTCAATAGTGAGGAGTCGTTTCACCGCACTGGCGATGAGATCCGCTCGAGCGGGGTCCTCGACGATATCGTTGCCCGGGGGAGGCGGGGTGTCGCTCTCCATGAAGGCAGCCGTGACCTTTCCGTCGTCGATTTCGAAGGTGACGCGACCGACGATGAGCGAGGCGTCGATTGCGAATTCCTCGTCGTCCTGGCGGGAGATCCGCCACGGGCGGTCTTGATCTACTGCGAGTTCGATGGCGGCCTCACGGGTCAGATCGACAAAGGCGGCTGCTTCGACATCTTGAGAGCCTTCCGTCGCGTCGGCGGCGCCGTCAACGTCATCGGCGGCCCCACACGCAGCGGCCAGTAAGGCAATAACAACAAGCACAAGTAGGTGTTTGCGCATGGTTCCTTTCCTAGTCCGATATCAGGATGTCTCAGCTGAGACGTCACGAGTGGACCTGACGGTTCCCCCCGCGCCATCCGCCAGTGTCCCCGATCGACCCCTCGGTGTGAGGTCTGTGGCTGTGCCGGGACCGCGTAGTGTGGCAGGTCAAGTCATAGCGATTGGCTTGATCTACTCGACGTGCGGTGGTTGCGTTTCTAAGTGTCTAGTCATCGTGCCAAAGAGGACTGGAAGTGAAGTGTGGAAGGTCAAGTCTCGGACGTGCGCGAGGTTGCCCCATAGGAGCTGGTGGCCTTTGAACCGGCGAACCGGCCGCACCCGGCGGAGCCAGCGTTGCTTTTCAGTGAGGGTGGCTGGCCGTCGGGGCCCTGCTATCCCGGAGAGCCGGAGGGCGGGAGGAGCTGCGAAGCGGCCTCGGGCGAGAGAGGTCAGCCAGAAGCTCTTGCCGCTGTCGACGGCCATGACACATACCCGTGGATCACGGTCGAGGTTCTGGCTGAGCTGCGAGCTGAAGATATCGAAGAAGATGCCCCGCCCGGGTTCGTTCAGCAGGACAGAGCCGATCGGCGTGAGGTGAGGCGCGCCGTCCTCGCCGACGGTGGCGATGGCGTAGTGGAACGATGATCGGAATGCTCGCCGGAACATTCCCCGGGCCATGACCCAGTCAATCTGTCTATCCGGTTTGCTCATCAGGCTTCTCCCTTCAGGTTGCCGCCACCAAGGGCATGAGGATGCGCTCGACGGTCTCGGCGACCAGGACGTCGGTGGAATCGGGTGGTCGTTTCCCGGCCAGAAGCGCCGGGCGCACTGCGGCGTAGGGCACGTCGATCACCGCGAAGGACACCCGATGTCGCCCGGCGGGCTCAATCGCCCCGAAGGCTGCCTGGAGGTGGCGGATGCCGGTTTCGAGTTGGTGCTGAAGTTCCAGGTTCTCGTCCCGGAGCGTCTTGGGCCACGTGCCGTGGACGAGGTCACTGCTGCGGAACAGCAGCAGCAACCGAGCGTCACCCAGGTTGGCCCGGCTCCAGGTAACCACATGACCAGCAGCTCCCAAGGCGGCCATGAGAGGATCAGGATTACCCAGCTCGGCCAGGTATCCGCTTTGGAATCGTCGAACCACTCGAAGCCACAGGGCAGCGGCGAGGGTGTCGCGCCCCGGGAAGCGGTGATACAACGACCCGCTGGGCGCCCCCAGCAACCGGGCCACAGCCGTCATGGTCAGCGCGGCGGGTCCGGACTTGACGACGAGACCCCGCGACACATCCAGGATCTGGTCCTCGCTGAATCTGGCGGGCCTCGGCACGAATTAGAGGATAGTCTCTATTTAGATCGTCCACCAACCCTGACATCACCACATGAGGCGCGTATCGAGCCAAGCCAAAGGGCTGCCCGGGATCGGCCCCTACCGAGCGGAACGAGGTGTGGCGACGCGGACCGGTCAAGATCGACTTGGCAGCTGTCGAACCATTGGAATGCGACGCGATGTCGATGAGCGCAACGGTGTTCTTCGGGTCGTCCGGGCGCAACGCTGCAAGGAGATTCCTGGAGGTTCTGGCGCCGCTACAGGGTCCCCTTTGGCGAAATAAGCCGATGCCCACGGTGTCCCGCGGGCATCGTCGGATGTGGTCCCATTCAATGTGGTAAACCAACCGCGACAATCTCTTCGAGATTGCTGAGGGTGCGGACCAGATCCTTGTGGTAAATGCGCGGCACCAGGGTCTTTTCGATCACCTTCCCGAAGAAGCTGGTCGGCTCCTCGGTCTCCAGCGCAACGGTCAACTCGAGACGGTCCTCGCCCAGAGGCCGCCAGTGCCAGTAGAAATTAGCGGCTGGCAGCGCGGGGGGCTCGGCGACGAACGTTATTAACTCATGCTCCTTCCACTCCGAAACTGTGCAGCTGTATTCGATGCGCCGTCCCAGCAGTTTGTAGGCAATCCGGACCGTGTCGCCCGGCTTGGCCCACGCAGCCTTCTCCGGCTCGACGATCTCAAGCATGCCCGCGTACCACGTGGGCCACTCCTTGAAGTCGATGGTGAAGTCCCACATCTCCTTTAGCGAGATCGGGAACTCGCGCTTCTCTTCAAATCGCATCTTCAAATCACCTCCTCCCCAGGGGCCGACTTCCAGCCGATCCTGGTTGCCCCACTGCGTCATCGTGTCACGGGGAATTAATCATCACTAGAGGCGAACGACCAGGAATCGGCGAGGTGCTCATCAGAGGGCACGCTGCGCACCAGCCGTCGACCAGCGGTCGCATGGGCCCGGCTGTGCTGTCAGGCTGTGTCTGCCGACGTCTGGAGTCGAGTCAGATCGACGGCGACCGATCCGTCGGGCCCGTAGGATCCTGCTGATTCTCCGGTGTCGTCAGGCGTCGACGCGTACCCCGCGCCAGAACGCCACATAACCCTTGATCTGCTCGGCGGCTGCCTTGGGATCCGGGTAGTACCAGGCCGCATCCTTGTTGACTTGTTCATCGACCACCACATCGAAGTAGCTGGCCGTGCCTTTCCAGGGGCAGCGAGTGTGGGTCGAGCTCTCCGCCAGATATTCGTGGTTGACACTGTGGGCCGGAAAGTAATGATTGCCCTCAACGATCACCGTTTCGTCGCTTTCGGCGATCTTCGTCCCGTTCCATATTGCTGTAGCCATTCCCCACCTCTCATTGCTCGAGGGCGACAACGCCGTGGAAGGCCGGTTTATGCCGATACCATGCGCGGCCATGCCGTCCACCAACGTGTTGATCGCCATCCCGGTGAAACCGTTCGGAGTTGCGAAGCAGCGCCTCGCTCCCGTCCTCGAACCCGCCCAGCGGCGCCGCCTCGGGAAAGCGGTAGCCGCTCACGTGATCACCACCGCCCTCGATACCGGATGTGTGGTGGCGGTAGTAACCCCAGATGAGGGCGTTTCCTCGTGGGCTCAGCAGCTGGGTGCCTCCACCATTGCCGAGCCCGAGATTGGAGGGCTCGACCATGCAGCGATGGCCGCGGTGGCGGCGGCCAACCGAAAAAACCTGTCCTGGATGATCCTCCCTGCCGACCTTCCCGCCCTTGACCCGGCCGATCTGGGCGATGCCCTGGCCGCTATCCCCGACCATGGAGTGCTACTGGCCCCCAGCCACAACGGCGGAACCAGCCTGATTGCTGCGGACCTGCCGACCTTTCAATTCGCTTACGGCCCGGCCAGTTTCCGGCGCCACTTCGCAGTGGCCGCCCGGACCGCCCACCAAATTCTGGTCCGCACGGGCCTGGCAATCGACCTGGACGGACCTGAGGATCTCGCCACGGTCGTACGATTGCCGGCCGGTCGCTGGCTCGAGGACCTCGTACCGAGGGCTTTCCTCGATGCGAGGTTGCCTCCCGGTCCGGCCCGCCAACCCCACTAGCCTGACGCGGCCATGACCCAGGGATACTTCGCCGAAACGCCCCCCATTCCCTCGCCTCTGGAGGTTCCGGCCCGGGCCATGACCATCGGCGCCCACCCGGACGACGCCGAATTCGGGGCCGGGGGCACGCTCGCCCGCTGGACGGCAGGGGGATGCGAGGTGTTGATCCTCGTCGTTACCGACGGCTCCAAAGGCACCTGGGATCAGACGCTCGATCCGGCCGACCTGATACGCGCTCGACGACTAGAACAGCAGCGGGCTGGGGCCGTTCTCGACGTCTCGGACACGGTCATGCTCGGCCATCGCGACGGAGAACTCGAATACAAGATGGCCCTGCGGGAAGAACTGTGTTTGTGGATTCGCCGTTTCCGCCCGAATGTGGTGTTGACGCACGACCCGTGGCGCCGCTACTTGTTGCACCCCGACCATCGCGTGACCGGGTGGGCGGCCGTCGATGGGGTCGTGGCGGCCCGCGACCATCTCTTCTTTCCCGATCAGTTGAAGGAGGGGCTGACCGAGCATCGACCGGAGGCGCTGTTGCTGTGGGCGGCCGAGGAACCCGATCATTGGGAAGACATCTCAGATACGTTCGACCAGAAGGTCGAAGCCCTGCTCTGCCATTCCAGTCAGGGGGCTAGCTCCATGAGCAACGCTAACGACAATGCCGAGGGACGTCGGGAATTCTCCGGTCGGCTCCGGCAACGGGCGGCCCAACAGGGGAAGGCGGTCGGTCTGGAGGCAGCCGAGGCGTTCAAGATGATCCTGCCATGACCATCTCGCGGTTTGATCCGGCGGTGCTCGACAACGACCCGATCCGGCGAGCGTCGGTGCTCTGGATCCTCGAGGCGGCTCTCGCCGAAGTTGAGCCAGACGCCGCCGTCCGCCGGGCGCTGCAGCACAGGGAATCACTTTGTGAGGCTGCCGGGGTACATCCTGATTTGGAGAGCGTCGACAAGGTCTGGTTACTTGCCTTCGGTAAAGCGGCCCCGGCGATGGCGCGTGCCGCGGTGGATGAGTTGCGGGAGACGAATATCAGCGGTCTCGTCATCTCCAATCATCGCGAGCCCGTTCCCGATGGGCTCGAATTGCGAGT